>Ga0255341_1001273_pt1 | contig 36664 bp, 30 predicted proteins | sample wastewater_treat_8_FD_192418 | JGI IMG/M metagenome (GOLD analysis project Ga0255341, IMG submission 192418) | Wastewater microbial communities from Lulu Island WWTP, Vancouver, Canada - plant12 | ecosystem: Engineered > WWTP > Wastewater > Unclassified | place: Canada: Vancouver, British... | reverse complement strand
AAATACGGAAACAATGACTCTATTCCTAAAGATTTTGAAGGGCCTCTCGTATTAATTCCAAAGGAAATTGAATTGTGGCTTGAACAAGTGTTACATTCAGAAGTAAGCCGAAAACAGTTTCAACGAAAAACAAATACTCTTTTCCCTATTGAACCATTGCGTGAAGCTATCATTAACGCATTGGCTCACCGTGACTATGAACAAGAGGGTGCAAAAACTTATATTGAAATTGACGATGATAAAATAGTAGTAAAAAGTGCAGGTTTACCCGTTTCGCCAATTTCCCTTGAAGATGTAAAAGCCTTTCGTGCTCCATCTTTGAGCCGAAATCCTAAAATTACTTATGTATTCAATAAAATGGGATTGATGGAAGAATCTGAATTGGGTATGGAAACCTTCAGAGGCATGCAAGAGAAATATGAGTTGCCTTTGCCCTTCTATGATTACAAAGCCCCTTATTTATCTTTAACTTTTTCGAGAAGTATTGAAGCCGCCAAAACTGTTTCAGGCAATGAGGCTTTGGCTGATTTGAATAATGAAGAACTATTGGGATTTGAATGGGTCAAATCAAAAGGTGAAGTTTCAAAAAAGGAATACGCTAATCACTTTGATTTTGATGAAAAGAAGGCATACCGTCATTTATCAAAATTCAGAAAATTGGGACTAGTCGGTGATAACGGAGAATTGCCAAAGTCTCACAATTATAAATATGTATTTACCAATGACTAACATAGACACATACATAGACATTCTGTCCATGTTGAAGGGGTATTTCAAGGCAAAATCACCCATCATAGACATCCACATGGACAAAGTGTCCATGATGAAAATGTGTACTTGGACATCTACTATGACAAAGCGTCCAAGTTTAAACTATTAGAAAATAATATGTTACAAAACAACACACAGCTAAAATCGCTTATAGACAAGCTCTGGCAAAACTTTTGGGAGGGTGGCATTGCCAATCCTTTAACAGCCATTGAGCAAATTACCTATCTCATTTTTATGAAGCGTTTGGACGATTTGGAAGCCAAACGTGAACGGGATGCAGAATGGACAGGCGAAAAATATCTTTCCCGGTTTGCAGGCAAATTCAATATTCCGGGGAGCAACGAAAGCATTGACAAAAACGAATTGCGTTGGAGTGTGTTCAAACACAAGCCCGCAGATGAAATGCTGATGCATGTTCAAATGAAAGTGTTTCCGTTTTTAAAAGAACTGAACGGAGAAACATCACCCTTTACCAAACACATGGCTAATGCTGTGTTCATCATGCCTAAAGCAAGTTTGCTGGTTTCTGCCATCAACATTGTAGAAGATATTTTTAAAGAAATTGAACGCGATGCCACCGAAGGCGGGCAGTCTTTTCAGGATATACAAGGCGATGTGTACGAAATGCTGTTGAGTGAAATTGCCACCGCTGGAAAGAACGGACAGTTCCGCACACCACGCCATATCATTAAGCTGATGGCTGAATTGGTTGCTCCGCAGTTGGGACAACGCATTGCCGACCCGGCTTGCGGAACAGGTGGTTTCTTGCTGGGTGCTTATCAATACATTCTTACGGATTTGGTACGTGCTTCGACTTCGCTCAGCACAAGCGACAAAAAGATTCAAAAGGATGAAGATGGTTTTGAACGTGCCGCCATTAGTGCTGTGCTTACACAAAAAGTAAAAAATATTCTTGATAAAAGTTTTGTGGGGTATGACATTGATACCACTATGGTGCGCCTGGGTTTGATGAACCTGATGATGCACGGTATTGATGAACCTAAAATTGATTACAAAGACACGCTGAGCAAAAGCTACAATGAAGACAGCCAGTTTGATATAGTGATGGCAAACCCGCCTTTTACAGGCAATATAGACAAAGGTGATATTAACGAAAGTCTGAAACTGCCTACCACCAAAACAGAACTGCTTTTTGTAGAACGCATTTTTAATATGCTGAAAATGGGCGGAACGGCTGCGGTAATTGTGCCGAGCGGGGTGATACAAAACAGCGGAAAGGCATTTGAAACGTTGCGCAAAATGCTGATTGAAAAAACCGAACTGAAAGCAGTGATTGCCATGCCGAGCGGAGTGTTTAAACCCTATGCAGGCGTTAGCACCGCCATTTTGATTTTTACCAAAGGCGGAGAAACCAACAACGTGTGGTTTTATGATATGCAAGCTGATGGTTATACATTAGACGACAAGCGAAACAAAATAGCCGATAGTGATTTGTCCGATATAGTGCAACGCTACAAAGCCAGAGATGGCAAAAAGGACAGCGATAGAAAACTGAAATATTTTATAGTGCCGAAAAAGGAAATTGTTGAAAACAATTACGATTTGAACCTAAGCACCTACAAAGAAGAAGTGTATGAAGAAATGGTGTATGAAAAACCGGAAATGATTTTTGGGAAATTGGAAAGTTTGGAAGTCGAAATTCAAAAAGGATTGACGGAATTAAAAGAGATTGCAAATGTTTGATAAAGCAACGATAAAATATTTTGCCAAAGTTGGCTCAGGCCAAGGTGCCCCTCAAAGAGAAACAGATTTTTCAAATGATGGATTTCCTTTCATTCGTGCAGGCTCATTGGAAAATTTACTTAATGGCATGGATGAATGTGAATTACCAAAAGTAAATGAAGATATTGCAAGAGAATATAAGCTTAAGCTATACCAACCGAATACTATCGTATTTGCAAAAAGTGGAATGTCGGCATTGAAAGGAAGAATTTACAAATTGAAGAACCCTTGCTACGTTGTTAATCATCTTGCTACAATAGAATTATCAGATAAAGCAGTTGCTGATTATGTTCTTTATGCTTTAAGATATTTTTCTCCTGTTAGGCTGATAAATGATAATTCTTATCCTTCACTTAAACAGTCAGTAATTGAAAACTACGAAATTCCATTTCCTAAGGATAAAGAAAATCAACTCCACATCGCCTCCATCCTTTCCAAAGCCGAAAACCTGATAGCCCAACGCAAAGAAAGCATCCGCCTATTAGATGAATTTTTGAAAAGCACCTTTTTGGAAATGTTTGGAGACCCGGTGAGGAATGAGAAGGGTTGGGAAAAAGATAAAGTAATTACGGTTACCGATTGTATAGTGCCTGGTAGAGACAAACCAAAATCATTCACCGGCAATACACCGTGGTTCACAACTGAAGATTTAAATCACAAAGGTTTTGTAACTAAATCAAAGAAAAGTTTAGGCCTCAGTGATGATGAAATAAAAGAAGTTAGGGCAAGAGTTATTCCTGCCGGCAGTGTTCTAATGACATGTGTTGGAGACCTTGGGGTTCTTTCAGTTTGCAAAGAAGACTGTGTTGTAAATCAGCAGTTACATGCTTTCATCTGCAAACAAGAAATTAATAATTTATTTTTAATGTATTCTCTGAGTTTTCAAACAAAATTCATGTATAAAAAGGCAACAGCAACGACAGTTCCTTACATGAATAAAACAACATGCAACTCTATACCTGTAATAAAACCACCAATCGAACTCCAAACTCAATTCGCCCACATCGTAGAAAAAACAGAAGCTCTCAAAAACCAATACCAACAAAGCTTGCAGGAGTTGGAAAATCTGTATGGCAGTTTGAGTCAAAAGGCGTTTCGGGGGGAGTTAAGCATCAATAAAGCCGTTAGTGTGTAATCAATTCAAATCCTATGGATTTAAAACCGAGCATAAGCGAAAAATTCTTAGACCTCTTTTACAAAGAGATTGAATGTGATGTGCCTGACACTCATTCAAAACTCAACTTGCATATTCTTAAAATTGAGAATAACCAGTTTTGTTATGATGAACTCATAAAGCAGTTGGGAAACCACATGATTCCTTTTGCCTTGTCAAAAAAGGAAATCAATGATTTTGTAAAAGACCAGCGTTACCATGAACTCGTAGAAAAAGCCGCTTCAAAATTCAGAGATGCAAAAGTAAATGATGGCGAAGCGGGTGAATTGCTTTTGTTCTGTTTTTTAGAGTCGCATCTGAAAGCTCCTAAAATCCTGACGAAATTAGAAATCAAGCTTTCCTCAAACGATTATGCCAAAGGTTCGGATGGTATTCACTTACTTGAATTAGCACCGAAAAACTACCAACTCATTTTTGGAGAATCGAAACTTGACCAAAACCTGACAACCTCTATTTCTCAAGCCTTTAAATCAATTCATGATTTTCTGACAAGAAAGAAGAACAACATCAATGATGAAATTGGCTTAATCAATTCTCAACTGTGCAAGGAAGCATTTGACGAAGATTTATATCAGTTTCTGAAATCAGTTATCATACCCAAGGCAAGTGATACCGACCCAATTGTAAAGAACAATGCCTTTGCCATTTTCGCAGGTTTTGAGATTGACCCAACAGATGAGGAAAAGCGTTTAAGCAATGACAAATTTTTGGCATTGATAAAATCGCAAATAAAAGCAGAGGTTGAGGGTAAAATGAGCCACATCAAAAAGAAGATTGAAGAATATGAGCTTTTCAGCTACACTTTTTACGTTTATGTTTTTCCGTTCATGAAATTGGATGAGACACGGAAGGAAATCATCAAGAAAATAACACGAGCCGAAGAATGATAGAACGCTTAGCCAATGATGTTTTGCAAGATGAATACTTTATTAAACTCAATAATAAAGCGGCTAAACTATTGGCTAATAATTTATTTTTGGAAAACGGAAGAAGCATAAAACTAACAGAAAAAGAATTGCACGACACACTTCGTTTTGCTGACATTCTATCAAACTCCAAAAATCCAAAAGCAAGAAACAAAGCTTACCAACTCATCACCTTACTCAATGAGGATTACAAAACCAATCCATACTATCAAACATTCTCACATTCTGTTTTAGCTAAATTGGGCAACTTCCCCGGAATTGAGTTTTTAAAAAATGAAAACAATAGTTCTGAATTGCCTTTTGAAAGAGAACTTGAAAAGAAAGTCAAGGAATTTATTCAAGCAGTTCCCGATACGGAAGATTTAATTTTTACCGATTCGCAATTTGAACTTTACAAAAAGATAACTGGCTCGAAGCATTTTAGCTTTTCAGGCCCAACTTCAATGGGCAAATCCTTTATCATCAAATCATTCATCAGGAAAGTAGTTGGCAATAAACCGCCTGAGAATATTGTCATCATGGTTCCGACCAGGGCATTGATTAATCAGTTTTCTTTAGACCTGAACAAAGAACTCAAAGATGTTTTGGAGCATTACAACTACACGGTAATAACCAACTCTAATGTTTCAGAACTGCCATCAACTGAAAACCATTACATTTTTGTGCTGACACCCGAAAGGCTTTTAAGCTATTTATCGCAAAAGAATAACCCTTCAATTGCCTACTTATTCATTGATGAAGCCCATAAACTGGCAGCCGAAAAAGATAGCCGAGCAGTAACCGCTTATTCGGCAATTTCAAAGGCACTAAGAAGAAATCCAAATCTCAATTTATATTTCTCTTCACCCAATGTTGCAAATCCAGAAGTGTTTCTGAAACTATTCAAGAAAGACGAAAAGCAGTTTTTCAGAACGATTGAAACACCTGTTTCGCAAAACCTCTTTTTTGTTGATTTGGTAGAAAAGCGAGTAACGCACTATCTGGACAATGGGAATTATGAATTTGAACCAAAAATCGTAACCAAGTCAGAAACCATTTATGATGTTCTTTTTGCTATCGGTGATGAAGAAAGCAATATCGTGTATTGTAGTTCAAGATTTGATGCGGTTGACAAAGCCGCAAAACTATTTGAGTTAAATAAGAATCAGCAGGTTGAAGTTTCTAAAAATGTAAAAAGGGTTATTCGCCAAATCAGAGCCTATATTCATAAAGATTACTATTTGGGCGAGTTTCTGAATAGAGGAATCGGCTATCACTTTGGAAATTTGCCACAAATCATACGAAACAAGGTCGAAAGTCTTTTCAAGGAAAGAGAAATCAACTATGTGTTTTGCACATCAACGCTTTTGGAAGGTGTGAACCTGCCAGCGAAGAACGTTTTCATCCTGAATAACAAAAACGGAAGAAATGCCTTTCAGCCGATTGACTTTTGGAATCTTGCAGGTAGAGCAGGAAGATTAAAACATGAATTGTCGGGGAATATTATTTGCTTAAAAGAGACAGACAAAGACTGGAAAAAGCATGAAGTCTTTTTGGAAGGAGAAGCAGAAATAAAGCTAAATCCATCCGTTGAGAACTACATCGACAGAAAGTTAAAGAAGATAGAGCAAATTCTGAATGAAAAGACTGATGTAAAATTTGATACGGAAATAATGAAGGAGATATTGGAATACATCGCCAATATCATAAGCATTGATACGCTTGAAATTGAACGAGCCAATTACAACAGTGAGATTATTAAAAAGCTTATTGACGAAAATAAAGAGGCAATAATTGAATTGGCAAAAAAGAAAAACGGGAAAGTTGAAGTTCCTTCAAGTGTTCTGAATACAAACAATTCAATCAAACTCAAAATACAGAATGAGATTTTCATTGCTTTGAAAAAGCAAGCTAAAAATCCAGTAGCTATCAAACTACCAAGTAGAGTAACTTATGAAATTTGCCAAGAGTGGCTTCATAAATTCTATACTATGTTCCATTGGGCAACAGAGGAAAAGAAGTTTAAATCCGAAAGTCAACTTGACTATTATGCGGTTCTGATGAACCAATGGATAAATGGAATACCGTTAAGCCAAATCATTAATGAATCTATTGCTTATTACAGTCGGAAAGGAAACAAACTAATGGTTGGATATAAAGATGGGAGACCATCTTATGAAGTATTCGACAACAGTAAACATCATATCAATGTTCTTATAGGAAACATTATTGATGATATTGAAAGCGTTCTCCGATTCCTTTTTGAAAAATACTTCAATAACTATTACGCCATGCTTGTTGAGATATTGGGAGAAGAAAATGCAGGTGTAAACTGGGCAACATTTTTAGAATACGGAACACAAAACACAATCGTAATTGCATTGCAGAATTACGGGCTTTCAAGACATTCGGCAGACTTTATTTACAAGAAGTTTAAAGACTGTCTGAAAATAGAAGGTGACAAACTAATTGAAATAAACATTAAGAAACTTAAAAGCAGACTTAGTAAGGAAGAAATTGAGTATGACGAAATCAGTTCAATATTGTTTTAATTTGAATGAAAGCCAATGCACAGGTGTAAGCACATTTGCAAGCCCCGCAAGCCCAAGCACAGACCAAAGCTTGCAAAAGAGCTTCCACCTTTTCGCCCCGAAAGAAATTCAAAATATTTTTCCAACGCTTCAAAAAAAAATAAAACACCCGACACACAAGCCGACACAAAATGACAGTGAAACTCAATAAAGACAATGGTTTACAGACACAGTGGACAGAAACGCCAGCTGGTAACATGCAGTTTTGCAAGAGAGCGGGTGAAGTGCTTCGTGTGAAACTTTTTCGTAAATTTGAACGTTCGTGCTTCGTATCAATGGTAGTGCTAAAATCCGCTCCCTCGCAAAGCTGCTGCCCGTTAGTTGATATTTTAAGGACAACTTAAACCAAAGAGAATGACATCAACTGAACAACAACAAATTCGAAATGCATTTGATTCTATATTACGAGCTGACTATATAGTTCTTGATAAAATACACGAGTTAGAGAGTCTTGAAGAATATTTTGTCGACTACTTTGGAATCACGCAAAGTTTGTTACAGAAGCAAGATAACTATATCTCGGGAAGGCGAGGAACAGGTAAGACGACTAACCTATTAAGAGCATATTATGAATGTCTAAAAACCATATCCCCAAAACTTAAGGATAAAAAGTCTGTATTTGAAAGAGAAAAAATACTACCTATTTATATAGACCTTAGCACTTGTAATGATTTGTTTGACAGTGAGGATAATCTTCAACTTATCGAAGTACATTTTATAAGACAAGTTATTGAATCCTTAAAAAGGCAATTGGAATTAATGTTCGATGAGAAATTTCTTCTTGTCTTTAGGAAAGATAACCCTGCCTTGGAGGATCTTGAGTTTATAGAAAAAGTTTTAGTTGAAGGTATTGCTCTTAGAAATCAGGCGATAACGACCGTTTCCACTAAAACAACAAATAGAGACAAGGAGGATGTAAAAGCAAGTCTATCTCTTTCCGAAATGAATGTAGGTGCTAGCACCACATCACTCACACAGGAAGAAATAGGGAAAAAATTCACTCAACTACGAGGAATAAATGTCCAAGATTTTTTAAATAAAATAAATGATATAAAAAGAAAAGCCAAAATTGATAATATTTTTATTTTTATCGATGAATACTCTGATTTATCTGTTACTTCTCAAAAAAAATTTTCAGGCCTTTTAAAAACATTTCTTGGCTCAAGAATGGGAATGTTTTTTAAGATAGGAGTCATAACCGACCGCTATGATTTTGGTGATAAAATTATTATTGGTCGAGACATATTCCCCATACCTCTTGATTTCAACGAATATGTAGATAGGTTTGGCGGTGCAATGGCAGCTATAAAAAAGATGCAAGAATTCATTGAGATGTTAATTCTAAAGCGACTTAAGTCATTTTGTCCAAGTGTTGACTTTAGTCAAGTCTTTAAAGCGAATAAAGAAATTATCTTTTCTAGAATTAGTAAAGAAGCCATAGGCGTTCCAAGAACAATCGGAATGATTCTGCAACAATCATTTATTCAAGCTTCAAGTGGCTCTTCTGATGGTAGAATTGGTTTAAGTGAATTGAATTATGGTATTTCTTCTGCCAGAAAAACTTATCAACGTCAATTTGAAGGAAGTATTAAAAAGAAATTACTACCAGGCTTTTATATGGATATGTGGAATGATATAATTGCCAAAGCTATAAATGAAAAAAATAAACATCCAGACCGCCCTGCGAGCCATTTATTAATTGATCCAATCAGAAAAGAATATTTAAACATTCTATGCGAAAATTTTCATTTACATTTTTTGTCGGAAAATATTGCGTCAAAATACGGAGGGAATTACAATTTGTACAGCATTGACTATGATATATGTAATGAATTGAACATAAAATATGCCGAGGAGAAGGACGAATACACTGCGGTAAGGTTTATTTATGATTCGGTCTTAAGTAATTTTGACCCTTACTTTACAAAGGAAAAAGCAAGAAGCTACAAATGCCCAAAATGCAATAAAATATACGAAGAAGCAGAGGTAGTAAAGTATAAAGTAAAAAGATGCTTTGATGATGATGAAATTTTAGAGGAAATCATACATATGTCATCGCCCAAAACGGAGGGAAATTATGCAGAAGTAGAGATAAAAATTTTAGGCCAAATATCATCTCTCACCTATGACGAGGCTATGTCAGCAAGAGAAATAGCCGATGCAGTTGGTTGTTCAATACAAAAAGTTTCTGTTTGGGGTTCTCGGGTGTTGGCAAAAAAAGGACTCATAAATATTGATACTAGAGATAAAAATTATTATTACTCAAACGATTAAAAAAAACATCAGCTAACGGCCGGTTTGGCGTCAGGCGGGCGATATAGTTCCATTTGAAATTTATTTGTAAATTTCAACATTGTCGCTCGTTCGGAATTTTCGGTGAAAATTTCCGCCCGAACGCCAAGCCGGTCAGACGTTAGCAGGTTGTGTAAGCTCCGTTTTGACTTAAAATAAAATGGAAAAAGCTTCTATATCAATACAAAGGGGGAAACAAAAAAAGAATTAATTTTCTTAAAATTATTTTTTGAATAAAATATGGATATGATATAGATATTTCATATTTTTGTATAGTCCTTTTATGTATAAAATACAGATAAGATATGGATAAATTCATTCGAAAACTCAATTTTGATTTTATTACCAATCAAAAAATATTACAACTAAAAGAATAACCACCCTACCCGAATCGCTAACACAATCGATTTTAAATTGACCCTAATGATAAGCCAATATTCAATCATTCAAAAATTATTCGGCTCAAGAATGGGTAATATTCGGCTCAAAAAAGTATTATTTTGACAAGAAAATGATATCTTTGTGAGCCGAATAAATTCTAAAAAAAATGGAAATACAAAAACTAATTTTGGATTTTCTGAAAAACAAACCAAACTCGTCTTCAAAAGAAATTTTTGAGGGTTTAAATTCAGTGGTTAGTTATGCCACCGTAAAACGAAATTTATCGAAGCTTTTAAACGAAAATCATATAATACAACAAGGAAATGCAAAAAACAGTCGTTATGCTCTTTCGCCAACTTTTAATCTTTTTTATCCTATAAATTTAGACGAATATTACAGCAAGGAAATTGACGAGAGGGAAATTCTGACAAGCTATAATTTTTCTCTTATCCCCGAAATTTTGCCAAATGTATCGCTTTTCACTTCTCAGGAATTAGCATTGTTAGACAACCTGCAAAATAAATTTTCTGAAAACATAGCTAAGCTTTCGGCTTATGAATATCAGAAAGACATGGAACGATTGGCAATTGATTTGAGTTGGAAATCTGCTCAAATAGAAGGAAATACATACTCATTACTCGAAACCGAACGTCTTTTAAAAGACAAACACACTGCAGAAGGTAAAACGAAAGACGAGGCAATCATGCTTTTGAATCACAAAGATGCGATTGATTTCGTAGTTGCCAACCCCGATTATTTTCTGTTGTTGAGCGTTGCCAAAATGGAGGAATTACACAGCATTTTAGTCAAGGAATTAGGGGTTGATAGAAATATCAGAACACGAAGAGTAGGCATAACCGGCACAAATTACCGACCACTTGAAAATGAATTTCAAATACGGGAAGCGTTGCAACAAACTTGTGATTTAATAAACAATCGGGAAAATGTTTTTGAAAAAGCTTTGTTTGCTTTAGTCTTGCTTTCATACATACAGGCATTTACTGACGGCAACAAACGCGTGGCGAGAATTATGTCGAATGCTCTTTTGATAGCTAATAAACATTGTCCGATTTCTTTTCGTACAATAGATTCTGTAGATTATAAAAAAGCAATATTGTTGTTTTATGAACAGAATAACATATCTGCATTTAAGCAAATATTTATTAATCAGTTTGAATTTGCGGTAGAGAATTATTTTTAAAACAAGTCGTGAATAAAAATAAGGGATGTTTAATAAAAAGCTTCTGCTTATAACAAGCGATTTGCAAAATGCAAATCACTTCGTATATCGCCCGCAACATTAGCAGCAATTGAACACAAAGATTTAAAGGAAGATGAAAAAACTGATTTAAGACTAAAATGTATTAATGAGGATTTAAAAATCTGTGTTTCGGTGGTTGATATTAACACAGTCGAGAACCAAGCTCTTAAAGACAAGTGGAATTTAGAAAACGAACCCGACAACGAAGATTTATAAGTTCAGTTGACAATCGCTTTTTTAAGCATTATCTATTGGAAGAATGAAAGAGAAATTATTCAAATCAATATTGCTTCTGAATATCGGGAACAAGATATTCAGAATGAATTAAACGATGTTGTACCATTGGCTAACATTGAGCACAAACAAAACAATTCTTGAAAAAATTCTTGTTTCGTCCCAAATATTTACTAAATTTGGGACGAAATATGAATGTAGAAAGGCCCAAAATAGAGGCTAAAGTTGCAGAAATACTGCAAGGTACACCGAAAGGGAGCGTTCTTTTCGTGGACGACTTTTTGGATTTGGGCAGTCCTGAAAGTATCAAAAAGGCACTTTACCGTTTAACCAATGAAAAAGGCTTACTCATTCGTTTGGCTCACGGAATTTATCTCTATCCGAAAACCGACAAAGAATTAGGAACACTCTACCCTTCCACCGAAGAAATTGCTAAAGCTATTGCAAGGCGTGATAAAGCCAGAATTATCCCGACAGGAATTTATGCACTTAATCGGTTAGGACTTTCTACGCAAGTTCCAATGAAAATTGTGTATCTCACAGACGGAGCAACACGAAGTATCAAAATCGGTAAACGGACAATCTCATTCAAAAAAACAAGTCCAAAAAACCTAATGACAAAAGGCGAAATCAGCACCTTGACAATTCAAGCATTAAAGGAAATCGGACAACAAAACGTTGATGATGAAATCTTGCAACAACTAAATACTGTATTGAAAAAAGAAACCAAAGAAAATATCTTACACGATGCAAAATTGGCTCCTGCCTGGATAAACAAAATTCTGAAACAATCCTTAAAATGAACACAACTTGGCTCACATTACCGTTAGAAAGAAGAATTGATATTCTCAATCAAGCAACCGAATTTACAGGTTTGCCAGTTGTTGCCATTGAAAAAGACTGGTGGATTACATTGGCTTTGAACGCTTGTTTTTCCTTACCGTACAGTGAAAATATTATTTTTAAAGGAGGTACTTCGTTGAGTAAAGGTTGGAATTTGATTGAGCGATTTTCGGAAGATATTGATTTGGCTTTAGACAGAAAATATTTAGGTTTTGAAGGCGACATCAGCAAAACACAAATCCGAAAATTACGGACAAAATCTTGCGAATTTATCTCTACGGTTTTCGTTGAAGATTTGAAAAAAGTGTTTACCGAATGGAATGCTATAAATCAATGTTCAATCTTTGCACAAGAAGTAAAAGATACCGACAAAGACCCACAAATAATAGAAATTCACTACCAATCTGTTTTAGACACGGAAAGATATTTGCCGCAAAAAGTATTGATTGAGGTTGGTTCACGTTCATTGACCGAACCAACTGAGAAACGGGAAATCAACTCAATTTTCAGTTCGTTATTTCCCAACTTAAATTTTGCAGACAAGCCGTTTAGCATTTCAACCGTTTTACCACAAAAGACATTTTTAGAGAAAGTGTTTTTGTTACACGAAGAATTTTCGCAAGCACCTGAAAAAATCCGCATCAATCGTTTAACAAGACATCTTTACGATTTGGAAAAACTAATGGACACTGAACACGGAATTGAAGCATTGATAAACATAACGCTCTACAACAACATAGTTGCACACCGAGAAAAATTCAATGCAATCAGAGGAATTGATTATGCAAATCATACACACGACAAAATCAACATCGTTCCGCCCGACAGCATTATTGAACAATGGAGAGAAGATTACCAAGTAATGACACGAAATATGTTTTACGGCAACTTTTTGACTTTTGATGAACTGATAAATAGAATTACAGAACTGCAAAAACGAATAAACACAAGCCAACGCTAAATCAAGCACATTTTCAAACCACTACAAGCCGATACACAGACCAAAGTTTGCAAAAGAGCTTGCTTTTCCAACACAGAGAAAAACAAAAAACTTTTCATCGCTTCGCAAAATTAAATCTGCCGTCACACCAATCCCAACAGACAAACAGCGAACGAATAACCACTGCTTATAACAAGCGATTTACAAAATACAAATCGCCTCGCAAAGCGCCCGCACCGTTAGTAAAAAGTCCGAAGGGATTTTCACTAACAGCCAGTTTGCCGTAATGGCGGATGAACTTATTCAATTGAGGCTATTACTATACAACAATTAATAACAAAAAACTCAGCCCTCTGATATTTAACATAAACTTTTATTATCCGTTCTATTTTATTAACTTTGTATAGCTTATCAATATAAGCATTTAATATTCGTTTAATTGTTTTTGTCAGCCAAGCATAATGAAAATAATTTGCATAGGAAGAAACTACATGGACCATATAAAGGAGATGCAAAGCAAAATTCCTGAATATCCCGTGTTTTTTATGAAAAGCGAAAATGCTTTGATTTATAATAATCTTCCTTTCTTTATTCCCGATTTCAGTAATGACATTCAGTATGAATGCGAAATAGTGTTGCGGATTTGCAAAAATGGCAAAAACATCGAAGAACAATTTGCTTCTTCGTATTACGATGCCGTAACTCTTGGTATTGATTTTACCGCACGCGATTTGCAAAAACAATGCATTAAAAATGGCGAGCCGTGGGAAATAGCCAAAGCCTTTGATTTTTCGGCACCCATAGGCGAATTTGTCTCTTTAAATGAGATTGAATACCCTTGTGATATAGATTTTTGTCTTAAAAAAAACGGAACCATTGTTCAAAAAGGCAACAGCAAAAACATGATTTTTTCGTTTGACAAAATAATATCGCATATTTCAAAATATATTACCATAAAAACGGGAGATGTTGTCTTTACGGGCACCCCTGCCGGCGTGGGTTCTGTTGAACGTGAAGATTTACTCGAGGCTTTTTTATTCGACAGAAAAGTTCTGTCTCAACGAATTAAATAAAAAGAATATGAAAACCACATTCTTGATATTATTGACAATATTTATTTTTGGTTCTGCAAAATTAATGTCTCAACCATGGATGAAAGCTCCATACCTGCAGAAAAGCCAATCAGAAGCCACGTTTAAGGACATCCAGCAGGCTTTTAATTCTTACTGGGGAGATAGACCTTATGTTCGCGGAAAAGGATACAAGCAATTTAAACGTTGGGAACATGCCAATCAAACCCACTGTTATCCAAACTCGGTTACTCCGCCTGCAATAAAATATCTGGATGCTTATAATGATGCAGTAAACTATGCCAAACAATACAGGCAAAATACTGCTGTTAGCAATTGGGTTCCATTGGGCATTTCTACATGGCAACTGGGATATAGCGGATATAATCCCGGAAATGGTCGTGTAAATTATGTTGCCCAGCATCCGGGCAATCCGAATATAATTTATATTGCCAGCCCCAGTGGCGGTATCTGGAAAACAACCGATGGCGGAAATACATGGAATACCACTTATGACCAAATGACGCGTTTGGGTACTTCGTGTATAGCCATTCATCCTGATAATCCTGATTTGGTTTTTATTGGTACAGGCGACAAAGACGCATGGAATACAAAAGCATTCGGAATAATTAAAAGCAACGATGCCGGACAAACATGGGTAAATGGCGGACTCAACAACGGTGTAAACTATAATAACATTAACAAAATACTGATAAATCCGCTTAATCCTCAGGTTATGCTGGCATCCACGCCGTATAGGATATATAGGACTAATGATGGCGGCGCAAACTGGACACAGGTTTATTATGGCAACAGCAACGACATACGCTGCATGGAATACAAGCCCGGCGACACTACTACCATTTATTGTGGTGGAGCCATGTTTCTTAAAAGTACCGATGGCGGCTTTTCATTTGTTGAAAACACTACCCTTCCGCATGATACAACACGGCTTGAAATTGGGGTTAGCCCGGATAACAGTAATTATGTTTATGTACTGGCTTCGGCCAATAACGATACTTATGGAGGTTTATACCGTTCAACCGACAGCGGAAATAGTTTTACATTAATGTCGTCTGCTCCCAATATTTTCGGATATGCCGTTGATGGCGATGCATACACCGATAATGCAGGTCAGGCATGGTACGATATGGCAATTGCAGTTTCGCCGATAGATGCCAACACGGTTTTTGCCGGAGGTGTAAATATCTGGAAAAGCACCAATGGCGGAATTACCTGGCAGCCTGTAACAAATTGGTATGTTGACCCCGCCTATCAATACACTCATGCCGATATACATTATCTTGGATTTTACGGCAATAAATTTTATTGCGGCAGCGACGGCGGTGTTTTTGTGAGTGACGATTACGGGAATACATGGACAGATATATCGGAAGGACTTGAAATCACTCAGTTTTATGCATTTTCTAATTCACAAAACAACAGCCAGCTAATTGTTGCCGGCTCGCAAGATAATGGAAGCAATAAATTACTAAACGGAGTCTGGACACATGTTTTTGGTGCCGATGGCTTTGAGGCACTTACCCACCCTGTTAATGATGATATATTTTATTGCTCTTACCAAAGCGGCGGAATATTGAGAACTTACAATGGCGGTGTTAATTTTGACAATATCAATACTACAGGGCAGGATGGTGCATGGTTAACCCCTATTGCCATGAGTCCGGCTAATCCTTCCACAATATGGATGGGGTTAAAAGACATGTGGCTAAGTTATGATGAAGGCTATAATTGGGAAAACACAACCAATGGTTTAACGCAGGGACAATATATAGATGAAATTGCCATAGCAAAATCAAATCCGTCTTACATTTATTTTTCGAGTAAAGATGAATTGTTTTATTCAACTGATAATGGCAGCACTTGGACAAGCACAAAACCGGTTCCTGGATATTATATAACAGGCATTGCCATTAGTGATGAAAATGCAAGCAAGGTATGGGTAAGTGCTTCATCGGGATATGGTGATAGAGTTATGCGAAGCACTAACGGGGGCTCTACGTGGACCAGCATTTCAGCCGGATTAAACGGCGTTGGAATAAACTGCATTACATACTCTCCGAATTCGAATGACGGAATTTATATCGGCACCGAAACAAGCATATTTTACCGCGATTCTACTATGCAGGCATGGGAAGCTTTCGACACCAACCTGCCTAAAGTAAGCGTTAGAGAACTGGAAATTGTGGAAAGTACCAGCCATATTCGTGCAGCTACTTACGGCAGAGGTATTTGGGAAAGCCCTTTAAATATACCAAGTAATATTCACAGCGACTCCTTACTCAAATTTAATATTTATCCAAATCCTGCTTCAGAATTTGTGTCTATAAATTTGAACAATAATGATGCTAACATATTGCGCATCTTTAATGCCGGCGGGAGTTTAATTAAAACAGTTTATCTAAAAGCTAATCACGAAAATATTGATGTTGGCAGTTTGGAATCAGGAGCCTACTTCTTCCGCTTTGAAAAAGACGGCACCGTGCTTGGAACTCAAAAGGTATCCATAGTCAACAAAAAATAAAATGTTGCACATAATAAATTTTTATTTAATTTTGCATTCTCATTTACGGCCCCGTAGCTCAACTGAATAGAGTATCTGACTACGGATCAGAAGGTTTCAGGTTTGAATCCTGACGGGGTCACCACAAAGGACGGTTCTGTTTTTAAGCAGAAACGTCCTTTTTTATTTTGTGCCTTAACTCCCGATATGTCCGAAATTAATAACGCAAAAAGATAAAAATTCGCTGCAATAAATATGGCTGACACAATGCGTTTAGGAAAACAATCAGCTATTATTCATGATTTTCATAAATAACTTTTGTTGTTTTGCGTTTAATGATTTTTTTCGTTTTAGCCGAAACCAACACAACTTTAGTTATTTCAACGGTACATCCGTTTGTACGTCTGCATTTTCCTGTGTTTTTTGCGGAATATGATTTTGAAATCACTGTCCAAATGCATTTTTCGGAATCGAAAATAAGTTTGGGTCTCATTGACGGATATTTTTGTATCTCATCAAATGTATAGCCTTCTGGAATTTGCAATAAGCCCTTTTTATCAACAATTTTAATTATTTCCATGCTGTCCAAAGCGGAATTGCAGTTTTGCATGGTTTGTGCAAAGCCGGCATTATACGCATATATGCAGACAACTAATATAATTACCGATAATAATCTGTACACAGCCTGTATGAATTTATTTACTTATGCAAAATCTGTTTGCTGTTTTCATTATCATTGGGTTTTGCAGCTTTAAAAGTATAATGATTCTGAAAAGCATAGCTGATGAAAACGGTAAAAGTTGAAACAATGATATTTGAAACAGACGGATAGATATTAAAAATTTCCACCAAAAGTTTTAAACCGGCATAGTTGATTATCAAATTGATAAGCACAACTACCAGATAGCGGTACAATTGCACATGTCCGCGTAATTCAGAGAGCGTAAAGGTTACATATTTTTGCAAAAGAAATCCTGAGAAAAAAACTACGGGAAACTTCAATGCAAAAGTTGCAATATGCGAACTCATTGTGATGATGCCTAAATTGAGCATCTGCTTTTGTAAAACATAATTGAAAATGAGAAAATAAACCACCCAGTCGAACAGCAAATTGGCTCCGCCCGTTACTCCGTATCTGAAAAATTGCACCGACATGTAAGGCTTAAATGGCGGATAGAAAAAATCTATTGCACTTCTGATTTTATTGCCGACAAAAACAAATATCTTTCTCATGCCTCACATATAGGGCAGCAAAATTAATAATTTTTAAAGCGCATGAAAATAAAATGCAGCTACAATTAATTATGCCGGTGATAATCTGATTCTAAGCCAAAGGGCGGGCAAACAATTTAACGTCTTTGTCGCTTACCTCGTTACCCGACAAAATAATAAGTCTTTCCACAACATTGCGCAACTCTCTTATATTGCCGGTCCATTGAAGCTTTTTAAGTTCCTCGATAGCTTTTGGGCTAAACATTTTTGCGGCTTTGCCCTGCGAAATAGCTATTTCCTGTGCAAAATGTTCAACAAGCAACGGGATATCCTCAAGTCTTTCGCGCAATGGCGGAACATGAATAATAATAACAGACAAGCGATGGTATAAATCTTCGCGGAAATTGTTTTTTGCAATTTCGTCTTTTACATTTTTGTTTGTGGCTGCAACCACACGTACATCAACGGGTATTTCCTTTTCTCCGCCAACGCGTGTGATTTTATTTTCCTGCAACGCACGCAGCACCTTTGCCTGAGCCGAAAGACTCATGTCGCCAATTTCATCCAAAAACAAAGTGCCGCCACTGGCAAGTTCAAAATCACCTTTGCGCTGTTTTATTGCAGATGTAAAAGAACCTTTTTCATGTCCAAACAACTGACTTTCTATAAGTTCTCCGGGGATAGCAGCGCAGTTGACTTCAATAAACGAATTCCCCGCCCTGGCGCTTAACTCGTGCAGCCATCTGGCAACAAGCTCCTTGCCTGTACCGTTTTCTCCCGTAATCAAAACACGCGCATTTGTAGGAGCCACCCTTTCTATCATTTCTTTTATCTGCATTATTGCAGGCGACTCTCCAACAATTTCGTATGTTTTTGAAATTTTTTGCTTCAGTTTGCGGGTTTCGGTTACCAGCGAATGACGGTCCAATGCGTTGCGTATAGTTACAAGAAGTCTGTTTAAATCAGGCGGCTTTGAAATATAATCGAATGCCCCGCGCTTAATTGCTTCAACAGCCGTGTCGATATTTCCATGGCCAGAAATCATAACAACAGGTACGTCGCTAAGCTCCTGAATTTTCTCCAGCACTTCCAAGCCATCCATTTGAGGCATTTTAATGTCACACAAAACAACGTCAAATTTGTTTGTTTTTATCAACTCCAAAGCAGCAAGGCCATTTTCGGCTTCTACAACCTTGAATTTTTCATACTCGAGAATTTCGCGCAACGTTTTGCGAATAGGCTGCTCGTCATCAATTATAAGTATTGAACTCATTGAAAAAATGCTTTGTTGCGAAATTACAAAAAAATATTTGAGTTTTTGTGTACTTTGATTTTTCACGACAATTAACCAACAATAACTACATTAATTCAGCTAAAAATTCTGATGAAAATTTAGGCGACAAAAATTAAAGGTAAGATAAGATGGGATTTTTATGGCGCTGCGGGTGCGGGTGCAGGCTTTATGTGTGGTACGGGCTACTGGAGAGGGTGCAGGCGCGGCATAATCTCCATCCCCGCAACAAAAAACAAGCAGCCTTTTTTGGCCGCTTGCATGAGTTAGATGTTTAGGATTTGTCTTGGATGGTGCAGTGATTAAGACCTTTTAGGATTGCATGCAAGATTAATCATCGACCCAAAAAGCGTTTCGACTATTTGACTCCATATAAAAAATTAAACCTAATTTTGAAAAACAAAAAAGTTGCATTTATAACTTGAATTCAGCATGCATATGAATAAAGTCCACTGTCGCTTCCGGTTTATTTTGATTGCCTTCTTGCTTTTATGCTTATGTTCATTTCATAAAGCACCAGATCCTCATTTAATTGTCGGCTTTTGGGAAAATACTGAAAAAAACACATATCCATTTGAGTACAATAAAAACAGTTTGTGTTTCAGTCAAATGTTTTTCGGCAGCGACGAATTCACTGCAATCATTTATTTATCAAACAAAACCGGCAAAACTAAAGAACTCAATCTGGCATATAAAATATATGACATCAATGAAGAGTTCGAAAAACCGGTAATGGTTTTCAAAAACACCTGCGACAAAGAATTTCGTTTGGTCTTTTCCGTTGAATTGCTGAGCAAAGAGTTTCTGGAATTGAAATTCCAGAAAAAATACTCCAGCGAAAACATGAGTATGTCTGACAAAATCATAAGATTCAGAAGAACGGCCGGACCGCCTGAAAATATGGAATAAATCTCAATTTCATTCCACCTCCATCTCGCCCGAAAGCAGCACGAATTCTTTGTTTCGGTCATACAGTAAGCCAAACCGGAATATAAGTGATGCCTCGTTTGTATATTCATGACACGCACATATTCCGCTATTTGGAAATTTGTGTAAAATATTAATAAATTATCAGAAATAAGTGTATATTTGTATCTATATTTTGAGAGATAAATGTGTTTTAAACCTTAATTACTTAGAAATAAATGTATAGAAGCAGGATTAACGAACTGATAAAATGGAAGTTGTCAAATACGCGCAAACCACTGATTTTTTTAGGCGCAAGACAGGTGGGCAAGACCTACCTTTTGCATAAATTTGGGAAATCTGAATACAAACAAATAGCGTATGTCAATTTTGAACGGCCTGATGCGCCCAAAAGCCTTTTTAAAGTTGATTTTGATGCAGACCGGATTATTACTGTATTGAACGCCTATTGCAAACTAAAAATCAATGCCGAAGACACATTGATTGTTTTCGACGAAATTCAGGCAGCACCAGGTGGAATTACATCACTGAAATACTTATATGAGGATGCACCACAATACCACATTATTGCTGCAGGCTCTTTACTTGGAGTAAGTAATCATCCAAAAGAATCGTTTCCGGTTGGGAAAGTGGATTTTCTACAACTCTATCCCATGACGTTTTACGAGTTTTTACTTGCTCTGAACGAAACGGGATTGGCTGAATTGATGGAGAAAAGGGATTTGGAAAATCTAAACTTTTTCAATGAAAAACTGGTCAATTATTTACGCTACTATTTATTTACCGGCGGAATGCCCGAAGTGGTTGCCGACTTTGTAGAAAACCGTGATTGGCAGCGTGTGAGGAAAATTCAAAACCAGATTATTCTTTCTTACCGCAACGACTTTTCGAAGTATGCACAAAAAGAAATTTTACCTCGTATCAACATGGTTTGGGATAGCATTCCGGCTCAATTGTCAAAAGAGAATAAAAAGTTCATATACGGAATAATAAAAGATGGTGCCCGCGCAAAAGATTTCGAAATGGCCATTCAATGGCTGACCGATGCAGGACTGATGCACAAAGTTTATAATACAACAAAACCCGCAGTGCCATTAATCGCATATCAGGAGTTGTCCGCATTCAAACTGTTCCTTAATGATGTTGGATTATTAGGTGCAATGTCAAAATTGCATTCAAAAACTATTGCAGATGGCAATGCTGTATTTTCAGAATTTAAAGGGGCTTTGGCGGAACAATTTGCTTTTCAGCAACTTATCCAAAACGAAAATCTATCCGTCTTTTATCACACATTCAGCAACAGTAAATATGAATTGGATTTTCTCATTCAGACCGAAAATGATGAAATTATTCCACTGGAGATAAAAGCCGGCGAAAACCTACGTTCAAACAGTTTCAGACTTTTTTGTCAGAAACACACCCCCAACAAGGCAATACGCGCTTCAACGGCGCCTTTCAAAGCTGAGTCATGGATGATAAACCTGCCTTTGTATGCAATTGAAACAATTGGCTAAGATTGTATCTTCTCTACTGAAAATCGTCACTCCGCATCCATCTCGCCCGAAAGCAGCACCAATTCTTTGTTTCGGTCATAGACCACTGCAAACTGACCGGGTGCGATTCCGTGTTGAAATCCATCGGTGATGATGTGAAAACCCAGTGCTATTTTGCGTATAATGGCCTTTGAAAACGTAAGCGCGGGCGCAAGTGCAGAGAATTGGACACGGATCAAAGCTCTCCCAATGAAGTGATTATTAGATTTAGATTTATTTTAATTTATTACTTTACTGCTACGCGCAAATATAAACCATCACTATTATCCTAATAATGACAAAACATTAAAATATATTCAGCAAAATCTATTTTATAACAAGCTTAAAGCCAAGACCATGAACATTAACTATTTCAACCTTGTTGTCTTCTTTCAGATATTTCCTGATACGGCTGATAAAAACATCCATGCTTCGGCCAATAAAATAATCATCATTACCCCAAATGGCTTTTAATGCCACCTCTCTCAATAGCACCTCATTGCGTTTCATGGCAAGCAAACGTAGCAAATAGCATTCTTTGCTGGTTAGATGAACCGTTTTGTTTTTAATTGTAAGACTTTGGTCAGCAACATTTAATTTACTGTTGCCAAACTCAATAATTTCTGATGTGGTTGTAAGCAATAATTCCTGAGCGCGCTGAACCCGTTTAAGTATGGCGTCAATACGCAGTAATAATTCATCGGTACTAAAAGGTTTTACGACGTAATCATCGGCTCCTACACGGAAACCGTCAACTTTGTCGTCTTTCATGTATTTTGCACTAATGATGATAATTGGCAAGCGATTGTCGTATCGTCTGATTTCCTTAATTAAAGAAATGCCATCCATTTTTGGCATCATTATGTCAACCAGCATTAAATTGAATTTTTGCGATTTAAAAACAACCAACCCTTCTTCGCCGTTTGAGCAAAGAACAACCTCATATCTGTTTATTTCAAGAATATCGCGTACCAGTGTGCTTAATGTGCGGTCGTCTTCGACCAAAAGGATTCTTCCTTTTTTCTTTTCCATGTTATTCATTTTTCTAAATATTTATTATCAAATGGGAATGATATTTCAAATGTTGTTCCTTTGCCGGGAACACTGTTTAATGTAATTTCGCCTCCAAGTTGCTTTAAAATTGATTTAACATAATACAAACCTATTCCATGCCCTTTTACATCATGATTGTTTATGGGTGAGACCCTGAAAAACCGCTCAAAAATCAGTTTGTGGTATTCTTTGGCTATTCCCACACCATTATCGCTTATGGAAATAAAAATGTAATCATTGTCGGAATATGTCGAAACAACAACTTTTACATCAGCACCGCCATGTCTGAATGCGTTGTCAAGAAGATTTATAATTACACTCTCAAAATGGTTTTTATCAGAATAAATTAAATCGATTTCTGCTTGTAAATCGGTCTTTAATCTGTCGTGATATTCACCACGAACCAGAACATAATGGCTTATGAGTTTATTCAAAACTTCATTTATACTAAAATTGTCGAAATAAAGCGATATTTGCCCTTCTTCCAGTAAAACAACATTTTGAAACTGCTCGGTTTGGCTTTGTAATCGTTTAACCTCGTATAAAATTAAATCGGAATAACGTTGAACTTTTTCGGGCGAATTGACAACCTGTGCATGACCAAGCATTTCTCCTGCTAATTTTATACTTGCCAGTGGCGTTTTGAATTCATGAGCTATGTTATTTATTACTTTAACCCTTGTGTTTGCTTCCAATTTTGATTTTTTCATGCTTCGCAAAAGTAAAATAGCTATAATTGCAATAGTTGCAAACCCAAGCATTGAAATAATCCACCACACATCCATATATATCATGCGCATATAATAACCAATGTTTTTGGGCGCTACAACACTTACCATTATTGCCGGACTGTCTTTTTCATAATAAAATGCCCTGCTCAACTTGCTGTCGAACACTTCTGCATCAGTTATACTCTCATTTGATTTATATAAAACTTTATTCGACTGATAAATAGAGTACTCTAAATCACCTACAAGAACCAATCCTGAAAATTCTGACTTCAAAGAGCTGTCTATCATCATTTGCATCTGGCTGAATTCGGGTTTTTGACCTGAAACATCAACAATTCTGTCAACTTTGCGGTTAAAATCATAGCTCGATTTTGCCAACGAAAGCTGAATCAATGTATAACCTGCCTGACGTATAACTTTATGGGAATGTGTTGTCCAAACCACCTGGCCAACAATAACAGCAATCATTGCTGAAATTGATATATATAGAAGAATTTTATATATATTTGCTTTCATTTCCCACTTTGAATTGTTAAAATTAACAATAAAATTTAAAAATTAATGTTAAATTAGTATTAAATGTTAAAATTTTTGATTTATGACATCAAAAGTGCAATATGTAGGTGAATTAAGAACAATTTGTGAACATATTAACTCTAATTCGCAGATTGAAACCGATGCTCCCGCAGATAATAACGGAAAAGGTGAAAGATTTTCGCCAACCGACCTTGTAGCCACCTCGCTGGCATCGTGTATGCTTACAATAATGGGTATTGTCGGGCAAAGTTCAGGTTTTTCCATTGATGGCGCAAAAGCCAATGTCGAAAAATTTATGGGCACAAATCCCAGACGAATTGTTAAAATCAGAATTGAAATCTACTTTCCCGATTTTAACTATTCCGAAAAAGAAAAGCAAATTATACGCAATACCGCAAAAATGTGTCCGGTAGCACAAAGCCTGCACCCTGACATTGAACAGGAAATTATTTTTAATTTTAAAAACCAAAATTAATATGCTGCAAGTTGGAATCAGCCATACCTTGGAAAAAATAGTTTTGCAATCGGACTCAGCCAACAATTATGGCTCAGGAATGGTAGATGTTTTGGCTACCCCAGCCATGATAGCTTTTATGGAAAAAACCTGTATGGAGCTTGCAAATTTTCATTTACAGGCACCTTTTAATACCGTTGGAACAGCGATTGATATTACTCACGACAAGGCTACTCCCATTGGCTATAAAATTAAATGTACTGCCACCTTGATAGAAATAAACGGTAAATTGCTTAAATTCAGCGTAAAAGTTGAAGACGAAAAAGGCGTTGCGGGCTCAGGCACCCATACCAGAGCAATTATTGATGTTGATAAATTTATGGCCAAAATCAAATGAAAAAGTTAATAGCATTTGCTGTCTTTTCAAATTTATATTTCTTTTGCTGTATTGCGCAAACGACTTACTATAAAGTCTATCCCGATTTTAAATTCAACGACGGGGTTTATCTCACTTTCAACGATTTCAAAAACAACAGACCAAATTATGAGGACTTCGAAATTAAATATCGCGGAGAGGCATCTTATCTTTATGTTATGTGTTCCGACTCTTCAAAAAAATATGACTGTGAAGTAAAAAATCCATGGGGGTACTGCTTAAACCAAAATGTGTTTATTAATCAGGGATACAACAACAGATACTTTCGTCTGCAGGTTATAGGGGCATTAATTCATTATTTTGTTATTGAAATGAGATATTACGATCCTGCATTCTACGATCCATTCAATCCATATTCCACCATGCCCAACCGAAGAATAAGCAACAGAGAACTGGTTATGGAGTGGAATAGCGGAAAAAGCTTTGAATTTTGTTATAAAAATTTAAAAACCTTTTTGCAGGCAAACGATATTGAATTGTTTCAGGAATTGGAAGCATCCAAAAAGAAAAGAAAAATGATATACTTTTTCCTGCTTAAATACAACGAAAAACATCCGGTATATGTAAATGAAAATTAATTACTGATATGATAGCTGTATTTATAATTTATATAATAATCATTATAGCATTAGCTGTTTATTTTTCAAAAAAATCCAAATCGAGTGACGATTTTGTAATGGGTGGCCGAAAAATTCCGGGATTTGCATTGGCATTATCGGAAAGGGCTGCGGGCGAATCATCATGGCTTTTGCTTGGCTTAACAGGATTGGCATTTGCTCAGGGTCTTACTGCAATATGGGTTGCGCTGGGATGCGTTATCGGTATTTTGTTTATTTGGTGGGTTATGGCAGACCGTTTGCGAAAACTTAGTATAGATAATTCTGCCAACACGATTCCTTCTCTCTTTGCCAAACGATTTCCGCAGCATGCTTTTGGCATTCAAATGCTTTCATCTGTAATAATTATATTTTTCTTTCTTTTTTATATTGCTGCCCAGTTTAGTGGTGCCGGCAAAGTGCTTTTTATGACCTTTGGTCTGTCCGAAACATCGGGCAGTTTGATTTCAGCCGTCATTATTATTGCCTATACCATGCTTGGAGGCTTTATTACTGTTGTTGCCATCGATGTGTTTCAGGCAATACTGATGTTCTTTTCCATCATTGTTATACCTATAGTGGCACTGCTTGTAATAATTAGCCTTGACATAAACATTGCTCAGTCTATCAAACTGGCTGAGCCGAAATTTTTGTCGCTTTATTCATACAAAAGCAACAGTTCCGCATGGCTGCTTATTTTAAGCGGTCTCAGCTGGGCTTTGGGATATACGGGTCAGCCTCACTTACTTGCCAGAATGATGGCTATTACCAACAGAAAACAAGTAAAAATAGCGCGTAGTGTTGCCTCAATCTGGACAATACTGGCTTATCTGGGTGCTATTCTTATGGGAGTAACCGGATTTGTTCTGCTCAACAATGGCTTCTTTGTGGGTGGAGATATTCAGGCTCTTAATGAAGATTGCGAAAAACTGCTCCCTGTAATGGTTTCATATCTGGTTACTCCCGTTATGGCCGGAATTCTTTTATCCGGCACAGTGTCGGCAATGATGTCAACAGCTGCAAGCCAGTTAATGGTTTGCACTTCTTGTATTACCGAAGACATTGGACCAAATATTATCAAAAAGAAAAAATCTTTTTCGGTTTCGAAACTGTTGAGTCACAGACTTATTATTATAGTGGTAGGAATAGTGGCACTTTTTACGGGAATGTTTATGTCGGACACTGTTTACGGCTTGGTGTCCTATGCCTGGGCAGGAATAGGCTCCAGTTTCGGACCTGCATTGCTGCTTTTGATATTTTGGAAAAAATTTAGTGCTGCCGGCGTTTTTGCATCGCTTATAGGTGGGACTTCAGGAGCTATTATCTGGAAAATATTTTTTGCCGACCCCACCGGAATAAGCGAAAGATTAACCTCTTTTGTTTTTTCTCTTGCACTTGCATTCCTGTTTTCCTTGTTGTTTCCGGATAGAAAAAACAGAGTAATTTAATTATTTTGAGGTTTCGTTTAATTAACTGTCGGAAATTATACGATTTGTATTAGTGAACATAGTAAAAAAAGCAAACCAGACAGGCTGAAAGATACGCCAATACATAGCTGCGCATAAAATATGTCATTGAAGCCATCGCCTGGGTTTATTGCCTATGGGTGCAGTTTTGTAAGTTATTTCGGTGATATTTTATCTTTTAATCGACGGATTCCATTGGTATGAATATTCTGCATAAAATCCGCAGCCCATATAAACAATCACCTTTTTTATTTCCTTGTCTTTATTTCCTTTCTCAATGGCTTTCTGGCTGGAAATTTGCGAACTGAAATCTTTGCTGAAATAAATTTCGCCGTCAGTATTTGCCAGATAAACACCATACAGCCCTTGTTCAAATTTGACCGATTGATGTTCGGGCTTCCAGCTTGCAGAGGTGATTGTTTGGCGCGAATAATTCATGCGAATGATATCACCCGGAAAGATAGTACTTTGCGGGTCTGTCCATGTAACTTTGTACGTTACTTCGGCTAACAACTTACCTGAACTCTTATCGTTACGTTTTGACGTAATCACAATGCTACCCTTGTCTCCACTGTATTTTATTACATCAACCATATAATCAGATGTGCCCATCAATAGTTTTTCGCTCGATTTTGTGCCGTCAATGAACTTATATCCAACCATTTGCCATGCGCCCTGCGCAAAAATGAAACTTGCAGATAACAAGAGGATGGAAATTATTAAAATCTTTTTCATTATTATTGTGTTAGAAGTAATTGATTACATATATATTACAAATATAATTAAAATTTAAACACAAGGGGATACCTTTCATAAACAAATCCGAATATTTGTTCGATTATTTCATAAACTGCTTAAGCTATTTCGTTTTAACTTCGGTATGGTGCGGATATTTCAGATTAGTTTAAAACTGAATATTTATAAATAATACTTTTGTAATGGGAAGAAAGTTTGGGTGCTGTATTTATCAAATAAGTCAAATGTTATGCATAATTATAATCAATCCATGATAAAACCAATGTTTTTTTGATTTAAATAAACCTTTTGAATATAAAAATTTGCTTATTTATAACAATATTTACCAAATAAGATGTTTATAATCTATTTATTTTAACTATATTTGTACAAATAAATCAAAATGATGAATACATCAAGTCTTATTCCAACAGAAAAAATCATTGAACGTTTGCGATATGAAAATCCTTGGTGGGTAAATAAACAAATACCCGAGACCTATAATTCAATGTCTAAACGTTTGTATTTTGACTTGTTTTATCCTAACGTAGTCGAAAAAAAAGTGCGAAGAGCCTTAGTGCTTATGGGTCCTAGACGTGTGGGTAAAACCGTTATGATTTTTCATAGTATTCAGCAGTTAATAAATGAAAAAATAAACCCTCAGAAAATATTTTTTGTGGGCATCGACAATCCAATCTATATACATTTAAGTTTAGAAGATATTTTAAGTCTCTGTAAGCAATCTCTCAATCAGGAAAACTTAAATGGATGCTATGTTTTTTTTGATGAAATACAATATCTCAAGGATTGGGAACGACATCTGAAAGTACTTGTTGACACATATTCTGATACCAAGTTTATTGTGTCAGGGTCTGCTGCAGCTGCTTTAAAATGGCATAGTACAGAAAGTGGAGCCGGTAGGTTTACTGATTTTATGTTACCACCCCTTACTTTTCAAGAGTATATTCATCTTAAAGGCATGAACCACCTGGTTTATAATGGTAAAATAAATTATGGAAACAGTGAAATATCATACTATCTTGCACACGACATAAAAACCTTTAATAAAGAATTTATACATTATATAAACTTTGGAGGTTATCCGGAAGTGGTATTAAGCGAAAGAATACAAAGTGATATGGGGCGATATATAAAAAACGATATTGTTGACAAAGTATTATTAAGAGATTTACCAAGTTTATACGGAATAAAGGATGTTCAACAATTAAACAAATTTTTCACACACATAGCATATAACTCCGCTAATGAATTCTCATATGAAAAAATGAGCCATGAAAGTGGTATTCAAAAAGATACGCTAAAAAAATATTTAGAGTATTTAGAAGCAGCCTTCTTGATTAAAGTATTAAACAAGGTCGATGTAAATGCCAAACGATTAAAACGAGTAACTAGTTTCAAAGTATATTTAACGAATCCATCATTACGAACAGCTTTGTTTTCACCGATAAGCGAAACTGATATCGAAATGGGAAACATGATAGAAACAGCCGTTTTATCACAATGGATGCATCGTGAAAAATTAGACCTGGCCTATGCCCGTTGGAAAGAAGGCCGAAATGAGGGCGAAGTTGATTTGGTATTATTGGATAATAAAAAATATAAGCCTGTTTGGGGCGTTGAAATAAAATGGAGTAATCGTTATTTTAACAACCCAAATGAACTTAAAAGTTTAATAACTTTTTGCAAAAACAATAATTTTCAAAAGGCTTTGGTAACTTCAATAAACCAATTAGGTACAAAAGAAGTTGATAATATATTGTTTACATTTTTGCCGGCTTCTATTTATAGTTATAATATAGGAGACATAACTTTGAAAATGAAAAATAATCCATGAATATAAAAAACCAAGAATATACAATATGGTTTGCAATAACAGTATTGCATTACTTGATATTCTAATTTTGTGATGTATTCAAGATAGTTATTTGGTTGTGATTTTGTGACAAAATTCCTCGTCTCCCCCCCCCCACAAAAACACAAACCCATAATTTTTTGTAATTTTGCAAAGAATTAAACAGACTATAATATTCACTAAAAACACTGAAACATGAAAATAGCGGTTCCGGTTACAGGCAATAATCAGATTGATGGCCATTTTGGACATGCAGATAATTTCAGAATTTACGAAATTGTCGATAAAAAAATTATAAATACAATTGATGTGCAATCAAGCGGATGTGGGTGCAAATCGAATATTGCCGGTGTTTTGGGCACTCATGGAGTAAAAACCATTCTGGTTGGAGGTATTGGCGAAGGTGCAATTCACGTACTTGGAAATGTGGGAATTGAAGTAATAAGAGGTTGTTCAGGAAATGCCGAAGAAGCCATACAGCAGTTTCTTGACGGAAAACTGAGCGATAACGGAAGTGTTTGTCAGGAACATCAGCACCATCACGGCCAGTGCAATCATTAAAAATTGTATTTTCTGAAATTTAATATTTAGTTTTAATCGTCCGTTTCTTGTTTGAAGCGGACAATTTTTTTAATTAGATTTTTACAAACACTATTGTCCGAAAAAAATATTTCAATTTGTCTGAATCCATACATTTACGCCAAATGAAAAAAAGTAAAACCCCGCCGCAATGATGCTCTAAAACTAAATTGACCCAAACACTCCCCGCCTCTGGACGTCGCATAGAATTTTGCGGGATAAAGAAAACGGACAAGCGGCGCAGGGAGCCGAAGTCGGCCAAAATGACGGAAATCTGTCTGAGCTGAATAATCTAATCATCTATTCCTTGCAGCGAGTTATTTCCGTCTGTGGCAGGTGTGTGTACGTTTTCTCCGAAAAATTCTCAAGCGACTAGCTTTTCTTTTGTTACTTTTCTTTTGGCGATTAAAAAGAAAAGTAAAACCCCGCCCGGCTCGAGGGCAAAAAAAGAATTAAAAATTTATATTGAGAATTTATTCGAACAACAATTATTTACAAAACCAACATTATCAGCCTTTTTCCGATATTTTTTTAAGAGCTTCAATATTAAGTATCGAAATCTGGTTTGAGTCGAATTTTATAATTTTATCCTGAGTCATTTCAGACAAAACCCTGCTGACGCTTTCTCTGGATGTTCCTATCAAATCGCCCATTTCGCTCCTTGTAAGCGGCATGGTAAAATCTGTTTTGTTAAACAGTTTTTCCGAAAAACAAAGCAGGGTTTCGGCAACAAGTCCCGGAATTTGTTTTTGAGCCAGACTGGCATATCTGAAATAGTCGTTCAGTTCATTGCGACATAGTTCCAAAATAAGCTCGTAGGCAAATTTGCCATTACTGAAAATTAAATTTCGAAATGTGCTCAAATCTATAAAGCACACTTCGGCATTATTTATGGCTGAAACAGAAAACTGATTTATTTTTTCACCAAAGCTTGTAGGCAAACCTAAAAAAGTAGGCGCCTTAACAACTCTGAGTATCTTTTCGCGGGTAGGACCTTGCAAATGAATTTTTGCCATCCCGCATCTTAAATAAGCAACATTCAACGACAAGGCATTTTGTTTAATAATAGGCTCGCCTTTTTTAAACAATACGGTAACGCTGTTATTTTCCAAAAGATTTAACTCCTCATCAGTTAAATGATGGGTGGCACATGATTTCAATTTGCAATCCTTGCAATTATGCTTAAGCATATTTAAATATTTATATGTAAAGATACAAAAATTAATTTAAGTGTGATAAAAATCACACATTGTTGTACCAAAACTCACAGTAATATTTGAAATTCAAGCAAATAACAATTTATTTTTGCTGAAAATAAACTACTCGCTATGAATGAAGAATTTGAAAAACAATTGGCTGAGTTGCAAAAAAAGGTAGGTAAACTTGAAAAAGGAACCAAAGACCAGTTAACCATGGTTGTTTTTTCGGGAGACCTCGACAAGCAAATTGCAGCTTTGATTATTTCCACCGGTGCAGCAGCTTATGACATGAAAGTGAAGTTGTTTTTCACTTTTTGGGCTACTGCAGCCTTGCGCGATCCTAAGAAAAAAGCCAAGGGAAAGAATTTTCTCGGAAAAATGTTTGGTATTATGCTGCCCAAAGGCGCACGTAAACTTAAACTTTCCAAAATGCACATGATGGGCATGGGCTCGGCAATGATTAGGGGCTTGATGAAAAAGAAAAATGTTGCATCGTTGCCCGAAATGTTTAAAACAGCCGGAGAACTTGGCGTAGAAATTAACGTTTGCGAAATGTCAATGGATTTAATGGGCTTTAAGCGCGAAGAATTGATTGACTATCCAAATATGAATATTTGCGGTGTTGCAACATTTTTGGCAGATGCCGCCGAAAGTAAAGTTCAATTATTTATTTAATTAAAAATTTTTAATCATGACAACTGAAGAATTAAAAGCTTTGACCCCAAATCAAACTGTTGATGCACGCGGAACCGCATGTCCGGGACCTTTGCTTGCTGCAAAAAAAGCCATTGGCGAAATAGAATCGGGAGAAATCATGGAAATTCTTTCATCGGACGAAGGAACAAAAAACGACATTCCAAAATGGTGCGAAAAAATGGAGCATGAATTTCTTGGAATTGTTGAAGAAGACAGTTTCTCAAGACTCTTTTTGCGCAAAGCATAATTTGATTTTAATTTTAATTTCATTTCAAAACAATATTGGAACAAATCTGTTTTGTTTCTGATGTTTTGGGATAATAAAATTTCAGTATATGGAAAACACCTCTTTCCAACCAAAAATATTGGTTTTTTCGACTGATAAAATTTCAGACCCTGGAATAGATCAGGCAGGATTGAGAAAAATTCATTATCCGCCAACGGTTTATGTAATTAGTTTGCCTTGTTCATCCGGCATAAAGCCAAAGTGGATTATGCATGCCTATGAGCAGGGATTCGACGGGGTATTTATTGCAGCCGACGGGCACGAATGTTCATACAGCTTAAAATGTCCTGATTACACCAATGACATTATTGCAAAAACTCAGGAAATGATGAAAGCCAAAAACATCAGCCCAAAGCGCATACGAATGGCTGCCATTTGCTCGGTTTGCGCCGAGCCCTTTGTTGGTCACATGGATAATTTTACTAAAATTCTAAGAGAATTAGGTAGTATCCAAAACGAAATTCAATCATCATCAACAGATAAAAACCAATGATTATGACGGAAGTTACTAATAAATATGACACTTTGGTAATAGGTGGTGGTATATCGGGACAGGAAGCTGCTTTGAACCTTGCTGAAATGAATTATAACGTTTTGCTTGTTGAAAAGGATTTATCCATTGGCGGCAAAATGATTCAGCTCAGCAAGGTATTCCCTACCCTTGATTGTGCAGCCTGCATAACCACTCCGAAAATGTCGGAAACTGCAAGGCACCACAATATTACCCTCAAATTATATACTGAAATTGAAAAAATCGACAAACAGGCTGATGGCTCATTTGATATTACATTAACCGAAAAACCGCGTTATGTGGATGCTTCCTTATGTACGGGCTGTCAGGAATGTGAATTTGTTTGTCCTCAGATAATAAACGACCATTATAATTACGACATGGTTGGGCGCAAAGCCATTTATATTCCGTTCAATCTGGCAAATCCCAAAATTGCGGCAATAGACATTGATAACTGCATCAGTTGTATGAGATGCGTAAAAGTTTGCGCCCCAAAAGCAATTGACTTCAAGCAAATGCCCAAAACTTACATGGTTAATGCCAGATCAATTGTATTAAGTACCGGCTTTAAATTATTCCCTGCCACCGGTAAGCCTGATTACAACGCAGCTACTTTGCCAAATGTAATAGACGCTTTGCAAATGGACAGGGTTATTGCCCCTACCCGTCCTTACAACAATGTTGTTAGACCCGGCGACGGAAAAGCACCTGAAAATATCGCTTATGTGTTATGTGCAGGCTCACGCGATTCATCAATTGAAAACAAGCCTTGCGGAGCCGACTGCATGAACAATCCCATCTGCTCGCAAATCTGCTGCATGTATTCCATTAAGCAGGCACAATTATTAATGGGTGCACTACCACTGGCAGACATCACTATTTACTATATGGATATCAGAGCATTTGGCAAAGGATACGAAGAATTCTACAATCAGTCCAAAGGCATGGGAGTTAATTTTATTAAAGGTAAGGTAGCCAAAATTACGGCAAATCCCAATGGCAGCGGCGATTTGATTATCAGATACGAAGATGTTCACAGCGGCACTTATAAAGAAGCCAAGCACGATCTGGTTGTTTTATCGGTAGGTGTAATCCCCGATAAAAGCACGCCGCAACTTTTTGGCAATGTGAATCTTGAACTTGACGATTTTAATTTTGTTAAGCAGACAGATCCACTGATTAGCCCTACGTTAACAAGTATTCCCGGAGTTTTTGTTGCCGGCATGGCATCAGGACCAAAAGACATTCCCGACTCTATTTTATCTGCCGGCTGCGCTGCTGCTGAAGTTGCATCATACCTACAAGTTGCCGCTGAGGCATAAAGCCACTATAAATGATAAACAAAATAAAATATAGCCACAACCAATCAAAGCCACAAAAACCTTGTTCTCTTGACTTGGTGTCTTAGTGGCAAAATATAAATGAATATGAAAGAAAGAATTGGAGTATATATTTGTCATTGCGGCGGTAACATTTCTGATTATGTAGATGTGGCCGAAGCACAACGTTTGATGCAGGACGAAGACGGCGTATTGTTGGCAAAGCATGTTATGTTTGCCTGTTCCGATGCCACACAAACGGAAATGGTAAATGATATTAAAGAGCATAATCTTGATGCCATAGTTGTTGCCTCCTGCTCTCCAAAACTACATACCCACACATTCAGAGGTGTGGCAGACAGAGCCGGTCTGAACAAATACAATTATATTCAGGTAAATATAAGAGAGCAATGTTCATGGCCTCATAGCGATAAACCCTTAGATGCCACTCATAAAGCAATCGGATTAATTCGGGCAGGGATAAAAAAAGCACGTTTGTCCGAAGCTTTGGAGACCAGCGAAATTAAAGCAAACGAAGCATATCTTGTTGTTGGTGCAGGCGTTGCCGGCATGAAGGCAGCCATAGAACTTGCCCGTAGTGGTAACCATGTGTATCTTATTGAAAAAGAAGCACAAATGGGCGGACAACTGCTTGAATTAGGCAATGTGTTTCCAACAGGACAAAAAGGCACTGAACTTATAGACAGACTTAAAAATCAAATAAAATCCGATTCACGCATTACGGTTTTTACCGAAACCGAAGTAGAAAAAGTTAATGGCAGCATTGGTAACTTCACTGCAGAACTGAATGTAGGCATTGGCGGCAAAATCGAAAAAATGTCTGTTTCAGTAGGCTCTATACTTGTTACTACGGGATACGAACATTATGTACCAAAAGATAATGAATTTGGTTATGGTTTATCCGACAGAATAATAACGTTGCCCGAATTAAAAAAGCGCATGACCGAATCGGGTGGAATAATCACGCATAACGGAAAACCAATACGTTCTCTGGCTTTTATATATTGTGTCGGAAGCCGCCAGAGCAAAGGCGAAAACAAATATTGTTCGCGTACATGCTGTATGTCAACCACTCACACTGCAATAATGCTGAAAGAGAAAAACAAGAATCTTAAAATTCTTCATTTATACCGCGACATACGTACTTACGGTAAAATGGAAACTCTCTACGAAAAAGCATCAAAGCAGGGAGATATATTTTTGAAATACGAGGAAAAAGAACCGCCTGTAGTAAACGTTGAAAACAATAAGGTAAATATTAAGATTAAGGATTACCTTACAATGAAAACCGAAATTGATTTTCAGCCGGATTTACTTGTTCTTGTTACCGGAGCCGTTCCACGCAGTAATAGTTCCGACATATCTTCCAAGTTTAAAATTCCTGTTGGAGCCGACAAGTTTTTCAACGAAATACATCCAAAACTAAAACCCGTCGAAACTGTTATTAACGGAGTTCTCATCGGAGGTTCATGTCAGGGACCCAAAAACATAAGCGAATCTGTTCAGTCTTCGTTATCGGCAGTGTCTAAAATGCTTTCACTGATTAAGGATAATAAAATACAACTTGACCCAGTAATAGCTCAGGTTAATGCAGATGCTTGCATTTGGTGCGGAAAATGCGCCGAAGTATGTGAGTTTGATGCCGTTACACAAGTGGAATATAATGGTAAGCAGATAGCTCAAATAAACAAAGCCACCTGCAAAGGCTGCGGAATTTGCACCCCGGTTTGTCCTTATGATGCTTTGGATGTTAAAATGTACTCTAATGGGGAAATTGAGTCTATGATTGATGGCTTTATGTCAACGGTAGTTTTGTCTCCCGATAATGATAAAACAGAAGACAAGGCAGCTACCACCAAAAAGCCGATTACCCTGAAACGCTTCCCAAAAATATGGACAGAAATAGGCAATACCATTCAGGACACTCATAAAACAATACCTGAAATTGCCAAAGAATTGAATTTGGACACAAATACCATAACATGGCATTTGATGACAATGGTAAAATATCATTTCATCCAAGTAGAAGGTATGGACTCAAAAGATCAGTATTTCTATTATAAATTAAAAAAATAGGCAATAATGGCAACGATTAATTTTGAATTTGCTGACGATATAAAAAAGTTTGGAGCTAAGGATTTTGATGCTTGTTTTAACTGCGGCACCTGTACGGCTATATGCGATTTGTCGGATGCCGACAACTCTTTTCCGCGTAAAATGATACGCTACACAACCCTGGGAATGGAAGATGAAATTAAGACGTCTCTCGATCCATGGCTATGTTACTATTGCGGCGATTGCTCCGTAAGTTGCCCGCGACAAGCCGAGCCCGGAAATTTAATGATGTCTTTGCGCCGCTGGTTAATGTCAAAATACGACTGGACCGGTTTATCGGGATTGCTTTATAGAAACTTATTAACGTACATTATTGCTTTCGTTCTGATAATTGCCGGCGTTGTAATCAGCTATACCGCTAATGTT
>Ga0255341_1001263_pt1 | contig 36871 bp, 35 predicted proteins | sample wastewater_treat_8_FD_192418 | JGI IMG/M metagenome (GOLD analysis project Ga0255341, IMG submission 192418) | Wastewater microbial communities from Lulu Island WWTP, Vancouver, Canada - plant12 | ecosystem: Engineered > WWTP > Wastewater > Unclassified | place: Canada: Vancouver, British... | reverse complement strand
ATGAATGAGAGGCCACATAGAAAACTTTTAGTCTGGCAGAAAGCCATGGAATTTGTCATTGATATTTATAAATTAACTGCAAAGTTCCCCAAACATGAAGAATATGGTTTGACATCACAAATGCGGAGGACCGCTGTTTCTATACCGAGCAACCTGGCAGAGGGCGCTGCAAGAAAAGGCAGAAAGGAATTCAATCAATTTCTAAATATTGCCCAAGGATCACTTAGCGAACTTGACACACAACTTGAACTGGGAAAACTCCTAGGCCATATAGACGTTGAGACTTACAACAACGCCATTAGTAAAATGACGGAAATATCAAAAATGCTTTACGGTCTGGCGAACACCCTTAAACAACCATGATTTTACTATTCCCTTTTCACTATTTACTTTTTACTGACAGACCAAATTAATGAACGACGTAGTTATTAAAGCCGAAGGCCTTGGTAAGAAATATATCATCGGCCATCAAAACCAGACAGACCGCTACATGGCTCTGCGAGACGTGCTAATGCAAAACGCTAGATCCCTCTGGAACAAAACAAAAGACCTGGTTACCGGAAAACCACTTATCCAGGGAGATACACTTGAAGAAGTTTGGGCTTTGAGGGATGTGAGCTTTGAGGTGAGACGCGGAGAGGCGGTAGGCATCATCGGCCGCAATGGGGCAGGCAAAAGTACATTACTGAAAATTTTAAGTCGCATCACCGAACCTACAACCGGCCGGGTTACGATCAAAGGACGAGTGGCCAGCCTACTTGAGGTGGGAACAGGTTTTCACCCGGAACTCACCGGACGAGAAAATATATACCTCAATGGTACTATCCTGGGAATGACACGATCGGAAATCAAACGTAAATTCGATGAAATTGTTGCCTTCGCGGAAATCGAAAAATATCTCGACACCCCCGTTAAAAGATACTCCAGCGGAATGTATGTGCGCTTGGCATTTGCAGTCGCCGCACACCTGGAACCGGAGATTCTGGTAGTTGATGAAGTGCTGGCAGTGGGAGACGCACAGTTTCAAAAAAAATGCCTGGGAAAGATGGAGCACATGACTAAAGAGAACAGGACTGTATTGTTTGTGAGCCACAACATGCCAACGATAGAAGCACTATGCAAAAGAGGGATCATACTCGTAAACGGTTTTGTTGATTTTGATGATAATGTCGCGGATGCTGTAAACAAATACCTGACGCAACATCGTGATTTAACGACGATCCCTATTAGCGAACGTAAGGATCGTCAAGGATTTGGAAGGGTCATAATTGAAACCATTGAAATTGGCTGCAAAAACCTTGTTGCCACTGGTAATGACTTTACGGTTGAAGCATCATATAGAAGTCTGAAAGGAGATATCAATATAACTGAGTTCGGGATGAGTATTTGGTCCGCAAATGACGTAAGACTGATTAGCCTATCTTCACAATTCTGCGGCGGACTTGAAAACATACCTCATTCTGGGAAAATCAAATGTGTCATAAAAAAACTGCCGCTAGTTAAAGGCGACTATTTTCTGAATTTCTTTGTATCTTCCACACACGGAATTGAAGATTATATTTTACACGCGGTCCATTTCTATATTGAGGATTCTAATTTCTTCGGTACCGGGAAATCCGTCGATCCAAAATGGGGCTATGTCGCTGTCGAACATCAATGGCTCATACCGAAACAGGTGAACGCATGACAAAAATACAAGATCTAAAAGAATTAGAAGAATGGCACAAACAGCAAGATCCATGGTCGTATGAAAATGACCCGGAAGATTTAAAGAGAAAAAATATTCTTTTAAGTGAAATACCTGCAGGCACATACGATAACGTATTGGACATTGGCTGCGGTCAAGGTTTTATTACCAGACATTTACCGGGTCGAAAAATCATTGGGGTGGATATATCACATTCTGCAATCCAAAATGCGAGGAAATTTGAAAATGACAGAGTTTCTTTTATGCAGAGCTCTCTGTTTGAATTGAACAATAAATTTGATTTCAAATTTGATCTCATTATCATCACAGGTGTCCTTTATCCTCAATATATAGGTCAATCATTGAATCTTATCTATTTAATCATTGACAATATACTAAAACCTGGAGGGTTATTAATAAGCGTTCATATCGATGAATGGTATCGGGCAAGATTCCCATATATGACAATAGTGGACTATATATACGATTATAAAACCTATGTACATAAGCTGGAGATATACTGCAAATGATTTTATTGTATCATAAAGTATACAAGGAGAGTCCAACTGTATGGTGGGTTGACGTTGATAACTTTTACAGACAAATGAGTGAATTGCGTTGTAAAGATATCGTTTATCTTGACAATTATGATCATAATAATCCGAATCATTGCGTCATTACATTTGATGGGGTCTATAAGAATGTTCTTGAATATGCCGCACCTATTCTTCATAAATTTGGTTATCCTTTTGAACTTTTTATTACCGGTAATTACCTTAATTCTGATAATTCATTTGATCACCCTGAACCACCCGCATATTTTGTATCTCCAGATGAATTGAAGAAACTAATAAGATTGGGCGGCCGCATTCAATGGCACACTAAAACACACGCAGATTTAACAACGATTCAAGAACGTGATATTCTGGTCAATGAACTTGTTGTGCCAAATGAATTGAAAACCATCGACAAAAATGGATTTAAATGGATCGCGTATCCTCACGGTAATTTCAATGAATTCGTAAAGAATTCATCAAAAGATTTTTTTTCAGGCTGCGTATCGTGCCATCAAGGAAATGATCAAGATATTTATGCGCTCAATAGAATAACTGTAACTAATAAAACATCTTTCAGAGACCAAAAGATTGTGGTTATTATTCCGTGTTTTAATTACGGTCATTTTTTGTCTGAAGCCATTGATTCAGTTCTAAGGCAAACTATTCCAGTTAACGAAATCTTAATAGCCGACGATTGTTCCAGTGATAATACCTATGAGATAGGGAACGAATATGCTAGGTTATACCCGGCACTGATCAGATATCATCGCAATGAGAGAAATCTCGGTATAGTCAACAATTTCAATCAGGCCGTTTCAATGACTACCGCCGAATATATTTGTTTTCTGGGGGCGGATAATCGTTTTTTAAGTAATTACATCGAAGAATGCTCTCAAGTTCTTGATTCTGCAGACGATATCGCAATTGCCTACACCGATTGCGCATTATTTGGCACCCGAGCAAATATTGTTTATGATCAATATCCTCCTTCATTCCGAGGAAGAGTTTTTCAAAACCAGATATTTTACACGAACTTCCCAGAATTTGATAATTACTCTCTCTCTGAATTGAAACTTAACAACTGTATTCATGGATCTTCAATGTTCAAAAGAAGCGCATACAATATGATAGGAGGTTACAAATCAAATCTGAAATTACCTGAAGATCACGACCTATTTTTAAGGATGCTTTTAAAAGGTTGGAAAGCGAAAAAAGCAACAACCACATTTCTGGAATATCGACAACATTCCATAAATCAGGCAAATGTCACACTTCAATCGTATCACGAATTATTATTTTACAAACGTAAAGTGAAGCAATTAGAGCAGAAGCTAAAGAATTTGGAAAGAAATCCTTTTGCCAAATATTACAAAACTTTTTTCTTTCCACTCATACGAGGAGCAATAAAATCATTAAAAGAACAAGGTATCAAAATAACACTCAAGCGTATTCAAAATTATGCAAAAAAATATATACATCGTCGGTCGGCCTAAACATTTCATACAAACGATTGTCGGGATAAAATAGCTTTCCCTAATATTTTTCATGCATGGCTCGTCATATCATTAAGGCCTTTAAATTATTAGGAAAGCCTCCGACAATCTATAAAGCACAATGTTTTTTCACATACTTGAGGCGTAACCTTTCATGTAGTGATACAGAACGTATTTTCTGATTCTGGTTTTTTGGCGCGTAACATGCTGGCTAAGAAAACACCCGGCTATCGATATTATCGCTGCGTAACCCCTGGCTGGGACAACTCGGCCAGACGCAAAACCGGCGCAACGGTCTTTTTGGGTAGCACACCGCAGGCATACGAAGAATGGCTCAAAAAAATACTTTCGTCGGAGAAGCAGAAGCGAACACCCGATGATGAAAAGATTGTTTTTATTAATGCCTGGAATGAATGGGCGGAAGGCAATCACCTGGAGCCAGACCAACAATGGGGACTTGCGTACCTTGAGGCAAACAAAAGAGCTGTTAGATCAGTCACCGATCCTGCTTGGCCGGAAAGCAAGTGAACTGCATGCATGACGCAGAAAATGATCAGAACATGAAGCGCTTGGCTATAGTTATCCCGGCTTATAAGGCGGCGTACCTTGATGAAACTTTGCGCTCGATCGCCACGCAAACGTGTAAGGATTTTGTCGTTTATGTTGGAGACGATGCATCCGCTTACGATTTACGATCTATATGTGAACGTTGGCAGCATGATATTGACCTGAGATACTACCGTTTTGAGAACAATCTTGGTTTACACGACCTGGTCGCACAATGGGAACGCTGTGTGGCCCTCAGCAGAGAACCATGGATTTGTTTGTTTTGCGACGATGACTCGATGGAACCGGAATGCGTGGAAATGTTCTATCGGGAAATGAGCTTGACCGGGGATTCTTACTCTATATATCACTTTAACGTTGATATCATAGATGCTTCAGGGAATCTTATTCGGGTACCGGCCAAATTTCCGAGGATACTTTCCGGTAGAGAATTTGCAATTAAAAGATTTAATTTCCAAATATCGAGTTTTGTGTCGGAATACATTTTTGCTCGAAAGGCATTTAAGAAGGTGGGCGGGTTTCAATCGTTCCCTCGTGGATGGTGTTCAGATGATGCGACTTGGATTAAATTGGCGAGTGGATCTGGAATCAAAACAATTGCCGGCCCTAAAGTGAAATGGCGTTATTCCGGCCAGAATATATGTTCACTTCATGAGCATGATCGTGAAGAGAAAATCAAAGCATCCATACAGTACCTTGAATGGATTGACCAGTATTTTCGAACTCGTTCAGTTTCGACTACAGAAACCACAGAAGGAGAAAAATTCATTCCCGCCAGAACGTGGCTTTATAAGCAGTTAAGATCCTTTGGAGCTTCTTTATGGGATAAGGATCTGTGGAAAAGAGTCCTTTGGTCGCGTGCAATTGATCGTGAGCCGCTGCTGAAAGCATTATCTCGTATGCTTTTGTGGGACTTTAAGATAAATTTTATAGATAAATTGTCCGCATTAAAACGAGGAACTAAGTAATTTTTTTAATTTCAGCGCGTGGCCTGCTAAAATTCAAGGAAACAAAAGAAAAGCGCCAATTCACCTAAAAAGGATGAAATCGAACTTCAAAAGAGAGTTCTCGCGGGACACTTTCAAACCAGTGGTGGAACGCGGCCAAGGTTGAAAAGAACTGTTAAGAGGCTCGGAAGCTTATTCGCCAGCGTATCATACTTACTCCTGCGATGGAATACGCAAAGCACCTGTTGATGAAAACGACCCAACCAAGAGCGCCATTTCATTGATAGTTGACTACTAAAATACGTGCTGTGATGATCATACATTATATATTGGCCTAAAGAAAAAAATGAAGATACTGCATATAACATATGAGCCTCCCACATTTCCGGGAGGCACAGGCGGCCAGACAAGACAGTATGGCTTGCTCAAGCATTTATCAAAAAATCATGAGATACATGTCATATGTCCCTTCATTAACTCAAATCAAAAAGCCCCTCTCAACGAGGAAATTTTTTCCGGCATCAGCATGCCGCCGCCCAAAACTTATTTTACGAAAATGCTGAATTTTATACTTAGATATCGGCATTTGACTCATCCTAAATTTACGAGAATTTTCGAAGGGATGGGTTATTCCATGATGCCTATCATAAAAAGAGAAATTGACCATGGCAACTATGATCTACTGAATATCGAACATACCAATGCCGCACACTGGTTAACTTCTTTTAAATTTTCAATACCCACCGTCATCGTTGCACATAATGTAAAAACAATTATGTGGAAGAGATATTATGAAAATCACTCGGGGTTCAAACGCAGGCAGTTTTTCCGTGAGTACAGGAAGTTTGAAAAATACGAAAGCACATATCTGAAATATTATCAATGTATTATCGCCATGTCAGACACAGACCGTCAATACTTGAAGTCTCTTTGCCCTGAAGCAAAACGCATTGAAGTGGTTCCTAACGGGGTCGATCTTGACTATTTTTCACCAAGTCTCAATCAAAGGGTAGAACCTTTTTCTCTCTTGTTTTCCGGTACCATGGGACATCCACCTAACGAAGAGGCGATGATTTTTTTCTGTCATCATATTTTCCCGAAAGTATTGCAAAGATTCCCGAATGCCAAATTAACAATCGTTGGAAGGGCGCCTTCTCCCTCTATTGAGAAATGGGGGAAACAGCATAATATCCAGGTTACGGGATTTGTGCCGGACACCAGACCTTATTTTGAAAAGGCCGAAGTATTCATCGTGCCCCTTCTAAGTGGGAGTGGCACCCGCCTGAAAATATTAGAAGCAATGGCGATGGGGAAGGCGATTGTATCCACTTCCATCGGCGCAGAGGGAATAGAATACACCCATGAAAAAAATATTGTGATCGCAAATGATGCCGAACAATTTGCCGAATCCATCCTGACCTTGTTCCAAAATCGTGATTATAGAAAGAAGCTTGAAGAATCGGCAAAGCTTCTTGTTGCTGAAAAATATTCCTGGAATATTATGGCCATGAAACTGGAAAAAATATGCATGGATTTGGTTGGACTGGAAAAATGATCATCGATCCGTTGCCGCAACCACCGTCGAAAGAAATCGCGGATCAATCTATATTAAGCCACTTTGATGTATGAACTACGGTTTTTCAAAAACAGCAGAGATTCCCTCGCCATGCGTATCTATATAGATTGCACACACACTTATCATAGTGAGTTGAACACGGGCATCCAAAGAGTCGTCCGCAACATCGTTAATCATTCAAAAAATGTTGGAAAATCGCTGGGCGTTGATTGTATTCCCATCATCCAATCGCCGGATGGTTATGTCCGCATAACCGACCTGAATTACAATTTAAAAAAAAGGTTCCTATTTCGCGTAAGATGGCGTTTGAATGATTACTACTCAAGAATAATACGTCATCTTACAAAACGGCTTTCATCACCGAGAATCGTCAGATTTCTAAAAGCCGGCAAGCATGAATTCGGTTTAACGTGGCTGATCCTGCTTTTCATGTCGCCTGTTAAATGGCTTTGGCGTTTTCAAAACCGTGTGACACTGTCCAACGCAACAATTGACGATCCTCATCCGCTACCCCAAAACGGAGACATCCTGTTAATGCCGGATAAATTCTGGGATTACGATTTTTATAATTTACTCGCAAAGGCAAAGCGTGATGGTGCCATCATCATTCCGATCATTCATGACCTTTTCCCGATAAGCCATCCGGAATTTTACGTAAATAAGACCCATTTTGAGATCTCTTTTCGCAAGTTATATTTATGTGCCGACGGTTTTCTCTGTAACTCCGACAATACTCAAAAAAGTCTTGTCGACTATTTACAAACGCAACCCTGTTATCAGGATTGGCAATCAAAACGGTTCGATTATTTCCATCTGGGTGCGGAACTGGATACTGTTGAGACAAATGGACGGATCAGGGATGCGATAAAAACAATTTTTGCCAATGATGCTCAAGTTTACTTGGCCGTAGGAACAATAGAACCTCGTAAAAACCATGTTTATTTATTAAATGTATTAAATATTCTTTTGCAAAAGGGAAGTCATGCCACACTGGTTGTTGTCGGTAGAATCGGATGGCTATGTGATGAAATTGTCGTCTCGATTCGTTCGCATCCGATGTTCGGATCCCGTTTATTTTTTTTTGATGACGCCAGTGATTCAGAGCTTGAATTCTGTTATTCTCATGCAAAAGCGTTATTGTGTCCGTCGATTAACGAGGGATTCGGTCTGCCCGTGATCGAGGCTCAAATGAAAGGGCTCCCGGTTTTCGCAAGCGATATAACTGTATTCCGCGAGGTTGCCGGCGCATCGGCGGCCTATTTTGACAACACAGATCCGCATTCATTGGCAGATATGTTGCTGGAGTATGAAGAGAGCTCATTATTCCCAGCAGAAGGTCCTCACGGTTTCACATGGCTGACATGGGCGGATAGCACAGCACAAATGTTGACGAAACTGATCCAAATGACGGATGAGATTAAATCAGATAAGGCAAAAGATACTTCAATTACATAAAGGATGTCATTTCTTTTTATCGTTTTAAATTTATATTCAAACGTACAATCTGAATGGGAATGCTGACAACCGAGAGGATTAAAACATAAAATATAAAGTATTCAAATATCTGAAATATCCAAAATGCAATACTTCCATATATAAAAAGATCATACATCCCCATATAAAGCCTTGTCTTGCCGGTAGATTCTATACCGGCTTTTTTCGTTCTTGCGGGGTTCAAGAAAGCATCGACGATATATAAATATGCAAACCAGAAGCTGACCGAAAAAAACGCAACTGAAAGTATTTCAAATTCCGTAAGATTAAAAACAGCTAATTCAAGTGACTGCATGGAAGCGGCAAAAATCACCAACATATCCTTTAAGCGGTCAGAAATAGGATCCATGCTTGCGGCGAAAGGATTTCCCCTTCCGGTAAGTCTTGCCAATTCTCCGTCAACACAATCAAAGATGTGAGACAATTCCATCAAAAGAGCGGCCGAAAGCCCATAGAGCCAACCGTGAGTGCTGCCGATCCATGCAGCGCAAATTCCAAAAAGTAAACTCACAATCGTGACCTGCATCGGTGTGATCGGCGTTTTTGCTATAACAGGTGTGATACGGGCTGAAATACTGCGTGCAAAGATATGAGTTAAAAGAGAGTCCGATGGTCTTCTGAAATCATTTTTTTTCATAGTTTATCCATTCACTTAACGTAGTCATCAATAATAAAAAAGTGTTTTTATGACCGATTCTTAATTAAAAGGTGTTACGTAGAAACACTTTGTTCCACTCGTGCAACATCCAACTTCACTAAGTAAGTTATTGGCGTTTTATATTGATGTTTTTTGCTTTCTGCAATATATATCCATCATATCGCCGTATGGCCCGGGTAAGGACGCCAGATTAATTTTGAGTGCAACAAATCGCGCCAAGGACAAAATTTCTAAAATAATTGGAGATATCTTTGTGCTATCATTCGTTTGCGACTGCTCAGGTCGCCCCTGTTCAATGCTGCCTTTGCGACCCAATCGTATTATGCGCTCAGTATCAATTTTTAAGGGGAGCCTTGATGCAAATCCTTGCAACATGCTTTGAATTTTCATTGTATGATCGATTCTTTCTATCATCATAGATTTTTGAGTAATTATTCGCCGCACATAAGACAGCGTAAAATAATTCAAGTGGGTTTTCATGACATATCGCCATTGTCCCTTAAAGATGCGCGCAGGCCACCCCGATGCATTTGGCACAGACATAACGAAAAGGCCGCCTGGTCTTATCAATTTTATGCATTGATCCAAGAAAAATAATGGATCATATACATGCTCCCAAACATCCCACAATGTAACAACGTCAAACGACTCAGGCTCAAGTTTGACATCCCGAATGGTGCCTAAATGTACATCGATTCCCAGTTGATTTCTGCAATACAACGCTGCGCTTTTTTGAGGTTCAATGCCTGTAACATCCCAGCCATCTTTTTTTGCTATTTTCAAAAAAATACCTATTCCAGAGCCTATGTCTAAAAGACGGCCATGCATACATTGTAGTTTGTCTATTCGACAAACGCGTTTCTGGCAGCTTTCCTCTTTTTCGTTAGCACCATGAATATTATATACTGTGTAGTTGTCATAGTAATCATGAATTTCCTTTGGCATGGGCATAGGGTACTGCCAGCCGAAACCGCAATTAGCACACCAAAATATCTTTGTGTCCGAGCTAATTCGACAATCAAGCCATTTGTCTGCAATTTTATTGGAATTACAGGCTGGGCAGTTAAAAACAATATCCCCTGTTTTCAAATATTTCTCTCCTATTTTTAAACGATTGAAATACGCCCTTTCAAAACATTATAGACTGTTTGTTAAGCAATTAAAAAAACTTATTTTTTCCCCAAGACATAAAACAGGTGACTCAAAGGAAGTTTAAAGACGCCCTTCCGAAACGTCATATCCCACTTCCCCAGCGCTCGCATCCAGAGGGGAAACTGGCCTGTTTTGACATACCTGACTATGGGAACTTCCCAGTCGGGTTTCTTTTTTGGTACTTCAACGGTCCCCCGCCCGTATTTTTTGTGAAGACGGATGTCTCTGGGGCCGCTGGGATCGGGCCATCCCGGCGTATCGATGGCGCCGTACTCCGTCACCTTCAGACCGGCTTCGGAAAAAAGTCTTCTGACTCTAGTGATGTGATTGTATTCCACCTGGCCGTGTGTCCAGGGAAAGCCGAATACCTTGTGGATTAAACGATGCCAGGGGTAGCCGGGCTGAAAATTATTGCACGTCACCAGGAGTACATATTTTTTTGAAATCCTTGTCATTTCTTTTAAATACTTCAGTGGATCAGCCAGCTCTGTCCAGGTCACAAAATTCCATGCCATGTCGAACTGCCCGTCCTGAAAAGAAGTTCGATAAGGATCAATTCCTTCCATAACATCCAATCTTTGGCGAATGCCCAGTTCATCCCATCCTTTGAGCATATCCATCTCAGGATTCACAAGTGTCACTTGACATCCAGCCAGACCGAAACCAATGGAATAAAGAGAACCGGCCGCTTTCGCCCCGTGGCTGGGCATTTCGACGATTGTTTTCAGTTGCAAACTCCGGGCGAATATCCCGTGTAATTGCAGCAGGACGTAACGGTCGTAGGTGACACCAAATACTTCAATTTCCTTTTTCACTGAATTCTTTTCAGATCCATCCATTTTCCATATACCAGCGTATCGTTTCCGTTAATCCCTTTACAGGATCAACTTGTGGTTCAAATCCAAGCTCCCGCCTTGCCTTTTCAATGGAAAATACCCTGTCGGCCAGTGTGGACTCGATGTTTTTTCTCGTGACCGGGGGAACCTTCCCCAATAACCGCCAAACAAACTCCATAGCGCCGGCAGCGACCAATGCCGGCCCGGCAGGTAGTGGAATGGCAATGCCTCCAGCACCAAGCGTTTCCCGGATGATTCTGATTAAATCATCAAAAGGTTCCGACTGTGCGTTGGTAATCAGATAGGCCTCGCCCATCCGCCCTTTCTCCATCGCCAGTAAAAGCCCCTGGACTGCGTCGTCAACATGAACAAGCGGTGTCAATTTGGGTGCATTCCCGATTTTGGGAAGCATCCTTTTTTTTGCCAGACGGGCCAGTCTTAAAATATCTCTGGGATCACCCGGCCCATATACCATGGAAAATCGAACAATCACGGCAGGCAGGTTGTTTTCAGTCACAAGCTTTCGGACCTCTTTTTCGGCCTGCAATTTACTTTTGCCGTAAGGATGATGAGGCACACATTCACTTTCTTCGTTTGCAGGAATTTCTCTGCAAATTCCCATAGCGGCCACGCTGCTGCAATGAACGACTTTCTTTACGCCGGACGATAACGCCTCATTCATCATGTTGATCGTCCCGCGGACATTTACGTTTTCAAACATGCTCGGCGGCGCCTCGAAATTATGCATGTGCCCGAGCGTCGCCAGATGAAATATGCCGTCCATGCCGGATGCAATGCCTTTCAATGATCCCCTTTCGGTGACATCTCCTTCAACCAGATCAACACCGGGTTGTAATATGGTTTTTGCCTTTACAGCCGAACGGACGAGACATCTGCACTCATGTTCCAGGGAAACTAATTTACGAACCAGATATGGCCCCACAAATCCTGTCGCGCCCGTGATTAAGTATCGCAATCTTTTTTTCTCCTAAAACGCCGCTGCTTTTTTCCAGTAATAATATATCCACGCCCCGTATTCCGCCATCAGCCAGCGGATCTGACGCCCGTCTTTCCACCAGCGGGATGCATCAAAAGGATCGGTCCTTGCGCCGACGGAACACACGCTTAACTTCCCTTCATACATTTCCGACCAGATATGACCTGCCCGTTTTGTGTGGTATTTGCTGGTAACCAGAATCATGCTTTTATATCCTTTTTGAATCACTTGCGCACCTACCACCTCCGCCTCGCCGACCGTCTCATACACGTCCTCCGCGCTGACGGAAACAACCTTGCTTCGTGGAACACCCAGCAGAGATAGAATGCTGATGAAGTCTTCATCCCATGAACAGCAGGGTTCAAATCCCTTTCTTTCAAGTTCTCTCAACACGTCCGTCTTTCGGTTGCCATTAATTATAATCGTGTCTGCCAATCCTTTGCTAAAAAGATCAGCCGCCTCAATTAAGCGGGGATAGTACTCGACACCTGTGTGAAGAACGACAATGACGTCGGATCGCTCGGGCTTATTTTCCGCAATTACAAATGAGCCAAGACAATTAAACAGCTTTCCCGTCAAGATGCCGAAAAAGATAAGGCCGGCAAGAGCTACTACAATGAACAATAATATTCTTTTCCAAATTTTGATGGTGCATACCTCCTTGCATCATTACTCAAAAAGCAGATATTTCGTGGCCTTCATTAAAGACGGTGGATGCATCAAAATATTTGAATACATCTGGTTTGCCAGGGGACAATGACATATCCCCTGCCGAATGTAATGCCGTACCTCCTTTGCTTTGGAGCTGTTCCAGAGCGCAGTGAAGTTATAATCAAAATCCCGCAGATTTCCCATAGACTTATCGTACCCGAGCGTGCAGCAGGGCCAGATATCTCCATAGGGGGTCATATGCGCATTGGAAATGCCTGCATAACATGGGATGACCTGACGTCGCTCTTTCAGAATTCGTACGGCCAGATCATAATAAACCAGACGGAAGGTATGGTTGAGCCTCTGGAAGAATACATTGTTTTTTTTACCGACCTGCATTTGACGGATAAAGACATCCACGGCTTTACGATACTGATCCGCATCCGGTGTGATCGGATCATCCAGGTTGAACATTTCAGAGCGCTGTTCCGCAATTTCATTACGATAGCTGTCCGGTCCCAGACCGCCGACAAATGCTGCAATTTCTTCAATGTCGTTGACATTCCAGTTGGAAATGATGGTTCCCAGCTCGACGTGAAGGTTGGAATACTGCTCCTGATAACCTTTTAGCGCGCCAAAAAGATTCATAACCTTTTCAAAATTGCCTTTGACACCCCGAATGTCGTCATGCTTCCCACCGATGTGGTCCAGACTGGGCTTGATCGTCAGTTGAATGGCCGGGTTGATGCCTGAAATAATCCGCAGGATCTCCAGCGTCATTTTTTCGGTCAATTCAGTGGCGATGGCGTTGGTGGGAATGTGAACAACATGCGGCTTTAAATATATACACGCTAATTTGACAATCTGCGACAGGTCTTTCCGAAGAAAGGGTTCCCCTCCACTAACATTGAACACATAGAAATGTCCCAGCGACTTAAATATTCTTTCTATTTCATCCAGTTTCAGTTCGTCATTTTGTCTTGCTGGATTATCCCGGTATAATTTCCATATTGCGCATGTTTTACATTTGGACTGGCAAAGATTGGTGACTGAATAAGTGAAATTGAGAGGCGTCCCCGGAGAGGCGAGGCCCGCCCTGAACAGGCGGTAACGAATGATTCGGGGTATGATCTGTTGAATGTATCCCATGATTTTATTTCTCAGCCCGGAGCTTTTTTCGGATAGCGTTCTGATAGACGGATAAGGTCTTTGCGGCAATGGATTTCCATGAGATTTTATCGGCGATGATTTCGGAGTCTTTAGACATCTTTGCCAGACGGAGCGGGTCAGACAGGCAAACCGCTATTTTTCCCGCTAAAGCGTCAATGTCCGCCGGCGGCACTACATAAAAAGGATCGGAGACGAACTCCGGCAATCCCCCGGTATCAGTGACAATCATGGGCTTTTTGAACGCCAGCGCGGTTGCGCCAATGCCGCTTTGTGCATCGAAATGATGGTAGGGCAAAATGACCAGGTCGGAAGCAAGAAAATAATCATTGACTTCATCCGACGGGATATACCCCAGATGTGTTTTTACATAATCCGCAATATTCAGATTTTTGATCATCTCTTCGTAGCGTTCCCACGGTTCCCATAATTTACCGGCAATCAGCAGGCGTGCATCCGGATTTTCATCGATCACCTTCGAAAAGGCTTCCAGGGCTGTGTCGATACCTTTGTAGGGACGAATGGCCCCGAAAAGAAGAATAACCTTGTCTTTCGCACTGAAGCCGAATGCCTTCCTTATTTCGTCCCTGTCTTTCCCTTCCTGAACATGAAAATCCAGAGGCCCGTGCGGAATCACGGATATTCTGTCGGGTGGAACATGAAAGATTTTTTGCAACTGCGCTTCATTGGCCGAAGAATGAACAATGAAATGGTCGCAAAGCTTAAAAAGAAAACGCGAGACGATTTCATCAAACGAGTACTTGTCGTGAGGCAGGATATTGTGAACCGTTATGACGATGGGTTTTCTGCGGAGTTTAAAACCGATCAGGACCACAAAATAAACTGGCGCTAAAAAAGATGTCCAATATTGGGCGTGCAAAAGCATTCCCCGCCCGGTCAAACCTTCCACAATCCAGGTCAACGGATTGTACCAGGTCAGTCGTCGTTTCACCTCAATTCGGGGGTTATCTATCGGCGGGTAGGTATGATCATCCCGGAGGTCGCCGCCCGGATAAAGGAAAGCGGGATATATTTTTTTGAAGGATAGAAATTGAACATGGCAAAGATCTGCCATGGCCATCGTTACAGCCAAACAGTAACTGCTCAGGGCCCGCAGTGGAGGCAAAGAACCGAGCATGGTTACTTTCTCGGGCATGATAGGGTCGGCTTCCTGCATACGCTTTTTCTTTTTACCATGTATTATTTTAACTGAATTTAAACCATGAAATCAAAGCACAGGTCAACACTTAAAAAATAAAACCATACGGTGGAGTTTGACAAATCCACCTGACATGTGGTTAAATCCGCCATGCCGACAAAAAATACTGAACTCTCCCATCGATTACCGACACTAGTTATCAGCATCGCCATTTTAGCCGTTTTGCTTCTAGAAGTTCTGTTAAACCTGACACCCCCGATAGACCGGGATGCACTGATTCATCATTTGGCTATCCCCAAGCTCTGGCTCAAAAACGGGGGATTTTACGAAATTAAATGGGCGGGATTTTCCTACTTTCCGATGAATGTGGATCTTTTGTATCTCATCCCGCTTTACCTGAACAAGGATTTTCTGGCCAAGTTCATCCACATGGCTTTCGGCCTCGGCACGGCGGCACTCATCTTCTCTTATTTAAGAAAAAGAATAAGCGCCACCGCGGGGTTGCTGGGTGCTCTCGTTTTTTTGAGCACGCCTATGGTTTTCCGTCTGTCCACGGAAGTTTATGTCGATCTGGGCCTTGTTTTTTTCCTGACGGCGTCCATTCTCGCCTTTTTGCGGTATCGCAGCGGTGAATATCAACAAACCGGATGGCTTGTTCTTTCGGCAATGGCCATGGGGCTGGCACTGGGAACAAAATACAATGCCCTTGTTTCCTGGTTTTTTCTGACGCTGGCCGTTGTTTATATTTATTCCCGGGACACGCAAAATCAATGGAAGGCGTTAAAGTGCGGAGTCGTCTTTTTTATCATTTCTCTTGCTTTGTTTGCGCCATGGCTGATTAAGAATTTCATCCTGACCGGCAACCCTGTGTTTCCGCTGATGAAGAATATTTTTAACATTAATACGATGGTCACCGATTCAGGAGCCCGTTCCATCGTTTACGGCCACACCTATATGGGGCTTTTTAAAATGCGCGAAGCCATGTTCGGCGAAGGTTTCTGGGAAACACTTCTTATACCGGTTCGTTATTTTTTCCAGGGACAGGACAACAATCCCCACTATTTCGACGGGGTGCTCAATCCTTTATTAATCATCCTGCCCCCTTTTGCCTTTTTAAATAAATCATTTTTTCGCGAAAAGCTGCTGTTCGTGGTTTTTGCTTTTTTTGTGATCGTAACCGCTACATTTCTCGACCATATAAGGACGCGCTACATTCTGCCGGCCATTCCTTTTCTTAGCATCATGGCGGTGATGGGGATTTCAAATATCGGCACCTGGATGATGAAGCGCCAGGGAAATATCCGATATCTTTTGATTGCAGCTTTTCTTTCAGTACTTGTTGTGCTGATTGGTCAAAACGCACTTTACATGAAAGATTACTATCACAGGATCGGGCCATGGGACTATGTGACCGGTAAAGAATCCCGGGATGATTTCATTTCCCGCCATTGTTTCAGTTATCCGGCCATGCAATATATAAACAAATCCACACCTGAACACGCCAAGGTCCGTCTTTTGTTTCTGGGCAGACGCGGGTATTATCTGGACAGAGTTTATGAGGACAGCGCCGATATGGGCATGAATTTTATCCGGGGGCTCGTACAAGCTTCGACCGATGAAGATGCTTTTCTAAATCGTCTGCATTCATCCGGCCATACTCATTGGCTGGTGCGAATGGACCTGTTTGATGAATTCCTGCACAACAATTATTCAAAAGACACAATTGAATTGTTTTTGCAGCGCCTGCAAAAATCTACGGATTTATTGTACAAACAAAATGGGTATGAAATTTACCGACTCACTAATAAGTAAGCCATATTAAAATGATCTTCCATTCAACGCTCCCGGGCAAGCCGATTTTTCTCATTGCCACTATAAAGATCTTATCCAGGTGGGGCTCCGCAAATGAAGGTGATCACAAAGCCATTCTTAATGGGAGGATAGCAAGTTTAATGTTTCATGCATTTACTTGAACAAAACATTAAATGACCGCACGTTTTTGAATCCCTGCCAGAGTCAGCGGATAGTTTTTCCCCACTTCCTTCTCGCTTTTAAAGAAAAATGAACCGCAGTCATCTCAACGGATTAGGTAATTTTTTATTTTGTATGACAACTTCTTATAGAAAATATATCACATGAATTCAGACCTTGGCATGCCTCATGCAGTTAGTTCCGCCGGTTGATACGGATACGAATTCCACTTTGCGTAGTAAAAAAAATATGCTATGCAATCGGGAAAAAATAAATTACAGGTCAGGAAAGGAGACAGATAATGTCACGTAAACTCGGAAAGGCTTCTTTAACAGTTCTTGTGTCGGGGGTAGCCCTGGTATTAACCAGCCAGTTCGCCGCTGCAGCGGACGCCATCCCGGTCGGAGGAGAGACTTATATTAAGGTTATTTTCGCCGTGGGCGCCATGATCGGTGCCGGATTGGCCATTGGTTTGGGTGCGATCGGAGCGGGAGCCGGTATCGGTAATGCGGCAAACGGCGCCTGTCAGGCAGTGGGCAGAAACCCCGGTGTTCAGGGAAAGATCATGATGGTTATGCTAGTCGGCATGGCCATGGCGGAATCAATCGCCATTTACGCATTGGTCATCGCTCTGATTTTATTGTATGCTAATCCCTTCAAAGCTTTCTTTTTGGGTTAATCATTGATAAGTCAACTTTAAACTCAAGAAAGGTTAGGGGGAGCTCATAATGTCAGAAACTAAAGATAAGAAGTCATTACCTATTGCAGGAATATTCATCCTGCTTATTGTAATCCCCTTATCACTAATGGCGTTTTTAATCGCTAACGGAATGTTTAAGCTCGGGGTTACAATCAAGGATAGGGCGGTGAACGTTCTCGACACCAAGTCTCAGGAGGACATAAAGGCGAGAGCCGTCAACACGGCAAATCAGGTTGCAAGCCTTCTTATGGAATGCAAAAAAGACCTGCAGGTCGCAACCATCATTCCCTCAACAGAATCCGTATACAAGCAGTTTATCTCTGAAAACAAAAAACCTCTTTGGGTAAAACGTGACGGCAATATCCAGCAGGTATTGGTGCCACTGTATGCCGAAATCGCGCTCATTGACAAATACGGCAAGGAAAAAGTCAAAGTGGTAAACGGACAGGGAGTACCGGCGGACAAACTCGTCGATGTGAGCATTCCGGCCAACACGACATATAAAAGAGAAGATTATTTTACCAAAACCAAAAACCTGGCCAAGGGTGAAATCTATGTATCGCCTGTGACCGGCTGGTACATTAACAAGGCCGACTTTCAAAAAGGCGAGCGCTTTAACGGTGTTGTCCGTTTCGCCACACCGGTTTTCGATCAGGACGGGTTTTCGGGAATTATTGTTTTGTCTCTTGATTACCGTCATCTGGCCCAGTTTACGGATCAGTTGATCCCTACACAGGCGGAAAGGGTTTTCGAGGCGAATGCCTCCACGGGCAATTACGCCTACATGGTCGACTATCGTGGTTTTGTGATTTCCCATCCGGCCGACTACCATATTGTCGGACTTCAGCCAAACGGGTCACCGGTTCCTACAGTCTCTCAGGATAATGCTGCTGAACTTGCTGAAAAAGGAGCGGAAGCGCTGAATATGTTCCAGATGAGCTTTCTGGATCACAACATATTTAATATCGCCAAGGACGCAGCCTCGGGGAAAACAGGAATAGTAACATACAAATTCGAGGGTTTGACCAAGTTCGTGGCGTACGCCCCCATTAAGTTTTATGCGTCAAACATCCCTGAGCCGGCCGGCTTCGGATGGGTTGGACTGGGACTGGAAGTCGAGAAATACAATGAAGCAGCCGCAAAAGTGGCTCAGAATATCGAGAAAGAATCAAAGGCCTGGACAGCCACTGTTATCCTCGTGCTGATCATCGCCATGGTTATTTTATTCTTCATCATGCTGATTCTGGTTCGTGGTATCAGCCGTTCATTGAAAGCGGAAGTCCCGCAGGGTTCTGAAGGCGATCTGGCGGGCCTGCATGACGATGATGATGATTAATTAAATCTCGCATCTCAAAGAAAAGGCCGAATTCCGATTCGGCCTTTTTATTTACCTTGACAACAATAATTTTTTTCCCGATGATGTCGGCCATCTTTCTATTGAGGAGAATAAAATGGAACTCATTATCAGCTTTTTCCCGATTCTGCATGTAATTATAATTATTGCCGGCATCATCCTTCTTGTATTTGTCAAAAAAAAATACCCCCGTGTCCGCACCATCGAACTCATTATCGTATTTATCTTATTTTTTATCCTGGTGCTCATTTTTACGGAACCGGGCATGGATTTTCTTAAAAAACTGATCAGTTACATGCAGGTGTAGCTTCCCGAACCGCCACCATCTTGCCGCTGTCACGAGAGAAAAGAATTGACCAGCCCAAAAGAAGATAAGCCAAATGAGAAACGCCAGAAATTCACCCAGCTCAACAGTATCGTGGTGCTGTCGGCCTGGGGATTGGCTATGGTTGCTTCCTCTTTTCTTTTTCTGTATCTGGGCTACCTGATCGATGAGATTTTGGGAACGACGCCCAATTTTATGCTGGCATCTTTCATGCTGGCCGTGGGCCTGTGTGTCTGGCGGCTTTATAAGGAGGCCAAGAAACGTGGCCTCGGCATGTGAAAACAGGCGCGGAGAAGATCATAAGCCGGGTTCTGTTCCGCGCCACGGTTGCCCTTGACGCGGTGATGATCATTCATCTGGGACGCAGGTTGCCCTGCGCCTCTAGCGACACTACCCGGGAACATCAGACGGGCCGCCTTCAAACGTTCCCCTATTTGGTCTTGCTCCGGATGGGGTTTGCCCTGCCTTTTCCGTCACCGGAAAAGCGGTGAGCTCTTACCTCGCCTTTTCACCCTTACCCGCCAGGGGCGGGCGGTATATTTTCTGTGGCACTTTCCCTGGGGTCGCCCCCGGTCGCCGTTAGCGACCATCCTGCCCTGCGGAGCCCGGACTTTCCTCAGGCAGGTCGTACCTGCCCGCGATCATCTGATCTTCTCCGCCCTGATTCGATAATACTTATGTTCGGGATTACTTGCAAGAAATCTTCGCGCAGTTCCAGCCACGCAGGACAAAAGACAACATCCTTTATCCTTTATCCTCCATCCTTCACCCTCCATGCTCATCGATAGCCCGGTTAGCCAGTTTATCCGCCAGTTCATTGTGACAGCGCCGGACATGCCGGACATTGGCGGTTTCGAAAGCTGAAATCAGTTTGCGGATTTCTTGCATCAGGATTTTCAGATTCTCGTTTTTCACCTTATACGAGCCGTTAACCTGGTTTGCGAGCAATTCAGAATCAAGATACACTTCTAGCCGGTCAATACCCAGCGCCAGAGCCCCTTTCAATCCGAGAATCAGGGCCTTGTATTCGGCAATGTTGTTGGTGCAGTGGCCCAGATATTCACTTCCCTCCCACAGCACCTGCCCACCATCATCAATGATAACCGCTCCTGCTCCGCCTACACCCGGGTTTCCGCGGCACGCTCCGTCGCTGAATAGCTTAACCGTTTTATTATCCATGGTCTTGTGTGGCGGCGTCCTGATTTTGAAAATACATGATCCTTTGGCAGCTGGGACAGCTCAGCAAATCATTGGAGCGCTGCAGTTCGTTATAGAGCTGGGGCGGTATATTCATATGACAGCCGCTGCAAACCGCTTTCCAAACGGGAATGACGCCCAGGCCATGGTTACGTTTTTTTATTTTTTCGTACTGGGTCAGCAGCTCCTGGGGGATGTCCTTTTGCAAATCCAGTTTCTTCTGATTCCATTTTGCCACTTCCGCATCAACTGAATTCAACCTCTCTTCAATTATTTTCTTGTCATCCTGATGTCTTGCTTCAGCCTGCTTTAATGTTTCCTGATCCTGTCTCACCTCGACAAGGAGCTGGTCCATCTCGTCCATCAACACAATGATCTTCGACTCGAGGTCGCTTAAGGACGTTTCGGCCACTTCAATTTCCTTGAGCATCGCCTGGTATTCTTTGTTGGTTTTCACATCCAGGAGCTTTTCTTTTGACCTGGCCATCGCCTCGCTTATTCTCTTTATTTTTTGTTCACTGTCTTCGCGCTCGGCTTTGAGCCTTTCATATCTGGTCGCGCTTTGAGAGATACTTTCTTTGAAGTTCTGGAATTCTTCGCCCATTTGTGCGAGCTTTTCCGGCAATCTGTCTTTTTTCGCAAACAGCCCGGCCAATGTGGAGTCACATTCCTGCAAACGGATAAGCAGTGATAATTTTTCGTTCAACTATCTTCTCCTTTTATTTTTTAATGTTCCCGCTCTGAACGTCTGAGTCGCTTTGGAGGATTCAGCTCTCTTTATGCCCGCAGTTTGGGAAAAAGTAAAAAAAATGCACCTTTTAAAGGTGCATTTTCAAAAAACCATGATTGCATGTTTCAACCTGCGTGCCGGGACGTGACCATCCGCTTTGTCCGGGCACGGCAACTGAACTGCCTGCAGTATCACAACAACTCCTTGCTGTTAGAAAAAAAATACTTTCCATAAGCATACGCACTTCCGTCGAATTTGGTGGGCCCACCTGGGATCGAACCAGGGACCTACCGGTTATGAGCCGGTGGCTCTACCAACTGAGCTATAGGCCCGCCCTTTTTTCTGTTTGCGGTTTTTTTTAATCAATGCACCACGCATGGAGCGGTGCCATTCGCGCCCCTCAATCCGCAAGATGCGGATAGAACCGGCATCAAGGTTCGTTGAAATATACCCAATTACACCGGTTGTCAACCCTATTTTGATACGCGCCGGCGGCTGGAGTTGGTTGTTTTCGCAGGCGGATCATCTTCATCGAGCTCCAGGGCTTCCTCATATGGTTGCGCCTGATCCGGAAGCAGTCCCTCTTCCAGACCGGCAACTACCATGCGGTTGCTGATACCGAACCTCAGGCGCAAAACCTTTTCTTCCCGCGGAGTCAGGGTTGACAGGATTTTACGTGTCTGATCTGCCAGATCCATACTGATGGTGGCCTCCGAAGGCGACATAATTTTTTTGTCTTCGATAAAATCCCCCAGATGGCTGTCTTCTTCCTCGCCGATCGGGGTTTCCAGAGAAATAGGTTCTTTGGCGATTTTCAAAACCTTGCGTACTTTTTCCAGAGGAAACTCCATTTTGTCGGCTATCTCCTCCGGGGTAGGCTCACGCCCCAGTTCCTGAACAAGGTAGCGGGAAGTGCGAATCAATTTATTGATGGTTTCGATCATGTGCACGGGAATTCTAATGGTTCGAGCCTGATCGGCGATAGCGCGCGTGATGGCCTGGCGAATCCACCATGTCGCATAAGTCGAAAACTTGTAGCCACGCTGGTATTCAAATTTGTCGACGGCCTTCATCAGGCCGATATTGCCCTCCTGGATCAAATCAAGAAACTGCAGACCGCGGTTGGTGTATTTTTTCGCGATGCTCACGACAAGGCGTAAGTTGGCCTCCACCAACTTTCTTTTCGCCAGTTCCGCCTTGGTCTCGCCTTCCTCGATGGATTCAACCACAGATTTTAATGTTGCCGTGGGAATCCCTACTTCTTTGGTAATATGTTTGATACGCTTTTGCGCCTCACTCACAGCCTGCTTGCTGCGGTGCAACCACTCCACTGTCACTTTTACTTCTTTGGCGACTTTTTTCTCCTCCTGGCTTGACTTTCTCATTCTGGACCAGGCCTTTTCCATCTGAGTGAGCGTCATGCCTGATTCTTTTTTGTATTGATTGACCACCCCCTCTGATTTTTCTATTTCATCGGCCAGGAAGCGAAGCTGTGTGATAAAGCGGTGCATCTGCTTCTTATTAAAACGGATTTTTCGGCATAACGTAATGATGTTTTTAGAGTTTTTGGCCAGTTCCGCCGTCAGGGCCTCACGCTGTTTGGGGCGCATGGTTTTAGATTTCAGTTTTTCACGAAGCTGTTCATTACGGTCGTTGAACATCTTGATTCTGCCGATGAGCCGGAGCACCCTGTCCTTGTGCTCGTCATCTTCGAGGAATCCTTCTTCTCCTTCAATGTTGTCTACAATGTTTTTGATGCGAATTTCATCCGTTGACAGCTTCTCACCGATGCTGATGACTTCCTCGATGGAGACGGGCAGACTGAAAATAGCCCACATGGTCTCGCGGGCTCCCTCTTCGATTTTTTTTGCTATCTCTACCTCTCCCTCCCGGCTCAAAAGCGATACCAGACCCATTTCCCGCAAGTACATTTTCACCGGATCGCCGGTTTTCCCGGCAGCAGGAACCAGAGTCATCATTTCAGAAAGTTTGGCTGATATGCTGTCATCCGCCGGTTTTTTAACCACCAGTTTTTCACCCTGTTCCGTGTCAATGATATCAATGTTCTTCTCACCGAACAGCATGATGATGTCATCGATTTGGTCCGAAGAATTTACATCAGGCGGCAGCAGTTCGTTGACATCGTCATAGGTTAAAAACCCTTTTTGCTCTCCCAGTGAAAGCAACTTTTTGAATTCATCAGACTGAAGTTCTTTGGCCATCTGGCTTCCCCCGAATTTTTATTGTCGTTTATTGCAATTGTTTCTCTTGTCGCATTAAATCCAGCTTTTGAACGGTCAACTCGCGTATCATGTCCTGGTTACCTTCTTCCTGGGCCTGTCTTAACTGGTGCTGAAGCAGGCGTTTTTTTTCTCTGTACCACTTTTCTTTTATCCGGCGGATATTATCAGCGAAATTTCGCTCCACCATACTTTCATCGGTCGGAGGTGCCTCAATACTTAATTTGTAAATCATGTCTTTGAGCGGTTTGTCCGCATCCGTGGGCAGAAGCACGTGAAGATCTATGAAGCCAAGAAGTTTATAGGTCTGAATCATTTTCGCACCTAAATCCTTCAACGGCTCATCAAGAAAATAATCAAGGACATCCTCGTTCTCCACAAGCAGGATATTTTGCGGGTACTCGAGCATCAACCTGATCAAATTTACTTCAAGAGCGCTCCTGTCCGTTTGTGTCGCCTTCACGGGTCTGCCCTGAGCCGGTCGGGCGCGACTTGTTTTACGATGAGCTTCTTTTTTCAATAACGCCTGGTCTATTCCCAATTTCTCGGATATCCGCTTGATGAAGAGATTTCGCTCCAGCCCATTTCCGATTTTCGCCAGAAATTCCATCGCTGTCTTGAGCAGATCGCGGTTTTCTTCAAAAGTTTTGCCGTCTCCCAGGACATTGTCAATATAATAGTCACTGATCGCGGGGGCGGCGGCAATCAGGTCAGTCATTTTTTCTTTTCCATATTTTCTTACAAATTCGTCCGGATCGCTGTCATCAGGCAGCACGAGTGCCCTGGCGCGCATATTGGCGGCCAAAAACAGTTCCAGAGCCCTGTCAAGCGCCCTGCGCCCAGCCTCGTCCGGGTCAAAAAGTGCTACAACATCCTGCGTGTAGCGGCGCAAAAGATCCAGATGTTCCCTGGTCAGAGCCGTGCCCAGTGTCGCCACCGTATTGCGGATACCGGCGTTCCAAAGGGATATGACGTCGAAGTATCCCTCCACGATCAGGCAAAAACCTTCCTCACGGATCGCCTCTCTGGCCCTGTTCAGGCCGTATAAATTCTTCCCCTTGGTATAGACTGATGATTCCGGAGAGTTGAGGTATTTCGGCTCGCCCGGACCGAGAATTCTGCCGCCGAAAGCGATCACCTCACCGAAAACATTCTCGATGGGAAAAATCAAACGGCTGCGAAATCGATCATAGAAGCCTTCGTCCCTGGCGGCGACCACCAAACCAGCCTCCTCGGCCAGTTTCAAGGAAATCCCGCTTCGCTCCAGATAATCCGCAAGAGATCGCCATCTGTCCGGCGCGTATCCGAGTCTGAATTGCCTGGAAATCTCTTCTGTCAAAGAACGTGCCTGCAGATAATCGCGAGCGGCCCTGCCCTCCGGCGATGAGAGGTTCCCGGCAAACCACTGTGCCGCCTTGAGATTAATTCCGACAATACCATCGCGCTGCTCGTCTTTATCGCCGCCCCTGCCGACGGCTCTGGCCGGAAGGATAACACCCGTTTTTTCCGCCAGATGGCGGATCGCCTCAGGAAAACTCATGCCGGCGATTTTCATCAGCAGTGTGATGGCATTGCCTCCCTCTCCACAGCCGAAACAGTAAAAGATCTGTTTTTCACGATTCACGGTGAAGGAAGGGGTTTTTTCCTGATGAAAAGGGCAGAGTCCCAGATAATTTCTGCCTGCTTTTTTTAACGTCAGGTATTCGCCCGCAAGCTCGACAATGTCCACCCTGCTTTTAATTTCTTCAATCTTACTGTCGTCAAAACGCACGAATGATTGCCTTGCCTTTGGATGTTTAGGTGGTAAATCAGGGCGGACGCCCCTCACTGAGACAGAAGCCCTTTCACTTTTTCACCTGCGGCCTTACCGTCCGCTCTGCCGGCGATTTTTGGCATCAGCGCTTTCATCACCTTCCCCATATCCTTTGCCGAAACGGCACCCGTTTCGGCGATCAGTTCCCTGATGAGCGCTTCCACCTCATCTTCAGACATCTGTGCGGGCATGAATGCCTGAAGAATTTTCAGCTCCGCCTCTTCTTTTTCGACCAGATCCTGCCGGCCACCTCTGGCGAACTGCTCAATGGAGTCTTTTCTCTGTTTAACCATTTGAGAAAGGACCTGCATCGCTTCCGCCTCATTGGGTTGCCGCATCAGATCAATTTCTTTATTATGCAGCGCAGTCTTCAGCATCCTGAGCGCTGAGAGAGTAACTTTGTCCCTCGCCTTTGCCGCTGCTACCAGTTGTTGTTCTATTTTGGCATTCAATTCCATTTCACACCTCTTATCCGAGTTGATCTTCCAGCTTTTTACCGCCCAGCAGATGCATATGCAGATGAAACACCACCTGGCCTCCATCGGGGTTACAGTTGATCACCGTCCGGAATCCACTTGCGTCAATCTGCTTGATTTTAGCGACACTCTGTGCAGCCCGGACCATTTGTGCGACGATCCCCAGTTCATTTGCGGTCACATCCATCAGGGTGGGAATGTGAACTTTGGGAATAATAACTGCATGCACCGGCGCCATCGGCTGAATATCGTCAAAAGCCAGCACGGTGTCGTCTTCATAAACCTTCGAACAGGGGATCTCCCCCCGGGCAATTTTACAAAAGATACAATCAGACATATCTCCCTCCTGTTTCTATGATACCCCTTTTGCTCTTTCGATGGCATCTTCGAGCGTGAACGCTCCTGTATACAGAGCACGGCCGATGATCACTCCGTAAAAGGAACAGTCTTTCACAGCCAGGAGCCTGTCGATATCCGCCAGCGTCGCCACGCCGCCCGAGGCAATGACCGGAAAAGACACGGCCCTGGCCATGGCCCTTGTCTGCTCCACGTTCACTCCCGTTTCCATTCCATCACGCTGGATGTCTGTATAGACAATGGCCATGATTTCACAATCGGCAAACCGCCCGGCCAGATCTACCGCGTTTTGACCGGTTTTTTGAGTCCATCCCTGAACTGCTACCTTCCCTCCCAGAGCGTCAATACCCAGAATGATTCTCCCCGGATATTTCTTTGCCGCCTGCCTGACGAATTCCTCGTCCAGAACGGCGGCCGTCCCGAGAATCACGTTGGTGACACCGTTTTCCAGGTAATGAGTGATTGTTTCCATATTGCGGATGCCTCCCCCTACTTCGATCGGCACTCCGACAGATTTGGCAATATTCAATATGACCGGCGCGTTCTTCGGCAAACCTGCAACCGATCCGTCCAGATCCACAATATGAATTCTCTGTGCACCTTTTTGAGCCCAGCGGCTCGCCATGTCCGCAGGATTTTCACTATAGACTGTCACACGCTCGAAGTCGCCCTGTGCCAGGCGGACACACTGGCCGTTTTTTATATCAACAGCGGGAATGATGATCAAATCAGAAAACTCCGGGAAATAATTTATTTCAAAAATTCGGCAAGGCGCCCGGCAAGTCCCGAAGACTTGACAGGCACCAAGAACCGGCAAAACGATACGACGTCAGTGTCTGCACTCAATTATCAAAAACGGGAAAGGTCTCAAATACCTCATCAACACCAAGCCTGGTCAATTCGCGCGCGGTTACCCATTTGGCGCCGCCTTTGAAAAAGGAAGATGCCAAAAACAGATCCTCCATCAAAGACTTTTGCGTTCTGTCAAAAACACCGCGCCACAGACTGCTGCCATCTTTGACGGAAATCAGATGGACCTCGAAAGATAACGAGGCGGGGGTTTTTGCCGAATAGCTATAACCGACCCTTTCACGGCAGCGATACACAAAACCGGCCAAAACAACATCCGCGCTGAGCTCCCGCCCGGTTTGCCGCACCACCTCCAGCATGGACTCCTTGAGAGAGGCGGAGGAAATCCGCCGGTAGACGCCTGCCGCCCTTTCCGGGGCGATAATTTCCACATTCTTCGACTCTCTCAATTTACTTATGAATATTTCTTCCAGAGTTGTTTGAGCTCCCTGGAAAACCGGTCCTCCGGAATTAACATGACCGCACAGCGGGCACTGTACGGTGGTTGAGGTAGAACTTTCCGGCTCGAGCGCCATAAATGGAACAACTGCCAGACGTGTTTTGGGCACGGTGGTGGTCTTTTCTCCCCCCTCGGCAGCCGCGTTGAATGGCATGAGTGCTGCAAAACATAAAATCAGCACTGCGCGGACAATTTTTCTGATTGCGTGGATGTTTAGCATTTTGCCTCCCGGCACTTTTTGTCAAAGCGTTCCCTTGGTGGATAAAACACCTTTATTTTCCGGGTTAATGGTTACCGCCTCCCGCAGCGCCCGCGCGAACGCCTTAAATACCGCTTCGATAATATGATGACTGTTGTCTCCGTAGACAAGATTTATATGCAATGTCACTCCGCTGTGGTCGGTAAACGCCTTAAAGAATTCTTTAACCAGCGCGGGCTCGAACTCCCCGATTTTCCGCCGTTCATGCTCTACATTATAAACCAGGTAGGGACGGCCCGAGATATCCGCATCGACACGGCACAGACTCTCGTCCATCGGCACTGATGCTGAACCATATCTGTTGATTCCTCTCTTGTCGCCCAGTGCTTGACCAAGCGCCTTTCCCAGGCAGATGCCCAGATCTTCCACCAGGTGGTGATCATCTACTTCCGTATCACCCCTGCCCCCGACCGTCAGCTTGAATCCGCCATGTCGGGCGAACAACTCCAGCATATGGTTGAAAAAAGGTATGGTCGTGTCGATCTTGCCGCCGGTGGACCGATCCAGATCAATTTCCAGGGAAATATCCGTTTCGGTCGTTTTACGAACCACCTTCGCTTTTCTGGCCATGTATACCTCCAGGTTTAAATGACTTTGTTTAGCGGGTATTCGATAATCCCCTGCGCGCCCGCCTCGAGTAGTTGAGGAATAATGTCCCGGACGACCCCCGTATCGACAACGGTTTCAATGGCGAACCACTCTTCCGAATAAAGGCTGGAAATCGTCGGCGCCTTCAGGGCGGGCAGAAGCTTCATCACGCGCTCAAGATTATCGCGCGAGACATTGAGTTTAAGCCCGACTTTCCCCATCGCCAGCAGTGACCCGGTCAAAAGCGTTCTGATCTGCTCGATCTTTTTACGCTTCCAGGGATTGTCCCATGCCTCCCTGTTGGCAATGAGCCGCGTATTTGTTTTCATCAGCTCATGCACGATACGCAGCTTGTTGGCGCGGATGGTGGAACCGGTTTCGGTCACTTCCACAACCGCGTCCACCAGGCCGTCGACAACCTTCGCCTCGGTAGCCCCCCAGGAAAATTCCACCTGAACTTTAATGTTTTTTTCAGCGAAATACCTTCTGGTGAAAGCCACCAGCTCAGTGGAGATGCGCTTTCCCTCCATATCTTCAATCGCGTGTACAGGCGAGTCATCACGCACAACCAGCACCCAGCGCGCCTGACGGGTGGAGACTTTCGAATAGACCAGATCCTGAACAGCAACTACATCAGAATCATTTTCCATGATCCAGTCGATGCCCGTGAGTCCCAAATCAAGATGCCCGTCTTCAACATAGCGGGACATCTCCTGTGCGCGAACCAGCGTACAGGAAAGCTCCGGATCGTCAATATCCGGAAAATAACTGCGGCTGTCATAGGTAATGCGCCAGCCCGCTTTTTTGAACAATTCCACGGTAGAGTTTTCAAGGCTTCCCTTGGGAATGCCCAGTTTCAAAAGATTCATTTGTACACATCCTCCGGGTCGAATACCTTTTCCCCCACCACGACAAAGCTGTCTCCTTCCCGTTTTCTGAAAAAACATGACCTGTGTCCGGTATGGCAGGCCGCTTCCCCTACCTGCTCCACCTGAAGCAGAATCGTGTCGTCATCGCAGTCAATGTAAATATCTTTCACTATCTGGACATTTCCTGAACTTTCACCCTTGACCCACAGTTTCTGCCGCGAACGGCTCCAGAAGGTGGCCTTCCCCGCAAGCAGTGTCGCCTCCCACGACTCTTTGTTCATGTATGCCATCATCAATACTTCTTTAGTTTCGGCATCTTGCACTATGGCGGGCACCAGGCCGCCGGATTTGTCAAATTTGGGTTCGATCATAATTATTTTTTTACCGTCCTATTTACGAAACTTGTTTAATTAAATGATGAATCTTATTAAATCAAGCAATATTTTATCTTTATTATTCTTTATTTATGCCTTGCCTGAGTTTGCCAATAATGTTAAAAAACCTGCACATTAACCCGGCGCAAGGTTGATAACAATTAACCGGAGGTTGTTCGTATGCACCTGCTCATGGGAGGCGCAATTATAGCAGTCCTGGGGCTGATCGGCCTGATTGTGTGGTGGAGCGAATTTATCACTGTTTTGCAGGGGGTTGTGCCTGTTTTCATGCTCCTGGGAGGCGCACTGGCCATTTATGTCGGATTCGACGAAATGCATGAGAAAATCAGCCAGGAGAGACGACGCCAGGCGGAAGAGCTTGAGAAAGCCAGGGAAGAAATCGAAACCGCCAGAGCCGAGGCAGGGCGCTATCGTGAAGAGCTCGATCGACTGAAAAAAGACAGCCGGGAGCTTCAGCCCCAGAAGCAGGAACAATAAATTAACCTTGACACGACAGGTCAAATCACATATTACCGACGACCACGACTTCAAATAATTACGGGCCTCACTATGCCAAATGCTTCCATAAACAAAGTCCCGCGCCACTGCATCTATATGTATTGATGCCTGCTTGCCTGAGCTACCAAGGTAAGCGGGCTTACACCAAACCAGCAGTTTAGAAATAAACAAAAGTCATAAACGGCAGTATCTTTATTATCTTGCAGAAAAAAAGGGAGGATTGGATCCAATGAAAAAGTCAACTTTTTTTGCCACAACATCTTTCTTGGTCACACTGTTTGTCATGCTGGTCTTCAGCTCAGGCGTACTTGCACAAACCACTCTGACCTACAGCATTTTTTTCCCGGCCACCCACGCGCAGGCACAGGCCGGCGAATCCTGGGCCAAGGAAATCGAAAAGCGCACCGGAGGTAAAGTTAAAATCAACATCTTTGCCGGCGGCTCACTCACTCCCGCGCCGCAGGTGTATGACGGTGTCGTAAAGGGCATCTCGGATATCGGCATGTCATGCTTCGCCTACACTCCGGGCCGTTTCCCGCTTATCGAGGCGCTGGACCTTCCGATGGGTTATCCCACGGGCATGGTCGCAACAAAAGTGGCCAACGATTTCGCCAAAAAGATGAATCCGCCGGAGCTCAACGACGTGAAGCTTCTGTATATTCATGCCCACGGCCCGGGACTTCTGCACACACAAAAACCGGTCACTAAGCTGGCGGACCTGCAGGGCATGAAAATTCGCTCCACCGGCCTGAGTTCAAAAATCGTCAAAAGCCTGGGCGGAGTTTCCGTTGCCATGCCGCAGGGCGATACCTACGAGGCCCTCCAGAAAGGTGTTGTGCAGGGCACTTTTGCTCCTGTGGAAACCCTGAAAGGGTGGAAACAGGGCCAGGTGGTCAAATATACGATCGACTGCGCCGGCATCGGCTACACAACCGCCATGTTCGTAGTCATGAACAAGCACAAATGGGAGAAACTCCCCAAAGACGTGCAAAAAGTTTTCGAGGATGTCAGCAACGAATGGATTGCCGTGGCCGGCAAAGCCTGGGACGATGCCGATGATGAGGGCTACAAATTCATCGCCGGCCTGGGCAACAAAGTCATCAAACTGGCTCCTGAAGAATCAGCCAAATGGGAAAAAGCCGTGGAACCGGTCGTTGATGAATATGTGAAAACCATGGAAGACAAAAAAATACCTGGAAAAAAGGCGGTCGATGAGATCCGCGTTTTAATCAAAGCGCACTCACAGGCGGGGAAGTAACGAACGGAAGATAGATGTTGAGTCCGACAAAATACCTGGCGCGTGCGGGCAAGGCGTTTAATATCCTTGCCTGCGCCGCCGTGGTCGCCATGATGCTCCTGTCCACAGCGGACGTCGTTTTACGCATCTTCGGCAGGCCGATTCCCGGTACATACGAACTGGTCGGTTTCCTCGGAGCGCTTGTCGTGTCTTTCGCCCTTGCTTTCACTTCCATGGAAAAAGGGCATATCGCCGTGGAAATCCTTGTGGAAAAACTTCCCCTGCGCACCAGATTGGCTATTGATGCCTTCTGTAACCTTGCCGGCGCTTTTTTATTTTGTGTTATCGGTTTCCAAGCCTTTATCTACGCGCTGGACATCAAAAGCAGCGGAGAGGTATCACCGACGCTGCATATCCCCGCCTACCCTTTTATTTTCGGCATCTCCCTTGGGTGCGCCCTTTTGTGCCTCTTGTTAACCGCCGACTTCATTAAGTCTCTGCGAAGGACGATTGACGCATGAGCCCATTCGTAATCGGCCTGGCCGGCTTTGCCGTTTTGATTTTTCTCATGTTTTTGAGAATGCCCGTCGGGTTTGTCATGGCGCTGGTAGGCTATCTCGGGTTCGGGCTTATCATCTCCTGGAGCGCCGCCTCCAGTCTGATTATTCGGGATTTTTATGCAACTTTTACCTCATACAACTTGACTGTCGTCCCTTTGTTTGTTCTGATGGGTCAGATTGCATTTCACTCCGGCATCAGCGGACGTCTTTTCAATTCCGCCAATAAATTCTTCGGACATCTGCCCGGCGGCCTGGCGATCGCCACTATCGGCGCCTGCGCCGGCTTTTCCGCCGTGAGCGGCTCCACCAGCGCGACGGCAGCCACCATGGCCTCCGTGGCACTGCCGGAAATGAAAAAATTCAAATACGACCCGGCCCTGGCCACCGGTGTGGTCGCCGCCGGGGGAAGTCTCGGCATTCTCATCCCGCCCAGCACCATATTTATCATCTACGGCATCATGACCGAGCAATCCATAGGTGAGCTTTTCATTGCCGGCGTCATTCCGGGAATTCTGTTGTCTCTCTTTTTTGTCATTTCCATCCTCATCTGGACGCGCTTCAACCCGGAAATAGGGCCGCGCGCCCCCAGAAGCACATGGGAGGAAAAAATCAAATCTCTTTCCGGAATTATTGAAACGCTGATCCTTTTCGTGCTGGTGATGGGAGGTTTGTTTGCGGGGTTTTTCACACCAACGGAAGCGGCAGGGGTCGGTGCCGCCGGCACCATCGTGATCGCGCTGGCCGGCCGCCGCCTAACCTGGCAGGGGTTTGTCAGAGCCCTCTACGACACTACTCGCATTTCCTGTATGATTTTCGTGGTAGTTGCCGGCGCCACGGTTTTCGGCCATTTTCTGGCTGTAACACAAATACCTGCCAATATCGGTTCCTTCGTCGCGGGCCTGCAGTTCCATCCGATGATCATCATGGGCTTCATCATCGTCATCTATTTGTTTCTGGGCTGCCTGATGGATTCACTGGCCATGATCATGCTTACCATCCCCATTATATATCCGGTGGTCCTCGCCATGGGGTATGACCCCATCTGGTTCGGCGTTGTCATTGTCGTCATAGCCGAAATGGGCGTCATCACACCGCCGGTCGGCATCAACGCCTACGTCGTTGCCGGAGTTGCCCGGGATGTGCCGCTTCATCTCATCTTCAGAGGTGCACTTCACATGCTCTACGCGATGATCGCGCTGGCCGTTTTGTTGCTAGTTTTTCCGAAACTCGCCACCTTCCTGCCCCAGCTTATCAGATAAAAGATCAGCACCGCTGGTAAAGCCCTCGGAGTGCGAACACCGCTTCTGGGTGTAAAAACAATTTCACATCACGGTGTGAAATTTGTTTCCTTTAAAGACATCTGGCTTCAGGCTCAACATACCCGCTTCGACGAATTCAGCGGAATAAAATTCAATCCCTCATTCTTCTCTTGAATGAAATGAAATTAAAACCGATGAAAATAATTATTTTTTTCCGTGACGCACATATATCGGGAATTACCTTTTAACGTGCGCCTCTCACCGGCCGCAACTTCGGAGTATTACAGGCTTGCCGTCAGAATCAGTCAATAATAAATGGCATAATTACTGCTAGCTATATCCCGGCTGCACAGGAAAGCAATGCCAGGAGACAAAAATATGAAATTCAGAAAAATACTTATCGCTAACCGGGGCGAAATCGCCGTGCGCATTATACGCACCTGCAGGGATATGGGTATTGCCACGGCGGCTGTATATTCTCAGGCCGACACGGACGCACTGCATGTGAAACTGGCGGACGAAGCTTATGAAATCGGTCGTGCCGAAGCGACGGAAAGCTATCTGAATTTTGAAAAGATTGTTTCAGTGGCCAGACAAAGCGGTGCGGATGCCATCCATCCGGGATACGGTTTTTTGTCGGAAAACCCCGACTTCGTGGAGCTTTGCGAAAAAGAGCAGATCATTTTCATCGGCCCGTCGAGCCAGTGCATGTCCAAGGCCAAACCCAAAAATCGGGCACGGCAGCTCATGAAGCTCATCAATATTCCCGTCACACCCGGCAGCGACGATGCCATCACCAACGGGACGCGTGAGGGCGCACAACGCGCCCGGGAAATAGCAGCGGAGATAGGTTATCCGGTCATCGTTAAACCATCCGGCGGAGGCGGCGGTATCGGGATCATGATTGCACGCGACGAAGAAGAACTGGGCAAAGCCATCGCCACATCCGAAATGCGGGGCAGAAAAGCCTTCGGCACCTCCTCGTTCTATATAGAGAAATTCCTGCGTGGCATGAAGCATGTTGAATTTCAGGTTCTGGCCGATTCGCACGGCAACGTGATTCATCTGGGCGAAAGAGACTGTTCCGTGCAGCGTCGTTTTCAAAAACTGATTGAAGAGGCACCATGCCCCATCGTCAGCCCTTTCTGGCGAATGAAAATGGGCGCGGCCGCCATTGACGTCGCCCTGGCCCTTGATTATGTCGGCGCTCTCACCGTTGAGTTTTTCTATTTCCCCGGGGAAAGAAAATTTTACTTCAACGAAATCAATTCACGGCTGCAGGTGGAGCATTGCGTAACGGAAATGGTCACCGGAATCGACATTGTCCGCGAGCAAATACGCATCGCCGAGGGCGAAGAACTGAGCTACAACCAGGACGACATCCGTCTGAACGCGCACGCCATCGAGTGCCGGATCAATGCGGAGGACGCACTGAGAAATTTCATCCCCTCACCGGGCGTCATCCGGAAACTGTTTTTACCACACGGTCCCGGTATCCGCATTGACGAAGGGATTTATGAAGGCTACAACTTCCCCTACCATTACGATTCACTGATGATGAAGATCATGAGTGTGGGGAAAACGCGTCCGGAAGCTATTGCGCGCATGCAGCGGGCGCTGGGCGAAATTGAACTTGTCGGCCCCAAAACGACTCTGCCTTTTCACCGGGTCATTTTGCAGGAAAATGATTTCACCGGCGGCGGCTACACCACCGACCTGACCGGGGGGAAAAACATAAAAGACAAACTGAAGCCTGAAAAAAACAGCTAGACGTCCCGGACGCAGGAGCGTTTCTTCAGTTCGGATATCGGCTGACATATCTTTATAGCCGCCTTAATCCCATTCAGTCGGACCTTCTTATTTGTATAAACATGAACCGAAGCCTGAAGGGAAATGCCTTGAATCGCCGCCTGTCCGTCTATGCCAAATGACCTCTCTGCCATCGCGGGCCTTACAAAGGCCTGTCATCCGACCGTACGCGATGGTTTAAGTTATCATTTTGTGTTTTGCGCGGTCTGGTCCTCCTGCGGGTAGATTTCGAAGAATAATTTCCAGATCGCTAAAAACAGGGATGCGATTACCGGTCCGAGAACGAAGCCGCTGACCCCGAAGATTGACAGGCCGCCCAATGTGGAAAGAAATATCAACAAAGAATGCATTTTGATATCCTTGCCCAGAAGCACGGGCCTCAGCAAAGTGTCCACGCTACTGATCACCACCGCACCGAAAATCAACACCGTCAGCCCCTGCCAGATTTGCCCCTGGATGAGCAGGATGATTCCGGCCGGCACCCAGATGATCGAGCAGCCTACAGCCGGCAGAATGGACAGTCCCAGCATAAGCACTCCCCAGACCAGTGCCCCCTCGATGCCCACAATAAAAAAAATCAGCCCGCCCAGAAATCCCTGGATGCCGCCGATGACAAACGTGAATTTCAGTGTCGCCTTGGCCGTCGATAAAAATTCATGGATGAAGATATTTACATGGCCTTTGTTGACCGGTATGAAGCCGGTCAGGTTGTCTATGATCTTTTCGCCGTCGCGCAGGAAATAATACAGGCAGTATAACATAACGGCGAACTGCAGGATGAACACCACCGTGTTTTGTGTAAGTGACGTGAGATTCCTGACAAGAAAGTCGGACACGGCTTTCATGACTTCGACGATCTTTCCGGTGATGAACTCCTCGTTGATTTGCAGCTTTGCCAGAAAGGGATGGTTGCTTATAAAGGAGAAGGTCTTCTGGATGGTTTCGATCCACTGCCCCGACGATGTCTGCAGTGATGAATAAATATCGATACTCTCCGCCACCAGCAGACTTATCAGCAGGCTCACCGGGAGGACCATTGCCAGCACAACGGCAACCAGGGTGAGTCCTGCCGCAAGATTGGGGCTTTTAAATCTTTCATTGATCCGGCGGTTGAGCGGTGCAAAAATTGCCGCGATGAGTACGGCCCAGAAAATGGCGAAAAAGAAAGGTTTGAGAATATAGGCGAAAAAGACGCTCACGGTCGCCAGAAAAAGAAAAAAGATCACGTTTTGAAAAGAGGAAAAGGTAATTTTATTCATTTGAGTCATCCTCCTTTAACTCACCCTGCCAAACGAGTAATATGGAAAAGGCGGCCCATGGTCATACGGGCCGCCCGGCATATGCTGAAATCTTCAGGATAGCTAAGCCTCTTCTAGCGCCTGTCGCGTGGGCCCGGTCTGGTGGGAGTGCCGGGTCCACGGCCCGGCGGGGCGCTTTTCGGTCTATCCGGGCCGGGCCTGCTGTATCCGGGAGGCTTCTGAGAAGGGTGGCGTCTCATGTCCCTTACACCCCAGTTATTTGATTTTTCCCAATATCTGTCTTTTTTCCAGCCCCGCCAGTTCCTCTCCATTTCATGGTGGGGAATGGGACGATAATGCCATTCGTGGCCGCGCCAGCGGCGGTCATGATAATAGCCCCGCCAGCCCGGAGCGACGCGTTTGTAGAAACGCGGCACACGATTATAATAAACCCATCCTCTGTCGTAGTAGCGCGATCGGTACCAGCGGCCGTCCCAGGGACGCCACCACCAGCCGCCGTAAAAGAATATATCGTCCCGGAGATCCGGTACAACATAAACATCCGTTTCCGGTATCACGACAACATGAGGCGGAGCAGGAAAAATTATCGGCGGCGGCAACGGGATGTTGATCCGCACCTGAACGTCCGCCCCGGCCGTTGCCGAAAATAGTGCAACAATGATGAACGCCGCTGACAGCGCCTTTAAAAACAGTTTTTTCATCTGACGCTCTCCTTTCGTTAACCG
>Ga0255341_1001251_pt1 | contig 37061 bp, 30 predicted proteins | sample wastewater_treat_8_FD_192418 | JGI IMG/M metagenome (GOLD analysis project Ga0255341, IMG submission 192418) | Wastewater microbial communities from Lulu Island WWTP, Vancouver, Canada - plant12 | ecosystem: Engineered > WWTP > Wastewater > Unclassified | place: Canada: Vancouver, British... | reverse complement strand
ACTCCTTTGCAAAGTCTTGGACTGTCTTCATGTTAGCTCCTTTTCTTGTGGCGATGAGTATTCTCTTTTGCTACTCTGAGACTTGCAGCTCTGTCTGATGGAGTTAATCTCTCCAGTGCATCCCATAGCGTAGACTTTGGAACTTTAAAATAGTCTGCAGCCTCTACAATAGTAGCATGCCTTGCAGTTATAAAGCCACTGAACATTAAAGACATATGATACGAATACTTCGGCGTCTTCATAGCTATCTCTCCTCATCACCTACTATGCGCTTGAAGATTGGGCAGTTAAGCGCACGTCCACCATCTTTGTTCAGACTTTCGCCAAAGTGCTCAACTTCGATCTTCTGACCCACAATTTCGCCGGGAGACTGCCAATATAAGTCACGCTCATACTGTGTAAAGCCGCTACCTACTGCAAAGGTATATTCATTACCATCGCGGCCAGTGAACTTAACTAACACAGCACCCATACGACCTTCATTGGAGTTGGTACCCTCAAGCACATCTATGACTTCTACTACTGACTCAAATGTAGCCTTAATCTTCAGTAAAGTCTTACGAGGATTTGGACTTACCTCATATGGTGACATATATTCTACCAGCATAAGGCCTTCACCGTTTCTATCCCATACAGGCTGCGCACACTGTACTGCTTCCTGCATGTTATGTACTATACCTAAAATAGGAAGACCTACAAATGCCGTACACTCTTCTGATACAAAGAGATTAAACGCATTTAATGGCTGTATAGTTGCCAGCAGATTTAAGCCGTTTGTATCATGGAACAGCTTTGCAATCATTTCTTTTCGATACATTGCAGGAATTCTGCATATACCATTTTGGTAGTCTGTTATTGGCATCATATCAAATATCTTTGATACAACACCAGTACGTGTGCCGCCTTTATTTAGGAGAGACGCAGATGCCTGCCGACATTCAACATTATCAGAAAACTCTCCTGCAGCTACACACTCAGTGTCATACACATAGCCCTTAGGCAAATACTTCTGAGCCTGCTCTTCAAGTTCTACTAAGCCAGTATCTCTCTTGCCGGACCTTGTGTAGATTTCTACGCGATCATCAAAGTTCATGATGATACGGCGATTACCATCAATCTTTTCAGTAGCAACATAGATGCCGTTGAAGCTTGATGGTGCATGCATACCACGCATGATACCAATTATCTTGATGAAGTCTTTGCCGTATAACTGGTTCAGTGTTACAGCTGTTACACCAATCTGTAGGTTCTTAGTTATGATACCATACATCAACCAGCGAGCTTCCTCTCCAAGATTTTTAGCCCACTTGTACATCATACATGCTCGTTCTGCAGCATAAATACTACCAGTGTTGTTCTCAGTGAGATAAGCAATAAAGTCTTCGATTGTCATTGGAGCCTCAGCTGGTGCACCTACAACATAATTCAGTGCTTCGAACAATGAGCGATCTTTTATACCAGTAGTTGTATACGGGTCGTAAAGATGTTTCAATATTGGCTTCAATAGCGGCATGTCCCCGAACTTCATGAGCAAACTGCGTTTACTAATAGCACCACTTGTGTTACTCACTAAAGTTAGGACTTTGGCACAATTTACGAACTGTGCATCTTGTTTGTCATTCATGTTAGTTCCTTTCCTCTGCCACATAAAACCTGTGACAGATTTTAAAATAAGCATTAAGGGACAGCTAGTCCCTTAATCTGCCTGACACATATGCACGAACACCATTCAAAGCTTCGCAAACTTTAGAACAAGATGTTCTACATATGGTGGCAATCATAGTTTTGGTGATGTCGAAATTAGCAGCCCGCCAAACGATCAAGATGTTCTTCGTGATGCTGTCTTGCTTCATATCAATATACTGGTCTACAAGCTTGTTTGCTTTGTCCAGCAACTCTTTAGCTTCGTAGGCAGAATTAATTGAAGTGGACGCATCTACTGGATCGAAGTCTTCATCGAATGGAACAATTTCAAAGACGCGTCTTTGATTTTGTTTTCTAATTACGTCACCAATTCTATTCTTTATAACGCGTACAGCATACGTTGAAAATGCAACTGTATCATACACGTTATAAGTAGCAATAGCATCCCAGAGAGCTTCCCATGCTGCAGACTCAGCATCCGCATCATACAACTTATTGTATCGTGACAAGCACCAGTAGATTAGGTTCTTGTGTACACTGAGTAGAATGTTTATATCCTGTTTAGTTTTCTTTGGCTTATACAGAAGATCATTCCTTCTAATATCAAGCACGTCATTCAAGTCGCTAGCTTGCATTTCCTGCAGCTCCTCTCTATATAAAATTATAACATATTTCCTCACTATAAAAAACCAAAATTTTATATCGCACTGCATGCCTAAATACCCGAACGGCATCTACTGTACACGCTTTCATTCCATATATGATTTAGAATGTTTATAATCGGTTCCATATTATCAGCGAGTATGTAGTATCCACCAGCCTGCTTTATTTTGCGTTCCCATTCTTTTTGCTGCGAGCTCTGTACACCGGTATTATCCTTAAGCTCAAGGCCTATAAATCTACCAATATAGCAGACTATTAAGTCCGGTATACCAGATCTATGAACAGCATTCTGACGAATAACGATGCACTCATCAAGATATGGAAGTATCTCACTTACTGCTTTGATTATAGCACCTTCTTCAGTAAATACACCGGCTTTTTCTTGCTCAATATTTAACAGCGCTTTGACGTCTTTTAGTGTCATATCAGTCTCCTTTCTTCAGTGCATTCATGAAGTCAAGTGAGCTTGTCTTCTTATCACTGACATTTTTATAAATTGCAGCATCTATTGTATTCTCTGCACATAGCACGTAGTAGGTACACTTATTAGGCTGCACTTTAATATGTCCACATGTTCGCTCTGAGCTTTGCTTTAAAGCTTCATATGAATATGATAATGAGTAGTAGACAATACTATGTGCCTCAGTCAGATTAATACCCATACCTACTGATAATGGATGACACACTAGATACTGAATTTTGTGTGCTTTAAACTGCTTGATGTATTCAAGCTTATCTACCATAGTAGTTGCACCATTTAATGTACGACACTTTGAACCAAGCAGCTCTTTTATGTCAAGGAATTCTTGTTTGTAGTTGGCCCATATAACTACCTGTTGATCTCCTAATGTATCCAGGAGCTTTCTCAACTCATGCGCTTTTTGCGATGGTGAGTAGTCTGACTCAAGTCTATAGAATTCCTGGAGTGGTGGAGTAGTTGTATCATGCAGCTTTCTACGCAGCTTATTTTCATTGACAGCATCCGTGTCAATTATAAAGCCAGAAGTAATCTGTGCAAGTTTTGCATTAACTGCTGCAATCATATCAGTACTAATTCGTTCACCACTTGTAAGCTCTATAACTGCGTTCTTTCTAAACTCTTCATATGCATCTAACAATCTACTGTCTAGTGGATAATTAACAACTTTCCATTCCTTGCCGGCAGTAGGCATTATAGACTGATCTATGTAGATCGACTTAGTAGCTACTAAATCAGTGAACTCTTGCTTCATATCAGCACGCATTACAAGCCTCATGTACATAGGACTTCTTGATATATTCCGGAAGTACTTCTCTGCAAACCTATTGTATGTAGGCGGAAATATGAATTGATCTATCGTTCGCATTTGAACATAGTACTCTGACTCATTGTTTGGTGCTGGTGTTGCACTTAGTAGATACCAGTACTCTACTTCCTGTGCATACTCAAGCAATGTCTTGGATATTTGTGACTTAGGTGACTTAAGCTTGGAGCTTTCATCAACTACAACATAATCGAAACCTATTTGTCGTAGCATCTCAATGTTCTTAACTACTAACTCCATACTTATTATGAACACATGACATGGCGTATTGAGTGCCTCACGCTTTTGTTTGTCAGTACCATAGTATGCAGCTACCTTTAATTCAGGCATATAATCTTCAAAGTCACCTAGCCATGAGGGTATGATGGCGGTAGGGCAAATGACTAAAGCCCTTTGGCACTTGCCACTTTCTAATGCCTCATACATAGCTCTAATCATCATTCGTGTTTTTCCGGTACGTGTATCGAACCAAAATCCAAAGCGTTTATTAATGCGTGCCAGACGTACGCCTAATACCTGATGTGGCCAAAGGCCCAGACTTTTTACCTCTGGATCATCCTCATCTACTCCATAGCGAATAAGCTCTTCAGTAGCTACTGACCTCTCAAGCTCTTTCTGTGCAGCCTCAAGAATTGCTTCATTCTTGATCTGCGGAGCTAAAGCAAGCATCCTGTGTATATTAGAAATGGGTCCGACAAAGAGTGTACGCGAACGTGCTTGCTTCTCAATCAGACCCTCATTGTACCATAGCGAAACTACTGGTTCATTCAATGTACCAGATACGTAGACGCTTGGTCCCTTAATATAAAATTTAGCCATAACATCACCTACTCATAAACTAATGGTGGGCAATGCAGGAGTCGAACCTGCTGACAACCCTTATGCCCAGAAAGGAGGGGTGTCGTTGCTATGGCGAAACAACACCCCCACATGCCAACAGACATGCGACCGATTATGATATGCACCCTTTTTCAATTAGGGAGTTAGTGCGCGCCGGATAATAGGCTGCCCTTAGTATCTACTCATTGGTGCGGTTAACAGGACTTGAACCTGCACGCCTTGCGGCACGAGAACCTAAATCTCGCGTGTCTGCCAATTTCACCACAACCGCATTGCGGCCCGAAGGCCGCGACTATAAGAGCAAAGTTCTGAGGAACTACTCAGATTATTCAGCAGAGCCGTCGAGGAGCTTCTGAATGTCCTCAGCGGAGAGCTTACCAGCCTTGATAAGAGCTGCAACAGACTCAGCAGTAACAGGAGCAGCAGCTGCGCGCTTCTGAACACTGATACCCTTCTCTTCCATCTTTGCGATAACAGCATCTACTCTTGCCTGAGCCTTTGTAGTATCCTTGTTACCAGCCTTCTGCTGCTTGTAGAGAACAGAGCTTGCGTTTCTGTACTCGATCTTGAGCTCGTCGTCTGTCATGTCTTCGAGCTTCTTGCCGGCGAGGATACCTCTTGAACCAGCACTTACAGGGAGAGCATACTCGAACTCGATTGTCTCACCCTTCTTGATGTCCTTGTCTGCAGTGTAGGTAACCTTAATTACTCTGGGCTTCTTTGCCTTAGGAGCTCCAGTCTTTGCCTCAGCCTTTGTAGCCTCAGCTGTCTCAGCCTCTGCGATTGCAGCTGCTACGCTTGTGGGATCGTTGAAATTAACTTCTTTGTTTGCCATTGTGGTGGCCTCCTTTAATAGAATTGATTTTCTGAGCGGAGCAGGACCTCCTGAGGTTCCGCTGCTCCTTAACTCTAAAAATATTATATCATCTTTCTTCACTATAAAAAACCATAACTTTTTAAAGCTACTGCACCACGGGAGTGTTAAGACAAGAAGGCAAAATGACACAAAGGGCAAAATGACGCGTCTTAATTTTATTTTTGCCTATAGTAAATAAAAAAAAATGAAGACTGCTCTACCTGATCAATTTCTTAACCAGATAGAGCAGTCCCGCTAAAAGGAGTATCCACCATATAAATAAGATGTTATTCTTATCCTAAATTATTATACGATATTATCATAACTATATTATTAGTATTTATATACTTATTTATATAACATTATTATAATCATATTATTAGTATACATATATCTTTATTAATATAGAATTATTATTTCATTTATATAGTATAATTAATCAGGCTTAACACTGCAGTAGATTTTATATGTAAGGGTGAAATGAGATTTAAGACGTGTCATTTTGTCTTTTATGTCTTTTTGCCTTAATGTCTTAAACCTCAGTTAAAGTGCCGGAGTAGGTCTTCCCATTTATTGTGCAGCTTACTTTAACTGTACTTTTGACCGGGTTTGTGACTGGACCTACTGTAGGTGTTCTGTACCCATCATCATAGATGCCGCCCTGTACATTTGGAATGCCAGAGTCTGTACTTACATCATAGACCTTCGCCCCCTTATAGAACGCGGAACGGATCTCGTAGTGACAATGAGCTCCACCGGGACCGTCGGGTATCACATAGCCAGTGTGTCCCTCAATTCCGAGCACATCAGTGATTTTGACCTTGTCGCCGACCTTTACTCTTGCACTGTTCTCAGTAAGATGACCGTAGTAGCGTATCTTCTGCACGCCGTCTTTGCCGGCAACATCGTCCTTCGTAGCTACATAGTAGCCGAAGCCCTGCTTGTGGTTCGCTGCGTTTTCCCAGCCTACATGGATAACCTCTGCATTAGCACAGCTGTGGATCTCTTTGCTGCCGATACCGACAAGGTCGAGTCCGTCATGAGTTCCGAGGGTATACTGCTGCAATACCTTGAATTTGCCTTCGTATGGACTATTCATTACTTTTCCTCCTTTTCGTCTTCAAATACTTTTAGCCTTTTTACAATTCTTTTTGCCCAGCGTGCATTCAGGTTGATTATGCAGTAGTTTTCAAGTATCGAGATAACTTCCATAATGACTATATAGCCGAATACAAGTATTGCCGTTATAGTTCCTGTGATGTGAGCCAACTCGTCAGCACTGTAATAGTTCCCGAGCTGCTTGATTCCAATTTCAAGTCCGCAGGCTGTAGCCATGACGATGATCTCTCCGAGCTTGTTTACGCCGCCTTTGCGCATTTTCGAGCTGGATAACGTACCGGTTACATATCCCTTGATAATACCTGTAACAAAGTCTGATACTGCCAAGCCGGTGACTATGGCAAGCATAATAATATACTGCATTTTCATTTCTCCTTTTTTGTAATTAGCGTAATGCATATATGGTAATTCGTGCCGCTCCGCTAATATCTATCTGACTGTCATCAATCGTAATTGTCGGTGTGAATCCTGTAACAATATCAGTCCGTGTCAGTGTTGTTATAACATTGCCACTATAAGTTAGCAGTCCGATATAAGGTCGCCCAGCCGTTGCCCAGTTAACACAATGTATCAAATATGTGCCTGTATACCTTGCACTTGGCGTTGACGCTTCTGCAAAGTCGTCAACCGTTGCGGTGTATGACAAGCTGACAGTAGTGCCTGCTTTATGTGCAACTGGCACTAGACCAGTCAACAACGATAATATATTAGTTTCATTACTTTTCATCTCGTCGATAAGCTCAGTGAGAGCACTCGTAAGTGACTGCGCCACCTGGTCTGTATAAGCTTTGGAGGCGCTTGCAGCAAGCGCCTTAGCCATAATTATATCAATAATAGACATATTCTGTGCCATACTATTACCTCCTTATACTGCTACCCATTCATGAGCGGAGTTAAGCATCTTAATTTCGCCTGTAGCTATGATAAGTGCAGTAGAGCCCATAATGAACTCAGTACCTGCAACAGCATCATAAGCTGGTAGGTCAGCAGCAGCGTCACAATCTACATGTACAAGTGCTAACTGTACCTGTGGGTCTGAATTAGGCTTTATGCCTCTGTATTCTGCTGATCTTACATTATACATAAATTATTCCTCCTTTTCAGTCTCGGTTTCCTTTTTATTTTCTTTCTTCTTATGCTGTGTTCCAAAGTAGAACGAAATTATCATAAGAAATGTTTCGTATACTTTATCGGCTGGTATCTTATGCTTGACTGCAAGATATGCAAAGACTGCAGTAATAGTAAATGTTACTATTGTCTTAACATCGATTAGTTTAGCCAGCCTATCTACTAGCTTATTAACTGTGCGCATTCTCCAGCACCTCAATTCGCCTGTCATAGTCTTTGAGTTTCTCTTCTACGACTGGTATTCGTTCTGCAAAGTTATTGTGCTTATCAACTTTCTTCTCAAGCTGTTCAAGCCTGAAATTAGTAAGCCGTGCACTTACAACAATTCCAGCGAATGCACTAAGTGCTGTACAAATCACTGATATGATTGCAACTATAATATCTTTATCCATTATTAATACCTCATTTCTTATGATACCCAGAGACTTATTCCTGGGCAATATAGCGTAGTACTTGTAGCATTATAAATATGAATATTTATCCATTGAATTGTATGTTCATATGATGGAGCAGTAGATGGAGTTATTGTGCTTAATGACTGTCCAAACGGAATAAGGTCATAATTGCGTACGATTGGATCTGTTGAGCTATAACCCATTCCTTCAACTGCTGGTGTTAAGAAATGCAAGTATTCATACTTCCATTCTACTAGACCAGCATCTGTACCATCAGGGTTTTTGCTTCTTTTAGCCCATGCTACTTCTAACATTACAATAGCACCATGTGATGCAATACGTGCGTTAGAAGAACTTCCAGACTCTGCAGGCCGCATGAACATTGGCTTATCTAAGCGCCATTCAGTAGCCTTTTCAAACTGTGCCTTTAGCAGCTCTGAGTCGCCAGTAATTTGCGTATATGCGTGACATCCAGGTGGTATGCGATAGAAGTCCCATGTAGCCGATGGCGGATCTGGTAATGACCAGCTTTTGTATGGACTATTATATGGGCTATCTTTCCACAGCACTCTATCATAGTCATACGTTTGCATTGCTAATGGACTTACATGGTCATATCCCATAGTCTGTCCGTCATCGTTCAGAGCTAATACGTCATGCCATCTACTAAGCCAAGCGCCTGGTCCAGCTTCACCGTTATGTAGCTCAGTCACAAGTGCATAATTATGAGATGGATGCAGCGGATCATACTCTGGATCACCAGGGCTATATAGCTGAACCTTTATGTCACCATAGTCTGACCAAATAGCCTGCATGCTTACTCACCTCCACCAGGGGATTGTATAGGCTCAGGGATAGTAGCTACGTTCCGCGTAATATCCTGAAGAGGAGCTTCCAGTAAGCTTACTATTGTTGTGACGCCCTGACTTATAGCAGATAGGGCAGTTGCTATATCTGCAATTGATTGCTCCATGTTTGCTATAGCCTGGTTCTGTGTTGCTACTCTGTTCTGGATAGTTTCTATTCTGTCTAAGATAGTAACCAACTGACTGTCATGTACATAGAGAGCACCATCAGCACCACGACTAGACTCAAAGTCACCCTGTGCGTTTGCATACTGTGGTATAGGAATACCACCATCGTCTTTTAGTAGCGTAGCCATTTAAAATCACCTCCTATTAATAATACGTAATAGTACAGTCTGCCGGAAAGGCGTTTGTTGAAACTGTGCAGCCTGTAGGTATTTTTACCTCTTTGAGGCCTGTTCTATTAAACGCACCAATACCTACTGACTTTGTACTTGCTGGTAATGTTAAGTATTTAAGCATTGGAGCATTAATAACAGCATTAGCATTTATGTATAGATACTGACCTGCAAAGTAATTAAAGTCTAGGTGGTATAAATATTGTGCATTGTTTATAGCCCAAGAGTTTACATATGTAGAGCCAGTTATCTGGTATGGCAATGTACCATTATAGGTATCACGCATAAATGGTGCATATATCTGAGCTACTCTGGAATTAACAAAACTCCTGTGTCCTAATACTTTCCTCGGTCTACCAGAGCTAAGAATTACAGTATGCTCACCACCATTAAACGATTGGATATAGTTATTCAAATTAGTTATGAAGTTTACATTCCTAACTAAACCGCGTGTACCTACTGGATAAGGCCATGCAGCATTATTTCTTCCGTAGTTTACATCTACTATATCAGTCATCATACGTGCATTGTATGGCCCATTTGCATAATTTCCTACTATAACCAATGTATGCTTATACTGGTTTGCTACGTTAAGCTGATAAAAAGTTCCACGTGTAGCATACGTACCTGTTGGTATAGCACATGCAACGCTTATAGGTAAGTTCAGGTCAGCATCCCAGAACTTCATATTCTGGTTCCATGTTGTATCAGTCGTAGTAATTGCATTATACTGATTAGCTGTATACTTATATGTTGGAACGTCATTATATGGTGCGGGTACAATGCCGCATATGTTCTTAAGCTGCACTGTGTGGAAAGTATTTGCATTGCCTGCTGCAACACCAAAATCTGGCCATATCGTAAACTCATCAGTAGGTTCTTCTGTGCCATCATTATAGACTACATTGATAGAAAGCATATTACGAATGCTACCATAGTCTGCTGGGGCATAATCATTACGTCTGTCAGAAAAATATGCTGCATTTATACCAGTAGCATATTTATTTCCATCGCCATATGTGTAGCTTACAATACTACCTGCTGCAGCATTTGGATGTATACTACATAGCTCATGAACTTGAATTGGTGTCGCTACGTTTATGTTATAAAATGTGTTTGGTCCAATAGCTACTGTGTTTGGTAAGGAAATGGAGTTAAAAGCATGCTGATCATTCCGACTTCTAAATGGTATTAGCGAACCATTCATGCCTACTTCTGGACTATCTATTATAACATCTACTGGCCTGCGACCTTGATAATCATAGAAAGAAAGAAGTGGTGTTACTCTACCAATTATCTTAACCTTTTGAACATCATGTTTAATTTCTGGTTCAGAGTTCCATACATCATCGTCGATTAGCGTTATGTTAACACAGCCTATTCTTGGAGCATTAACCTTATCTACTATAGTGATATTATGTACACCCTTAGGATTGTAGATATATAATGCGCCTAATGAGTCACCAGTGCTATATGCCCAGTAACGAATATATCCCGCAACATTATATGGAATAGTCATATCAGTATCAACAAATCTACTGTTGCTGATTGTAATGTAGTTTACTAAATTATTCAGTAATGGCTGTATACTGCATCTAACATTGCTATTGATAAAGCTAAGATATTGAACTGGACCTCCATGATAAATGATAGTGTTGATATTGCAATTATCTAGCTGTATACTGCAATTTGCGCCACATTCAATAGTATCAATATTGCAATTATCAAATGCAATGCCATAGCCTGATAATTCAGCATGCTTTACAAGTTGTAATTCAGTAGGACTTAAAGTTAAACTGTCAGAGTAGTTAAGTCTTACATAGCCTACTTCACAATTACTAGCTAACCATAATGGTGAGCCGGCCATGCCTACAGGTACATCTGATGAAGTATAGCCAGAATTATCTACTAAGACTCTGTCTACATCTATATCAAAATTTAGCGTGCCTATATGATTACATACTAAGGCCGGTCCAGGTAGTGTAATTCTACTATCTCCGTAAGTAAGGTTACTAGCAAGTATCGGACTAACCATATTACGAATAATAAAGTTGCAGTCACCATAGCAGCTATTAAAGTATGGACGTTGCGTCAGCATATTGCGGAGAGTGATATTACCAGGAAATGCAATGTTATCAAAATGACTTACTGCATAACTACTTATAAAGTCGCTTGATGAATACATATTACGTGCACTTTCTTCATACAATAAATCATCAGTAGTTCTACCATAATTATTAGTGTAGACTAATTCAAAGTTAGAATTAAGCCATAAAGGCAGCTCATCACGATGATATAATTTATACTGATGATACGGTGTCTCCCAAACAGCATTTGGAGTATTATAGAATTCAGTATAAAAGTTATTAAACTCAAGGTCTGCTGCAGACCAATCCTCATTCTCAATCTTAACCTGCTGCGGTATCGAACTTAGCTGCAGCAAAGTCTGTAGACTAAGTGGTCTATCAAATCCACAGTACGGCATGTATACTTGATTGCAATTTTCAAAGCTATAAGAAATGGCTGCTTGTGCTGCATAACGATTATGATTTATATAAACTACATTAATATTGCTAAAAGTGTAATTTACAGTAGGTACCTGTACAGTGGCTGCATTTGGTGAAGCAAGCACTACAGCATGACCATCATAAAGATGAACATCATAATATTCACCAAAGTCATAAACCTGCAATGCTTCGTAGAAGTCTCTGTCATTTGTGACATAATTATAATTAGCAATAATGCTAGGAACCTTAATAAACTGTGCTATGTTAGCATCTTGAGACAAACTATTTATAAAGACCTGGCGAGTAAGATAGTGGCTTTCAAAATTATCAGGGATAGCTTCATACTGGCCGTTAATATGCCCAAGAATATCTACTGTGCCATCACTAATTTGATTAAGAATGAAGCCGTGATCATCTATAAGACCTATCTCTCTTACCTCATGAATGTTAGGAAATTCTCGGCTAAAAATATCTACAGTAGCTGTAGTATTGTTCATACGAAGTGTATGTATACCAAGCAAATTACAGCGCATTTCTTGATTTACTTCCTGGTCAAACATTACCATGCCAGATACTATGTTTGTAGTCATATCATATGTACCATTATTCTCAATAAATGTATGCTGTGCTCGTGGAATATTTAATATGCCGGGAATATCTTTAAATTGATTGCTGCGTGAAGTAGGAAGAATTGAGCCAGGGAACCATCCGATATTAAGTGCTACTGGCTGCTCATAATGAGGCAATTCATATGCTGGAATATTTAGATAATTGCTGGTATATCTACTCGCAATATCTCCACGCTCTAACATGTTATAAGATACTGCAGGAATAGTAACACCACTATCACTGCGTATTGCATGGTTTGAAATGTCTATTGCAGTCTGAGGAATATGCACAGTTAGTGGTGTATTACTAAGTATTGCTGCTTCACCTATTCTTGTTATACCCTCACCAAGTATTACAAGATTAACATTATAACCTTGAATAAATGAATTAGGTACAGCACCAATAGTGCCTGGAATATTTATTGAAGTTAATCTATTGCAATATTGCATAATACCATATGATGAGTAATTCTTTGCAACCGGTAGCATATTAAATGAATGGTTCATAACTGCATTAAACTCTATATCATTTAGGTTATGTACCCATGTATACCATGAGTCAAAATATACATTTCCCTGATTATAGACATTATAATATGCCGATGTATTAGAGATGTATAAGCCGCAGCCACCGGCATAAATATTTTGAATATATCCGCCATAATTAACCCACACATTATATAGAGAATCCCATGAATGAAAATAATTAATCACATTCATAGCCGTGCTCATTATTTGATTAAAATTAACAGATGCTAAGATGGTTTCTACATTATCTACGTATAAGTCTAATGCATCACCCTCAGCATTATATCTTATACCATATGTATGACCACAATATGCATCACCATTTTGTACAGCCGGTGTATACATATAAGGTGTCATATCAATTCCATAGTTTATATCTACCATTGGTCTATAGTCGGAACTATTGTAGCCTCCAAACACAAGCCTATGATCACCATTTATGAAAAAGCCAATATTATTAGTAGTAAAGTTTGTGTAGTAATTTGGCTCAGGATCATTATTATTGTATACACTAGCAATGAAATTAAACCAGCATAGACCTACTGGACAAGCAAACGTGATTGGCACTGCTTGTGACCAGGTCATGGTAATATCTTTAAATGTTGGAACATTATTTTGTAATTCGGCACTCGCTGAGCTTGTATACATATAGCAGGTAAAACCCTGACCGCATACACCATAGTTTGCATTGCATACAAATGCTGGCATATTTGCCTTCGGAATGTATGAATTATAATTATAATATATGTATGATGGATAGTATTTACTAGCATATGGTATGTTAGAATGCGTACCGCTAGTACCATTTACATAGTCATATGCAAATGCTGGTACCTCAAGGCGTATTGCCATTGCTGTCCCCTCCTTCATAATTTATAACCGTAAGTGTTGATCCTGTGTAATCTGTTATGTGCTCAGTAGCTACGTCAGGAACATATACTGTAGTTGTTAAAGGCGGCTGAGCTACTGCTAAGTCAAACCTTTCAGTTGCAGTACCAAGATAAAGCGTAGTTAATGTAGTAGTGCTTGCGTTAGCAATATATGTAGCAGGCGTATTAAGTGCAAGATTACTAATGTTAACGTTATTAAGCATTACTGTGCGAACTGGGCTGTTAAATTCCATATGCTGTACAGCAATAGCATTAAGTGCCAGTGTATCTACTCGCGTATCTTTATGCATAGCTATTATTGGTGTGACATTTGTATTATCGAGTGATACATAATTATAGCCAGCTGCTGGGAATTCAAGCGATGTTGCACGCGATAGATTATTATAAGTCTTAACATCAGTAACAAGAACACCATTAACATACTTTGGTAGTCTAATAACAGATGAAGTTGGATTGAGTGAAATACTTACGCCATTTGGTGCACTGTTATTGAACTTATTAATACGTCCATCGGAGGATGCACCTACTGGCCGTATATTTGCAAAGTTAGTTGAATACGATGTGTTATATACTGGTATCTGTGCTTCATTAAATCTAAGATTTGTAGCTGGCAACAAATTAACATTTCTAACGCTAGAATTATAGAACGTACCACCAGCCATAACCTCAAGGTCACTACCAGCAGTGAATGTATTTATCTGTGTACTGTTTGCAAATATTTCAGCTGCTAGTTTATGAATTGGTGCTTTAACAGTTATTTCCATTGTACCAGCTATCTGATACTCATGAGTATAATCGTAGCGTGAGTCATAGTCTTCTGTCATGCCGTCACCCCAGTCAATAATACCTTCTACCCTTTCATCATACGCAAGAGGTGGAACATACACTGATGGATGCTCTGCATTTACGTCCATTGTAAACGTCATAAAGACTGTACCAATCACCATTACACACTTATATTCAGCAGTGCCTTCTACTTGAACTACTAATGTATCAGCAGCACCTTCTACTCTGTTGCCCCATGCATCTTCCCAGTGGTCTACCTCATAGCCAGCCATAGGGTAGCATACAAGACGTGTAATATCTCCAACAGCAAATGCACCGGTACCTTCAATAATACCAGCACTAGGTGGGTCACACTTTGCTGTGATATACATAGCACCTGCATCATATGGAATATAGAAACCAGGTCCTAAGTATGCATAGATCATAAGCATTACAGCTGAATAACTTAATGACTCTATATCGCATTCAAGGTTGCCGTCATATGTATAGTGCAAGCGAGTAATAAGCATCTGTTCATCATCATGACGTGAGATAGGATTTGTAACACCAATTAAGTCAAGAAGCTCTAATGCTGGTTGACCACGAACTGCCATATCAATTTTTATAGCACCTTGTGTTATAAGCTTCGTATATGAGAATGCTGCTTGCTCTGCATAAGTCTTATCAGCAAACAGTGCATTATCTATACCAAGTGTTTTAGCCATTAAGAAGAACTGATCTTCTGTCTCATCTGTATAGGTTACTACTGAACCTATTGTACGACCTTCATCATATGATAGAATTTCAAAGTCATATTCTACTGCCTTGGCTGCCCATACAGTTAAGGACATTTCATCAAGAGAATAATCAAAATCAGTTATGTAGACATATGAGCCAAGCATTGGCATTGGACCCATCCAACACGGAGGACCTGCTTTGTTTACTGCTGGCTCTAATGGCATATCGTTGGGCTGTGCCATTCTAGTGTCTGATACAAAACGAACTACTGTAGGGTACATGCTATATCGCAAAGACATTGCATTATACTCGTTTGCACCTTTCTTAAAAACCATATCATCAGTAGAAAAAGAATGCGATGCAGTAGCAGACGTTCCAAGTACTTTAGAACATGCATCATACACGTTTATTGAAACATGTGTGTAATCTTCGTAGCCATTTGTATGTGTTGAGCTACTGAATACCTGCTCTTGATCTGTAAATAGGTATACTTCAGAGCGCTTACGTGGAATCATTTGTATCTCTATAACATCATGCATATTACAGAATATTGCTAAAATTCCAAATTGTGCTATACGTTTTAGAACATCGCCAATAGTTCCTTTAGTGTCTAGTATTGGCTTAACCTTGGCGTTGATATTTTCATCCACCTCATAACCGACATACCAGAAAGGTACTTCCTGCGACACACCATGTATCTCACGACAGCCACACAGCTTGAAATACATATTAAGCATGTCTTTTAGATTTATAAGTGCATCAGAAGATGGTCTATACTTAGGTGATGGCTGCTGCATTAGATAGTGCAATGAGTCATATGCTGTTACTGTAACAGTCTCAGCATCATCAGAGAACTCATAGTTATCTATCCAACCAGTAAATATCTCGCAGCCAAAATATAAAGAACCATCTCCTTGTGGTGCATCCAATGATACCTTTACTCGCACACCACGCTGTATATACTTAATATCTTCAGAGTCTTTAAGAAAACGCTTATCTCTATTAAAAATCTTTAATATAAGACTATTAGAACCAAGATATGCACAAGGAACTCCAGTGTCCTGGAGCTCCCGTACAATATCCCAATCTACTATGTCATCTGAATATAAGCGCATATCCTTCAGGGTACCTGGTTCATAGTAGAGATATATCATCATTCGATATTCTCTGCTATCTGCATTAAAGCCATCAATATACCACTGTGGGACCTGTTGCATTATATCACCTCACTGACAATTGTATTGTGAAATTAAGTTAAATGTTACATCTTTCCAGACCCACTGACTGTCTACTGCCTGATTGTCACGAACCAAATCCTGTGAGATTTCACCTACGTAACATGTCATAGTCCGAACGACCGGAGATGCACCACCCGTACTCTCTATATATTCTACGGGGAAAAACATGCCTTCGTTCCAGAATATCGCATCAAGAATAACCTGAAGGTCTTTTGCAGTTATTGCGTCATATGTGAAGTAAAGTTTTCGTTCACGGCCTAACTGGTCACCTACCATTCTTCCACTTGCAAGACGCCGTAAAGACGACGTCTTGTAATTTGAGAGTTTGAACTTAGTAGGATTTTTAATGTACACGCCATTAATCTTAAAGTTAGTAGCCATATTACATTCCTCCATCCTGTCTTACGACACGTTTCATCTGTCTGTCTAGTTCACGTAAGCCAGCCTTATCGGCTATCAGTGTACCTACATATAGCGGTCTTAAGTCTTCAGTAGCATGTGAGTTTCCAACAGGCGCCTTATGTGACTGTGCATCCATGATGCGTGTAACAATGTCTTCTACTGACTGCGCCTTCTGAACTGATCTGAAGCTATCAAACGATGCTACACCACCATCACGCATTCCGATGGCCTGCTGTAACGGTGCTACTAACTCCCATGTAGGAAGCGCTGCAGCAAGAGCATTACCTATCTTACGCATTGCCTGTGGCTGCTCAAGCGGTACGATAGCCTCGTTAAGACCAAACTCACCGGCTCTAAACAAGCCATCACCAGTGACCATACCACCAAGCTTAAATCCAGGAAGATTGTTTTCATTGTATTCCTGCGTACCATAATATTTGTGCCATACACCATCAGCATTCTTGATAATCTGACCTGGCGTACCATTGATATTTAAGTTGTAAATGTAATACACCATCGGGTTACCTGCAGAGTCTGCGTGTACTTCACTAATGCCGACTTTAGAAGAAGTAATCTGGATATTATTGTTCCAGTTCTCCCAAGCGCCGCCCCGGCCACCTGGAGCATCACCGTGTGAAGTACCACCCATTTTAGCCCACTTATTGCTGCCACTCTTAGCAGCCTCAAGAGCTGTTGCTGAACCAGCTGCAAGATTAGCCATAAGTGTTTCGGCTTGCAGACCTGGATCTGCAAGTGCCTGCTTAAGTTGTGCTGCAAGGTCCTTAACTCTGTTAAGATCAGCCGCCATACCATCTACTGTATTGCTGAATACATTGAGCTGCTCATCAGCGTCAGCATTTATAGCCCACCAGCTATCATGTAAGTCTTTACCTACACCAGCTTCCATGCTTAAAGCATTTCTTACTGTCTCGGGGAGGTCTTCAAACTTCATGTAACCAAGGGCAAGCTTCTCAGTCTCAGATAGTGTTGTATCTGTTACCTGCTTAATATCGCCCCATCCTGCAGATGTCGTAACACCAATCTTAAGAAGTGACTCTGCCGTTGTAGCATCTACTGTAGACAGTCCCTGACCGGTAGCAACATTCATGTCACCAAGATACTTATTATACTGTGCTTCAGTAGTAATACCCATTTCAGAAAGCTTTGCTTTAGTTGTTCCAGAAAGTTCATCCCAACCAAGTATAGTATCTTCATTGATAATGCCAAAGCCAGTATTGCCTATTGTATATAATTCCTGGAAATGTGCAGCGTACTGCTCTTCATTTTCTATTCCGATTTGTGCTAGTAATGCTTTCTGCTCAGCCGATAATGTATTCCATCCTTGTACTACATTATCTTTCACAACTGCATTATTGCCTGTAATCAACTGAAGCAACTCATCAGAATTTGTATTATACTGCTGCTCAGTAGTAATGCCTAACTTTTCAAGTGCTAGTCTCTGCTCTTCAGTTAGCGCACTCCAGCTAACTACTGTAGTACCCTGCATCTTGATGAAGTGATCTACTATACCCTGCTCCATGGCTTCAAAAGCTTTAGCTATATGGGTCTGTCCATCCAGCTCAAATCTATGCCAACCGTCAATTGCTTCAGCATCGAGCTTTATAAAGCCATCTTCTGTTGCAAGACCAGCTGCTATAAATGCATTCCTTGTTTCTTCTGGGAACTGTTCCCAAAGTTCTGCATTATCAAATAAGATGTTTCTTAGACCTGAGCTACTACTCTTGGATAGATTTTTGATTACGTCTTCAGTAGATACCATAGTGTAGTCACCATACTTTACAACTTCTACGCCTAACGACTGTAAGAACTTTTCAAGCTCAGGTGTTATATCACTTGAACGCCACTGCGTAATAGCTTTGTGCCACTGCTCACCAACATTGTTGATTGCAGCATATACATGCTCATTACCAGCAGCATCTACTGTACGCTGTAGTTTAACACCAGCTTCTGAGAATGCCTGTTCAAGTGCTGCTGAATATTCTGAACCAAGCAAGCCAGTATCAATCTCAATACCAGCTGCAGAACCCATACGAGACTCACCATGCTTGTTACCAAATGCATTAATTGCATCAATACCACGAAGTGCACCTTTAAGGTTTTCAGACATTCTAGCGACTGTATCAGGATCAAGACTGCTTATTAGTGATGCTATATCGCTAGCACCGGTAATGAAGCCAGTATCTGTAATTGTTGCGTATGTAGCACCAGTTTCCTGGTTTTGTGATAGTAGAATACCTTTTGCTTTAAGGGCTGCAACGGTAGCTTCAGATACTGCCTGAAGATCTACACCAGTAAGATTGTATGTCATACCCTTAATAGAGTTCTGCATTGCAGCTTCATCAAGTGATATTCTAGTCTTATCGTTTCGACTATTACTTAAGTCAATACCAGCATTGCTTAATGCAGCAAGCTCATATGCAGATATATCGCTATAGCTTACCGCCATCCTACGGTCATGACCACTCTCATTAGCATTCACAGCCTCAGTAGAAACGGTTATAGTACCATCATTATTTATGTGGATACCCATGCCCTGTAAGATTTCTACTGACTTAGTATTAGATGCAATGTCTTTTACTGAAATTGTATCTGTACCGACTTTAATTGTATCAGGGAATGTGACTGTAAAGCCAGTCATCTTATCACGTACTGCTTCAATGTCATATGCTAATGTATACATAGTATCAGACATTGCTGAAACATACACACCAGTGGCGTCAGAAAGCATGTCAAGATACTTCTGCTCAATGCCAGTAAGGTCACCCTCCATAGCACGCATTACGCTACCTGTACCTGTAGCAAGCTCATCAAGACCTACAGTAGAAATGCTTCCAAGATTTATATATTGACCCTTAATGTCAATAAGCTGGTTCATTTGTTCTATGCCTGCACGATAGATAGCAGCTATACCTTCTATCATGTCCTGCATAGTATTAGCAGGTAGATTATAGCCTTGTAGTAGCCCGATTATTTCTTCCTTAGTATGTTCATTAATATACTGAATAGCATTTACATACTCACGATAATAATCATTAAGCTGTGCTACCTGATACTCACCAAGATAATCTAAGCGATATAGCCAATCCTCTTCAAGATCAGTATAACCACCTTTCTTATTGAGTATCTTATCCATGCCGCCGGTAGTATACAGTGTATAGAGTTGCTGCTCCATTTTATCTGCATTAAGCTCACGAGCGACCCTGCCCTCACCGTAATTTAACCAACCAGTGTCTGTTGTAGATTTCTGCAGTCCGTAAATATCTGGTCTACCCAGAATTTCTTCTACGGCAAATCTATAAGATGTCCTATCCTTTTCACCAGTGAAATTATTATCACTGTACTTATTCAGGTCACGTATTGCGGCCTTGTCATACATAGACCAAATACTTGACATGTTATTGTAGTAGTTAGTATAAATATCACGTGCTACGCCCAACTGTGCCTGCATAGCTTCCTTGTCTGACGCGCCCTGTGCTTTAGCCTGCTCTGATGCCCAAGTCGTATCATCAAGCATTTCTTTCCAGTTTTCACTGGCTATGTTAGCCTGATTAAATGCACCAGTAGCGGCCATTAAGGCAGATACAAGAAGCGCTACTGGAAGTGTAACAGCTGCACCGGCAGCCGCTGCTCCAGCGCCTGTAAGGCCTAATGCTGACGTAATTGCAGTGGCTGCGGCACCACTGATGATTGATGTAAGAGAACCTTCAAGTGCCAAGCTCTGTACACCTGGTATAGCTGCCTGGCCTACATTGATTAGGTTGCCATTATCTACTGCCTTACCTGACGCGCTTAACGGAGTGATCTCATATCCGGTAATCTTGTTCCAACGTGCTGTAGCCTGGTCAAATTCATCCATACCACCAGATAAAGCATCAATGCTGTGCTTTAAAGCAAATGCCCAATCTAAGCCAGATATGCCGACTTCATTTGGGTTCATTACCCTCTGGAACATTGGATTATTAAATGCATCACTTAGTGTACCTAAGCCATGTGTGCCAGACGGTGGAGCACCACCGCCACCACTTACATAATCAGCAGCTCTGACTATTCTATCCCAGTCATCAAATGTATCACCAAATGCTTCTTTAGCAGCATCTTCTATTATCTTCTCAGTTTCTTTTAGGCCATGTCCTTCAATGCCCTGTCCGTATAGAAAATCAAATGAAGCATAGTCTGAATAAATATGTGCACCAAATGCACTAAATGCTTTACTCTGCTCGTCGTGATGAGTTGCTGTTAGAGCATCCATTATTATACGTCTAACATCATCATCGATTATTGCATTGTACCATGGTGAATTTGTAAGTCTTGTGCCATTATTATAGAATACTTCTGGACCTACTACTTCGCTAGTAAAATCTGCTACTCCATTCCTATAGGCATTTCGTGCCGCAGTGCCTCTAGCATTTTTAGCACCTTCAGTAGTAAGATCATCAAACCATTCTTTTACAAAGTCTTCATCTATTATGTCATTAAGTTCAGGAGCTTTTTCAAAGTTATTAATTGCATCCTGTATACGCTTTGTAGCTGCATTATATGCAGCATCTGATGAAGGGATATAATTGCTAGCATTAGTAGCTCTATTACGTAAAAACTCATCTACTTTATCAATTAGTTCGTCAGTAGCGTCTGCATTAGCCTTAGTAGCAGCAGTATTATCAGCCGTTTCTTTTATTGCATCTTCAAACATCGGTAGTACAGTATCATTTACAGCATTAGTGCTATAGCGTAATTCAGGATTTGAAACATTAGCATACTTATCAATAAGCGCCTGTGGGATATCAGCAGTACTCTGTCTACCTGCAAGGTAGTCAAGGAGAAGACGTTTATTAGCCTGCTCGCCAGTCTCAAATATTAACGGATCTGTATTGTGCGCAATAAGCTCAAGAAAACGAACAGCAGACGAAGGTGTATTACCATGTAGTGCTTCATTAATCGCAGCTGACGATACTGACTCATATCCACGGGCACCCTCAATATACGTTGCCAGCTTTTCAAGCATTCGAAGACTATTGCTATTATCTGCATGTAGTGCATTCCATATACTGTCATTAGATGTGCCCCAAGCGCCCTGTCCACCATTACGACGCCACGTCTGCTTTATGTCACTACTTAGCTGTGACCATACATCATTATATGAGAACTGTGTTGCATTTACGTATGCATTTGTTCTTTCGATAGTTTCATTTGCAGCATCAATAATTGCCTGTTTTAACTGCTGTCCAGCAGCGCCCTCAAAGCTAGGTATATCAACAGAAGTCATACCATTCTTCTCAAGCATAAACTTAAGAGACAATTTACCTGTAGTATTTATCTGATCTAGTATGCCATTAATAATTGCTATATTGCCTTGAACAGCAGCACCATTTGTAGTTGACTCTACTAACAAAGCTCTAAAGTATGTTTCAAGATCCTTTGCTGAATTTGCTAAGCCAGATAGTGCATTGTAATTATCTACCGTATCAAGTATCTGCATATCTAATGCACGCTTAAGCTCATCACGTGTAAGGTAACGTGCACTAGTTTCGAATTCAACGCCGGTATTAGTAAATGTATTAGTATTAAGTGTTCTGCCTTCTTTTGCTGCTGCCTTAATAATATCAAGAGAGTCTACTATTGTATTTGCTTTTTCAGCAAACTCTGCACGGAAATTATCAAGGATTGCCTGTCCGTCTCTACCGAGTACTATTGTAACCTGCCTATTAGCATCACGTAACACATCTGCTGGTATCTGGTTTCTGCGTGCAGTGTCTTGCAGAATACGCTGTAATTCATTTATCTGATCATACGTAGGCAGTGTTGAAAGTCTACCAGTAGAATTATATGCATCCTTAAGTAGCCTATCAAAGATAGTAGCACCATTAGAGAATATCGGTACTTTTGCATTGGTAATTGATAGAAGTATGCCTTTAAGCTTTGGTGCAGCAAGGAATGAACCAAGCACGTTTGCGGCTACATCAGGAGCCTTAGCGGCTGTTGCCCTAAGGAATGAACTAAGCTCAACAATAGCACCATGATTATCTGCTGCAAACTTAAATAATGCAGTGTCTTTTGCACTTATTATTGATGACTGTATTACGCCGAGGGCATTATTTACATCGCCATTCAATGCAAGTATTCCGCTTAATCTACCACTTATTGTACCTGTAGCGTCAGATACAGTTGCAGCAGCTACAAGCTGACCACGCTCAGCTATTAAGCTACTTGTCATAGTATTTAGCATACTACCGGCTTGGATATTAAACTCAGAAAGTATACCAACAGCCTCTTCATCAGATACTCGATATGACTTATCTGTTAGATAACGTATGATACTATCATAAGTAGCACCAGGCTTTGTTGTACCACTATCAGTCCATAGAAGCTTTCGTGCAGCATCTGCAATGCTCTGTGGATTTGCAACAATATCTAAAAATCTTGCTGCAACATTATCTGCTAGTGCTTTAGCACTTGTATCCCATGCTGTATAACCGCCTGCATAATCTGTAAGCGCTAGATTTTTAGCATACAACTTAAATGCATTATACGTATTATTGAACCACGCTACAGTTGAAAGTGCGTCCTCTTCAACTTCTTCAAGTGCACCAAATATCGCACGACTATATTTATCATAGTCGTCAAAGGCCCATGCTCTAATATCAGCATCAGTAACAGGCTTAGTACCACTTTTGTCTGTAATGTTTCTTTGATACTGTATTTTGTCATCATTATAATAGCCATCACGAGCTTTAATTGCTTCATTAATTATTTCTGTATGCAGATTCTCTATTTGCTTAAGATACGTATCTCTTTCAGCAAGCAATGCATTTGTAGTTTTAAGCTCATCTATGATCTCTTCAGTGGTACCATGTATAAATGGAACTGTGTTACCTTGCTGTAATGCCTGCTCCAACATACCAATACGCTGCTCACGTATGGCTAAATCATGGAGATTTCCAAGCTTGTCTGTAGCATCATTAATAATCTGCTCATATCTACTGATATAATCATCGGATGTAATAAAATCTAATAAAGAAACTACTTCACGATTATCTACCTGTATCGGCACATTATATGCATCAGTAGTAAAATGCGTTGATGGTATTGTATTATTGCTACTCAGTATTTCATACAACTTTTTAATATCTTCAGTTGCATTATGTGCAAAACCAGATGCCCAAATTCTAGGATTATTTTTAGCTGACTGCTGCACAAGAGCATTTATACCACTGGCAATTGTACTATTAGTACGTAGGCTATTTTCTTCGATTACCTTAGCAATATTTGTATAAAGCTCTTTTGATACTTGAGTAGTAATACGCTTGTTTGCAGCATATGTAAATGCATCATACTGTGCAGCAAGCTTAAGCTGACGTTCAAATTCTTTCAGTTCAAGATTTTGCTGCGGATAATATGTAATAGCTTCGTCTGCATCCTTTTTAATGTTATCAAGTAATTTAGTTGCTCTGTTAAACTCTTTTTCTGTAACAGCGCCAAGTGTGCTAAGCTGATTAACAATACTCTTAGACCTGTCTAGGATACTATCTGCTTTATTAACAATTATACCATTTATTTTATCAGTATACTCATTAAGCAATACAGGAAGTGATTTAGCAGTATCACTGGCAGCTGTATCAACTGCATTAGTGCCATATCCAAGTCTTTCACGAATAGTATCAAGAAACTCAAGAGATGTATCAGCAGTAGCAGTTCCCTTAAGCAGCTTAACTTCATCATAAATTGCATCAATCCTACTGCCTAAATACTTAGTAACAATATCATTTCCAGTAGAGAATACGGTATTACCTTCAAGGTATTTTATTGTAGCTGCTGCAATGCTGGCTACATCAGAGGTATATTGTGCATTAAGAATACGGTGAGTAAGCGAAGTCATTTCACGCGCAAGACCATTCAGCGTATTCATATCTTTGATTATGTCTAATGCAACCTGGTCAGACGATTTAACTATACTCTGTATTTCACTAATTGGCTTTAATAATTCTTTGAAATCATTCTCTAAATCATTAAGCGTATTAGCCATATAGCTAGCTTCACCACGAGCACTTCGTGCATCATTAATAACCTGCATTGCTACAAGTTTATTTGCTGCATCCTTTATAGGCTTAGTTAATGGCTCAAGCATTGCATACTGCTTTTCAAGTAATTCACGTATTTCTACATTACTTGTAACATCACCTATTACAGCACTTGCACGTTCAAGCAGTGTAAGTGATGAACGAATATTCTTCAGCTGGTTACCTACAGAGCCACCTAATGCAGCTACTAGGTCTCTTGAAGATGTTGTACGAACGACGTGTGCTAATGCTTCTATCTGTCTATCAGTAGTTCCATACAAACCACTGATTAATTCTTTCATTGTCTGAGAATTTAAGTTTGTAGCACCACTATTGCTAGCCCTTGTGTATACACGGAGATATTCCTGTATGTTTGATGTAAGTGCTTCAATATCTCTATTCTGCTTATTGGTTAGTGACAGCAATGAACTACTGATGTCTGTAAGTTCTGTCTCAGATGTAGCTTCATATGTTTTGCTCATTAATGAAAGAATATCTGCAGTATCATGAGATAACAATACAAACCTGTCTGTCATTGCACTTGCAGCATCAGCCAATTTTGCATTAACAATAGCATTAGTGCCTGCTTCAATACCTGTAGTATTAAGCACGCGCTCAGAGCCAGTAGTAGACATAAACTTATATGTCTTTTCAGCTGTATCCTTTAGCTGCTTAATATTGGCAGAGGTATATGCTACCTTAGCACTAAGAGAAGGTATCTCAGTTTCCTGCAGTTTAGTGAAACGCTCTGTAGCCTGCTCTACCTTATGCATAGCATCTGCTGTAAGCTTTTCAGCACCAACAAGCTTTGAGAACTCTGCTTTCTGTGCCTTTAGTGCTGCTGACTGAGCACTGCTTAATTCTGCGGCAGCCTTTACGCGCTCTGCATTAATGCTATCAACAGTCTTAGATGTCTTGTTAAGGTCTGCAGCCATTTTAGTAGCTGCTTCATTAACATCATCAGTATTCTTTACAAGGCCATCTAACTTAGCAGCCTTCTCTTTCTCATTAAGCAGTTCATCAGCTACTTCACCAGCAGCATTACGTGACCTTTCAAGTGCATCACGTCTATTCTTAAGGATTGTGCCGATAAGTGACGTGCCCATGATGACTGCTGGAAGTATCTTGTTGAGTGTACTAAGCTCACCCCGCGCGGTATCTATTGCATCAGCAATGTTATAACTTGGTGCTTCAAGTGCATCTTTAAGCTCTTCAGGAAATCTGAATATAGGAAGCTTAAAGAATGAGCCCCAATCAATGTCTTCAAATAACTGAAGATCATCGTCAGCAAGCTTTGCTGTAGGGTCTTCCCAAATCTGGAAAACTTCATCGAAAGACATAAGCCACGACTTTTCGATTTTCTTTGCAGTCTTCTTAGCTTTCTTTTCAGTAGTATCAAGAGCATCAGACATGCCTGCAGCCCAGTTATCTGCAATGGAGGAATAGTCTTCATTAAGAGACTCTGCCTGTGACTCAAGGGCTTTATTGTACTCTTCCATCTGCTTTGTATACTCGTCAGTAACAAGCTTAGAAGAGTCAGACACGCCGGTAGCACCCTGAATAGCTTTAAGGCCAAGATATGCAGTAGCAGCTGCTGCACCAAGTGTAAGTAAGCCAGCTACTAAGCCCTGCGTCATTGCACTAGCACTTGCAATTCCTGGTATTATAGATGTAATGCTTGTGCCAAGTGTAACAAACTGTTTACTTGCCCAAAGAGCAGTATTAGCAGCAAAGTACAGCGTCTTACCTACTGTCCTAAATACCATTAAACCAGCTACAACATCACTAAGTGTAAGTGACATCCCTGTAAGCTGATTTATCTTATCTACTAATGCATCACCTGCCGCCTGTACTTTATTAAATACACGCAGTAGATAATCAGCTGCAATAGTAAGCGACATTAAGCCGGTATATGCTGTACTTGTAAAGATCTTAAGTGCTGTACCATTACGTGTTGCAAAGTCATGAATAGTATCACCGAGATTTTTAAATCCAGCGATAGCAGCGATAATAAACTGTTCTAGCTTACCAGAACCTGTTGGGTCTAAGTCGCCAATAATCGCAGTTATCACGCCACCTGTACCTTGATGTAATGCAATATTACGCCATTCATCAAGCTTATCTCTTATGCCAGTTATTCTATCTTCTAGACGGTCTAATGAGCCGTGGAAGAAGGCTTCGCTGATAATAAGGGCATCATCTTTGATGGTTTCGGTCATTCCACCAAGTGTTTCTGCTATCTGTTCTGCTGCACCTTCGTATCTATCCTTTAAGCCATCAAGGATTGCAACTACTGCCTTAGATGCATTGATATTCAAATTACCTAAGTTCTTAATCTCCTGGCCTGTGAGATCAAGCTGCTGCTTAAGGATGTCATAGATAGGAATATTAGCATTTGCAAGCTGTCTAACTTCTTCAGCAGCCAGCTTACCTTTTGTAAGGATCTGACCTAAAGCAGTAACGATACGCTGCATGTTCTGCTCTGTAGCACCAGTAGCTGCAGCTGTATCAGATATTACTTTAAGCATTGATTTAGAAGCGTTTATAGGCACGCTCATTGCCTGTAAGTACTGCGCCATTGAAATAGCACTTTCAGTACTAAATGGTGTATATGCCGCAAAGTCCTCGAGTTCTCTAATGTACTCCTTCGCCTGTAACGCGTTCTCAGCGAAGTATGTCATAGAGATTTCAGAAGCTTCTAGATTGTTTCTGAAAGTGAGGATTGCCTCAGATGCACCCGTGATTGCGCCGGTAACAGCATAGATACCAGCGGAGATTGCGAGACCTGACGCTACTCTTTTAAAGCTACGCAGATTAGACGTTATGTCTTCCCATTTTGCTGCAAAGGCATCGGCGCCTAATGTTAGCGCATTCATTTGTTTATCTACAATAGTGGTTGCTTCTTTAAATTCACGTTTAAAGTCACTATTGTCTAGTTCCATATGTAGCGTAACGTTCTCAAGTAACGACATATAATCACTCCTTTATTATATAATAAAAATAGCTCGTAGGAGGCCGCCTACAAGCTATTTATCACTATATCAAGAAGGGGGCCTGATCGACATATTGTACAGTCTTATTCTCAGCACTGTGTGGGTTCACAAACTCGCTATGGACTTGCGTGAGTAAGTTCATTTGCTTCGGACGGGTTCTCCAAAATTGCTTTGGAGTCATGTGTAATACGACTGTACCAATGTAGAATAGCCTAGCCCAATCATAAGGTTCGTCAGTCTTGTTTAAGCCTGCTCCTCCTGAGCTTCCGTGGCCCCCGCTTCGTTTTTTGCTTCAGCTTCAGTTGGTAATAGATCACGCATAATTACAGTCGCGATCTTTAGGTTGCATTCTGCAATCTTCTTTAGATCTATACATCTACCGATTGCAGTTTTTGATACCTTATATCCTGTAATCTCATCATGCTCATTGTAGATTGCAATGTCGCGCATGATGCCACAATACAGAATATTCAATGTATCAGTAACAGTTGTTGCAGACTCTTCGTCGTTCTGCCTGTCCAGCTGTGTAAGTAATAATGCAAGGCTCTGACCATCTACTGCTACATCAGCAGCTTCGATAAGTGCATCCTTGTAGAATACTTTATGCTCTTTACGACCTGAGCCAAGAACCTTTTTAAGTACATTTCCTACTGACTTATAGATCTTCTCAAGCTCACAAAAAGCATTCATGTCAAATACAATCTCGTAAGTGTTGCCACCAAGCTCGATTGTAACAGGTTCGTGTTTGAAAAGTGACGAGCTATTTTCAACTTTATTTTCCATATTAGTCTCTCCTCTATAAGATGGAGTGCGTAGAATTCTACGCACTCGGATTTTCAGTTATTATGCCTGAATTGTGATCACACAAGTTGCAGTTGCTGTGTCACTGCCCTTGGTAGCTGTAACAGTGATTGTAGCTGTGCCTGTAGCATCAGCAGCAACTGTTACGAGACCAGCATTAGATACTGTAACCTTGTCATAGTCAGATGCATAAGTAATTGTTGCTGTAGCATCAGAAGCTGTAGCTGTGAGCTGCTGTGTTCCCTCGGGAGCTACTGTAGCTGTTGTAGGAGCTACTGTAACAGTAAGGGTGCTGATGCCACCGCCGGAGCTGCCGCCACCGCCGGAGCTGCCGCCACCGCCGGAGTAGTCACCAGCCTGAAGAGTACTTGCAGCAAACCAGTTGCTGAAGTCAGTCTTACTGCCAGTGTAACCTTCGTCATCAGTATCAACTGAGAAGCGCCAGTTATCGTCGAAGTCTCTCTTGAGGAAGTTACCTGTGATTGTAGGCGTGTTCCAGTTGATAGAGTCAGACTTTGTCTGGTTGTTGTCATCAGGTGCAGAGAACTTGCCCTTGAGGTACCAGATAAGACGATCAGCACCGTTGGACTTCTTTACAGAGCATCCAACAGCAACATAAGGCGGGATGTCGTTTGAAGAGTCCTTTACGAGACCTGTAGAGCTGTCATAAGTTGCACCAAGAAGTGTGGCTCTGTGAGCAGGCGGGATATCAGCAACATTGAGCTCAAGTGACATAGCACCGAGTGTAGAAGCTGTATCATAAGGACCGTCATCAGCGAACAGTGTATCGTTAGAAGCATTAGGTGAGAAGTTAGCGGTGATAGCACCAGGTAGTCTCACAGGAGCCTCGTATGCAACTGCACCAGCATCATCAGCACCATTTGTCCTAGGTGCACGATCCTCTGTAAGAATTGCATAGTGTAGGTTAGTTAGACCTATTGCAACACTTTTTCCCATGTTAGATTTTCCTCCTTTATTAAATAATTCTATGTGAAAATACTCGCACTCTGAATGTGAAGTACTTCCTACCATTGTTATCAGTCTGTTTCCAGGCTGGAGTATTGAGCATTAAAGTTGCTACTGATAAATTTTCACTGATATTGACAATTCCGTCTGCATCAGCAGTATCTTCTTTATCAGTATACAGCCATCTGTAGGCACTCTCTGCTTGCTGATATGCTACATCATTGGACATGCTTCTAGAGCTTACCTCAATGACATAGCATTCAGCATCGATGGGAGAGGGTGTAGGAAGAGATCGCGGAAGCAACTGTATTAACAACGCATCGTCTGGCTCATCAGGCAATGAGTTGTAGAAGATATTTTCGCCAGGCTCTAAATTAAGCTTAGCTGCTACATACGTAGTTATCTCATCCAAGATGTTCATTTAGCACCTCCAAGATACATGTATGAACGTCAGTTTGAAGTGCTTGTGCAAACAATGCCAGATTATGTTCAATCTCATCTCTTTCAAGAAGATCTTGACCAGTTAAAGAAATCACAACTTCGCCCTTACGGAAATATGAAAGTGACTCAGTTTCATCGAATGACACTATATCATCGGGTAGATGCCTGTACTCTTCTACTGCATGTTCAGCAGCCATGCCTAAGTCATAACCTAATTGATTAAGCTCGCGTATAACACGTTCTTGATTAGTTTCAAAGCGTACTGCTTGCTTCTTTTTCTTAGCCATTATAAATACACCACGCTTATACTTTTTTCGCCTTCATTACCATCATAAAAAGCTCCGATTTTACGAACCTCTTTATCGATAATGTTGTCACCTAAAGTGGTGAGCGTTACGAAATCATCTACTGTTATTTCAGTTGTGGCATCTACATAAAGTCTAGATCTACTCACGTATTCGTCGCCGCGTTTATCTGTGATAACCTCGGTTTCGTCTACACGGTAGCATAATGCTTCAGTAGGCTCTGAATACTTTTTATCACCTGATGCTGTCTTGCCTTGAATTCTACGAAAGGTAAACGGGAACCGTACCCACTCTTTTAAAGAAGCGTACATTACGATCCCTCCATCATGCCTTTTTCAAATACCACGTCATGCTGGTATCTTGGGTCACGAGGCTTTCCAGAATAGATTAGCATGTCTTCATACTTTTGGGCCATATCCTCATAGAACTTTAAGCGCTTAGAATTGTCCTCAGCCTGAGGACCTAGGCTACGCTTTATAGGCTTTCTTGCAAACGATGCTGCACACTGCCTAAAACCGATTGCTAGCTGTGCATTTTCACTTTTATACTCTTCTAGTATAAAGTTTATCTCCTCGTTAGAGAGGATAGGATCAGACTCGATTGTGTCTTTTAGCTTAAAGCGGAATGCATCAAGAGGTGATGTTGTAGGATCGCCGGAGTATGACCACGACATGTTATCCCTCCTTTGCAAAAGATAAGCGAACAGGTTTTTTAACTTCTTTTACTTCCTGCTGATCATCAGACACTTCAGTATTCTCGGGAGCTACTGTTGCAGCTTCCTCAGGCTCTACTGTTGTGTCCGTATCAGCAGGACTTATAGAAGAGGAGACGTCGTTTAGCACAGGTGTTATCTTGCGCTCTCCAATAAGGATACGTGCGCAACGCACCTGTGCATCTTCGATAATGTCCCCGCGCTCGTATCGCTCACCAAATATCTTTAGCGGCTTGAGCACAAGATATTTCATTTAATCAGCTCCTTACTTACACAAGGTTGCTGAGGAATACACCCATATCAGGGCAGATGACCTTCATGTCATAAGCCATCTCAGCTTCGATACGCTCTGTGCCAAGACCGAGCATATCCATAGGCATACGAACGATACGTGAGCCATATGCTGAAGAGCCCTCAAGACCGGTCCAAGCAAAGATGTAACCTGCCGAAGGCGACTTGAGTCTCGGTGACGGTGTTCTGTAGCCGAGCAGCATGCTTCCCTTGTAGATGAAATCTACATTGTCGGGAGCACTGTCATTGAAGTTTGCCTGCTTTGTATCAGGATTGATAACACCCCACGGAACATAGATCTTATCAAGTTCGAAGAGCTCTGCGATAAGATCAAGAGTGATGATACCCTTCTGTGTATACTTGATACGATCCATGATCTCTTCATGGTTCTTCAGAGCATAAAGAACATCAGGAGACATAACAGCGAAGTTGGGCTTCTTACCTGTATTGCCTGCCATCTGAAGCATGATATTGTTGATCGTCTCTACAGGTGATGCAGACTGATCTGAGAACTTTCCGATATTTGTGCCGCCGACGAGGTCTTTACCCCAAACGCCAGACTTGAAATATGTATTTGCAAATCTGAGCTCTCTGTTGAGGAGCATCTTTTCAGTAAGGTAATCTACTGTATCTCTCTCAACGTTGATAGGCTGATCATAGTTTACACGCTCTTCCTGAGTGATGTCGTAGTGCAGTGCATACTTACGGCAGTAGTAAGGCTGCTCTGTCTTTACATCCCAGTTGAAACCTGCAGACTCAGCACCCTGGCCGCGTTCTTTTACCTCATCTCTGAAGGCATCTTTCTTTGAATATGAAAAATAAATATCTGACTGCTTCTGAACAGGAATGATAGGGAAAATCTTATCTGCAATGAATGCATCAGCACCCTGCTGATAAGCTACTGAGAAGTTAGTCAGTGCACGGTCTATATGACCGGCATTAGCCATCTGTGGCATACGTATTTCCTCCTTCCATTACTTAATAGCTATGGTGAGTAGATCGCCTGCTGTAGTAGCTGCAGTTAGTGCAGTACCAATAACAGTGTGGAAATCCATATCACCAGAACTTTCACATACTACGTGATACTCAATGTCATTAACAGTTATTGTATCATCAGTAACCTCAACGAGACTTCCTGCTGCGATAGCCCCGTTAGCTACTACAGGAAAAGCGCCCTTAACTACTGTAGCCATGTTACCAGCCTTCTCAGCAGGATACTGGCATATGCCCATAAACTGAGCAAAGTTTGTAAGAGTGGTATTAGTAGCAGGAACAAGATTGCCGTCTTCATCGAGCACTGCAGGCTCATACTTATTTAGCACAGCACCAGTGTACCATGCAAAGCGATCCCTAGGTAGTTCGAAAGCAACATCGTTTGTTGCCTGTGCATTTCCAGCCATTGTTATTATTCTCCTTTCTTACAATTATGCCTGACTGTTGGCGTACTTAGCATACAGATCAGCATTACGCTCACATGCGAGTGTGAATGCCTTTGCAAGTGAAACGCCCTCAGACTTTGAGATGCCATCTGCGATGGTCTCAAGTTCCTTGTAGTAGTCATCAGTAGACTTGTCAAGCTTGCCCTCACCTGCAGCAGCAGTGGACTTGCCGATACCTTCCTCGATAGCTGTAGCTGCCTTTGTAAGTACTTCGAATACATCAGGATCTACATTCTTAAGAATTGACTTAAGCTTATCACTATCACAAGGAATAGCCTTAACTACCTCAAATCTTGACTTTGCAAGAGCCTCAGCTCTCTCTGCCTGAAGAGCTGCAAGTGACTTCTGCATTTCCTCAAACTGCTTACGAGCAGGCTCAGGAAGTGACTTTGTAAAGTCCTCAGGCTCAGTAGGCTGTGTTGCCTTTGCTGCATTTTCTGTAAGGCTTTTATTTGTAGCTTCGAGCTCAGCGATCTTTGTATTCAACGGAGCTACTGCATCTTCAACAGCCTTTGTTGCTTTGGCTGTAGCTGTCTCTTCAATGTGCTTTGTAAGAGTAGCCTGTGCCTCTTCAGAAAGTCCAGCGAGAATTTCGTTAATTCCCATTTTAGAGTTTCCCTCCTTCATAGATTTTGTTAGTAAAATATTTGCTCGAGAGTTTGCACCCTGACTACAGAGTGCAACTGCCTCGAGGTTCATATCTACAAGTGTGAAGAGGGGCGTGAAAGCATTTGGCATAGTCATCACGTCCTTTCATTTTATAATACGTAACATATCTGGCGAACTATCCGGTAATTTTAGACTTCGCTATACATTTCACCATCACATGCAATACGTCTGCCATAGCCTTCAATAGAGAACATAGAATATTCACCAGACTGCACTTTAGCGTAGATTTCATCATCAGGAATATAGAAACCTACCCATAGGCCATCAGGCACCATATCGTCCGGAATGCCAAGAGTCATTCGCTTTTCCTTAGTAAACATCATGCATTCTATTAGATACCCGCAATCTGTATTCCAGCGGTGCTCTTCATTGCAGTATCCTTTTGTAAGCGCAAAGGTATATGCAGCAGCTTCGAGAACTTCTGTAGGAATTGCATCTCCCTGATAGTCTTCAGGTAGTGAGCCATCTTCATTTACCGTGACATTGGCCCATCCAAACACCAGGTTAGAATTACCGGCTTTAGCTGCCTTTGCATTCATCATGTTACGAAGAACAGGGTCATCAATAGGCAGCTCAGGCTGTGTTGGCTGCATCTGTGATTTAGCAAACACAAACTTAATGCCGTCCTTAATAGGATCATTAAATATGCCTTTACGCAGCGTAACAAGCTTACCATTTTCGCTTTTATGGAAATGTATCTTCTGCATAACTACTCTCCTTACTTAAACTGATTATCTATTGGATCTTCAAGCTGTGAGTCAAACGTTCCGCTAGTTTTAGTTCCTGGAACATTTGTAGCTTCATCAGGCTTTAGATCAGCAACGTTATTGATCTGTGGGCCACCTACTGATCTCATAAGGAACCTGAACAGGTCCTCAGACTTAGTCACATCTATATTGAGTGATCTAAGCAGCATAGAAAGCTCAGAAACTGTAGCATCCTTAATTCTGTCAGCAGTGATTAACGGTAGGTTCTCCATAGGCATGCCATTTACTGCAAACAGTTTAGGAACAGCCTGTGTATTCAATGTATTGCAGATTGACTTAACAATTGTCTCCAGTGAATACAAGAACATATCCTGTTTAGTTTCAGCCATAGCAAAACTACCCGTACGGTCATTACCTAGCAAAATAAGGTCTGCGAGCATGCTAATAGCAATTCTGGTATCATAACGTTGAATGATTTCATTTACTTTGATATTAGATGCATTTTCACCTTTGAGTAGATGTAAATCCCAGCCTTCAGGAATTACTAAACCATGCGTTTTATCCTGTCTAAGGCCGGTTACTACATCCATAGCCCAATCCAGGAGTTCTACCATCTCCTCATTGTCTGGATCAAATAGTGGAACACCTTCTTTTGGCTGCATTACAGGTATACCAGCAAGAGCACGCTCAACGCCTATGCCTTCAATCTCTTCCAGGTTCTTTTTAAAGTACCATGGACGGTATGCTCTACGCAATAATGAGAAGCCCTCAGGGTTATTTTTGTCAGATTTGGTCCTAAACAGCAAATTGCCATAAATAGGTATCTCAATATAGCCCTTATCTCCTCCTGCCAGGCCCTGCGTATCCTGAATAAACGTCTCAGGACGGCCCTGGTCATTGAATTCCCACTCATAAAGTGAGCTCTGAGCTACTCTTGGAAGCTCCATCCAACCAATTTTGCCGTCTGTGTACTTAGATCTGAACTTCAGGTCACGCTCCATAGGTCCTCGGCGTATTTTGTAGACAATTTCATGCAGTGAGAAGCCATAAATTAGCTCACTGAGCACCTCAGATATGAAATCATCCCAGCTTTGCTCCTGCATATCATCCATGCAAGACTTTAAAAAGTCAGCTGCTTCCTGTCCAGCACCATTTTCATCTACTTTCCACTCGACTTTTCGTATCATGGTCTCTATTAAATAGATACAACCACCTACTACTGGATCATTTGAACTCATTTCCTGATATATTTTACCAGCTCTTGGCCAGCGAAGGTCACGAATAAACTCTTCTTCAATATATCCGGACGAAAATCTTAGTCCAGGAACACCTTTAGCCTTCATTTTAGGCTTCGGTGCCTGAGCTTTTTCTACTGACACTTCTCCTGAATGTGCCTTTTTACGAAAAATGCCCATAAAACCTCCTATCTGCGCCAGATGGACTGGCCCATACTAAATCTGTGTCGGCTCACAGCATGTCTACGTAGCGAAGTTGGAGCTACTATACGTCCTTCTGCCGGTGTAAAATACGCAAAAGCACCATCCATCGCATCAATAACGTCATCATGTGCGCCTAAAGGGAAAGAGTCTAGCTGATTATAGAGTCTCAGCATTTCACGGCAGTTTTTAACTATCATAACTGAGCCCATTTGCATTGCAGCAGCTACCGGTCGAGCACGCTCTATCTTAGAAACTACTGGCTTTACACCAGCAATGTCATATCCCGGAAGCACTTCACGGCATAGACGAAGCGCATTAGCCTCACCTGAAGAACCACCTTCTTGCTCGAACCTTATTGCACATGCATGACCATCAGCCGCAGCCATTTGTTGCATGAGTTTTTCAACCTCATTTGGCGTTTTCTGACAAGCTACAATGTCCTCAATGTAGTAGATACCTTGATAATATGCCATCTTAAAACCTACTGTCCAGTCTGGTTCTTTTGTATTTGTGTTCTTTTTCCTATATTTAGGGTCAATTGAAGCAAAGTCCCAGAACCTAACGCGCTTAGCATTCTTTGGTATGTTGTGTGCATCAACTACTATAAGCCACATTTTGTTGAAAATGTCACCCGTCTCGCGTACTTCCCAGTTTCCGTTGATGAGCTGCTCCTGTAGGATAGGCGGCAACTCTTTTAGAGTCTGCATATACTCTTCGCTATCCAGATATGGATTATCGCGAAGGCCTGCTGGTAAGAATATGCGCTTCAAAGTGCCATCCTCATTCTTATTATCTACGAAATATCTCTGATAATAGTAGTCTCCGTAGACACCACCAGGGTTAGCTGTAGCTCTTATTCTGAGCGGTACATTAACACTCTTAGGCTTACGTAGTCGAGAAAACAAGTACTCAAACGATTGTGGTGCAATATGTGTAACCTCGTCGAAGCCAATATATGAGAATTCAGCACCTTGGTATCTTAACTCATCATTCGTAACATCCAAGTATCCGAATGAAAGAGTAGAGCCGCTCTCTTCGAAGATATATCGCTTATCTTTATCCCTCCATTTAACCTCACCAGTCTTTATGAAAGGTGCTAGCCACTGCTGACTCATTGGTATCAATGCACCAGGAAGCATCAAGTCTGCGAAAGTCTTTCTAAAGAGTATTGCATCATATCCAGGGACATCCACATATTGTAATGCGGCAGCCAACTGGTACACTGACTTGCCGCCTCCAACGGCTCCTCCGTACAGCATCTCACGCACTGAATTCATCAGCAGCGCTGCAGTCTGTTTAGGTGTAGGCGTTATTGGAATATACTTGTTTGTCTTAGGCGTTAAGGCTTGCTGTAGCCGCAGAATTTGTTCATCATTTAAGTTCTGTAAATTCTG
>Ga0255341_1001250_pt1 | contig 37072 bp, 35 predicted proteins | sample wastewater_treat_8_FD_192418 | JGI IMG/M metagenome (GOLD analysis project Ga0255341, IMG submission 192418) | Wastewater microbial communities from Lulu Island WWTP, Vancouver, Canada - plant12 | ecosystem: Engineered > WWTP > Wastewater > Unclassified | place: Canada: Vancouver, British... | reverse complement strand
TTCAGCACTAAGATTGCTTAACTTACCAGTACCATCCATACTATCATTAGTATCAATAAATTCTTGTTTGAATGATTCTATTTCATTAATATCATTAAAGTTTGGTTTTCTAAATTCTATATCTTTTCTACAATCCATATAAATCTCCAATAACTGATGCTATAAGTATACATTAAAACCAAATTTATTTCTATATAAAAAGTCAGTATATCAGTCACTTTTGGTTATACTATATCTTTTAAAAGAAAATAGGTCTTTTTAATGAAGACCTATCATTTATCCATTGTTATACCATCATAAATTATCTTTAATCTTTCAACATCTTCTTTTTCAAATATCAATTTACTGCGATTCATTATTTCATTAACAGCATCTTTAATGATTAAAACAAAAACATCCAAATCTTTATCTTCTAAAATATCTTCATATAAGCTAACTAGTTTCTCTATTTTTACTAGTTTTTGTGTATTTGATAATTTATTATCATAGGAAATATGCTTACCTAGTTTATTACCAACAAAACTTGCAAGTTCATATAAATTAGCTGTTAGTTGATCAAAAAATTTTTTCGAATCTTTCGAGTATAATTGTTCAATCCTTTGACTACTAGCATGATAAAAAGACGGGAAGTTATTTAAAAGTTCTAGTGCAGAAACTTCATCACCTTTTGCATATAACACTTTTGCTTTATAAGTAATAGCTTCTAATCGGTATTTTTCATCATTGCATCCTTCAAGTATTAAACTACATATTCTAAGAATTTCTTTTTCATTTTGAATTAATACTTTCGGATCATTATCTGCTTGTCCACCAGTAATGTAGAATAAGTAAATAACCATTAATTGATAATCATTCGGATATTCGGTTCTTGCTTTTATTGCTAGTTCTTTAGCTTTATTCCAATCATTTTCAAGAGCCCAAGCATTATAAATTTCTTCTTTTGCTTTTTTTATTTCTTCTTCAATAACCATATAATCATATCCCATTAACTCATCAATTGTAACGCCAAAAAAATGTGACAAAGGAAATAGTAATGTAATGTCCGGATATGTTTCATCATTTTCCCATTTACTGACTGCTGCAGGTGTAACATTAAAGATCTCAGCTAAGTTTTCTTGAGTAATCTTTTTTTCTTTTCTTAATCTTTTGATATTTTCTCCAATTAAAATATTCATAAAAAACTCCTTTCAAATTATTTGTAATATCGGCCTTAATTACACTAATATTATATCATTAAAAATTTCATTTACCACCCACCAGCAGTTAATATTATATTAACTTTTAGTTAAGTTTTTAATTTTAAGTATAGGAAGAATATGCAATTATTTTCGGTTATAAAATTAAAATATAACCTTTTTAATTAAATAAAAATATAATAATAATGTCAAAAATATATTACTAATTTCAAATGAATCATTTTCTGTAAATGTAAATTAAAATCATATAAAACCACCAAGCATAAATATATTGCTCACTATCAAATTTAGATATTAATCCGTGAGCAAACCTGTTTCTTAAATTTAATCCACTTTTAGAATCAAATATAGCTTCTATATTAAAAAGTATATCCTCATCAATTTTATCAATAAACTTTTTATTATTGATCACATAAGACACAGTATTAACCTCTTCAGTATAATCACTTTTTAATTCCAATTCTGGTATTCCATATACTAATCCCAATTCCCTAATACTAGCTTCTACTTGTGGGATTAAAATTGATAATCCTGCATCAAACTCAAAATTGAAACAAAAGCTCATTCCCCTTTTAACCAAGTGTTTATTCTCTTCTTTTATAATATAGCACTGATCTATTATTTCATCAAATAAAGCAGGGATATTCTCATATTTGTGTTTTATCAACTTAATTAATTCTAAAATAATTTCGCCTTTTCCAACCATTAAAAGTGTAGAATTATATATAGGATTAAGTGGGGAAGTGTAAGTAATCGTTTTGCCTTCTCGATCGATTATTTTTTCTTTTAGTTTTATGGTTTTTTCTTTCATATTTATTTTTGCATTAAGGAAAATGGTTAGTTGTTCTTTTGCAATATATTCACTAAGATTAATAGCATCTTTACGCTTTATAATGTCATTACAATTAAATAATAATTCCATATTTTGTTTTTCATTATTTTCTTTAACAAGTTTCTTTATATTTTTTATTTTCTTTGCTATGTCTACTGGCATAGTACTATAGACCATATCATTAGAATTTTCTATATTGCATTCCGCTAATTTTCTTTTTGCTTTTAAGCAGTTATCAGTATTGCCATTATTGCTTTTTTTATATGAATCTATTGCTTTTCCATAATAATAAGCTTGGTCTTCGCTTTCTATCGATTTTTCTGCTAAATCAAAATATTGTTCAGCTTTCAGCAAATCATCATCCAATAAATTTCTTTCAAATTGCGAATTGTCAATAATTCCTTTTTCTTTTTGTTTTTTATATATATGCTTTTTCAATTTAGAATAACCTTCGTAAATAAAATAATTTTCTTTTATATTGGCTTCCATTTTTAAATCACAAATTGCTAATAATTTATCTGCTTGAATTAACTCAAAATCAAAAAACAAATTATAAAAATGCAATACCGCTGCACGATTGTTAAACTCTATTTGCTCATAAATTATCATTGCAGCTTCTTTTATTTTATCAATATTTAGTTGTTTATTTAACGTTAAGTATATATTATATGCCAAAAACAAACAATAGCAATTAAATTCAACATCATAATTTTTAGAAATACAAAGAATATAATTATCATAAGCTTTCTTGGCATTATCATATTGTTCACATTTATTAACAAATAAATAATGATATAGTCTAGCTTTAATGAAGTTATTAGCTTCTTCCATCAAATGTTCTTTTATAGTAAGTTCAATTTGTTTTGAATATGGATAATTTAACTTTGGTGGTTTATTGTAATTTACATAGGTATACTGTATGCTTAACATATATATTAGTTTTTCAAATTCTGTTTTCCTTTTCTTATTTTCTAAATTTCTAATTTGGGATAAAAAAGTAAATATGTCTAATTTTAAATAGTTTTTAATATCCATGCTACACCTCCATGTCATACATATATATTATAACATAATATTTTAAAATTTAAAAAAAGACCAATATTACTATTGGTCTTTTATATAAACAAAATGGTACACCTTATGGGATTCGAACCCATGACCCATTGATTAAGAGTCAATTGCTCTGGCCAACTGAGCTAAAGGTGCATTTTTATCTTTAAGTATTATACACCTTTTTCCCATAAGTTGCAAGTATTGTTATTAAATTATTTTATAATCGTACCTAATGTACCAAAAGCTACACTACCTGCATTTGACTCATCTGTATCAATATGCATAGCATTGTCATAAGTTGAACTTACTCTAATCTCTACATCACCAAACACTAATGATCTAGTATCGTTTTTAACTTCTACTTGAACTACATCGCCTTGTTTTAAACCTAATTCCTTAGCTTTTACTTCAGTTAAATGAATGTGTCTTTTAGCTACAATAACCCCTTCTTTAATATCAATAGATCCTTTTGGACCTACGATCTTACATCCAGGTGTTCCTTTAATATCTCCACTTAATCTAACTACACTATCAACACCAATTGATCTTGCATCTGTAGCTGATAATTCTACTTGTGTTTCTTTTCTAAAAGGTCCTAAAATAGAAACTCTTTCTAATTCTCTTTTGGGGCCTACAATTGTAACTCTTTCTTCTGCTTGGAATTGGCCAGGTTGAGATAATTCTTTTTTAAAAGTTAACTGTGCACCCTTTCCAAATAATGCTTCATAATCTTCTTTAGTAATATGAATATGTCTAGCTGATGTTTCAATTAAAATCTTATTCTTCATGTTCCCTCCTTTATAAATACATCGCAAGTTCTAATGCTTCTAACAGACCCGCATATCCTTGGTTATCGAATTCACCACTTACTTGATCAAAGAATATTCCTTTATTTTCTTCACTTAATCCGTTAACGTTGTCTAATAAAGCATTAATGTCTTCTTCACTAATTGGTTCTCCATTTAGTTGATTGTTTTTAATTTCTTCTAGTTGATTTTGCATTTCTTCAATTGCCGCTGCTTGTTCTGGATCTAAAGTGTTATATAATGATGGATCAAAGAAATCTTGTTGTGTAATTTCATCAAATGCAGCTTGAGCAGCAGCTAAAGCAGCAAGTAATGCAAGTTGATCTTCACTAACACTAACAGTGATATTAATACCACCATTGTGAATCTTTATCTTATCCACAGTAAAGGCACTACTACCACCAACAGTCATTAACTCATAGAATGAGTTAGCTGATAGTTTAAATACACCTTGAGCCTCATCATATTTTAATACATCATTATTTGTGAAGCTTGCAGAAAGATAGTTAAGTAAGAATTGCGAATCAATATTTTTTGTTCCTATTAATAATGTAGGACTTGGTGTCAAAATAACTTCTGGAGAATCATTATTGCTTATTGTTAACTCTAAATAAGCTCTTGTCTTTAAACCATTAATTTTTACTAAGTATTCAACTGTAGTAATAGGACTATAGAAATGGAAGATAATTCCCTCAACAGTAATATTCAATGTTGTTTCTCCATCAGGTAGAAGCTCACTACTTGCTAAATCTGCATATTGATGAGTATCTTGATAAACTTTTCTATTAATATCTAAATCAGTAAAACGAATTTCACTTGTTCCTGCTGTATCACTAAATAGAATTCTTAGAGCTTGCTCTGTAACAAAAGATTCTTGAACAAATGGTTCTTTAACTTCATCTGGTAAAGTTTGTGTTGTTTTGAAATCAACTAAATTAAGTTTTACATTTAAAGCACCGCCAGTAATACCTTCTACACCAACAAGTTCAAATGTTAAGATTTCTGGTAAAGTTTCATCAATAATTGTATCAATCACACCTTCTTCAGTATTTAAAAATGATGTTAAGTCACTAGTCATAATTGATATCGTATTACCTTGAATTAGAATAAGTTCATTGTCCCCAACAACTTCTCCTAAAATACCTAAGATTGCCTCTTTAGCTTCAGCACTCATATGATAGTTTCCTAAACTAATATCTGTTAGTTCTAACTTAACATCTGTAGTAACTAAAGTATCTTGTTCAAGACTAGTGCTTAATAATAACCTTTGTCCGTTTAAACTCAATGCTAAGCTAAAACTCAATCCATCATTAACAACATCACAGAATAATGATTCTACACCTACAAAAGTATATTTTTCATAAGCGCTATTAGAACGATATAAAGAAAAACCTTCACCAATAATTGGGGTTGCTGCTAGGATATTATTGATAGTTGCCTCATCCAAACCAATTTGGATTAAACCATCACTTAAATCTCCAACCTCACTATATAATTGATTGATAATATCGTCTTCAATATTTTCATCGCTTGTAGAAATATTTGCATAACCTAAATGCGCAGTTTTATCAGCTATACCTATACTACTAAAATCACAAGCATTAATTGTTGCTCGATTTTCTTCACTAATATTTGCATAACCAACCAATAAGTAAGAAATAATCAAACCTGAGTTATCATTATTAATAACACCATTTTCATCTAATGTTAATATTTTTGTTTTGAATACTTCAAAATCAAACCTTGGGGCTGTAATTTCGCCATCATAAGCAAATTCAGTAACATCTAAGACTAAGCCAATCCCATCTTTTTCGCTTATTCCTAAATTGATTACTCCTTCAGTATCAATAAAAGTATCTAATAGTTCTGATATAATCGTTCCATAACTAGGGTTATCCATCGATTCAGCTAACATACTATTAACTTTAGTTTTTATATCAGCCTTAGTTAAAGTAAATGATAAGTCTTCCCAAGTAAATTTAACTGGAATATCTGATTCCTCAAAATTATTATTTAACTCTGCTTCTAAGTCAATTTGAGGCAAAAGAATCTTTTCTATTGCTAATCTTCCTAGTCCTGATGTAAGGTTAAATTTACCTAATTGTAATTTCTTAACAACTAATTTAAAATCTGTTTCTGTTTGTTTTATCTCTAATTTAAGTGTAACTAAAACATCAATATAACTATCTACATGAGCACGAATATAAAGATATTTGTCTTTAATTTCTCCATAAACAGATCTAATTTTAACTTCAGGCGAATCATAGATTGCCCTGTCTTCTTCAGTCTTATAATAATCAGGATTTATTTCTTGAACAATAAGACTATAAATTAATTTATTCAATTCATCTTCAGTAAGTGTTAGCTTAACTTTTTGATCTTCTTTCGTATTCATTAAGCTTTTTTGAAGTATATCTTCAAACGAAAATTCCTGGTTTTGCGCTACATACAATTCTTCTGGTGGATTTGCTGTTCCAGCTGTTAGTAATAAGTAAAATGTTAGAATTGAAAGTCCAATACACAATACTATACCCATGATGGTAGCAAAAATAATTTTTATGACTTTTCTCATAAGCCTATCCTTTCTTTATATATATTATATATTTTTTTAGCACTTTTAGAAATACTATCTGCAAAGTTAGTAATATAATAATCAATTCCTGGAATTTTTGAAGGAAAGTTTTGATTATCATATTCTATCTTTTGATAGATTCTTTTAATAGTATCTCCTCTTTTAACCATCCTCATTTTTCTTTCGGCTAACGGGGTTTCGATATAAAAAGATACGATACTGTCTTTTAATATTTTCTTGATATTTAAAAATCCTACTTGATCTAAAATAATAATTTTATCATCTGCTATTTCTTTATAATAAGTACCATAATAATCATTATTATATTTAGTATATTCTATAAATAAGTTGTCTTCTATTCCTGCTTTAAATTCTTCTTCTGTTAGGAAGTAATAGTCTCTACCGTCTTTTTCATCCCAACGCATAGGTCTGGTGGTACAAGTAATTACTCTTTTTAAATTGTACTCTTTGATTAAATAGCGACTAATTTCTGTCTTTCCTGAAGCACTAGGACCTACAATAACAAGCATAACTCACCCACTAATTTTTTCTTTCTTTTAGTAATAATTCTTCTTTACAATCCCAAAGTTTTTGTGATAAGTCTACATAGTAATTATGTGGTTGATCAAACCTTTTAACTTCTTCCCAAAGACTATCGATTTCTTTTCTTACATGTTCTCTTATTTCTAAAAGATCAGGCATTTTATAAACTAATTTACCTTTTTTAAAAATAGGTATTAATAAAGCTTTAGCTTCAAATGTTTCTAAAGTCTTTCTTTTCCAAGTTGCATATGGATCAAAAATCTCTAGTGGCTTACTATCATCTACTACTTCATCATGAATTGTGATGTAGTCAGCTGATGCCTTACCATTTTCGTATAAACGATACACTTGTTTAAAGTGTGGTGTTGTAATCTTATCGACACTTTCGCTAATTTTGATTTTAGGAATAATTACACCATCTTGTTCAATTGCAGCTAATTTATATACTCCACCAAAAACAGGCCATGATTTGGATGTAATTAATCTTTCACCTACACCAAAAATATCAATCTTTGCTCCTTGTTCTAAAAGTGCCGTAATACTATATTCATCTAAAGAATTACTAACAACAATCTTACAATCTGGATAACCTGCTTTGTCTAAAATCTTCCTAAGTTGTTTTGATTGATAAGCTAAGTCTCCTGAATCAATTCTCACACCTAAAGGTCTTTTCCCTAAAGGTTTTAATATATTGTCAAAAGCCTTAATTGCATTATAAATACCCTGTTTTAAAGTATCATAAGTATCAATTAAAAGTAAACTGTTATTTGGATACATCTTACAGTAAGTTTCAAATGCTTCAAGTTCTGTGTCAAACATTTGCACCCAAGAGTGAGCCATCGTACCTGATGCTGGTATACCAAATAAAACATCAGCTAGTGTATTACTAGTGCTATTAACTAAACCAATATATGCAGCTCTCGCACCTTTATATGCAGCCTCTGCTCCATGAGCTCTTCTTGCTCCAAACTCAGAAACTACTCTTCCTTTAGCTGCTCTTACAACCCGATTAGCTTTTGTAGCTATTAGTGATTGATGATTAAAAACAGCTAAAACATAGGTCTCAATTAGTTGTGCTTCAATAGCTTTTGCTCTTACTGTCATTACTGGTTCGCCAGGGAAAAATACTGATCCTTCAGGCATCGCATAAATATCTCCACTAAATTTAAAATCTTTTAAATATTTTAAAAACTCTTCAGAAAAAATATTTTTAGATCTTAAAAAGTCAATATCTTTTTTAGTAAATTTTAGATTTTGAATATACTCTACAATATCTTTTAAACCAGCGAAAATTGCAAAGCCACCTCTATCAGGAACATCACGGTAATATAAATCAAAATAAACAATTTCATCTTTTTTTCCTGATAAGAAATAGCCATTAGCCATCGTTAGTTCATAAAAATCTGTCATCATTGTATAATTCATAACTAACACCTCTTATCATATATTATACCATAACTACTAAAATAAAAAAAGTTTTTAAGAATAATCTTAAAAACTTATTTAATAAATTATTTTTTAGCCGCCTGTTCTTCTAATAGTTTTTTAATATCAGCTAATAATTCGTTTGTTGTTGGTGGAACAGGAGCAGGATTTGCTAAAGCTTCTAACCTTGCTTCTTCTTCAGCTATTAATTCTTCCTCATAATGAAGAAGTTCTTTACCTGCAGCTTTTTTCTTTTGTGCTCTCTTTAATGCCTTCTCCTTACCTTTATCTTGACCTTGCTTTAATGCCATTAATGCTTTAATAATTAAAAACAAAACAAAAGCAATAATTAAAAAGTTAATAACAGCTTGAGCAAAACTTCCCCATCTAAATAGAATAGCACCTTCAGATGCTACAAAAGCATTAGCTGCTGCATCCCATTCATATGTTCCTCTTAAAGCGATAGCTCTATCTGATATATCTCCACCACCGAAAGCTAAGCTAATTACTGGCATTAAAATATCAGCAACAAAACTATTAACAATTTTACCAAAAGCACCACCGATAATTACACCGACAGCCATATCAACAATATTACCACGTTGAATAAATTGTTTGAAATCTCTAAAAAATTTTCTCATCTTTTTTCCTTTCTTCTTAACACATCTATTATACCATAGATTTAGGAAAAAAGTTAATTTTTATGCTTTTCTAAATGTTTTTTAATAGCCTGAAAAGTTTCGTCAGAAATATCATGCTCAAACTTACAAGCATCTTCTTCAGCTTGTTCTTCGCTGACACCTAAACTAATAAACACTTTTGTAAGGGTAGTGTGACGATCATAAATTTTAAAAGCAATCTTTTTACCTTTCTCAGTAAAATCTAAATATCCATTCTCATCAATAATTATAAATCCATCATCTTTTAAAGTATTTAATGCTTGTGATACAGAAGATTTAGCTTTTCCAGTATAATTAACTATATCAACTGATCGAACTTCTTCTGATTCTAGTTTTAAAACATATAATGTTTCTAAATACATCTCACCTGCTTCAAAAATTTTCTTATTCATAAATACCCTTTCTTAGTTGTTCTTTAAGTTCGTCTAAATTAGTTTTTCTTAAAGCACATTCTTTAGTACAACTTGAACAACTACTACATTCTCCTTTTTTCTTTTTTCTAAACGAATTAACAACAACCAAAACTACAAAGATAACAGCAACTACAATTACTAAAATTTCAATTAATGTCATGCCGTCACCTCCACTTTTCTCTTTTGATACTTTCGATAGTTGATTTCTATAATCGTTATTACAGATGCCAAAATTGCTAAAACAATAAATATTGCCCACCACCAAGTACCAACTAAATAAACAATTGTACTTACTAAATAGCTAGTTACAAACCAAAAGAGAATTGTCCAATTAAAATCTTTCCTTGTAAGTTCACCCTTAGCTGATGCCACAGCTGCAAAACATGGAATCGTAAGCATATTAAAAGCAATAAACGATATAAGTGCTGGAACAGTAATTCCTGTAGCTCCAATTATTTGAATTACAGAAGATACCCCTTCCTCATCTCCACTAAAACCAGCAATAATTGCAGCTGCTAAAGTTCCAAATGTAGCAACTACATTTTCTTTAGCAATCAAACCAGTTACAATTGCAACTGCAAACACCCATCCATATTGGTTAAGTTGTGATCCAAAACCAAGCGGTGTAAATAATGGTTGAACTAACTGACCAAATTTACCTAAAATACTTTCATTTAACTGCGAATCTTCTAAAAATCTCCAACCGAATGAGAAATGGCTAATTGCCCAAATTACGATTGTAGAAGCAAGAATAACAGTGAATGCCTTTTGAATAAAATGTTTCATCTTATCCCATAAGTGAATCATTAAAGAAGAAAACTTAATTGAACGATATGGTGGAAGCTCCATTATAAATGGAGAATCCATACCTTTTAAAGTTGTCTTGCTCATAATAACAATTGCAATAAATGCAGTTACTATTCCTAAAATATACATTCCAAAAGTAATTAAATCAGCATTTCCAATTCCAAAATGCATAACAATTGCCCCAGCAATCGCCGTTAGGATTGGTAGTTTTGCCCCACAACTAAAAAATGGAATAACTCTAATTGTAGCTAATTTTTCTTCACGAGAGTTTAAAGTCCTTGTATTCATAATTGCTGGAATACTACAACCAAAACCCATAACCATAGGAATTAGTGCTCTTCCTGATAAACCCATTTTCTTAAACAAACGATCAAGTAAGAAAACAATTCTTGCCATATATCCTGTATCTTCTAAAATTGACAAGAAGAAATAAAGAATTAGGATTTGAGGTAGGAATGATAGAACTGCAAATAAACCTGCAAATACACCATCAACTAAAAACCCTACAAGCCAACTAGCGGCACCAGCACCTTCTAAAACACCTGCAAACCACCCCATAAATAAATCCCCTAATGTTTCAATTAAGGTTAGAAGCATTGCCCCAGGAGAGTTAATTCCTCCTTCCCCAAACAATCCTTCAAAACTAGTTCCACTTAAGGTAACAAAATCATCCCCAAATAATCCACCTAAAAACAAAAAGTTCTCTGAGAAAGTTACATGGAATACCAAAAACATAATAATTAAGAAAATTGGTATACCAAAAACAGGATGAGTAAAGATTTTATCTCTTTTACTACTTTGTTTAATAATGTCTAACTTTTCTTTCTTTTGAATAAAGATATCTTTACTTATCTTTTCAATAGCCTGATATCTTGCATCAGCAATCATTCCTTCATTATCGTCTTTGAATGTTGCACTTTGATATTCTTTACTTTTTTCTTGAATCTCTTCGTATAATTTTGGATGATCATTTACTTCAATTTCATCCCCTTCAATTAATTTAATTGCATGAAATAATGGAGAAGAAATTCCTATTTCTTCTAACTTAGATTCTACTAAATCAATTAACCCTTTTAGTTTAGTTAATTTAAGTAAAGACTTAGGTTCTCTTTTCTTACCTGCTTCTTCAATTGCAACTTCCATTAATTCTTTAGTCCCGCTCCCCTTTAAAGCACAAATTTCCACTGCCCTAATTCCTAAATCTTTTTCTAAATTAGGAATTGAAATTTTAATGTTTTCCCTTTCAGCTAAATCCATCATATTGACAGCTAAAACCATAGGTACACCAAGTTCCATAATTTGCGTTGTAAGATATAAATTTCTTTCTAAATTAGTAACATCTACGATATTAATAATACAATCTGGTTTACTATGAAGAATAAAGTTTCTTGTAATTACTTCTTCATCAGTATAAGGTGATAAAGAATAGTTTCCTGGTAAATCCGTTACTAGGATTTTTTCTTTACCTCTTTTATAAATACCCTCTTTTTTATCAACTGTTACACCAGGCCAGTTACCTACATGAGCAGTTGATCCTGTAATATTATTAAATAGTGTTGTTTTACCACTATTAGGGTTACCAACAATTCCTATATTAAGCATCATTACCCTCCTCATCTAACATCTTCATTTCTACTAAACTAGCTTCTGACTTTCTTAGAGTTAAAACATAACCTCTTAAAAACACCTCTAACGGATCTCCAAATGGTGATTTCTTAATAAGGCTTATTTTAACATCATTAGTTATTCCCATATCTAAGAGTCTTCGTCTAATTTGTCCCTTTCCTAAAACTGCTATCACAATACCAGTTTCATTAATCTTAAAGTCTGATAATTTCTTATTGTGTTTCTTCATAAAGCCTCCAAGTTCGTATTGCCGAACAAGAGTATTCTATACCTTTTCAAAACAAATGTCAAGCATATTTATAAAAAAGTTACTTGAAATTCAAGTAACTTAACTTTTTCTATTATAGTAATCAATTAAAGCCTGCGTTCCACATTCATCATATCCTAATTTAGATAATTCTTCAAACATATCTCTAACTGTAGTTAACATCTTTAGATCTAAATTATTTTCTTTAGCCTCATCAATAGCTAAATTCATATCTTTAATAAAGTGTTTAATATAAAATCCTGGTCTAAAATCATTAGCTAAAGCTTTTGGTCCTAAGTTTTTCATTTGCCATGATCCAGCACTACCTTTTGACCAAACTTCGATTAATGGGGCAACATCTAACCCTGCTTTTTTCGCATACGAAATAGTTTCTGCCATTCCTGAAATTGCTCCTGCAATCGAAATTTGATTTGCAAGTTTACTATGCTGGCCACTACCAGCTTCTCCTGTATAAAGAATAGTCGTTCCCATTCCTTTAAATACTGGTAAACACTTTTCATAAGCCTTTTTATCTCCCCCTACAAAGATAACCAAAGTTCCTTCAATTGCTCCTTTATCTCCTCCAGTTACTGGAGCATCTAAAGAAAATCCACTTTTTTTCTTCACGTCTTGATAAATTCTCTTAGCAAGTTTAGGACTTGATGTAGTCATATCAATAACTATTTTGCCTTTTCCTAAGTTATCAATAATATTACCTTCCTTATAATATACTTCTTCTACATCACTAGGATAACCAACTATAGTAATAATAACATCATTAGCCAAAGTAAGATCTTTGATACTTGGATAGTATTTAACTCCTTGTAACTTATCTTTTGTTTTCTCATAATTTCTTGCATAATAAGATATTTCAAATCCTTTTTTCTTTAAGTTTAAAAGCATTGCACTTCCCATTACGCCAACACCAATAAATCCAACTTTCATTTATATCACCTCATATAAGTATTCTATCATAAATCAACACTTAAATAAATAAAAAAAGGAAGCCTAAGCTTCCTAATTTTGTTTACTAATTAATTGTAATTTGTTTTGGTTGATTTTCTGGTTTAGCTTCCGCATCTGGAACTGTAACAGTTAAAATACCATCTTCATATACTGCATTGATTTCGTTGTCTGTAATCCCCTCTCCAACATAAAATCTACGAGCATATGAACCATAGAATCTTTCTCTCCTAATGTAATGACTATCAGTATCTTCGTTCTTAGTTTCAGTAACTTTAGCTTCAATAGTCAAATAACCTTCATGTAAAGTTAATTCTAAATTCTCCTTTTTAACCCCTGGAAGTTCTACCTCAAATAAATAATTTCCATTTTCTTTCTTAATATCTGTTTTCATTGTAACACTTGGCGTCTCACTTCTACCAAAAAAATCATCAAACCAATCATTACTTAGTAAACCTCTACTTCTTAATTTCAACATATATATCACCCTTTCTTTCTAGTAATAGGCTCAATCACCTTTACTATCTCTATTATATCACATAAATTAGCAATGTCAAGCGGAGAGTGCTAATTTATCAAAAGAAAACGTTTTTATTTTATTCGTACATAAAAAAGCTTGTTTTTAAAAACAAGCTTTTCTTTTATCCCCCTTTACAGTCAGAACAAATACCATAAATAAGTAAGTTGTTATGACTAACATCCATTTCTTCTAAGGCATCTTTTAAGTCATTTGTGTTTTCTAAATCAACAATCTTATTGCATTTCTCGCAAACAAAATGGATATGATCGTCTAAAACATAATCGTAATGAGATACATTATCAAATGTATTGATTCTCCTAAGTTTATCTTCTTGAACAAGATTATTAAGGATTCTATAAACAGTAGTCTTTCCTATTCTTGCCCCCTTATTTTTAAGTTCCTCATAAATCTCTAAACTTGTAGGATGATCTTTATGTTCTAAAAGAGCCTCATAAACAATTTGTTTTTGTTTAGTATCACGTTTATTCAAACAAATTACTTCTTATCTTTTTTAAAACACAAATACCAATCTAGACAATACATGTCTTCTGCCTTATCTTGTAATCTTTCTTTTGCAGCTCCACATGTTCCTGGTGGCGGAACAATTACATCATCTCCCGGTCTCCAGTCAGCTGGTGTTGCAATACCTTCTTTTTCAGCTTTTTGCATTGCAATAATTACACGCTTAATTTCATCAAAGTTTCTTCCTGTTGATGAAGGATAGTACATAATTAATCTTACAATACCTTTAGGATCAATAATGAATACCGCTCTTACAGCTTGTGTATCAGAAAATCCTGGTTGAAGCATTCCGTACTTTTTAGATACTTCCATCTTTACATCATCAATTAATGGGAACTTAATCTCTACATTCTTATAGTTTTTCCATTCGATTTGCCCTGCAGCACGAAGCCATGCAATGTGTGAATGAAGTGAGTCAATAGAAACTCCAACTAATTCTGTATTAAGTTTTTTAAATTCGTCCATCATCGCCCCAAAAGTAATAAACTCTGTTGTACAAACAGGCGTAAAATCAGCTGGATGCGAAAATAAAATAACCCATTTCCCTTTGTAATCTTCTGGAAAGTTAATTTCCCCTTGTGTAGTAACAGCCTTAAAACTAGGCGCTTTGTCACCAATTAATGGTATTCTTGTTTCTAATCTTTCTTCCATTTATAACCTCCTATATTTTTCCTTAATGGAACTCATTTTCAATAGTATTATAACAATCTTTATTACTTACTGCAACTTTAATGCTCAATTAAATAAAAAATAGATGTACTTTAAGTACATCTATCTTATTTCTTTTTTATATATTAAGTTAAATCTTGCATTTTTATATTTAGCATCAGCTAGCAATAGTTTTTCTTCAAAAGTCATTAACTCTTGGTGATTAACCGCAAGCTCATAACTAGTTAGATTTGCATCTAAAGCAGCTTCTTCTAATATTTCAAAAGTAACTACTGTATTTTCAGAAAATCTTAAAACAAAATGTTCTTCAACTGCCTCAAATCTTCTTGCAAATGTAATACCATCAATTTCATAAAAATAACCAGTTATATTTTTATTATTAGAAACTATTATCTCTACATAAGTAGTCTCACTACTCTTAGTTATTTGAAGTTGATTACCAACAAGTTTCACATCAGCTAATTTAGTAAAATCTTTATTTTCTAAAGATTTCTTGTATACACCATCTCTATATCTAAATCCATCTAGTTCCTTATTTAAACTTTGATAAGCATCAAGATCTCTAATTTCGGCCCTCAATCCTTCTTCAGTTTTTAAATAAACTACTGCATCATCATATGGATACATTACATATTTTTGACCAGAACTTACATTATCAGATAAATGTACCGGAATTGCTAGAGTAATTATTAACACTATTACAACTTTCATAATAGTGCAATAAACTCCTCTAGTTCTATCTAATACTAAATTCTTCTTTCTTCTTCTGTTCATAAAATAGAAAGTATCTAAATATTTAAATTTATCTAAGTTTGAAACTGCAAACACTAATGCATAAATTGAAATAATAACTGCAACTAAATAAGCACTCTTAATTCCAAGCGCAGCAACAGCTAAAAAGATAACCGGAACAGCTAACGGAATAGTTAATGTAAGAATTGTTAGACTAAAACGAATATTAAACGAATCTAATTTAGGGAACAATTCTTCTAAAAGCTCTCTAATAATCATAAACATTGCAAGATATGCAAACAAATAACTAACCATAGGTAAAAAGATATTTATTAAAACTGCAATAAATGTAATTACATAAGTTAATCCTTTTCTTAAAGATTTTCTTTCTAACTTAAACCAAGTAGCTCCCTTAGCTATAGCTAAAGATGCAAATAGTGCCGTCATTAGAATAAGAAGAATTGTAATTAAGTTATTGTTATAAGTGATATCTGAAATCCTATGGAAGTTGACAGTTCCAAATAACGCAGCAATAAAAGCACTCACATAATACAATACAAAAATTGCCAACACTACAAAGAACAAACTACCAACAATAACAGCAATACTCTTAATTGTATCTTTATAATTTGTTTGTTTGCGATAAATAGTAATAATAATTAAAGCTATAAATAGCAATAAAAGCAAACTATTTAAAGCATAAGCAAAACCTTTAGAATAAGAAACTGTTCCTAAATTTAAATAACTAAAATAAACAACATCATCATCTGTTAAGTATAGTTCATTTAAATTATAGTCTTTTGTAGCTTCTACTGTTGATGTAACAATATTAGCAGCTTGGCTAATATATGATTTAGGTAAATTCTCTCTATTATCATTTTGAGTATGATAATGCTCTCCACCGCCAATATTTGCTATATTGTAACCTTTAATTTCACTTGCAAACGAAGTGAAATCTGTAAAGTTATTCATCATTTGGTAAACCATATTTGAAATTGATGACACAAATGGCGTTTGATCTAAATCTTTATATAGTTTAATTAATTTACTATTCTTCTGACTAGTCTCAAACATAATAGCAGTCCCACTACTACCACGAGATTCTAAGTTAATCCCCAGTTTAGTTCTTTGGACTAAATTATTGAAACCAGTAAAATCACTAACGTATTTTGCAGATCCCAAACAACCATATTCTTCGCCATCAGTAAAAACAAATACTAAATCATTATTAGTAACTATTTCATTTTTAGTTAATTTGATTTTATAATACCTAATTGCCTCTAACATTACAGCAACCATTGAACCATCATCAGCACTTCCTGGCCCCATTGGCACAGAATCATAATGCGCCATAAACATTACGGCATCATTAGTTTTTTCAGCACCATTAGCAGGCAAATAAACAACAATATTTTCTAAAACAAAGTCATGATAAGCAACACTATCTTGAGGGTCTAAACCTTCAACTATTGTTTCTAAAGTTTCTCTGTTTTTATCTACTTTCTCGCTTGATGTTTTTTGGATTAAATACGAATAACCCAAAACATTTTGATTAACAAAACCATAACCTTCAATTGTATTTACGATATAGTCACGAGCAGCTTCTTTTGCCTCTTTATCAATAATTGGTCTAGATTCTAAGTTATCCAAGTGAGTATAGATATTATCTTTATTTAATTCAGTTTTATATTCAACTTCATTAACATCTATTATCGAAAAAACAAGAACAGCAATAAATATAATTGAGATAATTATATTATATATTTTAGCAAATTTCTTCATAACTTTCTCCCTATCTCTTTAAAGTTAATTATGCTTCTCTTTTCTTACCTAAGAAAAATAAAGCGATATTACCAGGTCCACCGTGAATGCCAATAATAGGACCAAAAGATGTTAGAATAGTATTTTTAACTCCCAATTCTTTTTCAAGAGCATGCTTCGTTTCCTTTGCTCCTTTTTCATCATCGCCATGGCCGATACCAATGATTTGATTAATCGGATCTATTATCTTTTCTTTTACAATCTCAAGAATTCTTGCTAAAGCCTTTTTTCTGCCACGGTGACGTTCAACAACCGTAACTTCACCTTTTAGATTAGCTGTACAAACAGGTTTTACTTTTAATAAAGATGCAATAAATGCTTTAGTACCAGAAAGTCTTCCCCCTCTTCTGATATACCATAAATCATCAATTACAAAGAAATGATGCATATGAACAGCCATTTCGTTCATCTTCTCTTCAACTAAATCCCAATCCATACCTTCATCTAACATTTCCTTAGCATAGATAGCAAGCAAACCTTCAGCTAATGATCCAGAAAGTGAATCTACAATCTTAATTGTTCTTTCTGGATACATATCTTCTAACTCTAACTTTGCCATTCTAGCAGCATTAAACGTTCCTGATAATCCACTAGAAATTGCCATATAGAAAATATCATATCCTTGCTCTAAATAAGGACTAAATCCTTCGATAAACTCACTTACATTTACAAGTGATGTTTTCAAATTCTTTTTATCTCTAATTGCATCCCACATTTTTCTTTTTTTAGCTTCATCGAAGTATTCTGTAATTACTTCTTCTTCAATAGTTACCGTTAAGGCAACAGTCTTAAAATCATATTTTTCAATATATTTTACCGGTAGATCACAACCTGAATCTACAAACATTACAAATTTTCTCATATTTCTTATCTCCTTTTAATTTTAAATAATGGAGCAGATAACGAGGATCGAACTCGCATATTCAGCTTGGGAAGCTGACATTCTACCATTGAACTATATCTGCAACATTAGGTATTATATCATTTTATAAAGTCTTTGTAAAGAAATGTAAATCTTCTTTCCTTATCAATACTTTTAAATATTATATACCACAATTCTTAATATTACATTAAAAAATAAGTAATAATTAATTTAAAAGATAATTATGCATCAATACCTCCTGTTGTTATTATAACTAACATATTTACTTTAAATTTTCTCCAAATTCAGTTTTCCTAATATAAAAAGAGTTAACATCTTATTTGAGATATTAACTCTTATTTTTTTACTTAATTTCTATTTTTATAGATCCTGTCTCTGTTTCAATTTCACATCTACCACCAGTTGTAGTTTTAGGAACATTTATTCTACCAAATTCACTAGTAGCATAAAAAGTCTTAGGAGATAAAAGTGTTCCGTTTACTGTACCTGTACTTGTTTTAATATAAATTTCTCCAGCATCACAATCAGTAAGCGTAACACTACCTGTACTAGTTGTAACATCTAATCTTCCACTAGCAATAACATCATTTAATTTTACTCTTCCTGTTTCAACATTAATTCTCAAATTAACAGCTCTAACACCTGTAAGATTAATAGGACCTGTATCTGTTTTTAAATAAATATTGCTAGATGCTGTAACGTTAGTAAGTGTATGAATTCCTGTTGATGTTTTTAAATCAATAGTGCTAGCATTTACATCATTTATTTTGATATTTCCTGTATCCATTTCAACTACAATTTTGTTTATAGAAGCATATAGTTCTAGATTACCAGTACTACTTTCAACTTTAATCTCTTTAAACTTTATCTCCTTATTAACAACAACATTACCCATATCATTTTTTATTTCAAGTTTATTATATAAGTTTTCAGGTAAATATAATTCTAATTTTTCTTTTTTCCAAGCTCCAAAGTTAAAGAAACTAGACCATTTATAACTGTTTTTAGTTTCAATCATTAGCGTGTTATTTGCAACACTAATATTGTATTTTGTACGCTTTGATTCGTTACAAACTATTTTTACTTGATCTTCTTCTGCTTTAATTAAACTAATATTGGAAATCTCAACATCAATTGCCACATCTGTAAACTCTTCTTCTATTTGATAAGTATTAGTAGTATATTCATAAGCATTTATTTTATCTATTTCAAAATCATTTACTGCCCATACTGTAATAAAAATCCCCAATCCTGCAATCGTTAAGATTCCTGCTACCATTAATAAAACTTTAACCCAATTTTTCATTTTTATTACTCCTTCCCAACAATCCCTTTTTTAATTTTTAAAATTACTTTTTTTGTTAGCTGAACTGTAGCTTTAGTAGCTGCTACACAACCAAAAAACAAGAAAATTGCTAAACCAGCTGACAATAGGGAAATCCCTAGATGAGCAACCCCACTTAAGAACTCTCCGTCTATTGCAAGAGCAAAAGTACTTATGAGCCCAGCAAACACCGACATTACTAAAGACCCTTCAATTGACCATAAAGCAATAACCACTGACCACCAAATAATAGATACAACAAATACTATAGATAAAACAAACATAAGAACTGGAAACCAAAAAGGAAATCCTAAAATAATTAAAACTATTTCCCAAGCTTTTAATCTTCTTTTTGGTTTTACCTTTTCTGTTATAATCTTTGTTAGTGATGTATCATCAATTTGTTTTGTAACAATCTCATCTACATCACCTATATCTTTAATGGCTTCTTCTTCGCTTAGACCTTCTTCTATTCTATCATCTATCATTTCACTATAAAAGTTTACACAATCTTCAATATCTACTTCTGGCAAACCTTTCATTTTTTCTTTTAATTGTTGCAAAAACTCATGTTTTGTCATTGTTTATTTTCCTCCCTTACAATAAACTGATACATAGCAACCATATCTGGCCAATAACTCTTAAACTCCTCTATCCGTTTTAAACCCTGATTTGTAATATGATAATATTTTCGAAGTCTTGAATTATGTTCAACAGTTTTAACTGTCAACATCTCGGAATCTTCTAGTCTTTTTAAAATTGTGTATAAAGTTGATTCAGAGATCTCAACATAAGGTTTCATATCTTTGATAATTTGATAACCATATGAAGGTTTATTCCTAATAACTGCTAACACACAGACTTCTAATAGTCCTCTTTTTAATTGTACATCCATATATACTCCTCCTTACACAATACATCGTATCACATAGTATTATAAATGTCAAGCATTATTTTAAAAAACATTAACATTTTACAAAACTATTACTTAAAATAAAAAAAGTCCCTATTAAGGACATAATTTTTACTGGAGCAGGTGACGAGAATCGAACTCGCATATTCAGCTTGGAAGGCTGATGTTCTACCATTGAACTACACCTGCATGGTCGGGAAGACAGGATTTGAACCCGCGGCATCTTGGTCCCAAACCAAGCGCTCTACCAAGCTGAGCTACTTCCCGAATGCTTTATTATTTTACCAATCTTAACCAAAAATGTCAAGATAAATATAAAACAAAATGGCGCGCCAAAGAGGATTTGAACCCCTAACCTTTTGATCCGTAGTCAAATGCTCTATCCAATTGAGCTATTGGCGCCTTTACATATATTATATTATAGTCTATTTCTCAAAAAAAGTCAATCAAAACAAGTATCAAAGAGTTGGTCAAAAACCAACTCTTTTTCTTACTATATTTTATATTTTTAATCAAAAAGTTTATGATAATCCATCAACTTTTCCATCTTTTAAAAGATTAATTGTATATGCTTTCGGACTTTTACTTAAACCAGGCATTGTCATTATTGAACCCGTCAAACAAATAATAAATTTAGAGCCGGTTGCCAATCTAACATCTTTAATATGGATTGTATGTTTACTAGGTATTCCTAATACTTTTGCATCATCAGTTAAAGAGTTAGGTGTTTTAGCCATACATATATAATAGTCACTATATTTCTTTTTATAACTATCTAATTTTGTTTTTGCAAGCTCAGAATATTCAATTTTTTCTGCCCCATAAACTTCAAAACAAATACTTTCAATTTTCTTATAAATATCATCAGTTGGTTTATAAATTGGCTTTAGTTTCTTATCAGATAAGTTTTCTAATACTTTTTCCGCTAAAGCTTTACCACCTTTTGCCCCTCCTTTAGAATATACTTCCGTTAAAGCCAGTGGATGATTATTTTCCTTAGCCCACTTTTCCATAAACTTAATTTCATCTTCAGTATCATCTTTAAAACGATTTAAAGCAATTACATAATTAACATTATATTTCTTTACAGTTTCTAAATGTCTTGCTAAGTTTTGAATACCTAATTCTAAAGATCCACTTCCATGATATTTTAAAGCTCTAATTGTGGCAACCACAACTACTAAATTAGGATTTAACTTAGCAACTTGTGACTTAATATCTAAAAACTTTTCCGCTCCTAAATCAGCTCCAAACCCTGCTTCTGTAATTACGTAATCACCTAACTTTAAAGCCATTTTTGTAGCTAGAATTGAATTGCAACCATGGGCAATATTTGCAAATGGTCCACCATGAACAAAGAACAAATTGTTTTCTAAAGTTTGAATAATATTAGGTTTCAAAGCTTCTTTCAATAAAACTAAAAGAGATCCTGTAATTTGCAAATCTTTAATTGTTACTTCTTTATCATCATAAGTATAAGCAACAATTGTTCTATCTAATCTCTCTTTTAAATCTTCATAACTATCAGCTAAACAAAAAGTAGCCATAATTTCACTAGCAACAGTAATATTATAATTATCTTTTCTTGGTGTTTCTTTTTTACTACTTAAGCCAACTTCAACTTCTCTTAATGCTCTATCATTTAAATCTAAGCATCTTTTCCAAGTCACTTTGTTTGGGTCTATATTTAAACTATTTCCTTGATAGATTACATTATCAATTACTGCACTTACTAAGTTATTAGCTGTAGTAATAGCATGCAAGTCTCCAGTAAAATGTAGGTTTAATTCAACCATTGGATTAACTTGGGCATAGCCACCACCAGCAGCTCCACCTTTAACACCAAAAACAGGACCTAACGAAGGTTCCCTTAAAGCACCAATTGTTTCTTTACCTAAAGCATTTAAAGCATCTACTAAACCAATAGTTACAGTTGATTTACCTTCACCAAGTGGTGTAGGTGTAATAGCTGTTACTAAAACTAGTTTACCATCTTTTTCTTTTTCTAGTCTTTCAAGTAAACTCAAATCAACTTTAGCCATATAATTACCATAATTAGTAATTTCTTCATCTAATATATCATACCTTTTGGCTACTTTGTTTATTTTTTCCATTTTGGCTTCATAACAAATTTCTAAATCAGTTTTCATTTCTACCTCTTTCTTTTTTAAAAAACTGGAATTTACATTCCAGTTTATTTAGAATCCTAGTCTGCAAATAAAGTAACTTTATTGTACATCAATATTGAAATCCAGTCCCAAGCCCATCCAATAACAAAGCCACCACATACTAACCAAATAATACCTGCGATAAGATGATCTTTAAGGATGCGGTAAACTCCTAAAACTAACCATCCTGCAAAGAATGCTAATAGGAATTTAGCCCATTTTGGCAACTGATCCCACCACTTTACATAGCCCATAGTTTTTCTCCTTTGCCTACAGCCTAATTATAACACTTAAATTTTCAAAATGCAATCTCTTTGTTTTTGTAGATTTTACTTGCAAATAAAGCAAAAATTTAGTATAATTATATAGCATAGCAATAGGGGTATAGTTCAATGGTAGAACAGCGGTCTCCAAAACCGTCGGTGTGGGTTCAAGTCCTGCTACCCCTGCCATGTGGCGATTGTGGTGAAGTGGTTAACACATCGGATTGTGGCTCCGACATTCGAGGGTTCGAGTCCCTTCAGTCGCCCCATTTACTTTCGCGGGTATGGCGGAACTGGCAGACGCGCTAGACTTAGGATCTAGTTCCTTGGAGTGCAGGTTCGATTCCTGTTACCCGCACCATTTAAAAAGTAGACTTATATAAGTCTACTTTTTTTATTTCTATGCTGGTTCTACTGCTTCATAATAAGCTGTTAGAACAATAGCTTCGTTTACATCTAAACTAAAATCATAAGCCAGGTCATCTTTTCTCCACTCAACAAATCTAAATCCTTCATCTGCCTTAGGATCTTTTGGTTTAGGAAAAGGAAATCCTTTCTCTACATGATTAATTCTTGATGTTGCTACTCCTTGTTCAGTTGTAATTAATTTTACCTCTACATAAGTAGGTTTAGCAATGGCTTGCTGCCCTTGACCACCAATACAACCTACTAACAATAAACTAAACAAACCAAACAAGAAAACAATAACTAGTTTTCTCATTTCCTAACCTCGTTTAGAATATTATCCATTTTTGTAGAAACTTCTCTTCCTAAGTAATGGAAACTTACACCATTTACGTTACTTGGTAAATAAGCAGGATGATTAACTACAATAGCAATTTCTTCATCTGCTAGCATTTCTTCATAAACACCTTGTAATGACGGGCAATATCCAACTTCAAAAGCATTTTCTAATGCATTCTCATGTTCTAAGAAATAGTCAATAAATTTATGAGCTAAATCTGGATTTTTAGATGTTGTTGGAATAACCATAGCATCAAACCAAACATTATTAATCTCAGTTGGAGCATACATATCAAAAGTGATTTCCATATTGTTATACATATAATTATATACTGTATCAAAGAAATCACCTGAGTAAACTAAAGCAATATCTAAGTTTTTAGCTGCTACTGCTTCTTTTAAATCATCTGTTCCCCACATATCATAATTTTGTTGCATTAAAAGATTTTTTGCTGCTTCTAAGTCTGCATCTGCTTTTGAGTTAAAATCTATATTTAAATACATTTGTGCACAAGCAACAACGTCTCTACTAGAATAATACATACCTACTTTAGTACCAGCTGGTAATAAATCTTTCTCAAAAAATACTTTCCAAGCATGTCCTTCTACTGCTTCTTTAATTCCTGCTTTATCTTTATTATACATAATTCCTAAAGAACCCCAGAAATAAGGAACAGCATATTGACCTAATCCAGTATCTGCTAAAAGCTCATTTACTTTAGGAGCAAATTTATCATGACTATAGTTTTCAAGTTTTGTAAAATCTATTTTTTGTAATAACCCTTCTTGTTCTAAACGGTCAATCATATAATCACTAGGGATCATAACATCATAAGGTTGGGCATTTGTAGAAATACGAGTATACATAAGTTCGTTTGATTCTGCGATATCTTCAATAATCTTTACATTGTATTCTTTTTCAAATGCCTTCATTACATCTTTGCTCATATATTGAGCCCAGTTCATAACGTAAAGTCTTTCCTTCTTAGTACAACCTGTAACTAAAACAAGACTTAAACCTAAAATTAAAACTAATACTATTTTTTGAAATTTTTTCACTTTTTTACCACCTTTCTCTTTTGAATAATATTATAAATTATTAAGATTGCTAAAGTTAGCACCATAATAACCGTATTGTATGCATATGCTTTCGGCAAAGCATGAAACCTTGTTGCTTTTCTATTTGTATAAAGCCAAATGGAGAAGTTTGCAACCCCACCACCTGTAGTAAAGTAACTAATGATAAAATCATCAATACTCATCGTGAATGCTATTAACATTCCCGTAATAATTCCTGGCTTAATTGTTGGAACAATTATTTTCATTACAGCTTCACTAGGTTTAGAACCTAAGTCTAATGCTGCATCATATAAGTTAGGATCCATTTCATTAAGCTTTGGTAAAATAGATAAAATTACATAAGGGATAGAAAAAAAGATATGTGCAATAAGCATTGTTGTATATCCTAAAGGATAATTAACTCCAATCAATCTTCCAAATGTCAAAAACACTAACATTAAGAATACCCCAGTAACAATATCTGCATTAATAATTGGTACATTATTTAAGAAAATCAATCTTTGCTTTCTTTTTCGATCTAAAGAATTAATACCAATTGCAAAAACCGTTCCTAAAATAGTTGAAACAGCAGTGGAGATAAAAGCAATTGAAATAGTATTTACAATTGCATCCATTAACTCCGGATCACCAAACAATTCACTATACCATCTAAATGTTATTCCACCAAAAGTATTACCTGTACCATCAGCATTTACTGATTGAATAATAATATAAAAGATTGGTAAATAAAGAATAACCAAAACAAAAATTACAAAGAAAGCTTTTAAAACAGCACTTACTTGTCTAAGTTTCTTTCTCGTTGAAATCTTAATCATCATATTAGTGTCGCTCCTTCCTTATCTAATTTATTAGAAATAAAGATGGCGATAAAAATAAAGGCAATTAAGAATAAACTCATTAAACTTCCTGTACCGTAGTTACTACCGCTCTTAAATTTTTGTTCAATAATTGTACCTATTAATACTAACTTACCTCTAGACATAATCTCTGGAATTGTAAATGAAGTAGCTGCAGGTAAGAATACCATAATAACACCACTTGCAACTCCTTTTAACGATAAAGGTAAAGTAACTTTTCTAAATGTTTTAAACTCACTAGCACCTAAATCTTGTGATGCTTCTATTAATAATGGATCTTGTTTTTCTAATACCGAATAAATTGGAAAAATCATAAACGGTAAATATACAACAACCATTGCTAGGATTACACTAAATGTACTACCAGATAAATTAATGCTAATACCAAAGACATTTTTCATAAACCCTTCAGGAAGTAGTAGCATATTTAATGACTGGATTCTAAGAAGCATATTTGTCCACATTGGTAAAATAAACAAAAGCAAAATAATAAAACTTATCTCTGGCTTTAGTTTAGAAATAATGTAGGCAATTGGATAGCCAATAACAATACAAATAACTGTTGTTATTAAGGCATAAAGCATACTTCTTAAAAACACTTCAAAATATGTTTGATCAAAAGTTGCTTTGAAATTAGCAAAAGTAAATGTAGCACTGGAAAAATCTAATCCTTGAATATCTAAAAATGCTAAACCTACCATTATTAGTAGCGGAAACACTACTAATATAACCATCCATACTGAGTAAGGAAGTGAAAGGACTCTAAATCTTTTCATTTGGATCTACCTTCATAATATGAATTTCATAAGGATCAACACTTAAACCAATTTTGTCTCCTACTTCAAATTGCTCGTATTTATGAATAATTAATTCTTGGCCTTGAACCATCGCACAGATTTCATAGAATACACCTTTAAAGATAATACTATCAACTATACCGATGATTTTCGCATCTTCTAACTCAACAATATCAAAGTCTTCCGGTCTAATAACTACATCTACAACTTCATCAACTTCAAAGTTTTCATCTAAGCAGTCAAAGACAGAACCAAATATTTCTACTTTTTTGTTTCCTTTATATTTAGATCTAATGATATTACTTTCACCAATAAAGTTAGCTACAAACCTATTAATAGGTTCATTATAAATAGACTCTGGTGTCCCGATTTGTTGGATAACACCATGATCAAAAACAACTACTTTATCACTCATTGTTAGAGCTTCTTCTTGGTCATGAGTTACATAGATAAAAGTAATCCTTGATTCTTTTTGCATCTCTTTTAACTCATATTGCATGTTTTGTCTTAACTTTAAGTCTAAAGCAGCTAAAGGTTCATCTAAAAGCAAAATCTTTGGTTTATTTACTAAAGCCCTCGCAATAGCAACTCTTTGCATTTCGCCACCAGATAATTTATCTACTTTTCTATTACCATATCCTTCTAAGTTAACCATTTTTAAAATATCGTTAACTGCTTGTTCGATATGGTGTGGGCTCATCATTAAACTCTTAGCAGATTTTTCTTCATCTTTACGTTGTTTGTAATATTGTTTTTGCAGTTTATATAATTCGTCTACATCATAGCCGTATGCTATTCTTTCTAACTTATCTTTTTCTTTTTTGTATTTTTGATTAATTCTTTCTTTATCTTTTCTACTTGTAGCTTCGGCTTTCAACTTAGCAAGTTTTTCTTCTAATGCTTCTAGCTTTTCTTCAGCTAACGCTACTCTTTCTTCATCTTTTTCTAAAGCTTCAATCTTAGCTTCTAACTTTTCATCTAACTTATCATATCTTGATTCAATATCTGCTAGTTTTTCCTCATATAATTTATTTTTCTCAATACTAGTTTTTTCTTTAATTTCTGCTTTGATTTCTTTTAAACGATGTTTTAATTCTTTTTTCTCTTCTGAACTTGTTTCCTTATTATTTAACTTATCTCTAATGTCTTTCTTTTCTTGATCATAAGATTTTCTTACATTACTTCTTATTTCCTCAAAAACTCTATTGTAGTTTTTAAGTCCATAAGCGATATTATCAAAAACGTTTAAATGAGGAAATAAAGCATATCTTTGAAAAACCGTATTAATAGGACGATAGTATGGAGGAATCTCATTAATAGTTTCTCCATTTAAAATAATCTCACCACTATCTGGATCTTCAAATCCTCCAATCATTCTCAAAACTGTCGTTTTACCACACCCTGAAGGTCCTAGTAAGGTGACAAATTCATTTTCATCTATTTCTAGATTTAGATTTGTGATAACCTCTTTGTCATCAAATGATTTGTAAATGTTTTTTAATTCAATAATTTTACCCATACAAGACCTCCTTTGTAAAAAAAAATAGTTATGATGTTGAACTACACACACCAAATTAACTTAATAAAAAAGCAGCTTTCATTCGACTCATAACTTTCTATTGGATACATTTTATCATATTTTAATATAAATATCAATATAATTATTAAAATAAAAAAGATGATTTTTTAAATCATCTTTCTTCTCTAAAATAATGCAAACCTAATGAACCAGGTGGTTGATCTTCCCTTCTTTTATTTAGACTTGTTACAATTAACACAATAATTGTAACTAAATAAGGTAACATCTTTAAGATTTCTTGTTGGGAAGTTGAAGCATGTAAATAATTATAAGCAACTGTTAATGCTCCAAATAGTAATGCCCCCCAAATACTTCTTAAAGGCCTCCATAAACTAAAGATAACTAAAGCAACAGCTAACCAACCAGCATCACCCAAGGCTCCATGTTGCCATACACCTTTTAGATAGTTCATTACAAAGTAACAACCACCTAAACCTGCAATAATACTACCAACCATAATGGCTACATATTTATACTTAGTTACATTAATACCTGCTGCATCTGAAGCTTGAGGATTTTCTCCAACTGCTTTTAAATTTAAGCCTACTCTTGTTTTCTTAAAAAAGAAATGAACTAAGACAGCTAAAATCAAAGCTATATAAGTTAGAAAACCATATCTACTATTAAAGAATAACTCTCCAAATAATCCTGTTCTTTCTGAAAGCCAAGGAATAAAGAAAGTAAAAGCATCACTTGTTCTCTTTACAGAAACAAATACTCCTGAACCTCCTTGAGCAAGTTTACCTAAAGATCCACCTAAGAAATTGGCAAGCCCCATACCAAAAGTTGTTAAAGCAAGTCCAGTTACGTTTTGATTAGCTCTTAATGATACTGTTAGAACTGCGTAAATTCCTCCACCTAAAGCAGAAAGTAAAACAGAAAAGAATACTGCGCATAAAATTGCTAAGAAACCATTAAAATTAGTTGCATTAGCTTCATAAATAAATGCCCCTAAAATAGCACCAATACCACCCATATACATAATACCAGGAATACCTAGATTTAAGTGGCCTGCCTTTTCGGTAATAGTTTCACCTATACAACCAAATAGTAGCGTGATTCCATTTAGAATCATCGCTGCAAAAAAGGATACTGAAAAAATCTCAATTGCTAGCATTGACTAATTCCTCCTTTTCCTTTTTCTTTAAATTTATTTTTACTCGATATCTAATAAAGAATTCACTTATTAGAATAAAGAAGATTAATATCCCAATTAAAACATCGCTCATTGAAGCATTAAGTGAAATATCTGATGCTAATCTCTTAGCACCTGCACTAAAGAAAGTTAGAATTGCAGAAATAATAAGCATAAAGCCCATATTGAAATTACCAAGCCAAGTTACTGTAATAGCTGTAAATCCTCTGCCAGCAGCTAGGTTAGGCGATAAGCTATGGTCAACGCCAGCTACAATCAACATCCCAACAAACCCACAAATAGCACTTGAAATTAAAACAGTTCTAATTGTAACTTTTTGTACATCAATTGCTGCATAGTTAGCTGTATTAACACTACCACCAACTACTTTAATTTCATAACCTTGTTTTGTATATTTCATATAAACATACATTGCTAAGGCAACTATACTTACAAGTAAAAGTAAAACAACATAGTTTCCATTTCCAAAAATGCCTGAAAGGAAATTATTAGAAATCCAACCTACTCTTGGATACTCACTTCCAAAAACATTATTTATAATCCCTACTTCACCAGAACCAGGAATTTTTTCCCATTTAATACAAAAATACCTTACAAGTTGAATTGCAATATAGTTCATCATTAAAGTAAATAAAGTTTCATTAGTTCCAAACTTAGCTTTAAATAAAGCAGGGAAAACACCCCATAACATTCCAGCTAAGATTCCACCTAAAAACATAATGATAAACAACAAAAATTGCATGTTATGTAAAGCAGGTGTTAAATATTTCATAATTGCAAATGTTGCAAGTCCACCTACTAAAATTTGTCCTTCAGCACCAATATTCCAAAACCTCATTTTGAATACAGGAACTAAAGCAACAGCTACACCAAATAACAAAAACGTATTTCTTAATAAAGCCCAAATACTAATTGAAGATCCAAAGTTACCATTAAATAGTGTTGATAAAATTTGTCCTCCACTTGCGCCCGTAATTAAACTAATAATAATCATATACAAAACAAAACCTAATAAAAAGATACCAACTCTAATTAATAGTTTTTGCCAAAACTTTAATTCTTTGTTTTTGACTATTCTAAATAATGGGGTTTTTGTGCTTTTTTCTTTTGGATTTTCGCGTCTTCTTTTTAAAGTCGCACTAATTATATTTACAAGCCAAACAACCCCAACAACACAAATACAAACAATAGCAACAGAAATAAATGTTATTGCTACTGCTCTTAAAACTCTTTCAAATCTATCTAATCTTAGATAACTATCTATAGCACTACTTAAAAACATGTTTAAGACTCCTTTACCATTTTGTTAGTCATTAATAAACCAATTTCTTCTTTAGTAACCTTTTTCGGATCAAGTGGTTTACTAATACTACCATTACTCAAAACTAAAATCTTATCAGATAAAGCAAGCAAAACATCTAAATCTTCCCCAACATAAATAACAGCTACCCCTGCTTCTTTTTGTTTGTTTAAAATATCATAAATTACATAAGAAGTATTAATATCTAAACCTCTAACAGCATAAGCAGTCATAAACACAATTGGGTTATTTGCAATTTCTCTTCCAACTAATACTTTCTGAACATTACCACCAGATAATGTTTGAACAGCAGTATCTTCAGAAGGAGTCGAAACAGCAAGTTCATCTTTAATTTCTTTAGCTATTTTCTTTGCTCTTTTTCTATTTTTATAGAAATTAGGTGTTTCATCATAAGTTCTTAAAAGAACATTATCAACCATACCCATACTACCTACAAGTCCCATACCTAATCTATCTTCAGGTACAAACGATAAAGATATTCCTAATCTTTTAATTTGTAATGGGCTCTTACCAATTAATTTAACTTCATTATGCTTTGGATGATAGTATGTAATATCACTACCTTTTTGGGCATGCTCTAAACCTGCAATTGCTTCTAAAAGTTCTTTTTGACCAGATCCAGAAATACCAGCAATTCCTAATATCTCTCCGCCATAAGCATCAAAAGAAACATCATCTAAAACTGTTCTTCCATATAAATTTTTTACTGATAAATTTCTAATTTCTAATCTTAAAACAGGATCCTTAACTTTAGATCTTTTAATATTAAGACTTACCTTTTCCCCAACCATTAACTCTGCAAGTTTTAATTCAGTTGCATCTTTAGTATCAAGTCTAGCTACAAGTCTACCTTTTCTTAAAACAGCTATGTTATCTGACACTTCTAATACTTCATTCATTTTATGAGTTATTAAAACAATAGCCTTGCCTCTTTCTTTTAATCTTTGTAAAGCTTTGAAAAGTTGCTTAGCTTCTTGTGGAGTTAAAACAGCAGTTGGTTCATCCAAAATCAAAAGATTAGCTCCACGATATAAGACCTTTACAATCTCTAAGGTTTGCTTTTCAGAAACAGTCATATTATAAACTTTCTTTTTTGGATCAATATTAAATCCATACATATCAGCTACTTCTTTAATCTCTTGCTCTATCTTTTCTCTATCTAAAAGAAAGCCTTTATTTAGACCTAAAATAACATTCTCTGCAGCTGTTAATAAATCAACTAATTTAAAGTGTTGATGAATCATTCCAATCCCATGATCGCTAGCATCTTTAGGACTTTTAATAACAATTTCTTCACCTTCATGAAAAATCTGCCCACTATCAGGAAAATATAACCCAGCAAGCATATTCATTAAAGTCGTCTTACCCGAACCATTTTCCCCAAGTAAAGCTAAAATTTCACCTTCGTTGATTTTAAGGGAAATGTCTTCATTAGCAATTACACTTCCAAAATATTTTGATAAGTTTTTTAGTTCAAACATTTATCTCTCCTTATATATAAAAATGAAGAAGGCAAAATAATTGCCTTCTTCTCATAACCTTAATCTATTTTTAGAAAGCTTGATTTAATTCAATAATTCCATCAATTACAAAAGCAAATCCTGGAGCTGAACCTAGAGCATCATCTGATTCTGCGAAATAACTCACTCCGTCTTTTGTTTTAATATATTCTTTACCATAGAAGCCTTCTACACCTGCAGTTGAAGTAACTTTTTCTCCACCTACTGTAAATTTAGATGTATCAAATACATGTAATGTACCAGCTTTGATTGCTGCAATAGCAGCTTCAGCTTTTTGATTAGCTTCATTATATGCAGCATCGCTACCAAAAGCATTTCTATTTACTTCAGTAATTGCAACTGCACCTTTATTGAATCCTTCACACCAATCAACTTGAGGTTTTCTACCTGCCATACCTTCTCTAACAGCGTAAGTGTAGTATACTCCCCAGTTTAATCCAGCTGATGTAATTGCTTGAGTTGGAGCAGCATCTAACATTGAAACGTTATAACCAATGTTATTAATACTTTTTTCTTCACAAGCTGTTGCAGCACCTACTGTATCTGCATGTTGGCTAATTAAAACACAACCAGAATCAATTAAAGCTGTTGCAGCATTTTTCTCAGCTACTTGGTTAGCCCATTCACCAGTGTATTGAACTTTCATTTCTAGTTCGTAAGCAGGATCAAGTGCACTTCTAACTCCTAAATAGAAAGCAGTAAAACCAGATTTAACTTCGGCGAATGCTTTAGCACCTACATAACCAATAGTAACCTTATTTCCTGGTGCATATTTATCTGCATTTTGAGCAATTAGTTCATTTAATCTAACTCCACCATAAATACCTGCTACATATCTTGCTTCAAAAATATCTACAAAGAAATTAGATACGTTTGGAAGACCACTTGACTTTGCTCTAATACCAGTTGCATGTAAGAAATGAACTTCTGGATGTGCTGCAGCTACTGTAAATAAACCTTCTTCATGACCAAAGCTGTTCGCAAAAACCATTTTACAACCAGCACCTACTAATTCTTCTGCAGCGTCTTGTGCTTCTTTACCTTCTGGAGTATGTTTCTTAAAAACAATTTGTGAATCTTTTAAGCCTAATGCTTTTTTCATTTGGTTAATACCGTTAAGATGCGCTAAACTATAGCCTTCGTTTTCATCTCCGATTAAAATAAATCCAACTTTAAATTCTCCATCACCTTTTTCTTCTTTGCAACTGCAACCAACTAAACCTACTAAACTGAATACTGCTAATAATAGTAAAACAAACTTTTTCATTTTCCCTCCTCGTTTTATTTACTCAAAAACTTAATACCGTCACTAAGACTTGCAATCTTAACACAAGATTCTAATTTTAAACCTTGACTTAAGATCCTTTCTCTTCCGCTTTGGAATGCCTTTTCGATAACTATACCCACTCCTACAATCTCAGCATTAGATTGTTTAATTATTTCCATTAAAGCTATAACCGCATTACCTTTAGCTAAAAAATCATCAACGATTAAAACGCGATCATTTTCGCTTAAGTACTTTTTAGAAATAAAGGCTTGATATTCCTTTTTCTTTGTATATGAATACAAAGGGGCATAGTAGTTATCATCTTTAGTAATTGCTGATTCTTCTTTCTTCGCAAACACAACTGGAACTTTACCTAAATGGTAAGATACACCAACCGCAAAAGCAATTCCACTAGTTTCAATAGTAACTATTTTAGTTACATCAGGGAATTTACTTGCAATGTGTTTACCAATCTTGTCAAGCAAATCAACATCAATTTGATGATTAATAAAAGAATCAACTTTTAAAATCTCGCCCGGAAAAACTCGTCCTTCTTCTAAAATTTTCTTTTTTAATGCTTCCATAAAGCCTCCTGAAAATAAAAAAACTTTCTTAAACAATTAGTTTGAGAAAGTAAAATGAAAAAGGATGTCCACAAAAAAGTAAACATTCTTAATTCGTAGTGCCAGCATTTACGGTGTGGCGTAGAAACTTTCCCTCCATATTAGGATAATTATACGAAAACTATAATGTCTTCAAAAGACATTATTATTATATACCATTATTATGCATTTGTCTAATTGAAAACGCTTTATATTTTCAAGTAAATATCACTTGAAAATAAAAAACAAATTAGATTATAAACCTAATTTGTGTGTTATCAAATGGCGGAGTAGGAGAGATTTGAACTCTCGCATCGGTGATTACCGATCTACACCCTTAGCAGGGGCGCCTCTTCAGCCTCTTGAGTACTACTCCATGCCAATGTATTAGTATTTTACTTTATTTTTAAGTTTTTGTCAAGTATAAGCTAATTAAAAAGAAGTGATTATCCTAAATCACTTCTTAACTTTTTCTAATTCGGTTTGCATTTCTTGCTTGATTGAATTTAAACCAGTTTTATAATAAATAACTTTTTTAGTATCTACAATCAATAAAATCGGTATTTTTTTTGACCTAATTCTAATATATTCATAATCCATAACAGTATTAATTTTTTCCGGGACCTCTTCATTATCATTAATTAAGAATTTATTTTCTTCTTTACTAACATCTATAGTATAAACTTTAATTCTATTTTCACGAATAGCTCTTGTAGCATAAGCCATAACATAGTCTTTAATTTCCTTACAATATTCACTTGTATCAGTGCTATCGTAAAGAAAAACATAAGTCCTTGTCTCATAATCTAACATTTCTTCTACTTTAACTTCTATGTCACTTAGATTTCTTACTGTTGTTTTAGATTCTTTAATTTTAGCTACAACTATCGCTATAGCTAAACCTATAGTTATTGTTATAATTGCTGCCCAAAATATGATTGATTTGTGTGTTATTCTAATTCCTTTTGCCATTTTTTACTGTTCCTTATTTTATCTGCAATTTGTTTGATGTCTCTAAAACAGTGTGATAAACCTGATTTAGAAATATATCTTCCTATAGTATCAAATGAATTATTTGATAATTCTTGTAATGAATCTTCTGGATAATTTACTCTTAAAGTAATTGCATCCTTTAATCTCGGTGTTAATGTTTTTAATCCTTCAGTTTGCTTAATTAACTCAATGTCTTCTAATTGTTTTTTAGCTGCGCGCAAAGATTTCTCTGCGTTCGCAATATCACAATTATTATAACGATTAACATAATTAGTTATATCTTTACCGATTCTAATGTTTTCAAATTCTAAAAGATTAGCAATTGAACCAATAAATTTTAGAAAGTCTCCGATTTGTTCGGATTTTTTAATATACAAAACAAATCCTTTTTTTCTTTCAATAATTTGTGATTCAATATAAACTTCTCCAAGAACAAGCTTAATTGCTTCTACTGTATGTAAATCAGAAACTATTTCTAAATGATAATTATTACTCTTAGGATTATTAATTGATCCTCTTCCTAAAAACGTCCCACGAACAAAACTTGATTTAGTTTCTTGATTACTAAGTAAATTATAATTTATTTCTCTAATTCTGCCAGATTGTTTATCATACAATTCTAAATCTTGTAAGATAAAAAGACCATCTTCTACCTCTACTAAATAAGTAGGATTTTTATCTAATCTTTTTTCTTCACGAAGATAGATACTAGGTGATATTTGGTAGCAATTGCCAAGCATTTTAATAATCACTCTTGCAACTGCATTAATTTTTGTTTTGAAAATAATTTTTGTTTGTTTTTTTGTTAGGACAACATCACCAATAGTTCTAATTAAACCATAGATTTCAGCTCTTTGACTATCTAGATCAGGAATAATATTGGCAATTTCTCTTTTTAAACTTTTTGAAAAACTCATAGATACTTAGCGGCATTTAGAGCTGCTATAGTTCCATCTCCAGTAGCTGTTGTGATTTGCCTAATTTCTTTATCTATAACATCTCCTACACCAAACAATCCTTTTACTTTTGTTTCTTTGCGTTCGTCAACAACAATATAACCATACTTGTTTAATATCCCTAAATCTTTGAGAAAATCAGTGTTAGGTATATGTCCTATATATTCAAAACAACCATTTACTTTAAAACTAGTTACTTCTTTTGTTTTTAAGTTTTTAACTTTTACTTCTTTTAAAGAATCATCACCTTCAAAAGCAATTACTTCACTATTATTAAAAACTTCAATATTTTTAGTTTTTTTAACTTTATCTTGAACATTTTTAAAAGCTGTCGGTTCATCAGTTATATTTATAATATAAACTTGCTTAACAATCGAAGATAAATATAAAGATTCTTCTAAAGCCGAGTTCCCACCACCAACTACTAAAACATCTTGTCCTTGATAAAAAGAGCCATCACAAATAGCGCAAAAACTAATTCCACGACCTAAATACTTTTCTTCACCTTCTACATGCAATTTTCTATTTTTAGTACCTGTAGCTACAATTACTGTTTTAGCTTTTAAAGTTTGATCATTTGTTTTTACTAAAAAGATATCTTTCTCTTTCTTAATACCAGTAACTTCCATTGGTAGATATTCAACCCCTAATGCTGTAGCTTGATCAAACATCTTTAATGCTAGATCAACACCACTTACTTCTGGTACACCTGGATAGTTATCAATTTTATAAGTGCTAGCTACTTGTCCTCCTGGCATTAGTTTTTCTAATACTGCTACTTTTAAATTAGCACGAGAACAATAAATTGCAGCCGTTAAGCCTCCTGGACCTGCACCTATTACTAAGCAATCATACATCTATATCTTCTCCTTCACTGCTTCTTCACTACTTACTCCAGTAGCTAATGCTAGCTGTTTTTGTTTTTCTTCTTCCACAGCCTCTATAAATGACTGTGGTTTATATTTAAATGCATGGCGTAAGACTAAAAGAATAATGCCAGCTGCAAACATCACAATAGAAATTAATTGTGCTTGCTTTAATTCTATACCAAAAATGTTAGTCATTAATGGATCAGTTCTTAACATCTCTACAAAAAATCTACCAAAACCATACCAAATTAAATAATAAGCTACAGAATCTCCAACCCAATACTTTTTCCAAAGTTTCCTAATCATAATGATTAAGAATAAGCCAGCTAAATTCCATAACATTTCATAGTAAA
>Ga0255341_1001242_pt1 | contig 37195 bp, 61 predicted proteins | sample wastewater_treat_8_FD_192418 | JGI IMG/M metagenome (GOLD analysis project Ga0255341, IMG submission 192418) | Wastewater microbial communities from Lulu Island WWTP, Vancouver, Canada - plant12 | ecosystem: Engineered > WWTP > Wastewater > Unclassified | place: Canada: Vancouver, British... | reverse complement strand
GAGATGTATATAAGGGTATTTTTAAGACAGTACAATAAACCACCGTTTATGTACAATCAGTTATTAAAAGTCCTTATATAAATCGATACGACGTCCCTGGTAATACTCGAATGCATACAGTAATTAAGTTAACACAATCCATTAATAAGGGTACACTATCTAATAATTTAGACAATGTACCCTTTTTTTATGTATATATGGAAGGCTGTGTTTTTGCAGTCTTAATAGTTAACTTAATATTCACATTAAAACTTAATGAAATGAATGCAACTGAAAAGAAAAACGTCGAAGTTATCCTTTACAAACGTTATGCAAATAAGGATAACAAAGAAAAAATTGAAAAAGTCAGAAAGTTGACACGTGCACAATGTATGGTAAAATTGATGCAAGAAAAAAAGTACGAATCGTATGAACAATTTATTATTGACTGCACCGAAATGTACGAAGGAGAAGAGTTTAACGAAAATTCACGTACATGGGAGACAAACCGTATATGGAAAATATTAGTCCCTGCACTACTTGACTGTGGTGTGGATGTACCGCAAATTTTAAGGTAATTTTTTGACTTTTGATTTTTGACTATTTAAACCCTGTAAATTAATTTTTACAGGGTTTTTTTGTGTCCTATAGTGACTACATGAATAGTTCACTGACTTATTTTATTTTGCAGTTTTTTCATGCATACAGAAAAAAGCATGTGAATTTATGCAAACCCAAAATAGACTAAATATTTCGGGCAGAATTTCAAAATGTCAAAAATAGCCGGCAAAAAACCGGCTCAAAATAATGTTCAACTAAATTTTACAAAAATGAAAACCAAAAAAACAAGCTCAAAAAATTGTGCGAAAATTTCTCGCATAACAAATGGCATGGGTTATTTTTACCATCCGAACTTCCAGCCGAAAGATTACTTGCCTGATAACATCCAGGTTAAAAGTAATAGCAGGCAGACTCTCTTTACTATTGATGGAGGCTTTCATAGTTACTCACGTAAACAAAGAGCATGATGGAAAAGCGGTTACTTATAACTATGACGGGTGTGAAAATTGATGCCTTTGAATATTCTGTCACATACTACATTGACAAAATAAATGGCATGAATTGTTACATACTTCGCTTTGTTGAAAAACAAACAGGCGTAAATGTTGCCTTTGCAAACAATGGCGAAGAATGGTTCTGCGACCGTCCAATTGCCGGATTAGTTTTCAGCATTGGAATATCCGCCTTGGATAAAATCCTGGGAACTCTGAGAGATAAATCAGAAAAGCATAAAAATAAATTATTAACCATTTGTGAAAACTAAAAAAGCATGAATATACTACGCATAAAAGGAAAATGCCCAAAAGGCGGCATAAAATTGTTTGTTGATGAAAATGGCAAACCTCACGCCTGTCGACTTCAACGGTACATTTACACGGCACAATATCTGGAATGTGACGTGCTAAAGTTTGATGACACAATTATTAACCTCAAAAAACAAATAGCATAATGATAAAAGCAATCAAAGTAATGGAAATTCTTATTGAGCTGGCTTTTATAGCCTGGTTGGGACTCATAGTATATGCAGTCTTAATGAGCTGGCTTTTATAGCCTGGTTGGGACTCATAGTATATGCAGTCTTAATGTAAAAAGCTGGTAAAAATAGAACGGAATTAGCCGGTACCCAAAAGGATGCCGGCTTTTTTTATGCCTGAACGGATTTTACTTAAAAATCTATGTATAAATACACCATTTTCAAAACGGCTAATAAAAACAGCCGGAAATTTATGTTTAACTTAAAAGCTTAAAAAAATGAAAGACTTTACAGACGGCAAACTCCAGGAAGCACTGGATTATGCCAAAAAGATTAATGACAACTCTTTGCAGCGTTGTCTTGACAGGCTGAAACAAACGGATGAAAATATCCGGCAAAATCACAACCGGATGGTAGAGACAAATATATATCCGGATTTTGCACCGCTCTCATTTGAATTTGCCAGAATGGAAGAAGTTCCAGGAGAGCCGGCAAGATGTTCAATGAATGGAGGCATTATCTTCCACGGCTCTCATGATGGCTTTGGAAGTGGAAGCGCTCCTACATTTAGCGTTACCTTGGAGCCCACAAACGGATGGTCAATTCATACCTGAAAAACTGAAAAAAGCATGTAAATAAAGCCGGGTGAAAAATCATCCGGCTTTTTTATTATAGAAACTATTGTTTAACTTAAAAACGCTTACAAAATGGCACTGAGTAAAGAAAAACTACAAAAGCTCCAAAATAATATGGAGCGAATCGCTGTCGCCTTCAAAGAAGTCGAAGATATGTGGCTTGAAGAAGATGCAGACGAAATGAACCGCCTTCTTGGAAAAGAGTACCCCATTTGATGACTCTTTTGATGACCTGACTTTAAAAGTCATAAAATGGTGTGACACTTCAATACAGACAATATGGAAATAACACCAGAACAAGCTGAAATAAAAAGACTTCATAAAGTCTGCCAGCACAAAGATGCAGTTATAACGGCTGCAATTGAATCTATCAAACGGCTGCTTGAAACCTGAACAAAACCAGATATGCCGGATGAAATAAGAGAAGTATATAATGAACTAATACAAAATTTCAAAAATGAAATCGGATAAAAACAAAGACCCAATTATCCGGCATCAAATAGAGATCGCAAAACGGACTCTAAAAATGCCGGACGCTCTTCTTGCAGTAATGGGTGGTCCATCAAAAGAAGAGGCAAAAAAGATATTGCTAAAATTTGGTGTTAAGTTTTGAAATTAGCTAGTAAGAAGGGAGGCAATTTATTTGTCTCCCTTTTTTTGTTTAATATGTACTATGTTTAACTTAAAAAGCTTAAAAAATGGAAAACAATTTTGACTGGACCGACAGATCGCTTGCAATAAGCATGTGCATCGGAGAGTCCGGCGGACCGGAGGATCACTGTATTGTGCCTCTGTTTGAAAACCTGGATGAAGAAGGCATCTATGAGGATGCATTTCCTAATGTAAACGATGCATTCAACAAACTGAAACTAAAATGGCATGCTCAGAAATGGGGATATGTCGGACATGTTTACGACATGGAGCTTATAAAAACAAGGCTCCACTCTTGGGAGGCTGTAAAAGACTCCGAATTTGATATTTGGATATTCAAGGAGCGTGCAATTGATCCTGAATTTTACAGCCGGCCATTTGATGACGTACCAGAAGAGAATTACTTTGTGAATCACTTTGCTGCTGATTGTTACAGGGGTATCATTTATAGCAAAGATTTTGCCTACTTTTATTGTGATGATTGTGGCAGAATGATTTGTGAGCAGAATCCCTCGAATGGATGGATGAGCCAAATGCATGTAATAAACGGAATTGGCACCATCTGTAACAAGTGTTATGAAGAAGGCGCACTTGTAAACGGCATAAATGATGAGTTTGACGGGGAGAGCATTCCTGGACAATTCTTCAACGAAAGTGAAATCCTTGAAGCCGGATGGGAAAAAGTCGAAGATTACGTGATGGCAGGAAGTGGGCATACAGGTTATAAGGACCCAAAATATGCCATTGGATTAATCCAAAAATGGATTGATGCAGGAAAGAAAGTGCTTGTCAATTATGAAAGCATGGCAATAGGCGGACTTGGAGGCTATATTTCAATATTCATAAAAGAATCGTAAAAAACAAAGGCTAAGTGATCAGACTTTATTAGTCGAAACGGAATAACTGTGCTTATTCCGTATTAGTCAAATTTTATGTTTAACTTAAAACAAGCAAAATGGAAACAATCAAAACTGAAAGTGGTAAGGAGATGACTCCTTATTTAGCTTCTGCAATCGCTGAAGGATTCTGCGAAGGAGAAGGAGCAAGTGCAAAAGACCAAATTTTAGCTTGGTCGTATCTTATCAAAACAGGTTTGTGCTATCAATTACAAGGATGGTATGGACGAGCTGCCAATTCAATTATTTCAGAAGGCTTAATATCAAAAACCGGCGACATTGATTGGGATGAATTTGAATCCAGAATGTCAAATGCTGAATAAAATGATTCCAATTCATGTAACCAAATTCAATGAGCTACAAAATGAGAGTTACATTGAATACTGCCAAAAATGCACACAAAACGGAATACAGCCGGAGCCTCAATCCCGTTACTTTCCGATTGTGCCTGTAAAGTATGGTTACGTAATTTGCAACCAGTTTGGAGAAATCCACTGGAAAAAGCGCAAAAAGGATTTTGACTATTGAATAATTACAAAAATGGATGAATCAAAACTTGCCAATAATAAATTGGCTCAAATGTTCAATCTGCCTGAACTCAAAAAGCAGATTGATGAATGCCCAAAAAATGAGGTTGTAATACTTCTGCCTCATTACAGTATTAACAAACCAAAGTACACAAAAGAGGAATCTGAAAATGAAGCTGAATTCTGGGACCTTGATGAACTTGGTGAATACTTGGACGCTTTTTTGATCGTCAGCGATTTTGATGATCTTATTGTGGACCCTCATGGAATTACAAACTACTAAAAACAAAGCAAATGAGAACAACAGCAACTAAACAACAACTCGAAAATGCGATGGACTATGTAAATAAACTGTATGACGGCAATGTTATGTTCAGGAACATGGAACAGGTCAGCAAAAACAGAGTAAAATTTACTCTGAGAACTAAGGACAGCCGGGGACCCGGAAGTAGAATAAGTTATAACGGACGTCACATGCCTTGTGCATGTTGGCATGTACACGGACACTTTTTTGAATTCCTGTTCAAAAATTATCCGGGTGTAAAAATATGGTCACAGGGACAGCTTATGGAAAGTAATGCCGATAACTGGAAAGACCGTAACATTGGTAGCATAATACGACCAATGTACTTTTCTGAAGCATGTGAATGCGGAAAAGAAAACATATTTGCTTACATGAAATGAAAGAATTATGGAAACAATATATGTAAAAGCATCAGAAGAAGAAAATCCTAAAATTGAAACAATGTATGCCTACAATGGTCCTTATGGGATTGAAACAACGCATGACAAGCGTCTGGCAGAAGCGTATGGTACATATGTTAAATTATCTGTAGCTGTATCGACAATGTTTCCTGGAACCTTTGAAGAATGGAATAAGCATATAGATTGGTGTATTATTGATACTCTCAAAGATTCCGGACTAACTTATGATAATATTTATGGCACATTCTTAAAACAATAAATGTATGAACATGAAACTTCGCCTCGAACTGATTGACAGGATAGAGGAAATTCTAAAAGACAAATCCATTTATTGTGCTAAGGATTATTTACTTCAAAAAATGTTTAACTTTTTTGACACGGCATCATTGATTGCTTTCATAGAGTATCTTGAAAGAGATGATGCCCAAAATACGTCTAACTTAAATTAAAGCAAAATGAAAACATTTAAAATCAATGACAAGTATGAAATTACCTGCACTTGTGAAAATACAAGATACGGGTTCAGACATTTGGCTAATCTGTACAGAACAGGGGCATCCGGCACCACTACCCTGATTGAAAAAGCCAAACAATGTTACTATAACCGGACATGGGAAAGTTTCGAGTATGAAACAGTAATTGACAATTTATTGACAAAGGCAAAAATAATGCCTGAAGAACAAATCAAAGAATTTCTTGAGTGTTGCAGAAAAGATAATCTTGAAGAAGTAAACAAACAATTCGGATTTATAGCAGGCATTGCAAAAATCGGAGAAGTATTGTGTGAAACACAAGCAGAAAAGAACGATTGGAAAGAACGAATGATAAAAGCCGGACTTGGTGACAAAGGATTAATTATGCCGGACGACTGGCTTGTATTATCTGAAGATGAAAAAGAAAAGCGACTGAATAATGTAATAAAGGAAATGGAGGAAAAATGAAAATACTAAATTTCACCTTTCGAGGTAAGCCATATAAAGTAGATGAAAAAGGACGAATCAATGCTAATGGCATTGGTTATTTTAGTGATAATTGGATTTTTCTTGGAGGAACTAAGCATCATTGGAGCAACCATATAACTGTGCCATTAAGAAAAGCTTTTGAAAATCCCGAATTACTTAATGGGTGCTTAGGATTTGATAAAGATCACGGCACAATAAGACAGTGGGGTGGTTGTTGGAATGGAAAGTTACCTCGTATTTACAGGGCATATATTAAAGATGAATAATAATGAGACTACTCGCAATTGCTAAACCAAACACACGTTATGTCTGGTATAGGAATCTTATATCCGTAAAATTGGAAGCCTATCTTTGTAATAACAAAGTGATATACTATGAAATTTGGGGAAATAAACAGCGGAGGATTTCTGAAGCGTCAGTTAAGAATATGTTCCGTCCGGGTTACTCAATAAAGGACCAACCATTCCTTATACGGGAAAATCAGGATTTCTATGCCGTTTTGAATAGACGGCTTACTTATTATCACTCAAAATACAAAGAGTTGAAAAATAAAGGAATAAATCATACATTTGTAAAAAATGGGAAACAAAAAAACAGCATCCCTGATGCAAAATCAGTACGGGGAGCATGTGATAAAGATTAATTTTCCGTACAATCTGGATACCTTAAATAACATCAGGTCTCTTGCAGGAAGAAAATGGCATAAAGAAAAAGGATATTGGACTGCCCCTATTTTTGCAAAATCATTAGTAAAACTACAAGAATGGAATTTCGAGCTTTGTGATAACTTACTTAATTATCTTGCCGACCTACAAAAATACTACGATAATATCCCAAAAGAAAAAGTAGGTAAACTGAAGGGAGAATTATACCCTTTCCAAAAAGAAGGCATATCATGGATAGAATCCTTGCAGGGAAGGGCATTGATTGCCGATGAAATGGGGCTTGGTAAAACTATACAAGCTATAGGATGGATGTCCCTGCATCCCAAAATAAGACCTGTTATTATTATAGTACCAGCATCAATCAAATACAATTGGGCAAGTGAAATTTCAAAATGGACACATGAAAAAAGCGTAAGGGTTTTATCAGGAACAACAGCATACCCGGTAAAAGAAGAAATCTTAATAATCAATTACGATATTCTTTATGCATGGCTTTCATATTTAAGATCCTGTAATCCTCAAATAATCATATTTGATGAAGTACATCATATAAAATCAAATGCGGCAAGACGAACAAAAGCTGCAAAGTTACTTACTAAAGGTGTCCCACACGTAATAGGATTATCAGGAACACCAATAGTAAATCGGCCAATAGAAGCTTACAATGCTATATCAATAATAAGACCTGATTTGTTTCCTAACAGATGGAAATTTGCTAAAACGTATTGTAATCTGAAACATAACGGATTTGGATGGGATTTTTCAGGGCATTCAAATGAGGAATTATTACATGAGAAATTAACAGGGTCCATAATGTTAAGGCGTCTCAAAAAAGATGTATTGAAAGAATTGCCGGACAAAACATTCAGTCATGTGCCAATGGTTTTATCCAATGAAAAAGAATACACAAAAGCTGAAAATGATTTTGTCAAATACATAATGGAAACAAAGGGAAGGGAAGCCGCTGAAAGAGCATCACGTGCCGAGAAATTTACCCGTGTGGAAGCTTTAAAACAAGTTTGCATGAAAGGCAAAATAAAACATGTAAAAGAATGGATTCATGACTTCCTTGAAATAGAAGATAAACTGGTTGTTTTTGCAGTGCATAAATTTGTTATTGCAGAAATCATGAAAGAATTTGGAAACATTGCTGTGAAAATAGATGGGTCCACTCCTTCAAAGGAAAGACAAATAATAACAGAAAAATTCCAAACTGATAAAAGTATAAAACTATTCGTTGGAAATATTAAAGCTGCCGGAGAGGGAATCACACTTACAGCATCATCAAATGTGGCATTTATAGAACTCCCCTGGACTCCAAAAGACATAGATCAAGCTAGTGATAGGTGCCATCGTATAGGTCAAAAAGACAATGTTAATGTATATTATCTTATATCACAAAATACTATTGAATCTAAACTGGCAACTATACTTGATAATAAACGGAAAATTACAACTGCTATTCATGACGGCAAAGAAGTGCCTCAGGAAACTTTACTTAGTGATCTGATTAAAGAATATACTCAACTTAAAAATCATGAACATAAAAGCATTACTGAATGATTTCAATATTCCTTATGATGAAACAGGGAAAAATATATCTACCGGATGGATAGGCATACGTTGTCCATTTTGTGGGGATACATCAAATCATTTGGGATATAATTTAGAAGAGAATTTCTTCTCCTGTTGGAGATGTGGGGGGCATTCTAACGTATCGGTAATCAGCAAACTGCTAAATGTTACTCCTTTTCAGGCAAAAAGTATCCTACAACAATATAATATACCTGTAATAAAACAAAAAACAGAAAATGTCAAGGTGCAAAAGAAGGTATTTTACCTGCCAAAGGGAACCGGCACAATGGGAGAAAGTCATAAAAGGTATCTTGCAAAAAGAGGGTTTGACCCGGACCTGTTGGAAAAAACATGGCATCTCAAAGGCACCGGACCATACGGAGAACTCGAAAACATAAACTTTAAACATCGAATCATAATACCTTATATATGGCATGGTGAAATAGTATCATTCACTGCCAGAGACATTACAGGAAAATCTCAAATAAGGTATATAACCTGTCCGGCAGAATATGAATTAATATCACTTAAATCAATCTTGTATGGAAAACAGGAATGTTGGAAAGGAACAGGTATCTTGGTTGAGGGCCCAACTGACGTATGGCGAATGGGAACCAGCAGTTTTGCCGTATCAGGCATCAAATACACCAACCAACAAATACGGGAAATATTCAGGGTATTTAAAAGAGTTGCAGTTATGTTCGACAATGATCCCCAAGCCAAACTACAAGCTACTAAAATTGTGGCTGAATTAAGATTCCGGGGTGTTGATGCCTTTAAAGTTGACATTGAAGGGGACCCAGGAAGTATGAAACAAGAAGATGCTGACTATTTAGTAAAACAATTAATACATTAAAATTATGAAAAGTGAAAAGAAATTTAGTAAACCACTTACGTGGGATGATTTAGCAAATGAATACTACAAAGTCACTGGAAATTCAGCAAAAATCATACCTATGGATGATATATTTGAATGGGCAGAAAATCAACCTGACAAATATCATGTGAATCAAGAGAAAGGAACTCTTCATAAAATATTAAAGAGATGAAAAACAGAGAATACATCATTGCTCAACCACGTAAAAAGGTATTAAAGCATTCATGGATGCCTCTCATTGGATTTCGACAACACCAATGTTCAAAATGTAAGTGTCGTAAATGGTGGGACCCTGCAACACAAAGAATGATGTATCAAGACCGATTCGGTAAAATAACTTACCGAGCACCTGATTGTGTATTACCAAATACTAAATTATGAAATATGATTATTAAATTATTACTTTTTGGATTGGCATTATCAGTAATTATCTATTGCTGTCTATATGCCGTTGGTACAAAATGTATCAAAAAGGACTATGAAAAGGACTACAAAGCCCTGGAACGAGCCGTCAGGCATTGGAAGCCTACCCCACGTAACTACAAAAAGATACGTAATATGATTATCTCAATACGCAAATACGGCTGTCGTGACAAAGAGCGCATTGACGTATTAACGACAGAGTTTTATCGGAGATATGTAAAATTTTAAATCCACAGACAAATGGAAACAACTAAACTTGAAAAAACAGGTGCGTGTAAAGAGGCTATCTTTTACGTGAGGACACAAAAAAACTATGAAGAAGCATGGAATAATTGTCCAAGAGGAGATTGGATGTTATGGATAGCCGCTAAATTACAAATAGATAAAAGACTATTAACATTAACAAAAGGCAAATGTGCAGCTACTGTTCTACATTTGATGAAAGACAAACAAAGTAAAAAGGCAGTTAAGGCAGCTATTGATTACGGTCATGGATTAATTGGTGATGAAGAATTAAAGAATGCTGCTGATGCTGCTTATGCTGCTGCTGATGCTGCTTATGCTGCTGCTGATGCTGCTTATGCTGCTTATGCTGCTTATGCTGTTGATACTGATGCTTATGCTGCTAATGCTGCTGCTGCTGCTGCTGCTGCTGCTGCTGATGCTGCTTATGCTGCTGCTTATGCTGTTAATGCTGCTGCTGCTGCTGCTGCTGCTGCTGCTGCTGCTGATGCTGCTGCTAATGCTGCTTATGCTGTTGATACTGATGCAGCAAGAGAAAAAAACCTTCAAGAAACGGCTGATATATGCAGAGATTTATTAACTGAAGCAGTATTTAACAAATGGAATAATTTAAAATAATCAATAAGCTATGAAAACAAAAGTAGAATTACTCGAAGAGATTGTAAGGAAGCAGGAAGAAAAAAGGAATGAATTAGTAAAAGCATATTCTGATCTGGTTATAGAAATAGATAAGCACAAAGGGACAACCCTTAAAGAGGTAAAACTGAGAAATAAAATTGCAAAGTTAAAGTCAGAAATAGAGTAAACTACAAACCGATGAAAGAACAAATAATATACAGAAAAGTATTTATACGTGGAGAAGAGGATCTGCCTGTAAAAATGGGGGATTACTTCGTGCATGAGAAAAATAGACCTGAATGGGACTTAAATTCTTATTTCTATGCATCAGATCATACTCCTATATGGATGAATAATATAGACTGGTATCTTCTTCCTGTACCCCTGCCAAGTGACGAAGAGATAAAGGATGCGCAAGATGACTATGGTCAAAAACATCAAGAAGATGAATTTGGCTATACTATTTGTAGTATTACATCAACTGCATTTGGGGGAGGTATTAAGTGGCTCAAGTCCCGATTAACCGACAAATAACAGAGAGATGAAACTTTATTTTACATTCCGTAATCACTTTAAGACAATACAAGTAATTCATTTAGGATTCAATGTTAGTTGCTGTTTTAACCCTTTTGCTTGTGGTATAAATTTAAGCCTATTGTTTATTACAGTAGGATTTCATATACATAAAAAGTAAAGACAAATGAAACCAACTCACTTCCGGAGAGCTATAAATACAACGATTATGAGCAAGACGGCATCATTTGAATTATTGGTAGAAATGTGCGACAAAGTAGCTGCAAAAACATTAGGAGCAGATTTGGTGTCTGTACAGCCGATGAGTGCTCCAAAGGGGACAACTCCTTATACAGATTATAAATATAATTCCAAATAATAAAATAATGAAAAGAGGAGGATTTTTAACACCTGGATTAAGAGTATGGATGATCGTCCAGATTCTTTTTATAGCTTGGATGATTATTGGATCAAAAATGGAAATTCCTACAAGAATTTTATCAATAGCCGGATCTATTGGGCTTATTATTTTGACTGCACTGGGTCTTTTAGGAATTTACTTTTTTCGTAAAAAAAGAGGATAAATAAAGAAAATTGCATGAACAACAACGACCAAGCAATGAGGAAGAAATTCATTATTTATGGCAAAAAATTCAACAACTTGAAGAACGTATTGCAATTTTGGAAGGGCGGTCTTAGCATTGCCCATAACGGTGGTGTTATGGCTTAGTAGTTTTCTTAATATTTAAAACATATTCAAAATGAAACTTTACTTTATTAAAGACGATTTATTCGCAAAAACAAAACAGCAGGTTATTCAATATATGATTGAAAATGCACTTGTAGAACTTACTGTTTTTAAAGCTCAAAGAATAACAGTCAATGATTTTTTCTTTTGCAAAATAAATGGTGTTGCAGAAAAAGACAACATGACTTGTGGTGTAAAATGGTGTTCAATGTATTCTCCGAAAAATGGTAAATCAGGTTGTTGCAAGCATGTTGGCAGCCTGTACGATAAAGGCGAAGCTGTTACTTTTTACTATTAGCCATAACTGTAAATGTTTGTGCAGTTATCCTATATGGGATTGTGGAGCTAATAAAAAGTATATAATTATTAATTAATCTTTTAAATCAATGGAACAGAAATTAAATGAAATCGAAATCAACGGAATTAAGTACGTAAGAAAAGATTCCGTAGAATCAAAAAAAGAAGAAAAAGTAATTGAACTCAATGGATCAGAAAGTGTATGGGTTGTAGGGAAAAATTACCTTATACGTACAGTAACTATGATCCAGATTGGCAGACTTATAAGAGTTACGGAAAAAGAACTTAAGCTCGAAAAAGCTTGCTGGGTAGCTGACACAGGTCGATTCAGTACGGCTTTAAAAGAAGGCACACTTAATGAAGTAGAAATGTTTCTTAATCCTGTAATTGTAGGTAGAGGAGCGATAGTTGATGCTACTGAATGGACACATGACCTACCGGAAAAAACAAAATAATGGAAGCAACAATTTTAAAAACAGGATTTGACTTTGGAGAGTCAAGGTCAAGGTCATGGTCAAGGTCAGGGTCAAGGTCAAGGTCATGGCCAAGGTCATGGTCAAGGTCAAGGTCAGGGTCAAGGTCAAGGTCATGGCCAAGGTCATGGTCAAGGTCATGGTCAAGGTCAGGGTCATGGTCAGGGTCATGGTCAGGGTCATGGTCAGGGTCAGGGTCATGGTCAGGGTCAGGGTCATGGTCAAGGTCATGGCCATGGCCTTGGTCATGGTCAAGGTCAGGATAACTAAAACAGTGCAGGATGAAAAAACTAATAATCATACCGCTATTATTATTGTCATTGAGCCTGACAGCTCCTACGCTGGACTGGCGGACAAGGCTCGACAATAAGTACGATAGGCTGAAATACTACGAAGAATTACTGTACCAGAGAGAGCTCGATAAGTATGCCCATCACTTAGCTTACAAAGAGAGCCGTAACAACTGGAAAGTCATCAATGACTATGGTTATATGGGAGCTTTTCAACATGGGACAGATATACTGTCTGACTTTGGGCTTGATATAACGCCTGAAGCCTTTAGGGCTGACAGCTCGATATTCCCTCCGGAGCTTCAATATAAAGTCCTGATGGCTCAGATTAAGGTGCAGACTATTCAGCTTCGGAAATTCGATGCTTGGATAGGTCACGAGGTCGGTGGGGTTGTTATTACTCGTGCTGGGATGCTCGCAGCGTGTCATCTGGGGGGATATGGAGCAGTTAAGGCATATATCCGGAGTAATGGAGCTATTAACAGGGCTGATGCTAATGGGACAAGTATAAGTGACTATATGAGGGAGTTTTCAATTTATGACTTATAACGGTTGGGTATATGAGCCGTACCCATAGCACGAACTTTAAAATTAAACAATAACCTTAACAGGGTATGGCTTATATACCTTGTTAGCAACAGTTACTTATTATGAAACAATTATTTAGAAATTCAACACACACACAAAGCAAAAGCCACGATTGTTTAATTGCTGAAATTAAAGGTAAAAAAATTAAAGTTACCTATGAGGCATATAATGCAGTAGAAAGGTGTAATACAGAAATTTTTGATGGTGATAAATGGAATCATATTTTGTCAATGTTAGATATGGGTATTGAACCAAATACTTCTGCTTACATTATTTGGGATGAAAAAAAACGTAAAAATAGGGCTGACGAATTATTCAAAAAAGCTGAAACTATGTGCAACGGTATTCTTTAATTGTTGTTACCTGCAAGTGCTACGATAGTGCTACTATTAAACATTTGTGGGAGAAAATTTAAAAAGTTTTTCCACAGGCTTCGTTTCATATTTAGCGTTCATATTAGTTTTTAATTCAGATTGCCAAATACATTCAAAGTCATTCGGTGCATTATATTCTGAAATAAAAACAGAATGCCCTTCGTTTGTTTTTTCTCTACACCATTGCCAGAAAGCAATATGATTGAACTTGTCTTTATACCCAGCAACACCTTCATAAGGTGGGTCGCAATAAATAATAGAATTTTCAGGTAGAGCAATATCACAATAAGAACTTGATGTAAATATAGTTCCTTGTAATCGTTCAACTTGTTTTATTAGGTTGTTTCTACCCTCCATTGCGTAGTTAGTTCCTCTTTTGTTCCTTGCATAAGTTCCAAACCAAGTTGAACCAAATGTTACTGCTATTCCAGTAAATCCTACAAGTTCTTTTGGATATTGCTCTTTATTTGCTTTAATATCATTGTATTGCTCTTCCGTTATTTCGGTAGGTGGTTGCCAATTTCTATTTACAAGTGCGTTCCACATTTCAGCAACATACTCATTGTAATCGTTGGCAATTCTGTTTCCGTTTACAAGTTCAATCATATTACAACCACCGCAAAATGGTTCTACATACCATTGGTCGGGCTTTCTGTTTTCTAAAATTATCGGTAGTATTTCCTTTGCTATCCTACGCTTACTTCCCATATATTTCATACTATAAAACTTTTTAAATTTTTTATTCGTTTTCAAATCAAAATCCTGCTAAATAACCGCACCAGCAGGTAACAGCGTATATAAGAAATGGCACACAAACATTCGTGCTAAATTTCAAATTTCTATAAGTGCCACTTCTCATATACGCAAACCGCTAACTTGCAGATAAAAGTAACAATTAAAAATCAATAAAATTATGGCATATAATAAAATGACATCAACCCCCATTAGGGAGATAGAAAAAATAACAGATTGTCTTGCTATTGCTTATCAACATGATAATATAGTCATGGAATTGCACAAAGTAGATATTGTGGTGGGGATTGCGAAAAATAATGATCCTTATACTGGAAATAAAATTTTAGAAGTAAGTGGAGAGCCTTTAAAATTATATAAAAATCTTGATACTACTAATATTATGACAATCAGATTCCTGACACCTAAAAAAGGAATATTAGAAGGGGACTTTGTTGTGAAACCAAGATCAATACATGATTCAGCAGATAGATTATATTTTGAATTATCAGGGGCTTTAATTATGCTTTGACAACTAAATCAATAAAATTAAACAAGCCGGGTCATAAATAATTACAAATTAAAAAATTAAATTCTAAAAAATTTAAAGAAGAAAGTGACAATAAATTCAATTTCAAATAATTAATATTTTAAAAAAATAATTAAAAAAATTTGGAAAATTCCAATACCTTGTGTACTTTTGATACATGCATTTGAAAAAAGAATTATGAGATTAAAAAGGTGTCATTCGAAAGGCGTTTTCATTTTTAAGTTGAATATTAAGTTAAACAAAAGGGCCCGGCTTGCATAACAGTTCTGACATCTCTGTTATAATAGCCGGGTTTCTTTTGTCTTTATTTTTATACTATGGCACGGCCCAATAAAAACAACTTAGAATACTTTACACATGATGCAAATATGCGTAACGACAGAAAAATAAAAGCTGTTCGTGCAAAATATGGAATAACAGGTTATGCAGTGTATAACATGCTGTTAGAGACATTATGTGAATCAAATTTACTCATTATAAATTTAAGCGATGAAGAACTAGAATTAGTTTCCGGAGATTTAACCATAGTTTCCGAAGAATTAATTTTGATGATTGACTATTTTTGCAAGATTGGACTACTAAATAGGGTAAAAACATGGTTATTTTGCCCTGAATTAGACAAAAGAGCGAAAATAGTTTTCGACAAAAGAACTAAGGACTTGAATAGTTTACGGAGAGAAAACGGTATTTATTTATCCGAAAACTACACATCACCTATAGTTTCCGTAGAAAAAAGTACACAAAGTAAAGTAAAGGAAAGTAAAGAAAAGAAAAGTAAAGAAAAGAAAAGTTTTTCGCAGAACAAGTCTGCGGATTATATTGATCAAATTATAGATCGTTTTGTACAGGTATATGGAAACTATAAAATCATTTCTCCTGGGAAGGAGCGTGGAGCAGCCGGTAAAATATTAAAAATATATAAACAGGAGTTTCCTGATTCAACAGCAAACCAAACTCTCGATGATCTTGAAGAATATTTTGAATTATGTGTCAACATTGACGACCCTTGGTTGAGGGAAAATATGAGTTTGCCGATTATAGTAAATCAATTTAACAAGATTAACAAAATACTTAGAGATGGAAAATCAATTCACAAAAAGGGAGCGACTCCCAGTCAAATCGCAGAAGCAATCGCAAGAAATTTCGCAATTGACTACGAAGAAAATAGTTAGTAACATCAGTAAAATAAAAAAAGCATTCCCTACACTTGAGTCAGATTTCTATGATGTCCTTTGTGAAAGCTTCAAAAGAAATAAATTCACCCCAAAGGAAATGGAAGAATCTGTTAATTTTGTTATTGAACATTGCAAGTACCCACAACCTACAATTGCAGACTTTGTAAATTACAATCCAAAAAGGAACATGCCAAAATATATTGATGATTACGGAGATAGGTATTATCTTGATGTAGAAAGAGGAAAATACTACAACAAATACGGAGTCCTGTACAGATGATAGAACGAAAGATTATAACCGGATTGATTGTATCAACTGATTACCTGAAGGCAATACAGAACATTTGGGACGTGAGCCTTCTTGAGAGTAGTACAGCAAAACGGTTATCACTTTGGTGTTGGGAATACTTTGACAAGTTCAACGAGGCTCCAAAGAAACACATCGAAGGTATTTACTTTTCCAAATCGAAGGAATCAAATCTGTCAAAAGAACTTGCGCAGGACATCGAGGACATTCTTGAAAGCTTGTCCGATGAGTACGACGATACACAATTCAATCTTGACTACCTGACCGATGAGACAAGAAAATACTTCAGTGAACGCAGGCTCAAAATGCATATTGCGATTATTGAATCACAACTATCGGAAGGTAAATTACTCATTGCCGAACAAACTGCATGTAATTACAAACCCATTGCCAATGCATCTGAGAACGATATAGATTTTACTACACCTGAAGTTCTGTCACGTCTTGAAACAGCTTTTACTACTTCCAATACAACTGTTGTAAAATACCTTGGTCCCATTGGAGAGTTTTTCAAATATCAACTTATCAAGGGCGGACTTGTTGCATTTCTTGCTCCAGAGAAGAGAGGGAAAACTTGGTTGTTAATTGACATTGCAATGCGTAGTGTAAAACAAAACAAAAAAGTTGCATTTTTTCAAGCAGGTGATTTGACTGAATCAAACTTTCTCAAGCGGGTAAGTATTTATCTTGCTCAACGTAGTGATAGGGAAACGTATTGTAAAGAACATTATCAACCAGTTCGTGATTGTATCAGAAATCAAATGAATACTTGTGATCACGAAGATCGGACTTGTAAGTTTGGTGTGTTTGATGACCGTACTGAAAAAGAGATTCGTGAGGATTTACAAATAGATGATTACGTTGATGCTTATGAAAAGAATTCTGATTACCGGCCATGTTCTGCATGTGCAGAGTATAGGGAATCCCACAAACATCTTGGAACTGTATGGATAAAGAAAGTAAAATCAGTGAAACCACTATCGTTCAAAGAAGCACGTGGTATTGTAGATAGATTCTTCATTCAACAAAAGAGATACTTCAGATTGTCCACTTATGCGAATGATACACTCACAATCAATCAAATAAGAGCAAAACTTGATGTGTGGGAGAAACAGGATGGATTTGTACCGGACTTGATTGTGGTTGACTATGCAGACTTAATTGTTCCTGAATCGAGAGGGGAATTCCGTCATCAGCAAAACGAAATATGGAAAGGACTTCGACGACTATCACAGGAAAAAGGTGAGCCACTTGTGATAACTGCATCACAAAGCGATGCGAAGAGTTACGAGAAAGATCGTCTTGGACTGTCTAACTTCTCCGAAGATAAACGCAAGTACAGTCACGTAACCGCCTTCTATGGACTTAATCAGGACAAGAAAGGAAGGGAGAAACGATTTGGAATTATGCGTATCAATGAGCTTATCCTTCGTGAGGATGAATTTGATACTGCAAGAGAGATAACAATTTTACAAAATTTAAGAAGAGGGCGTCCTTTTCTTGCAAGTTATTGGTAAAATCATTTTAAGACGTTTTAAGACACTTTAATATTAAAACCATAGTAGAATACCACTTAGGGGGAGAAAGTTTAACAGACGTAAGGAAAACAAGCAAATTTTTGATTATAATGGCACAGATATTAAATCACATTTATGAAGGGGAAGCACTTGAAATTCTCAAAACACTACCTTCAGACTCAATAAATTGTTGTATAACCAGCCCTCCTTATTACGGCCTAAGAGACTATGGGACTGCAAGTTGGGAAGGTGGTGATCCAAATTGTGACCACAAACCAAAGTTCAAAAAGAGTGTATCTGCTACCGTTGGCAACGATGTAAAAGACATTGGTAAGTTATACTATCAGGACGTATGCAAAAAATGTGGTGCTATTCGTGTTGATAAACAAATAGGGATTGAACACACACCTGAAGAGTACGTTCAGAAGCTCGTGGAAGTATTTCGTGAGGTAAAGAGAGTCTTACGTCCCGATGGAACGCTCTGGCTTAACCTTGGTGACTCTTATGCAGGTGGAGGAAGGGGAAAGTATGCCAAAGAGGGCACAATTCAATACAACGCAATTAAATCGGGTGTAGAGTATGGTGAACCAACAGGCAAGCTCAAAGGATACAAACCAAAAGACATGATTGGGATTCCCTGGATGACAGCATTTGCTCTCCGTGCGGACGGATGGTATCTCAGACAAGATTTGATATGGCACAAGCCGGCTTGTATGCCCGAAAGCGTAACTGACAGATGCACAAAGAGTCACGAGTATATTTTCTTATTTTCAAAGAGTCAGAAATACTACTTTGATTACGAAGCGATACAAGAAAAATCAATATGGTTTGAATCTGATAACAGAAGTAAAACGGGACCTACAACAGGTGGGAAGAGTTTAACAGGACAGTATGCAATAAACCGTTCAGGTGCATACCAAAAGACAGGGATGCGTAATAAACGTGACGTATGGAGTATAAACTTAGAACCCAATCCTGAAGCACACTTTGCAATGTTCCCAAGAAAACTTGTAGAACCAATGGTAAAAGCCGGTTGTCCGAAAGGTGGAATAGTTCTTGATCCTTTTGCAGGTGGAAATACAACCGGCATAGTTGCACGTAAACTTGACCGGAACTTTATCAGTATTGAACTTAATCCTGAGTATGTAAAACTCGGCAATGAAAGAACAAAACAGAAGCTAGGAATATTTTTGTAAAATTTAATTTATAAAGTGATGTCTAAAGAAACCAAAAAAATCGAAATCAAAGAAGGTTTTGATAATTACAACAGAGAAACATTAATAGCTTTTCTTGAAGAACTTATTGATGTTATGGGATTATCTGATGATGAGACCAAAGAACCGCTTGAAGTTCCTCTCGATATTACAGATGAGGAATTATATTCACAAATCAGTGAAGCCATTTCTATTATAAATCCTGTGGAAGATGTATTTAGTACTGATGCTCAGGAAATTATAAATGAGTTATTAAAACTCAATGGAGTAAAAAGTATTGAAGAGGAAGAAGAAGAAAATGCAGAACAAATTCTTGAAGAAATTCAATCTGCTAAAACTCTTAAAGAGTTAAAGACCATAGCCGGCAAGTATAGGATATTGAAAGATATAAATAAAAAGAGCCATATTTACCGGTTTAAGGAAGATATTCGTGATGATATGTTACGGGCATTTGTTCCTATTCCTGAAGAACTTGGTGATGTAGAAGAAGAACCGGATGTAGAAAAAAATGTGCAAGTTGATGATGCTCAATCTGTAGCTGATAAACTACATGAGAAAAACATTGCATCCAAGCCGGTAGAAGTTATCAGTGAGGAAGAACCTAAAGAGCCGGCAAAGATAAAGAAGTCAACTAAAAAACCACCGGCTAAGAAACCCGCAAGTAAAAAATCACCTGCAAAAGAACCGTCTCCTGAAAAACCGGCTCCTAAAAAAGAACAGAAAGTGGATAAAGTTACTTCACAAAAAGTAATTAAGTACACCAGAACTCGTGCAGTTGCAGAAATTGTAAAAAATAATCCGGATGCAAGTGTAGAAGATATTATAAAATGGGCAGATGACCTATTTGTCGAAAATGGAGGACAATCCAATCTGAGACACTCAAGAGTACAATATAACATAATCAAACAAGTACTTGAAATATTTGAAATCGTATGAAAATAGAAAAATCAAAATTACAGGAAGCTCTTCGTATTGTAGAGCCGGGTCTGGCGGAAAAAGAAATACCATATCTCGAACAATCAAAATCATTTGCATTCGTTGGTGGTAAAATTATAACCTATAATGATGAAATAAGTATATCACACCCAATAGAGGGATGGGGAGATATTGAAGGTGTAATACAGGCAAAGAAGTTATATGATCTTTTAAGTAAGTTATCTGCAAAAGAACTTGATATATTTATCAATAAGAAATCGGAAATGATTATAAAGGCAGGCAAAGCAAAAGCCGGACTTACTTTACAATCAGAGCTCAACTTGCCAATTATAAAATTTACCGATGATTCAAAATGGATGAAATTACCGGATAATTTTATTGATGCTATTATATTTACGTCCGGTTGTGCATCAACTGATTCAGGTGATCCAATTCTGCAAAATTTACATATAAATGCAGATGGTTTTGTTGAATCTTCTGATAGTTTCCGTATAGCAAAATACACTTTAAGTGAAGTTATTGATACGGAAACCTTCCTTATCCCGTCGAAAAGTGCAATAGAAATGACGAAAATAAAGCCGGTTGAATTTTGCAAGGATGATGCTTGGGTTCACTTTCGTACAGAAGCCGGCACTGTATTTTCTTGTCGTATTGTAAATGAAACATTCCCGGACACAACACCACATTTGAATATAAAAGGAAGCCAGTTAACATTTCCTGATAAGTTAAAAGAAGTTGTTGATCGTGCAATGATATTTGCCGAAAGGAAAAATAAATTTAATGAGATTATAACTGTATCAGCAAAGCCGGGCAATTTGAAAGTAAGAAGTGAAGCAGAAAGTGGTTGGTTTGAAGAGGACATCGAAATGGAATATGATGGAGATGAAATATCATTTATTGCAACTCCATTTTTATTGAAAGATATTCTTTCACAAACAACGACATGTGTGATTAATAAAGAAAGAAGCAAACTGAAATTTGAAGGAGATAACTGGCAATATATGGTTGCATTAAGAGTACACTAATGAGTAGATTTTTTACAAAGTCGCAAACACAATCAATAAATCGTCCTGAAGGAAAGAAACTGACCTGCTATACTTGTGGGTTATATAAGAATTGTAAGAGTCCAAGAATGGCTCCCTATGGTAATTTCAAAAAGAAAATACTCAATATTGGAGAAGCTCCCGCAGAATTTGAAGATTCAAAAGGGATTCCATGGCAGGGCAGAACCGGCCGACTCTTACAAGAGGCTTACAAGAAAGTAGGAATTGATTTGTTTAATGATTGTTTGAATATAAATGCGGTTAGTTGTCATCCGAAAGATAACCGGACACCTACAAACATTGAAATAGAAACATGTCGTCGGTTTGTACTTTCCTGTATTGATAAATACAAGCCGGAGATAATTGTTCTCTTTGGGAATGTTGCAGTGCAGTCACTCATAGGATACCGGTGGAAAAAGAGTCTTGGCGGTATTTCCAAATGGAGAGGATGGACAATACCTGATCGGGATTTTGATTGTTGGATTTGTCCTACTATGCACCCGTCTTTTGTAGAACGTGGAGGACCATCTGAAATGACAATTTGGATGAATGATTTGAAAATGATTAAATCATTAATAGGAACGAAACTTCCTGAGTACGTAGAGCCGGAGATTGAAATAATAGAGAAGTTGGATGTAGTAGAATCATTATCCGGTGATAATGCGATAGACTATGAGACAACAGGGATCAAGCCTCATTCATCAGGACACAGGATTGTATCAGCTGCAATTTCAGACAATTTGAATCATGCGTTTGCATTTCTTATGCCATTTACAAGGATAATGCAGCGTCCATTTCTGAATTTTCTTGCAGACAAAACAATAGGAAAGATTGCACACAATATGAAATTCGAGCAGTCCTGGAGTATAAATTGTTTGCGACAGCCGGTAGAGAATTGGGTATGGGATACAATGATTGGAAGTCATGTACTTGACAATCGTGATGGAATTACAAGTTTGAAGTTTCAAACGTATGTACATTTTGGCGTTATTGATTATGCAAGTGATATGGATTCTTATCTAAGGGCGGTTGATGAAAAGAATTCAAACTCAATTAACCGGATTGATGAATTACTAAAACAGCCGGGTGGTGCTGAAATGTTATTGGAATACAATGGACTTGATACAATTTATACTAACCGGCTGGCAAAGATGCAAAGATCAGATATACAATTACCTTTTTAAACTATTTATTATGAAAAAACACAAATTTAATATGCTTCCTGAGATAAAGGAAGATGATTATAAGAGATTAGAAAGCGATATTTTGTTAAACGGATATGATGTACGATTTCCAATTTATTTATATGAAGGAGACATTATAGATGGATGGGGACGATACAAAATATGTCAAAAGCATAAAATTGTACCAGTATATGAAAACTTTGAAGGTACTCTACTCGAAGCTATCCAATTTATCTTACGTACTAATAAACGACGCAACCTTACAAGTTCTCAATGGGCAGCCATAGCAAATGAAGCAACTGACATTATCAACACCCTTGAGAGGGAAGCAAAGGAGAGAAAAATTGAAGCTGGTAAAATTTATGGGAGAGGAAAAGAAAAGGTGGGGGAAAAAATACCCCCACCTAAAGGTAAAGTCCCTGAAAAGCTGGCTGAAATATTTCCCACAAATCCAAAGTACATCCAACAAGCCAAACGCATCAAGCAGGAACAACCGGAGGAGTTTGAGAAGGTAAAATCAGGAGAGAAATCTATTTCACAAGTAATAAAAGAAACCCGACCTCAACCTTTAAAAGATGATTCAAATCCATTCTTTTATCAAACATCAAAGTTGCTTGGGCAAGCATTTGACCATCTTGAGAGGATACTGCAAAAAGAATTCGTTCCCAAAACTGCAAAAGATTTTACTCATATTGATTCTATAAATCACGAATTATACAGATTGGTCCGTCTTGCAGGACAAGCTGGTGTTGACATCAAAACAGTTTGGGAAAGGATGGCTGGCCGTCACGGAGAAGTAATACAAATACCGGAACATCTGAAACGTCCCTCAAATTTAGAGGTTTAATATAAACATTTAAAAAATGAAAGAGAAAAGATTTAAAACAAAAGTGAAAGCGACTGACAGTTCGCAAATAACCGATCAAACAATCGGGGAGATAATAGAAGCAAAAATTGAGTTTGTAGTTGAAAAAACTCGAAACGAGGCACCTTATATTAATTGGTTGTCTAAGTATTCATTGGTTTGGGGAGGTAAACTGTTTGCATCATTAGAATATGACAATCCATTAAGAGTAGGGTTTGTGAGCAGTTATGATTACAAAAATCGTAGGTATAAACTTTCTCATCTTCCAGGAAGGATGCCTACTGGATCTGAACAAGAAAGGATGGAAAAACTTTATGGGGTAGCTTTGCCTTGGCCACCAAGAGGTTTGTCTGATATAATACAAACTGCTTTTCGTAAAATTGAAGATCGTCTCATTGAAAATGATGATATGATTATCATAGCTCCTTGCAGAGGTTACATAGATAGGAATGGCTTATTAGTTGATCCAGCTTGGAACAAAACTGAAGAATGGACAGCAAATATGGTTTCTGGATATCTATTATATCGAACAGACCCGGAAGGGATTTCCATAGTTCAAAATTACTTGTTGAATGAAGCAAATCCTATATTACAAAGGCAAGTTGAGAGGACCAAAGCGACAGCGCCTCGATTAAGAGAGAGTAGAATAATTGCTGCTAATTCTGCTGCAATCAAAAGTGATAGAAGATTGCAACGAATAAAATCACTTGAGGTATTACAAACCAAAGAGAATATTGAAGATTGGACTAATTTACTTGCTTTGAAAGCGAGTGAGGAAGAAGCAGATAACGAAGAATAAATTAATTGAGGGACGTTTTTATTATGTTATTAAATCCAAAATCAGAAGAAGCTTATAATTTATTCCACGAAGGAATACTAGCACTTTCTCATGCAGAGGAAGCCGGTATCCGTGTTGATATGGACTATGTAAACAGGCAGTGTAAAATCCTTGACCGGAAAATGAAAGACCTCGAAGCAGAGTTTAAAGAAAGCCGGTTATTCAAACACTGGGAACACGTATCCAAAGGAAAGGTAAATATCAACAGTGATGCTCAACTAAGACATTTTCTATATGGTATAAAGAAACTAACACCTGTAAAACTAACTGAATCAGGTCTTGGTTCCACTGATGAGGAATCCCTTGTTGCACTCAATGTACCTGAACTTCTGAAGCTGATTGATATTAAGAAGCTCAAGAAAACACGGGATTATCTCGAAGGTTATGCAAGAGAACAGGTTGATGGTTACATTCATCCTAACTTCAACCTGCATCTTGTAAAGACTTACAGGTCTTGTGTTGCAAAAGGTACTAAAATATTAGCTGTTCGTGATTTTATTGAAAATCCAGAAGGAGTACCAATAGAAAATATCAAGACAGGAGATTATGTTTACTGTTTTGATGATGAACTAAGACCGGCTATAAAGAAGGTTTTGTGGGCTGGGAAGACCGGCTTTAAGAAAGTAATTAGAATTCACTGGTCCACTAAAGGAAAAAAAGGATTCCTTGATGTTACACCTGAACATAAAATAAGATTGATTGATGGATCATACATAGAAGCTAAATATTTAACTGGTGATTTACGAACAATTTATGATAGTAAACACAATCCTAAAATAAGAGCACTGTCTTGTAGTAGATTTGAAGATGAATTGAAATTTACCGGACATTCAAGAAAAGGTCGTGGTATTAAGGAACATAGATTAATTTACGAACAGCTGATTGGGAATTTAAAAGATAATGATATTGTACACCATGTAAATAATAATCATTTAGATCATAGATTAGAGAATCTTAAAAAAATGTCACTTTCTTCCCATTCTAAACATCATGTTAAAGATACTTTATTATCTCCGAAAGCAAGAATGAATAATAAAATCGCAATACAAAAAGCATGGAGAGAAGGAAAATATAAAAATGCAATTAAACGTGGATTTGACAATGCTAATAGTTTAAAATTATCAAAATTTAATTGTTACCGACTACTTGCAGAAGTTAAGGGACACCCGGCAAAAGTCAAATATGATTTTGTAACATTCAAGAAGTATCTTAAAATTTATGGGATTGATTTTAATGATGTTATGATTCGATATGATAAACATGGCAATTACATTTGGAAGAAAAATTTATTGAAATTATCTGATTTAGGTAGATCAGCTGTCTCAAAAAAACTTGGACATAATTATTACCGTCTTTTGAAACTTTATGAAATGTACGAAATTCCTATTGAAAGGAAGTGGGCAAATCAATTTGGATCATTTGTTCCTGCAAATCATGTTATTAAAAAGATAGAAGAGCTAAATAAATATGTAGAAGTTTATGACCTTGAAATTGAAGATTATAATAATTTCATAGCCAATGAAATTTGTGTGCATAATTCATCGTCAAATCCAAACCTGCAAAACGTACCCAAAAGGGATGATGATCAAATGAAAACATGTCGTGGAGCATTATATCCACGTCCAGGGCATCAGTTTGTTGAGATTGATTTTAAGTCTATTGAAGTGTCTATCAGTTGTGCTTATCATAAGGATTCCACTATGATTCGGTACATGAAGAACAAAGATTCCGATATGCATGCTGATATGGCAAAACAAATTTTCATAATTGATAAAATTGATAAATCCAATCCAACACATGCCATACTTCGTCAAAGTGCAAAGAATGGATTTGTGTTCCCTGAATTCTATGGTGATTACTATGTTGATTGTGCAAAGATTATTTGTGGATGGGTTAAACTCCCAATAGGTAAATGGACTACCGGCATGGGTATTGAGCTTGATACAAGTGCATTTACAATATCAGATCATCTTATTGCAAAGGGGATTAATTCTTACAAGAAGTTTGAAAGTCACATAGAAGAAGTTGAAGATGATTTTTGGAGTAGCCGGTTTGGAGAGTATGCCGATTGGAGAAAACGATGGTGGACAGTATATCAGAAATATGGGTACATTGATTTACTAACCGGCTTTCGTTGTAGTGGTGTAATGGATATGAAGAACTGTGTAAATTATCCAATTCAGGGAACCAGTTTCCATTGCTTATTATGGTCATTTATACAAACAGATAAATGGTTACGGGAGAACAAAATGAGATCAAGACTTATTGGACAAGTACATGACTCAATGATTTTGGATATACATCCAGACGAACGTGAAATGGTAATTGCAAAAATAAAAGATATTACCTGTGTAGAACTGCCTCAACACTGGCAATGGATCAATGTTCCACTTGAAGTAGATACAGATATTTATCCGGTTGACGGATCATGGGCTGAAAAGAATTAAGATGAATAAGAATTTGCAAATAAAAGTAAATAAGGCAATCAAAACAATCCAGATTGCAGAACCGATGGCTCTTCAATATCAAGACTATGGGTTTCACTTAGCTTTTAGTGGAGGCAAGGACAGTCAAGTTATTTATGAGTTATGTAAGATGGCCGGGGTTAAGTTTCGTCCGGTAATGCAAGTCACAACACTTGATCCACCTGAGTTGATGAGGTTTATCCGTAAGAATTATCCTGATGTAATTATGGAAAGACCAGAAATTAATTTTTATAATTTAATAATTAGAAAGATGGCATTACCAACAAGACGTAAGCGATTTTGCTGTGCATATCTTAAGGAGCAAGCTGGAGCTGGAACTGTGACAATTATCGGGATAAGGAGAGCAGAGAGTAATAAAAGAGCAAAACGCAATGAATTGGAAATATCCGGGCATAAATATTCTAATTCACTTGACCAGTTCAATATTGACAATAAGAATCAGGTGCTTTGTATCAATGGGAAAGACAAGATATTACTATCACCTATAATTGATTGGTCCACATCCGATGTTTGGAATTTTATTAGGGGGCATAACCTTGAATACTGCGAGTTATATGATCATGGATATAGTAGAATAGGTTGTATGTTCTGTCCTATGGCTTCAGTTAAAACAAAGATAAAGGACAGAAAAAGGTATCCGAGAGTTGAAAAGATGATAAAAAAATCTATTCAGGAATTGGTAGAAAAAAACAATTATGGGAGTATTTTAAATAATGATGTTGATGAGATATTCAATTGGTGGGTATCGAATGATAGCGTCGAAACATATAAAATAAAGAAAAAATTAAGAATTAAATTATGAGTTTATACAACAAATACCGACCAAAAAGTTTATCTGAAGTTAAAGGCAATTCAGATTTAGTGGCAACACTCGATAAGATGTTATCAGGTAAAGAAATACCACATGCATTCCTGTTACATGGAGAAACCGGTACAGGCAAGACAACCATTGCCCGTATCATTGCAGATCGTCTTGGTTGTGTAGGAAAGGACTTAACTGAAGTTGACAGTGGTCAATTCAGGGGGATTGATACTATCCGTGAAATTCGCAGTAACAGTAATTATCAACCACTTGAAGGTAAGTGCCGTGTGTGGATACTTGATGAATGCCATAGAAATACATCTGATGCACAAGCCGGACTACTTAAAATACTTGAAGATTCTCCAAAGAATGCATATTTTATTTTATGTACTACTGATCCTCAGAAATTATTACCGGCTATACGTGGACGTTGCATTCAGCTTCAAACAACTCCTCTTGATGAACGTCAAATGTATGCATTATTACTTGGAATTGTAAAGGCAGAAGGAGATTCACTCAAATCCGATATTATCAATCAAATTATTCAAGATAGTATGGGGCTTCCACGTAATGCAATCAATATTCTCGAACAGGTGTTATCTGCATCTGAGGATCGCAGACTTATAGTGGCACAGAAAACCGCTGAGAAACAAAGCCAAGTAATTGAATTGTGCCGTGCACTAATCAAACAAGAAAGTTGGAATAGAGTAAATAAAATACTTACCGGACTTAAAGATCAGGACCCTGAAAATATACGCAGGGCTGTTCTTGGATATTGTCAGGCTATCTTATTAAAAGATAAAAATGATATAGCAGGACTTGTAATGGAAAATTTCATTGATCCATTTTACAATTCAGGATTTCCGGGACTTGTTTTTGCATGTTACAAAACAATAAATTTATAATATTATGACTATTCAAGATTTAAGGATTCAATTTCACAGAGAAACAGGGCATTATGCTCCTATTGATAATTATGATTACCATACCAACACTTCTATAAGTGAAAAAGACTATATTAAATGACTTGAAGAAAAACTTGTTGATGATGAAAATTACATAAATTCTATTGATAGATCAATTAATCAATTTTTAAACATGAAAAAATGAATTACGAAGCAGACATTAAAATCGAAGAAGGTTGTCTTGATATTGAATGGCTTGAACAACCAGAAAGGATGTTGAAATACGGACAACATGCCTCTAAAATGAAAAGTAACTTAGACAAAGCAAAAGAATCACTTGACTTTGTAAAAGCAGAACTTGATAGTGAGATTCGCAGTAATCCTGAAGAATTTGGATTGGAAAAGGTAACTGATAAAGCTATTGAAGCCACTATTCCACTTCAGGAAAGGTATAAAAAGGCAAGTGAACTTTACCTCAATGCAAAATTTGAGAGTGATGTTGCCTTTGCGGCTGTAAAAGCATTCGAACAACGAAAGGATGCTCTTGAAAATCTTGTACGGTTACATGGACAACAGTATTTTGCTGGACCAAAAGTACCACGTGACCTTCCAGAAGAAATGGAAAAACGTGCAAATAAGAACAAAGAAGTCAATAAAAGAATTGGCGCAAAAATAAGTAGAACCAAAAACAGATAATTTCATGAAAGAAAAGAAACCCAGCTTTGCTGACAAAATGAGAAGTCATATTACTCATAGAAAAGAACGTGAATCAAATAAATCCTATGGGTATTTGAATCTTCCAAAAGGACTTAAAACCTTATCAGTGAAAGAAGATACTCACAAAATTAAAGTTGATTTTCTTCTTTATCTTGTGACAGATAAACGTCACCCGGATTTAGTAGCATCAGAAGGAATTGCTGCGGTGGGAACTCCTTGGTGGTCACGTCCATTCTCTATACACCGTGATGTGGGACCTGCTGGTAATGATAGTGTCACAGTTGTTTGTCCTACTTCAATAGGAAAGAAGTGCCCTATTTGTGAACATCGTGTAAAGAGAATTAAAGAAGGTGCTGACAAAGAAGAATTCAAACATTTCTATCCCAAACCAAGACGGCTGTATGTTGTCAATGTCCTTGAAATAAAAAAGAAGGGAATGGAAGAATTTGAAGAATTTGAAGATGCCGGAGTTCCTTTGATATGGGATATGAGTACTAAATTGTTTCAGGACACGCTCGATGAGACACTTGAAGAATACCCTGAACATCTTGATTTTTGCAGCCTCGAAACAGGGAAGACTGCTGTACTCACATTGAAATGGGAAAAGCTTGGAAAAACCACTTATCCTGAAGTTCGTCATATTGATTTTGAGGAGAGAGAGCCGTATGATGAAAAGATACTTGAAGATATTCCCAATTTGGATGATCTTTTGGTTGTACGTTCTTATGAAGAAATTGAAAACTTGTTTTATGAATTAGATAATGAAAATGATACCATTTCTTCAGACAATGATCCAGATGATGATAGTGACGCTGATAGTGATGATGATCCCAAACCATCTTTACTTGGGAGAAAACGTAAAATTATCAAGCCGGATACAGAAGAGAAAGATGAAGAAAAGCCTCTCAAGAGATCACTTACCCGTAAAGATTCTCCACAATCTAAAAAACGCACTTTGAAAAGTGAAAATGAAGAAGATGATGAAGAACCTGTTAATCATAAGAAGGGATTAAAATCCCCTGCTAAATCGTCAGCTACCGAAAAATGTGAATATGGACATCGTTTTGGCATTGATGCAATGGAATTTGAAGAATGTGAAAATGATTGTCCGATATGGAATGAATGTTTAAAAGAAAAAGAAAGGAATGAGCAATGACACTATTAAAAGCAAGTAGTGGGAGACCGGGTTATAAATTGGTAGGGGCATCTCTTCCCCTACCAATGCATAATTATCTTACATTATATACACTTTCAATAGGAATGTCAAAGACAAAAGTTATTAAAAATCTTTTGGAAGATTGGATTACTATTCACAAAGAAAAAGAACCCGAAGAAGTTTTAATAACTAAAATAATCTTCAGAGCTAATGCTCAATGGAGGAAAGAAAAAGCCAGAAAAAGAAGTGGCAAATCATTCAGTCAGTTTATTATGGAATTGGAAGATGAACTAACACATAAAGGACTATCTGAAGTGTATGTAAAAGCTATAATTGAAGGAGTACGTAGATGAAAAGAGGAGACTCATTAAGTAAGCAATTAAAAAGTAGGGTATCTGAGAAACCAAAATCAGATAATGATGTGTATGAAGGGAATTTCAAAACAATTGTATCTACAGGATCTACCTTACTCGATTTGATTATTTCAGGCAGAAGAGTACGTGGGGGAGGAATCCCAACCGGTATTTTTGTAGAAATATATGGCCCTGAAAGTAGTGGGAAAACAGCACTCCTTTGTGAGATAGGTGGAAATGTACAAAAAATAAATGGCACAGTACGATACCTGGATCCTGAAGGGCGTATTGATAATCAATATGCTCAAATGTTTGGTATCAGTTTGGATGAAAGCAATTGTTCTCAACCTGATACAGTAACGGAAGTATTTCAGTTAATACGTGATTGGAAACCCGAAGGTGAAGGACCACATTGTATATTAACGGATTCACTTGCCGCTCTTTCTACAGATACTGAATTATCCAAAGAAGAAGGGGATAAGATGGGAGGTAGAAGAGCTAAAGAGTTTTCTGAAGGATTACGTAAGACTTGTAGAATAGTAAAATCGAAGAACTATCTTCTTGTTGCTTCCAATCAATTACGTGATACGTTTGCAACGTTTGGAAAGAAACAAGATAGTCCGGGTGGAAAAGCAATTAGATTTTATGCTAGTTTGAGACTTGAAACCAATATTATAGGATGGGTGACAAAAGAAAAGTCTCTTAATGGAAAGACTGTCAAAAGAACGACAGGTGTAAAAACTGAAATTACAGTTGTCAAAAGCAGTGTCGGAAAACCAAAAGGCACGGCTCCGGTAACAATCATATTCGACTACGGAATAGATAACATTCGTGATTCTTTGCAATACATCAAAGACAATACTGAAAATAAAGTTTATACTTTACGTGACAAATCACTTGGCATTTCTTTGGAAAAAGCAATACGTTACATTGAGGACAATAATCTTGAAAATGATCTTCGAGAAGAAGTAATCACACTTTGGGAAGAAATAGAAAGTAAATTTGACAGCGATCGGAAACCAAAAAACCCATAAAAATGGAAGAAATTGCATATTACGGTATAGGTGCTATCCTATTAGTATTATTGATCGTGTTATTGATTACACGTTCAAAAGATTAAATTAATAAAGGGGCATGGGTAACATATCCAGGTCTTTGGTGTTTTCAACCTTGATTATACCCTGTCCCTTTTATATAAAACAAAATATGGAACGAACGAAGCATAGATTTACAGTACTTACAAATGACCCAAGTTTTACTGCTTGGGGATGGGCTGTATTAGACGAAAAAGGAATCCCTTTAGAAGTAGGTTGCATTAAAACCGAACCTGAATACAAAAAGAAACGTATCCGCAAGGGAGATGATCTGACACGTAGAATAAATGAAATCAATCTGCAATTACTTGATGTAATTCGTAGATACGATATTAAACTCATTCTTTCTGAATTACCTCATGGTAGTCAGAATGCACAAGCCGCAGTAATGATTGGTGGAGTGACTGGAATTGCTCAAACCTTATCCGATGTTCTTGATATTGCAATTGAGTGGTATAGTGAGCAAGACTCTAAAAAATCAATTCTTGGGAAAAGAGCCGCTACTAAAAAATCAATGGTTGATGCCATTGGTAAGTTATATAAAATAATTTGGACAGGTATTAAATATAAAGATGAAGCCGTTGCAGACGCTCTGGCAATACATTATGTGGCTTCCCAACAATCACAAATCCTTAAAATGATGAGACAATGACATGGTATGAATTTATAATTACAAGATCGGATAAATACAAATGGTATTTATTTACCCCATTTTTTGCGTTGATTGCTTGGGGAGCAATTAATATATTTACTAACGGCAATGCTACAGTACCAGGATTAATATTTCTCTTTGCATTAATTGCATGGGGTATTGTGTGGGCAATAGCAAGTACCTTGTATAGGAAAAAAATAGAATATAAAATACAATTACTTGCTCAATTACTGAGAAAACGGGAAATGTTGAATAATTTATACAAAGCCCCCCGTTATGCGGAAATACAGGATCAAATAGTCCGTATAGAAGAACAAATTGAAAAAATGATGAAGGAGGTAACATTATGAGCTTTTTTAAAATAATTAGTATTACAAACTAATTTCTTTGATGTGGGAGGTTATCATAAAAAACATGAAACAATGAAACGATTACTTTACTTAGGTATTGCCCTATTTCTAATAGTGTTTGAAGCCGTCCCGGAAGGATTGGCTCTGGCTGGACATAAAACCATTGCAGGAGTAATTGAATTTGTATTCCTTGCAGGGATAACATTAACAGTATTTGCTTACTTTACACAACAATATCCACATCCAAAAGAATACTTTGTACGGTTTTCAAATTTTATACCAAAGGTATTTTATAGTACTTATTTCTGGTATTATATTGCAGGATATGCATTACTCCGATTTGCAACATTTGACATTATCCATAATATCAGTGCCGGGCTACCTGTATTCTATTTAGGTGACACAAAACTGTTTGATGTCATAATGACCAAACTTGCCAGTTGGGGATGGTTTGTACGATTTATTTGTGGAATAATAGGTATAACTTGGTTATTAAGGAAATGATTAAATCTATCAGAATACAAAACTTTCAAAGTCACAAAGATTCCATACTTGATTTTGAACCTGGAGTAAATATTATCATAGGTCGATCCGATAGTGGAAAGTCAGCTATATTGAGAGCAATAAATCTGCTCACTACAAATCGTCCAAGTGGAGATAGTTACCGTAGTAATTGGGGAGGGGTGACAAAGATAGAAATGGACACAGATGATGCTTACGTTGCTCGCATTCGCAGTGATACAAATAATGAATACATCTTAGGGGATTCTCATTTTAAAGCTATTAAAACAGACGTACCACAGGAAATATTGGATGCTCTTAATATGTCTGAAATAAATGTGCAACGTCAGTTGGATTCTCCGTTCTTATTAAGTGAAACATCCGGAGAGGTAGCAAAACATTTTAATAAGATTGCCAGGCTTGACAAGATTGACACTGCTACACTAAATGTAAATAGTGCAATCCGAGAAATTGAACGATCCATTAAATACAAAGAAAGTGATTTAAAAACTAAAGAGGAATCCTTAAAGGAATATGATTACCTTGATAAGTTTGAAGCGGAAGTTGAAGCACTTGAACAATTAGAAGAGGATCGAAAACAAGCCGGTAACAAACTAAGTAAAATAAATACCCTTATTAATGAATATCAGGATATATCAAATGAAATATCCGAGTGTAACGAAATACTAAAATACGAAAATCAGGTAAACCATATTATTGAACTGATTGATTCCTACAATTATGAAGAGGAAAAATATCGTAAATTAGGAAAGATTATTTACAGTATTCAAACCGTAGAAAGTCGTCTTGAAGAGTATAACAAACTATTAAGATTAGAAAATGAAGTCGTAGAGATTATTAATATGATTGACAAACGTAATGCCCTCAATGACGAGAATGTTGACTTGCTGGTTGATATAAGGGATATATTAGATGTTGAAGAATCTATTAATTCTAATCAAAAGAAACTTACAATACTACAAAACAAATTTGAAAAAGAATTTCCAAATGTTTGCCCTCTTTGTGGAACTGAATTAAAATGATATGCAACGAACACGACAAAATAAAAAACCTACAGCCATATTAACAAGTGATTGGCATTTACGGGAAGATACTCCGGCTTGTTGGATTGGGGATTTCCAAAAAGAACAATGGGAATCGGTAAAATTTATATCCGATTTACAGAAACATTATGATTGTGATGTTATTCATGCCGGTGATTTATTTGACTTTTGGAAACCCAGTCCTTGGTTGCTTTCCATAGCAATAGAATTTTTACCAAAAAGATTCTATACGATTTACGGACAACATGATTTACCTCAACATAATTGGGAATTGAGAAATAAAAGTGGGATTCATACGTTAGAACGTGCAAAAGCCGTAATTGTATTGCCCGGATGTCATTATGGTCAAATCCCTGAAGGTTATCTTGATTGGTTTACTCCGAGTAGAAAAGTACTTGTGTGGCATCACATGACATATATTACAAAACCGTTTCCGGGAGTAACCGGGGGTAATGCAGGTGGTATCTTACGAAAGTATCCTGAATATGATTTGATTGTTACAGGAGATAATCATGTAAGTTTTACTACTGAATATGAAGGAAAGCGTTTAGTGAATCCAGGGAATCTTACTCGTCAGGTAGCGGATCAAATAGATTTTCAACCACGGGTGGCATTATGGTATGCTGAGGATAATACAATCAAATGGGTAAACATTCCCGTAGAACAAGATGTTATTAGTCGAGAACATATTGAGCGAAAGGAACAACGGGATGAACGCATTGAAGCATTTATAAGCCGGTTAGATGGTGGTTGGGAAGTAGGATTATCTTTCGAACAAAATCTTGAATCCTTTTTCCAAACCAATACAATACAAGAACCTGTTAAGGAAATAGTTTATAAAATGATTGAGTAATTACACCATTAATACATAAATTATATGAAATCACTAAGAAGAGAAATGGAATTGATAGTGGTAAGTCAAAATGATCCACTAAGACCGGTCGTAAATAAAATGGACTGGATATTGTTACTAAGAAATATTCATCCTATTTATCAGGGTGAGTATGCACGTATTTTATTCAAAGAGGATGAAATTACAAAAGATGAAGCACGTGAATTTATTAAAATAGTAGGACATGGCACTAACTGAAGAACAATTATTTGATTTAAAAGATCAGATTGATACTGCAAAGCAGAAAGCATCTGAATTAAAAGGGAGAAAAGATGCCCTGATGAAACAACTTAAAGACGATTGGAAATGTAATACAATCAAAGAAGCTGAAATCCTTTCTAAAAAGAAAGAGAAGGAAATAAAAGAACTTGATACTCAAATTGAAGAAGGATTACAAACATTAGAAGAAAATTATGGCAAAGATAAAAGCAACAACCAATAAAGAAATGAAACTTGCAATAATCAATTTATTGGCTGACCCTAAAGTGAAAATAATATCATGGATAGTAAAGCCCCAATTAAAAAAGGTGAATGAACGCCAGGATGACGAAGGATGGCAAATGTGTGAACCCACAGGGAATGAAGTAATCACTATTGAATTCTACAAAAAGAAAAAATGATAATACTAATTAATTCAATCAAAGCGGACATTAGAGATACTTCTACACTAACAGAATCAAGTTTCATAATAACCGGATACACTGTACAGTACGAAGTGGACTTTACTGCTGAACACTCAATACGGGGGACTTTAAAATGGAATGCCGTACCTGATGAACACAAAATAATCAAATATATAACTTGGTTTTATGCAAAACGAAATACAAACATACCGCAACCTACTGGAGAGACAGAAGGGGAAGAAAATACAAATTGAACAGGATATTAACACTTTAAAAGATACTGTTAAACAATCAAAGCGGAATCTTATCCGTCATGAAAAAGCTCGTGAGATTATTCGTGAGGTAGGAATGCAAACCCAACAACAATTGCAATTTCACATATCTGATATTACCTCACTTGCTCTTGAAGCCGTATTCCCTGATCCTTACAAATTAATCGTAGAGTTTGTGCAGCGTCGTAACAAAACTGAATGTGATCTATATTTTGAACGTGATGGTGAAAAAGTAGATCCTTTGACCGCCAGTGGTGGAGGGGCTGTTGATGTCGCTGCCTTTGCTCTTAGAATTGCAAGTTGGAGTATGCAACAACCTCGTAGTAGAAATGTAATTATTCTTGATGAACCATTGCGTTTCTTGTCAACTGATCTACAAGAACAAGCCAGTATAATGATTAAAGAGATTAGTGAAAAACTTGGAATACAATTTATTATTGTTACGCATGAAGATACACTTGCCAGCTATGCAGATAAAGTATTCCGAGTAAGTATTAAAAATGGCAAAAGTAAAGTAAATTCTAATTAATTATAAGACAATGAAAACAATTTTATTATTATCATTTTTAGCATTGACATCGTGTGCAACTATTATACATGGTCCACGACAGCAAATACCGATAAACACAAGCCCACAAGGGGCGTATGTGAAAATAAATGATGTGATAATAGGACAAACTCCAATTACTTATCATGCATATCGAAACAAAGATTTTACTTTAATACTCACAATGGATGGGTATCGTATGTATAGTAATACATACATTAAACAAATTGATCCATTAATAATCGGTAATTTTATTCTTGGGGGAATACCCGGATTAATAATTGACTTTGCCAGTGGGAGTGCTTTCAAACACTCTCCTGATAATATTTATATTAATTTCGACAATCAATGACCCAAGGGGAAGCCATAAACAAACTTGCAAGAGAACTCTGCTTGGCACAAGGTACATTTGATTACTTTGAAGTGAACCGGACTTACATCCAAATGGCTCTTTGTGTGGGCTTGGAACACTTTACAAAGGATATGGAAGAGGTAGTTGCATTATACCGGGATGGTACGGAAGCCGGACGTTTTAAAAGTGTAGGAGATGCAAGCCTTAAATTGGGAATCCATCAATCATGTGTATCCGATGTTATAAGGGGAGTACAACAAACAGCCGGGGGTTTAAAATTTATGAAAGCGAGGGACTATGAATTAGTCCCCCGTAAAGACCCTCCTCCTCCAAGATTGTTCTAAAAACTATAACTCACACCGGTTAGTAAGAAAAATACTTCTCTTCCCATATCATACCCGGCACCCATACTAACAAAGTCAAGAAAGTTAAATACACCGGCAATCGAAATAGAAGCTGCTTCTTCCATTGTAGTAGTAGTATTTGCTAACATCA
>Ga0255341_1001241_pt1 | contig 37207 bp, 33 predicted proteins | sample wastewater_treat_8_FD_192418 | JGI IMG/M metagenome (GOLD analysis project Ga0255341, IMG submission 192418) | Wastewater microbial communities from Lulu Island WWTP, Vancouver, Canada - plant12 | ecosystem: Engineered > WWTP > Wastewater > Unclassified | place: Canada: Vancouver, British... | reverse complement strand
AATACACAGTATATTAAAACCAAAGTATAAATGAAGAAGCCCCTCTTGTTCAGGTATATATAATGTTTTTAAGAGGTATAAACTAAATAGAATGAATCATGAGATAAAAGAACAGAAACAGCAAATAATAACGAAGAAGATGTGAGAATTATGACATATAGATTGTCATTATTTAAAAAGATGAATAATAAAGGGAGATAGTAAAAGATACTATTTGGTGTGATTGATAGATGATTATACAAGGATAGTGGAATGTCAGATAACTGAGGATCTAAAAGCATTAACAGTAATGTTTGCATGATTAAGATGTATAAACTTGTTAAACTGATATTATTGAATAGAATTTGAAAGTATATTAAGCGACAATTGAGTAGAGTTTGGTAGCAAACAAGCAAAAGATAAGAAGCAATATCCATTCGAAAGGATGCTAATGGAGTTATGAATAAAGCATAAATATACAAGACCATATAGACCAGAAACAAATGGTAAGATAGAAAGGTTTTGGAGAATAATAGAAGAAGAGTTTTTAGAATGAAGTGAATTTGAAAACATAGAAGAACTTAAAGATGAATTAATGAAATATGTATATTATTACAATAATATAAGAGCACATTGATCCTTAGAATGACAATCTCCTGTTAATTTTACAAAAAATTTGTTACCGAATTAAGTAACTTGTACAACTCCCCTACTGGATCCAATGTGCTGATCTGGTACAATATGTATTGAAGCAGCAATGATAGCAAAAAACATCGCTCCTGGACTTCAGAGAAACTTTGCTTTTGAAACTTTTGAAGATTTTGATCAAAATAAATTTGATGAAATAAAAAAAGAATTAGAATCAAAAATCTTTGAATGAAAATATCAAATAACTTGATACGACATTGATCCAAAAATTTTAGAATTAGCAAAAAACAATGCTAAAAGAGCTGGAGTTTTAGATACAATCACATTTGAACAAAGAAACATAAAAGATTTAGAGAGACAAAACGACTATATAGTTTGCAATCCTCCTTATGGGAAAAGACTAAAAGACGATAATATCAAGTCCCTTTATGAAAATCTGATAAGAATATATGGTAAAAATTCTAAAGGTTGTTTTATTTCATCAAGCGAATTTGCTGATCGTATGGTATGATACGACTTCAAAATCAAAAACTTGAATAACAACGATGAAATGGTAAAATTGTATATCAAAAAATAAAAAAGACCACCCATAGATAGCACTGTAAACAGCATCTGAGTGGCAAAAAAAATAGTTACAAGTTGAAAGTTTATCATATACCACCCGGGTGCTGTTCGCGTAGCTAACCAATTGCACCCGGGTGGTATATGAACAAACTACTCATTAACTCACTATCTCATCAACTTGATCATACAAGTCCTGAAAACTTCAATTGTTATCAATCTTGAAATCTGCCTGCAAAACACATTTTGATAAATTTATTTTTGTAGGATCTGTACTATCACTATCCCATTCTCTTGCATTGTTAGCAACAAAAGTTTCATAATCCACATTATCTTTTTCACTTCAACGTAACTTAATTCTTTCATATCTAGTTTTTATATCTGCATCTACAGAGATTAACTTAAAATCATCTAATTCCTTGAGTCAATCTACTTCTCATGGAGATCTAATACTTTCTATAATTGCTTTTCATCATTCTGTTTTAGCTTTTTTGTATAATTCTTTTACTATAAAATCTGCTCAATTTTCTCTTTTGAGTTCTCGTCATACTTGGTACATAGTATCTCTATTAACTTCCATTCATCTTTTTTTAATTTCCTCAGTAATATAGCCACTAACAGAATAATGCTTAAATCATTTTTTTTCTATCAAATAGTCTGAAATTGTTCATTTTCCTGCACCAAGTGTTCATGTAATTCAAATAATCATGACTCATTAGTTAAAAGTTAAAAGTAACAATTTACAAGTTATAAGGTTGGTGGTAGTCCCCCTTAGTAAGGGGGATTAAGGGGGATGAAAGCCCTCATTTATCACAAAATCCCCTTCCTCCCTTGCTCGTTACGGAGAACTTCGTAATTAAGGGGCAAAAACTTTACAAACTACAGCATGCCTTTGATCAGTCCAAATATTTTGGGAAACAAATATATTGCTACAAGGATTGTATAAATAATTTTAATCAAAACTCCAGATATAAATCACAAAAAAGATCAAAATGCCGATTTTAATGCTTTTTTATTGTCTAGTTTTTGCTTTTTATACTTTTGATAAACTATTTCTCATACATAAGCTCACAAAAAAGGTCATCATAACAATCAAATTAACCCAAATGGTCAAATGACTACTCACATAATAGGCAATATTACAACTCATAGGACTAATCATATTGTACTTCAATTTACTCATCGCTTTGTTCATCACATTTTTTTAGTTCAAATTATTGGTATAACATAATCCATTATCATAAGAAAAACACAAACAACAGCCATAATAATTAAGAATTGTATAGAAAATGGTTTGTTTGCTATCTGTATAAAAATTAAAGACAAATATGCCAAAGGTGGTCATGGCAAAACTGGCAAAAAAATCCCTATAAATCATAGTATTAAAACAGCTATTGAAAGTGTTATTCGTAATATATCCATTCTAAGAAGTTGTAATGATTAAATCTCCAACCTTATAAGATATTCTCAAAATAAATCAATTAAAAAAACATAAATCTCTATTCATTTTTCAATTTATAATAAAAATTAGGAAAGAACAAAACTCCTCCCTAATTTAAATTTTCTTTACTCTGTAACTGTCTTTAAATCCATAACAGGGACAAGCCCCTCACTTGGAAGGTAGATAATTTGAGGAATACTTCCCTTATCTGCCAACTTTTCCAAGGTACGGATGAAAAGATACTGATTATAAGTAGAAGAGAGCTTACCATTTTCGATCTCCATTGCTTGTGCCATTCCTTTTGCACGCTCAACTTCAGCCTCGGCATTAAGCTTTTCTGCCTCAAGCTTAGCTTTTGCTTCTTCTATAAGGATTTTTCGATTCTGCTCAGCTCGAGCCATTTCGGCCTTACCCGACATCTCCTGTTCCCAAACCTGATAAGTCGGGATTCCCCACATAAGAACCAGAATTAACAGTATAGTAAAAACCACACCTATCACAACCCATATAACTTTTTTTCTATCCACAACTTCTTGTCTAGCCATAATTATCTGTGTTCAGTATTAAACCCCTGTCCCCGGCATTAAATTAATATTTGTTTACACTGAAATATTATATATCTTAGCATAAAAGTCAATAGAAATTATAAAATTAATATCATAATTCCGTTTTCAAATTGTTAATTTCATTTTTTAATGATGAAACTTGTTCTTCAAACTCCTCCTTAGAAATATAATTTCCAGTTTTTTCTCAAAAATTATTTTCAATAATAATATCAAAATCTTTTAAGTTCTCCCAGCCCTCATAAAATTTCATTCTTTCCGATGTCATCATTCCTTTTTGTTCAACTTCTTTTATTTTGAGTCTAGTATAAGAAATGTTTCCCTTCTCGTCAATATTTGCTTCAACTTCTAGGAAAAGATTAAACATCTGATCAGAAAGTTTTACAATAAATCTGTTATCAGTTTTCCAAAGAATACTATGGAGCTGCCAATAATTTGAGTTATGATAAGTAAAGCTCCAGTCAGTATTAAGTCCTTCTAAAGGTGAAAGTTCATCAGTCTTATTGTTTTTAATGTCGTTTTCAATAGTCTGTCTGAAATTTCAATCACCTGGATTAAATTCTAGTGGACAGAAAAAAACATTTTCTTTTTCATCGTAAGTGATTCGGTCAGAACAGTTTTGTCCATTATACCAAGTGTATCCTCGCTTACCTACCCGTTCTGGCATACGAAGATTAGTTCTATAAATAGGATTTGTAATATTAAATTTCCAATCGTTTGGAATATAAAGATCCACGGAATAGTTCATTTTTGCTAGTGGTACAATCGCATCAAAAAGCTTACCATCTTTATGGGAAATAGTGAGTATTCCATCTTTGATTTTAAATACCAGATCAGAAAGGTTCTCTGTTATTCTTCCAAGTGTGGTATTGTCTTTGGCTAAAATATTATAGGAGAAAACAGCCTTAATATTATTTCATTCGTAAGGAATGTAATTTATAAGTTTATTTTCTTTTATAAGTTCACCAAATACTATTTGAAGGTCGGGGTTAAAATATGCTACATTAATGATTAATGGTTGTTTATTCTCAGGAAGCGGAATAATAAGTTCCTTGGTAAAAATCTCTTCTTGACCATTATATAAGGTGTGAAGAACTTGAATTCCTGTAATTCAAACAATAATTACTGCTAAAATTCAGCTTACAATCGCCGTAATCAAACTCGCAGGATTCATCAGTTTTTTCTTGAATAAAGCTCAGATACTTCCTAGTAAAAGTAATAAAGCTGAAAGAAAACCAAAGGCAACTCCCAACGAAGTGATTATTGGGAAAATTGAGGTCATTTCTACATTATTCCAAACATAACCAGTTTGTAAATAATAAAAGAAGATTCCAAGCATTATGAGTATAAAGATCAAGAATATACTTCGGAGTACTAAAAATCCAATTTTTACAAAATTCCAAAAAGGTCAAAAAAGTTTTTTAGCTCGTTTTAAGAATGTAGGAATTGCAGTACAAAAAAATCGTTTCACAGTTTTGAAGCAGAATTTGATACTATTGCTAACAATAAGTCTCAGATCCCAAATCTGATTCAAAAAATACTTCAAAATTGATTTTTCTTCATAATCTTTTTCTTTTCTTGGAAAAATTAATGCCAAAAGGAAATATCAAAATCGTCCAAGAATAAGTATATTTCCCATTCCACCCATAAAAAATATTCGATTTGCAAAAAGAAATAACACCCTCCACACTCGAACATTTCGTCCGCTTACTTGTGCAAACATTCCGCATATTCCGAGAAGAATAGCACTTTCTTGTGGTCTATTTCGTTGATTTTTTTGCAATTTCTCATAAAAGTATTCAGATTTTTCTTTTTTTGTTTTTTCATTTCATAAATTTTCAAAATCTGATTCTTCACCAAAAATTTCTTCAGGCTCACCAAGTTTATTCACAATCTGAACCGCTATTTTTTGAGTAATTCAATGTTTTTCTTTTTCTGTTAATTGATCAGATAATCTTTGAATAATATCTTGGTGTAAATCAGGGTCAATTTGGTTTTTTTTCACAAAAGAATTAATTCTTTCTACATAATCACTAAGAAACTTAAACACATCAATTTCTAGTTGGAATTTCTTTTCATTAAGATTAAGAGTTTTCATAAGATTAAAATAAAAATATAAAAAAAGGTTTTTATAAATTTTGAACTCAAAGAATAGCAGCATTAAGCTGATCTCGTGTAGATTCCATTTTTTTTAGAACCTCTTTCCCAGATGAAGTAAGTTTATAATATTTCCTAGGAGGTCAGCTCTTGGACTCTACCCAATAATACTGCAAAAGCTGGTCTTTCTTTAAGCGAGATAAAAGTGGATACAAGGTCCCTTCCACGATCAGAAGATCGTATTTTTGCAATTCAGTAATAATATCCGATGCATACACCTCCCCTTTGCTAATAATCAGTAATATGAGATATTCCAAAATTCCTTTTCTCATTTGAATAGAAATATTGTTTGTATCATACATTATTAATTTTTTAAAATTAAATTTTAATAGACTACTTTGTATTACAAAGTACTATATAATTATTTTATACTATAATTCAATAGTTTTTTATTTTTCAAAAAACACCAGGCACAAAGCTGATGTTTTCATAACATTTAGTCAAAAAAATTATCAAACACTATTTTCCATTTCAATATCAATTAAAGTATTCAATTCTCACGCATATTCCAATGGAAGTTTTTTACTTACTTGAGAAAAAAATCAGTTTACTATCATGCTAGTCGCTTTACTTATTTCAATACCACGAGAGCTAAGATAAAATAATTTTGATTCATCAATTTTTCATGTACTTGCTTCATGTGAAATACTTGCATTCCCATTATTATCTTTAATTGTTGGTATAGTAATGCTAACAGAATCCTTATCCAAAATAAAAGCATCACATTGAGTGTTACTAACGGCATTATCAGCACTTTTGGATATAGAAACAAGACCTCTATATGTAGAAATTCCTCAATCTTTAGAAATAGATTTAGAAACAATGTTGGAAGAGGTATTTTTCCCAATATGAATGACTTTCGATCAAATGTCTTGATTTTGTCCCTTGGAAGCAAGAACTATTCCAAACATCTCTGTTTTACTATTATCTCATTTCAAAATACTACATGGATAAAGCATTGTTGTTTGAGATCACAAGTTTCAGCTAACTCGTTCCATATATGAATTTTCTTCTACTAAAGCTCTTTTCGTGTTCAAGTTATATGTATTAGTTGACCAGTTTTCTACTGAAGCATACTTCATTTTTGAATTTTTCCCTACAAAAATTTCAACCAAACCTGTATGTATCGAAGACTTATCATATTTTGGTGCTGAACATCATTCTATATAATTACATTCAGCATCATCATCTATAATAATCAATGTGTGTTCAAACTGTCATCATGCATAAGTATTCATCCTAAAATATGCCTGCAAAGGTTCGTCTACTTTTACTCATTTGGGCACATATATAAAAGTTCATCAACTTCGTACAGCTCAATGCAATGCTGCGAATTTATGATCTGCAGGTGGAACTAATTTCATAAAATATTTTTTTACTAATTCTGGATGAGTTTGAATTGCAGTTGGCATATCTTCAAAGATAACTCAAACTTTTGCCCATTTTTCTTTGATTTTATGATAAAAGTTTACACTATCCATCTGTCATCATGCTCCAGCCAGATATTTTTTTTCTGCTTCAGGAATTCATAACTTATCAAACTTGTCTTTGATTTCTTGTGGCACATCATCTCGATTTGTGGCATATCCAGTATTATCAGAACTTGGTCTTGCATACCAAACTAATCAGTCATAGCCCCCCTTTTCAGTGAGAGAAGTGGGGACTCACTCCAAGCCCCCCTTTTCAGTGAGAGAAGTGGGGACTCACTCCAAGCCCCCCTTTTCAGTGAGAGAAGTGGGGACTCACTCCAAGCCCCCCTTTTCAGTGAGAGAAGTAGGGACTCTCTCCAAGCCCCCCTTTTCAAGGGGGGTAGGGGGGATTTGAACATTTTCTATTATACTACATACCGCATCAAAATTTTGGAATATTTCAGTATTTGTAAACCTCATAACTTTTAATCAATATGATTCTAATTTTTGAGTTCTTTTTTGATCATATTTAATTTCTTTATCTGTCCAATGGGTATCTCAATCTATTTCAATAACTAGTTTTTTTGAAGCTATATAAAAATCTACAATATACTCATCAATCGGTCTTTGTCTTAAAACTCTAACATTAAGATTTTTGAGATATTCATACCAAAGTTTTTTTTCAGCTTTCGTCATATTTTTTCTTAGTGCTTTAGCTTTTTGTATATTTTTTTTATTGTATGGTAAATGGTTTATTTCATCCCCCCTTCCCCCCTTATTAAGGGGGGCTATCTCGTGTTCTAGCCCCTTAATAAGGGGGGTCATCTCGTGTTTTAGCCCCTTTTCAAGGGGGGCTATCTCGTGTTGTGAGCCCTCAATAAGAGGCATTAATTCACTCAAATCCGGTCACCGCTTTGGCATTGGCATATTATTGTATATTTCCAATGATTTTAATCTGAGTTCCAACATCCATTCAGGTTCTTTTTGATCAGCAGAAATTTTTCTCACAGTATCTTCTGTCAGTCATGTTAGATAAACATCATATTTTATATTATTTGGTGTTTCCAAAGTCTGTCTTAAGTTCACAATTTATATATTGAAAGTTAAAAAATGATTTGTAGATTGTAAACAGTAAATCCAATTCATATGCATAAAATATCATTTTAATTATTAAGTAGTTTAACAACAAAATAAATCAATATAATGTATAGCACCCACCACAAAATCTTCTGGTTTTTGCTCAATCCAATTTATTAAATCTTGTTTGCTAATTCGCATAATTTTTTCTACTTCTTCTTTTTGTATTTCAAGTTCTTCTACTTTTTTATCACTTTTGGCTATAAATCGTTGACAAAAATACTTTCTATTATTATTTTCTTTTGCATGCACAAATTCTTTTACTCCAATTTCATAATCCTTGAGTTCTAATCAAATTTCTTCTTGTGACTCTTTTAATATGTTGCTTTCATAGGTTTCTCATTTTTCTACAGTTCAGGCAGCAGCTGGTCATCGTTTTCATCATTGATTTTTTTTGGAATAAGCTCTTTGAGCTATAAGTACTTCTCAACGAGAATTTTCCAACCACAATCCAGATATTCTATAAATATCTTTTCAATGTTCCAAAGTTCATCTTTTTTTGTATCATAATATGTTATCATTTTCATCAACTATAGTTATTAATCCCTTATCCATCATATATACAATATAAAATCTAAAAGAATACTTATTTTTCAAATCATTCTTTTTTTATCTTTTCTATTAGTTTCTTATCTCATCTATCTTTGATCTCTCAATTATTCAATATTATCACCTCATCTATATCTATGTTTTGAATTATCTCAAAATGATGAGTAATAAATACAAAACAATTTTCTTGATTATTCAACTCCCCTATCATCTTGGTAATAGATTTGAAAGCATCAACATCCAATCAACTATCTATTTCATCCAAAAAAATATATTTTGGTTTGAGTAATTTAATTTGTAATATTTCAATTTTTCTCTTTTCTCATCAACTAAAACCAACATTCAAATCCCTTCGTAAAAATTCTTTATCCAATCATACCTCTTGAATTAACGGAATGATAATGTCTTTAAATTTCAAAAACGTGGTATTCTCTCAAGTATGAGTATTGTAAATATTTCTTAAAAACTCAAAAAGCTTTACTCCTTCTATTTCTGGAATTTGTTGAAAAGCTAGGAATATTCAAAGTTTTGCCCTTTTATCAGGCGACATTTCCAAAACATCTAAACCCTCAATATTCACACTTCAAGTATCTACTTTATAGTTTGGATGTCACATAATCGTCAGAGCCAAAGTAGATTTTCCACTTCAATTTTTACCCAGAATACAGTAGTTCTTTCACAGCTCAAATTTAAGATTTATATTTTTTAATATCTTTTTTTCTTCAACACTTACAGATAAATCATTTATTTCAAGCATCATTTTTTCTTATATAAAATACAATATTTTATTATATACAAAAGCTAGTAAAAAAATCAAACTGAATCCTAAAAATATTTGTCAAAACAAACCCATTAAACAAATAAATGTAACTTTACAACACAACAAAAGGCTTGATATTAAGCAAGGTTTCCTTCTACTGCTTAAAACAAAAATAAAATAACAATTAAAATTTATAATTATGGAAAAAGAAGTTTACACCCTTATTATTGCGACAATATTGTATATTTTTCTATCATTATTGAGTCTTAAATTCAACTATAATAGGAAAATAGAGGTTATTTTATTTACAATAGATTTTTCTCATGTAATCTTTTCAATGGTATACACCTTTTTTCTTCCCAAATGGTATAAAAGCCTATACTTAGTAGAACTCGTGATATTGTGGGCCTACTTAATAAATGAAGAGAAAATTGAAAAGTTAATGCACAAAAGAGATGCAATATAGAGAAAGGCTGGATTTTTATCCAGCTTTATTTAATTGTAAAAAACAAATATTTCTGTATAAAAAAATTATTTAACTATACATAATGCTATGTACAAACACATTGAAAACGAACTTCTAAAACTAAAAAATCCAGATAAGGCTAAAATCCTACAATGATTTTTCAAAACTTGAAAATGAGAATATGGAGAGTGAGATGTTTTTTTATGAATTACTGTTCCACAACAAAGAAATTTAGTAAAAAAATATTGGGCAAATATAGATTTAGAAGATATTCAAAAACTACTAAAAAACAAATATCACGAATTTCGTATGACTTGACTATTATTTCTAGTCCAAAAATATGAAAAATCAAATATTACAAGGAAAGATGAAATTTTTCGCTTCTATATAGATAATATCAAACACATAAATAATCGAGATTTAGTAGATTTATCATGTCCCAAAATTATATGAAATTTTTTGCTAACGAGAGATAGAGATATTTTATATAAATTTGCAGAAAATAGCAATATGCGAATACAAAGGATTGCTATCGTTAGTACTTATACTTTTATAAAAAACTGAGACTTTGCAGATACTATAAAAATTTCTAAACTACTTTTAGATCACAAACACGATTTAATTCATAAGGCGGTTTGACGGATGCTTAGAGAGATCGGCAAAAAAGATGAAGATATTTTGATAGAATTTATAGAAGAAAACGCATCCAAGATGCAAAGAACTACTCTTAGATATGCTATTGAAAAATTTGATACAAATAAAAGAAAACATTTTTTATCAATAAAAAAAGCTATCTAAACACTTGCCCAGATAGCTTTTTTATGATAAAAATATTTTGAACATTATCTATCAAACAATCATTTTTTGATATCATCTTTGATGAGTTCAGTCTTTTTGTGTTCATCATCTACCATATTGATAATTTTGGTTTTTTTACCTGTCTCTTGTGCCATTTTTACTACAGATATAAGACTAAATATCAATCATATCAATAATCGTATTTGTATAAATTTTCCAGCGCCAGATACTATTACTCTGGAAGTAACTCAAGAAGAAACATGGATAGTATCAGTTATGGCAAAAAAAGATGTTGTAATTATAAATAAGAATAAGAAATTAATTAAGGAATCATTTTCTCTAGCTCCGAAATATGATAAAAACAAATTTTTAAACTTAAAACTTAAATTCCGTCATAATAAAATAAGCATTGACACCAATACTATCAACATCGTTTTAAACATTTCTGGTTTTCGTATCCATATACCATATCCACCAGTTCATCTTAAAGAAGTAACTTTTAAAATAGGGAAAAACAATAACAAAAACAACAATATAAATAAGTATCATACAAAAACCTTTTCATGTTTATTATACCTATTAAATTTATGAAGTAATTTCATCAACTTTTTAGATGATATCAAGTCTTTTGCCATAATATTTTAATAAAAATATAAATTTACATTCTTACTTTAACTTTCATAGAAAGTTTTTCAATGAAAAAAATTATAAGCTATAATCCTCTACATATCTCTCTGAAAAATTATCTTCGTAATAAAGGTTACCATCATATTGATTCTTTTTTTGACTTTCTCTTACAATATCTTTCAATTGAAAAGTTTTATTTATTATTGTTCATGCTTGGTTAAAAATATTTTTCGCAGTATATTCTTCATGATTATCCAATCCTACTCGTTTAAATATTAATGGGAACATAAATAACAAAAATACTGATAAAAATATTCCCATAATCATATATCTAATACTATTCCAAGCCTTTTTAATTTTATCTTCTTTTCATTGAGAAAAAATAAATAAAAAAATAGCACGAATAAAAGCATATATACATCATACCGCAATTATAATAATAACAACAGCCAAAATGATCAATATTAAATCTTGAACAGAATTTGAATTAGCACCTACATTCATCAAAACTAAAATTAAAAATTAAAAAACTCACTTATTCTGACAATCCCGATTTTGAAAGTGTTTCTCCAACTTTTTCTTCAACACCCTCTCAATCTTTTACCTCTTCAGATTTCTTTTCTTCCTGAACCTCTTCAGACTTCTTTTCTTCCTGAACCTCTTCAGATTTCTTTTCTTCCTGAACCTCTTCAGATTTCTCCTCCTCTTGAATCTCTTCAGACTTCTCCTCCTCTTGAACCTCTTCAGATTTCTTTTCTTCCACAACAGCTTTAGCAGCTTCCTGCTTTTCTCTTAACTCTTGAGCTTTTGCTTCAGCCTCTGCTTTTTTCTTATCTTCTATCTCTTTTCCTTTTGTACTTTCTCTTTCTATAAAGTATTTTTTGAAAAAATCATCTTTTGTGTCTGCAAAAAGTAATTTAGCAACCCTTTCTGTAGGTTGAGCTCATTTAGAAATCCACTCCTTTATCGCAGAAACATCTGCTCTCATTGTATGAGACAAGGGATTAAACCATCCCAGAACTAACTTATATCAAGCTTTAGCTGGTTTTGTATGTTCTGTAAGAACTATACGATAAAACGGTAACTTTTTTCTACCATGTCTAGCCAATCTTATCTTTAACATTTAGTTTAAATTTTATACAATTAAAATACTAGCTTTAGAGACTATTTGAGTTTCTCCCTAGATGTGTGTAATGTATGTGCTTTACATTGTTTACAATACTTTTTTTGTTCCAATTTTGGCATAATCGCTTTATTTATGCTTGTGTAGTAGTTCACTTTCTTACACACAGAACACTGCATAGCTACAATAATTCTTCCTCCTTTTTTTTTTGCCATAATTAAGCTTACTAAATAATCTAAAATATTTTTTTACGAATGACGCTAGTTAATCGGGTTTGTAACTTTCAACTTTGTACTAACTTAGCTTTAAACTGCCCCGCTCTACGGGGTAAAACTTGAACTGTCGACCTTCCCGATTGATCGGGACGCTCTAACCCCCATATAGATAAACAATTTGGCTTTGGATAGCCCCGCTCTACGGGGTAAAACTTGAACCGCCGACCTTCCCGATTGATCGGGACGCTCTAACCCCCATATAGATAAACAATTTGGCTTTGGGCAGACTTGAACCGCCGACCTCGTCCTTATGAGAGACGCGCTCTAACCAGCTGAGCTACAAAGCCATGAATTTTTAATTGATTTTACAAACTTGAACCGCCGACCTTCCCGATTGATCGGGACGCTCTAACCCCCATATAGATAAACAATTTGGCTTTGGGCAGCCCCGTTCGACGGGGTAAAACTTGAACCGCCGACCTTCCCGATTGATCGGGACGCTCCGCTTCAATCAGCTGAGCTACAAAGCCATGAATTTTTAATTGATTTTACAAACTTGAACTGTCGACCTTCCCGATTGATCGGGACGCTCCGCTTCAACTCCCACAATTCGCTATGCTCTGCGGGACAAGCAGCTGAGCTACAAAGCCATTTTAATTTTGATGGCGGAGAGGGCGGGATTTGAACCCGCGAGCCAATTTCTCGGCTGACTCGTTAGCAGTGAGTTGACTTCGACCACTCATCCACCTCTCCTTATACAAAAAAAATAAGCCTCAAATTTTTGTGGTGATATTTGTATAAATAAATTTGATTGAAATTCAAGTATAAAAACATAAAAGATAGATAGTTTATAGTCGCTAGTCGTTAGTCAATAGTCGTTAGCTAATGTCTAATGACTAGCGACTAATGTCTAACGACTATTGACTACAGTGACTAGCAACCAATACTACCTTTATCCCATAAACTTCCGAAATGGTAAATGAAATATTCAGTCCATGAGAATGAATAGACGCTTGAGAATCTGTCAGACAAGATATCAGTAAAGTGACTGAACAGGATATAAAACGCGTACAATGAGATTCTGCAAAAGCAAAACAAGTACAAGATGAGATCAAAAAAACAAAAGCAACAAACAACAATATTGCTAAATTTTTGTCATTTCTATTAAAAAATATAAAAAACGAAGAACTAATTTCAGCTATATACGATACATTTTTCAAGGTTGTAGATACTAGGACACAAACTATCTATCTAAGGAAATCTATAAATAATATCGTGGTAATTTGATTTTTCGCTCCATTTTTTTTAAATGAGATAAATAAATTTTGATTAAATATATATTTTACAGAATTACTCAACGATAAATCTGGAAACAGTATGGTAGAATACATAGCTTATATAAAAAAATTATCCAAAAAATACCACGATAATGTGCCAATTAATAAAGATGTTTTACTAAACCTATTAGCTCTGATAATGTGAGAATTTTGAATTAGTAAGGAAACTTTAAGTGGTCCATGAAAAGATAAGGTAAAAAAGGAAATTGAAAAAAAATTAAAATAAAACAACATACTATATACTATATTACAAAAATGCCAAGCCAATTGTATTAATTATTTGGCATTTTTTTAACAAAAAAAAAAATATAGTTATAATAGAGTATAAAAAATTGTAAGTTTTAACTATTCTACAAAATGCAAAATGAGTGGTTTTGAAAACATAAAGATAGAAAAGCTTCCTGGTAATAGCAATGAAACAGGGATAAATAAAGATCAGTTAAAAGATTATTTTGATAACAGATTTTTTGATGATCTAGTAAATGATAGAGTAAAAATAAAACAACAATGAAAAAATTATATTTTTGAACAAAGAGACATAAACTCTAGTCAAATATCAGATAATAACGAGTTTATTAAAAAATTTTATGTAGATAAAACAATTTTTCAAGATTATTTGAAAGAACAACAAAAAAAGGAAGAAGTAAGCCTAGAGTCAGATCTTCTATTAACCGAATTTTTTAATGAAATGGACACCCAGAATAAACTAAAAAAAACTCAAGAATGAGTGATAAACAAACAAATACAAAAATTAGATAAAGATGTAGAACAATTAACAAAAATTGACGATATAAGAGATAATCCAGAATTGTTAAAATCAGAAGTTGACAATTTATTAAATCGATTTGAAGCAAATAAAAAACGACCAAGAGCACCCAAATCCTCAGAGAATAAACATAGTAGACACAGATTCGAAAAAGTAATAAAAGATGATATATCCTCGTTAAAAAGCATAAAAAGAGAATTAAACAGATATACTTATACTACCAATATGGATTATTTTGCAGATTATGTAGATACAATGAAGTGACACAAAGAACAATTAGAAAAAGTTCGTCAAATGGTTTCAACATGAAAAAATACTGCAGAAATTCCAGCTATGTTAGATTCTATAAAAGATGTTAAAAAAGAAGTATTATTCCAGGACATAGCAGCATCTTATAATGTAGAATATAACAAAATGTTAAAAGATGCCACTTTGGCAAAGCTTCTCAACAAAGATTTAGAGTGATTTCAAGAATATTTAATTTGAGTTTGGTCTGGAGATATAGAACATCCAGAACAAGACAAATTTTATGAAAAACATAAAAAAGATTTCCAAGAAATACAATCAATAAATCCATGACTTTACAAAGAAATAACTACTAAAAAACAAAAAATTGACAATCCAAAAAAAGAATCAGTATCTCCAGAATATCGAAATGCTCAAATTACAAGGAACAATAGATATTGTTCCAAAGCTTGATTTTGAGCGTTTGACCAAATATGAAATATGTTTTCAGATCTTGTGTATAGATGAGAAAATCCAGAAAAAAAAGAGGCACGAGCTAAAGTTGGTAAAATCGGTGCCATAGTTTGATGAGTTGTACTTGGATTTAAGTTTATACAAAGTTTGTTTGCTAAAAAATGAACTCCATGAAAATGGACAAATGTTGCATTATACTGAGGATGACTTCTAGCATTATTCAATATCCCTAAAGTAATTGATTGGACAAAGACAGTTTTTGGCAAAGACCCAGAAAAAATTGAAGAGTGATTGGGCGTAAAAAATAATGCTGAATATCAAAGATATATAAAACCACCTATTGCAACAATGGAAACAATATGATGAATTCCAATAAAGACTTTATTAGATTTATGAATTATAGAGGAAAAATATAATAAATTAAAATTAAATTATAATAATTATGAAAATTATGTTAAACAAACCAATCTAAGTGACAAAGAACAAGAAAGATTAATAAAATCTATGGATAAAATAAAAAAAGATGAATCTTTACTTAGTGACTGATTATCTTTATTATGAATCAACTCCATAAAATCATTAGAAATGGAAGCTTGAAGTGATCCCACAAAAACACTTTTAGATTCCCCAAAAATGGCTGAACACTTCAAGAATACCGCGGAGTCTCCTGTAAATACCCAATTAGCTATTGAGTGACTTGAACCGGTAAGTGCTCAGGCTCGATATGAAATGACAAAAGATTATGATCCAAACAACTTTGGAAATCACAAAACGATAGAATGGATGAAAAATTGATTAGTAAAACTTAAAGATGATAACAGAAATTATATATTAGAGGAAATGTTAAAACATCCAGAAATTAATCTAACAACAAAAACCATAAATGGATTGAAAAATAATGCTTGAAACCATATACAATTCCAAAGTTATGAAGAAATGTTTAAAACAGCTCAGTTAACTGATTTTATAAAAAACAATTTTAAATGAAAAACAGCAAAGTCTCCAGACCCAGACCCTTTCCATATAACTTTATTATGAGATATAGAGTTTGATAATGCAAAACGATATGAGATATGGAATCCAGAAACTAAGGTAATAAACTCAAATTTTTATAAAAACACACTTGAAAAAATTTCTTCAACATTATGAAAGAATAAAGAGTCATATGTAAAATACTTAAATGAACGATGGAATAATGAATGAAAAGTTTCCTAACTAATAAAATATAAAATTTGCTTTTATGATATAAATCGCTATACACTGTTGTAGCGATTTTTTATATTCGTTTAAAAAATGGAATTAAATAAACAACTAAAAATTGAAGGTAAAAAAGTTTTGATAGTAGGAAATCGATCACATAAAAACATGTGAGATGAACTAATACTCCTCGGTACTATAAAACTTTTACAAGAACAATGAAAAGAGATTTACATTTCTGCCTACAATATCTCTTGGCTAAAATCTTTTTTCAAACAATTTATAAATGTAGATGAAATTGAATTTTTAAGAGAAATACCAAAATGATTTAGATCTTTTCGAAAATTCATAAAAGATTGAGGAAGAAAAACAATAAAAAAATATAAAGAAATGGATAGTGTTATAGTCTGAGGAGGTGAAATTCTCACAGAAGAACTTCCAAATAATTATCGATATTGGTTGGTATCCATATTCCCCTGCCTCAAAAAACACAAAAACATATATTTAATGGGTGGGATACAAGTACCAAAAAAATGGTACAATAAAAAGCTTTTTTCTTTTTTACTAAAAAAAACAAACTATATTTACGCTAGAGATCTAGATAGTGTATATGGATTAAAAAAGTATTGATTTGAAAATACTGAATTTTTTATGGATACAAGTTTTTTCGCTTATGATTGGAATATTATCAAAAATGCAAATCATAAAAAACAAAAATATATTATCATAAATGTAAATAAAAATTGAGAAAGATTTTTAGAAAATATTAGTAATGATATAAAAGATTTTTTATCAAATTGATACAAAATATTGTATGTACCAGTTGCTAAATGAAAAAACAGCCAATACAATGACATACAATATTATAAACAAATCAAAGAAAAACATAAAAAGCACAATAGTAGTTTTGAAGTATTAGATTGGGAAAACGCTTTTGATAATTTTATAAAAAAGTTAGCAAAAGCAGAACTTGTAATAAGCACAAGACTGCATTTGTTTTTGATAAGCAGTTTTGTAGGCACAAAAACTAAAGTTTATCCTTACCAAAAAAAGATACTTAAAATGCAAGATGTAATCAAAAATTTAATAGATTAAGCTTTCATACCATCTAAAGTTCATTTAATAATTGACCAAATTATTTTAAATTTTTCATCTCGTCTTGCATAAAGCAAAACTTTCAAACTTAACCATAAAGGTTGTGCTCGAAATCACAATAAGTAAAAGTTAATTTTTTCTGATTTTGTTCAATTTTTTTTGATAAAAATCATCCTATGTTTTGCTTTTCTATATGCCGCATATGTGCTTCAAACCCAGGCATGTTCAAGAATATTTTTATCCCTTTCCATATGGTACAATAATAATTCACTTGATACAAAAATAGGATATCATGCTTTATGAATTCTATAAGTAAACTCTAAATCTTCGTACACAAAATCCAACTTTTCATCAAACAAAATTTCTTGAAATATTTTTGTGGGTCCAAAAAGAGAATTCCCAGAATACATTTGTATTTGCCCTATTTTTTGATCTTTTTTGAATTGAAAAGCATGAGGTCTAGAAGTTCGAAAATTATAGTAGTCAAATCACAAACTCTGAATATTTCAAGTTTTTCTAAACATCAAAGTAGGAGTTAGTACAAAATCTTTTTGTATATGATTTTTATGTTCATGTCGAATATCAAAAGTTTTTTGAAGGTAATCAGAGTCAAACAACTCATCATCATCAAACAAATTTAGAAATTCCGTATCAGCTAACTTTATTCAATAATTTCTCACATAGCTTACTCATTGTTGTGGAATAAAATCAGTATTTATATTGGAAACAAAGTGGATTTTATTTGAAATGTTTTTTAATCATTTTAATGATTGAATTTTCAAATCTTCAAACTCCTCTTTTGTAAGAACTTTATCTATCATCAAAATAACGTTGAAATTTTGGAAAGTTTGGACATCCAAAGATCAAAATATTCAATGAATATTTTGAATATTTGGTCTAGTGGGTATAACTACCGTTAATTTATTTGTCATTGTTTTTTCATTTAAAAAATATATGTTATATACTATCTAAACTTTATCTTTTTTCAAGCCATTTGATGTCAAAGTTTGTGAAAACATTTTTTGTACTTATAGCATTATATCACATAATTGTTACAATTTTATGATATGGGATTTTGTGATGATGGTATCAAAACATAATATCAATTTCTAGAGACATTCTACGAATATGGTTTTTCTTATTTGTACTTTTAACAAATATAAAACAAATAAAAGAATACTTACCAAAACGAAAAAACATTCGAATACGATTCATTGTTTTAATAGTTTTTTCTGTACTCATATCATTTTTGCACTGAAAATCTTTATGAAATATTATGATTTGAATTAAATATGGATTCTATTATTTATTCATATTTCTCACAGCAAGTTTTATCTGATTTTCATGTGTCAAAAATTTCAAACTAAAAGACATGTATTGGTTTCAGCGATTTTTATTGTGAATTGTATTTTTCGGGTTCTTACGACAGTCGGTAAAAATGGGTAGACCTGAATTATTTATGAGTTTGGGATATTGAAAATTTGATGATTTTTATTTTTGAACTAATCCCCCATTATATTATTTAACTGGATACGAATGAACAACCAGACGACAATGAATTTTTTCTGGACCAAATAATTATGCTTATTTTCTCACAGCATTTTTCCCACTAATATTACTACGACGATGAAGCTGAATCAAAAAAATAAAAAAAGTTTTTCAAAACCCGATTTGAAATCTAGATATTCTTTATGTTGTATTACGAGTGCTGGCAATTGCTATGACACTTTCTAGATCGGCGATAATATGAGTTGCTTTAATAATAATTTTACTTGCAAAAGATCGGATCAAGAAAAACAAAAAAATTGCTATTTGAATTTTTTGAGTATTTATTTTATGACTCATAGGGATAAGTTTTCTAAAGAAGGAATCCACCATAAATCATGTCAATGCAAAGGTTTCTTATATCAAGGAAATTATAGATAATCCTCTCTGATACTGACTTGGAAGCTCTGGACCAGCAATACATCACAATGGAAGCATGCTACCAGAAAATTATTTTATGCAACTAATGCTAGATATCTGAACTGTCTGATTTATCTTTTGGTGTATCGTAATACTACAAATGCTTTTAGTATTCAAATGAATTAAAAACATAAAACCAGATCCAAAAGAAAAAACAAAGCCATGAGAGATTAGTAATGAGTTAGTTTATTTACATCGAAATAGATTCTATATTTGACGAAGTGTCCTTTTAGTAATTGGCCTATTCTTACATGTTTTTGAAGACAGCATGGTCAATTATTTATTTTTTATAAGTTTCGGAATTTTAAGCTGATACTTAAGTAAGTTCACAAAACAAGAAAATAAATCCTTAAAAAATCTACTTTCAAAATAATTTTCAATCTCAAAAATCAAAATTTATTAAAATTTTTAATTATCCTTTAACACAAACATATTTTTTTATAAATAAACTAATTTCATATTGTCTATTTTATTTGTCAAATTCAAATGTGCAAATACAAGAAAATACTATTGCTTTAAAGTTTTAATTTGATACAAGTAATTTGTTATCATTAACTTTTTTATATTTTTTTATATTCAATAATGCCTGTTAAAAAAAAAGTTTCTACTAAAAAATCTATAGCCAAAAAGACAGTAGCAAAGGCCTCTGCCACAAAAGCTATTTCTATCAAAAAACCTATAGTTAAAAAAGCAATAACAAAGACCTCTACAAAAAAAGTAGTTAAACCTTCAGTAACAGTAGAAACCAAAAAAACAAATCCTGTTCATACTTGTTGCTGTTCCACCAATTGTGAAAAATTTACAAAAATCATCGTATGTATATTAGTTATCTTAAACTTGCTTTTTGCACTATTCTTTTTCTTTAGAAAAGATCCTGCATTAAAGCTAGAAGAATTAAAAGTTGGTTGAGCTGACAATATGAAAAAAGTAGAACAACTTTACAATTCTAACTTATACAAAGATCAACAAACTTCTGCCATAGATCAATACTTAGCATGACAACAATAAAAACTATTTTATTATTTAAAATTAAAGAATGGAAAGAAAAAATAATTATTTAATTCTTATTATTTTGCTATGAATAATGTTAATATTGCAGATATTATCATTATTCAAAAAAGATGCTCGAGCACTAGAAACTCTAAAGGTTGGTTGAGCCGATAATATGAAAAAAATTGAACAACTTTATAATTCTGATGAGTACATCTCTCAACAAACCATAGCCATAGACCAAGCATTATCTCAAATGGATATGTTATGAAATCTTAGCGAAGAAGAGTTATACGAAATGATAGCATGAGAAGAATGAGCATTGGAAGAAGATGTAGAAGAAAACATAGTTGATATTGAGCTAGAATAGTTAGCTACAAGTTAAAAGTTACAAGCCACAAATAAACATTCTTCCCTTGGGGGAAGCTGTAGCCCCCGATTTATCGGGTAGATGGGGGTAGATGGGGTTGTGGTTGGAAGCAAAACCCCCACCTATCCAACTTTATGAACTTGATGAACTTTATGAACTGATATAATATTTACTCTCTTAAAAATTAGACAAACATGTCAAAAAATTACAACATTTGAATAATTATTTTGTTATGACTAATTTTAATATTAAACATAGCAAACTTATTCAAAAAAGATGCTCGAGCACTAGAAACTCTAAAGGTTGGTTGAATCAATAATATGAAAAAAGTTGAACAACTTTATTCTTCTTCAAAATATATTTCTCAACAAACCATGGCCATAGACCAAGCATTATCTCAAATAAACATGGATGCCGAAAACAATAATTTAAATGAAAACATTTTATCTCCGGAAGATGTAATACAAAAATTAGAAGAGATAACAGCCAATGGTGTTGATAATTGAAAAGAGTCAGCTAGATTTACTATTTTGGAATATTCTAATTTTGGATGTGGATACTGTAGGAGACAATCTGTCCAATGAGTTATTGACAATGTAATTGAAAAATATCCAAGTGAAGTTAATTCAATTTTTAGAAGTTTTGTGTCCAGCAGTCAAGCCATAAAATTATGAGAAGCTATAGAGTGTGTTGGAGAATTAAAAAGAAATGTTAGGCACAAATTTATAAAACAACTATTTGCCACAGATGCATGATTGGATATAGAAACAATAATAGATATTGCTTGAACACTTGGTGTTAATAAAAATTCTCTTTCAAAATGTGTTGACTCAGGTAAATATAATCAAGAAGTTAATAATCAAAGAAATGAATGAGCAAGCTTGTTTGGTATTAGTGGTACTCCAGGTAATGTTATCATAGATAGAGAAACTTGAAGGTTTGTTGTAATACCATGAGCATATCCGGTAGAAAAATTTGTTGAAGAAATTGAAAAACTAAAAAATAACTAAAAAAACATAATAACAAAAATGTACTTCTAGTTTTAATTCTAGAGGTACATTTTTTTATTCAGGGAACATATGTTCTACCAAATGGTTATATAAAATAATTTGACTAAATATAAAATATCAAACATTTTTATACAATAATACACTTAAGAATAAATCTCTTTTTAATAACAAGGTTCACAGTAGACTTTTCATACAAAATTTTTATCATATACAGACAAAAATTTCACATGACAATTATCTCAATTTTTTAAATTAAGTTTGTTTGCTAGTCTCAGCCTCATTCTTTTCTCACGACAAATGTCTGGATGTCCCCTAGGAAATGATGTGTTTGCGATAAAACTCCAATTCCTATTTAATTATTCTAAATGTTCTACCAGAATCTCCATAAATAAAAACTTTTTTTTAAGAATATCATCTGAAACAGTTCTAATGCCTATAGGAATTTTATCTCACCTAAATACTTCTATTCACTCTGGGATAATTAGATCATGGCTATTATCTTGTTGTTGATATTTTCTTAATAAAACTTTCTCAACCTTGAAACACAATAATTACACATAAGGATAGCTATAATTTTTCCAAACATTTGCAAAATCTTTTTTTACCTTTAAAGACAATCCGGATGATATTGGATATCCCAATATCCAATGAAGCCTTTTATAAAGATTCATATTTGAAAGTCATAAATCTCCTTCAGCAGTAGATTGGAGTTTTATCCTTCCCCTGCTCATAAATATACTCAAAGGTATTCATCTTGATTTTATATCTTTGATAAGTTCCAAAATTACTTGCTTTTTTAAAAAATTATACTCTGAAGTTTCTCACGAGTGTTTCTTTAATATTTTCAAAACACTGCCACCACCAGGAAACATACTCATCAAAACAGAAGTATATGTAGATTTTTCTTGTTCAACTTTATTTTTAATATCTTCATACAGATTAAATCACAATCACTCTATAAACTCCAATATACGAGATACAGTCAATTTGCGTCTCGATTTAGATTTACCATCATTTAATAAAAGATTTATGTGAAATTGATTTATCAGTCCTCCTGCTATTTCTTGTCATCAGCAACTTCCTATTTTAGAGGATCTCAGGATATCAACACTATCATTTAATCCATGTTGTTGCAAAAGTAGTCTAATATCTTTTTGTAAATCAAATCATAATATTGAAGCAATTTGTTGAGTTTCTTTTGTTGTTAAAATGGTATGAGAAAGTTTACATCATAGTAGTTGTTTTGCTAAATCTCTCCCTATTATTTGAGTTGTACTATACTTTCTACGAGGATATTTTTTCTCAGTAAAAAAAAGAGCAAAAGCATCAGATATCCCATTATCAAGTAATCTCTGCTTTATAGTATCTATGGTATTTTTATTGTTCATTTTTTTTCTTATTAATAATAAACTTCCTTTGAAGCATAGAACATAAATATTAGCTTTTTTTTAAATAACTACATTACACACAGTTACTTTAGGGGACAAAATCAATTTAAAAACACAATAATTACACATAAGGGTAACTATGATATTTCCAAATTTCTGCAAATTCTTTTTTTACTTTTAAAGACAATCCAGATGATATTGGATATCCCAATATCCAATGAAGCCTTTTATAAAGATTCATATTTGAAAGTCATAAGTCTCCTTCAGCAGTAGATTGAAGTATCTCTCTACTTCTGCTTATAAATATATCTAAAGTTATTCATCTGAATTTTATATCTTTGATAAGTTCCAAAATTATCTGTTTTCTCAAAAAACTATATTCCGAGGTTTCTCAGTAGCGTTTTTTAAATGTTTCTAAAACACTACCACCACCAGGAAACATACTCATCAAAACAGAAGTATATGTAGATTTTTCTTGTTCAACTTTATTTTTAATATCTTCATACAGATTAAATCACAATCCGTCTATAAAATCCAATATACGAGATACGGTTAATTTATGTCCTGGCCTACTATTATTTAACACAAGATTTATATGAAATTGATTTATTAGTCCTTCTGCTATAACTTGTCAACCAGTTTTTCCTTTTCTAGAAGACCTTAAAATATCAACACTATCATTTAACCCATGTTGTTGTAAAAATATTCTCATATCTTTTTGTAAATCAAATCACAGCACTAAAGCAAGTTGTTGGGTTTGTTTTCTAGTCAAACAATAGCTAGAATTATAAGGTATTAGTTGTTTAATTAAACTTCTTCCTATTATTTCTGCTATTTCAGTCTGTCTACGAGGGAATTGGTTTTCATTTAAAAACAAGGTAAAACCATTGGATATCCTCTTGTCAAGTAATTTTTGTTTTGCAAGATCTATAAGATTTTGATTGTTCATATCTCTTTTAATAAAAATATAATATTAAAATATACAACAAAGCAATTAGCACCAAAAGTATAGTTTTTTTATTGACAATTGCAAGCAAATTAATGCTACTAGCTTTTTTAAAAAAAAACATTTACTATTTTATAAATTTTTTAGGAATAAATTTTTGTAACACAAGCCACAACAGTTATAAGTGAAAACTATCCATAAATTTATTGTAACAAGATTCATAATATATTTTTCTATATTTTTTTTAAAAAAATAAACATACATCGCCCCTTTTAGGCTAAAATAGATGTTTTTTAATTACAAAAAACTCTTACTCTTTATGTAAACCAACTACATTTAACCCATAACACGATTGAACTAAAAAACCAAAATATAAAAATAAAATATGTAAAAAAATATATATAATAAACTAGTTTTACTTTGATTATTCAATCTCACCATATCATAAAAACACACAAAACAAGTAGAGTAAAAAAAATTCTACTCCAAGATACTATCTATTTTTTCATTTATAAATTATTTTTCCTGCCAGCGATTGTATAAACTTTGGTTTGAAAATAATAGTATTTTTATTATACAAATATTGCAATAAGTTTTGTATTAAACTTATTTTGGACACATTTTGTTGGCAAGTTTTAGTTTACGATTATAAATGGATATAAATCAATTAGATAGTTTTTTAGATTATCAAATAGATTCAACTGAAAATCTAGATATTTTGGTACAAGAAATTATTACAAAAGCACAAAAATATTTACCCGAAAATTCCAAAGAATGAATATTAAAAGCATATCATTTAGCCAAAAAAGCACATGAATGACAATCTAGATTATCTGGGGAACCATATATTGTTCATCCTTTGAAATCAACAATAATATTGATGCAATTAAAACCAGATCTGGAATCTATCCAAACATGTATCTTGCACGATGTGATAGAAGATACAATGATTACTCAAGAAGAAATACAAAAAGAGTTTTGATCTGAAGTTGCCCAATTATGCCAATGATTAGTAAAAGTTTCAAAAGTAAGATATAAGTGAGAAGACAGAGATTTAGAAACCATAAAAAAAACATTTTTAGCTATGGGTAAAGATTTAAGAGTTATTTTTGTCAAACTTGCAGATCGTATCCACAACTTACAGACTTTACATTACCACCCAGAAGCTAATAAAAGAGAAAAAATAGCATTGGAAACCATGAAAATTTATGTTCCAATTGCAAAAAGATTGGGGCTATATCAATATCAAGTAGCATTGGAAAATGCCTGTTTCAAAATACTATATCCAGAAGAATTTGAAAGGATAATTTGACACCTAAAAAAATGATACTCTGGTTCCGATAAATATATAAAAAAAGGAATATTTAATATCACAAAACTCCTACTAAAAGAATGAATTAGCGAATTCGATGTAAAATGAAGAACAAAAAGTCCATATAGGATCCGAGAAAAAATGGAATATAGATATCAGACAACGGATATTTCATCTGTCATGGACTTATTAGCATTTAGAATCATTGCCAAAGACATTTCAGATTGTTATGTAATACTGTGAATAATCCACAAACACTATACCCCTTTAATAAAAAAAATAAAAGATTATATTGCTGTCCCAAAATTTAATGGATATAGGAGCATTCATACTACAATACTTGGAATGTTTAAGTTTCCTATCGAAATACAAATAAGAACAAAAGATATGGATGATGTAGCTGAATATTGAGTTGCTGCTCATTATGCATACAGTGAATCAAAATGACCAAGCAGGGTTAGTCAAAAACAAGCAGAATGGGTAAGGAAATTACAAGAATTAGTAAATGCATACACCGAAAGTGACGAAAAAGATCAATTTAAAAACAAGCTAGATATTGAGCTTTTGAGTAAAGAAACCTTGCTCTACACACCAAAATGAGATATAATTGAATTACCTAAATGAAGCACAGTATTGGATTTTGCATTTTATATACATACGGAAATTGGTTTAAAATTTAAAAATGCAATAGTAAACGGAGAAATTGTTCCTATTACACATATTCCCAACACATGAGATATCGTCAAAATAAATACATTTAGGTATCAATATACTGCAAACAAACATCGAAGTTCCATTTTAAAAACTCCGAGTGCCAAAACCAAATTACTTAAATTTATAAAAAACACCCAACAAGAAGAGATTTTAGATAAATCGATTAAAATATTAAATAGTAAATTAAAAGAACTTGGTCTACCAAATCTTGTTGCAAAAAATAGCAAAATAAACCAAGTTTTTGAGAAAAAAGATTTAGAAAAAAAGCTGATCGATGCTACAGAAAACAGACTACTGTACAACGAAATTATAAAAAAGGCTTATCCAAAAGAATACAAAGAGTTTTACCAAAATAAAAGTAGTAAAACTCCACCAAAAACCGAAAACATTAGCATCAAAAATATAATAATAGATGATGATAAACTAATAAATTACTATTTATGCCCTGAATGTAGACCAATTTTCCCTCAAAAAATAATAGCGAAAACTGGGAAAGATGGGATCAAAGTACACAATTTAAATTGTAGAGCACTCAAAACCATTTCTCCAAACAAATTATTGGAAGCACATCGAAATGAAGAAAACAAAAATATTTATACAGTTATATCTACTTTGAAAATGGACAAAAATTTGGACTTTATCAAGTTATTGGAAATATTTACAAAATTACAAATTGAAGTAAATAGTTTTTCTATAAAAGACGATAAGGACGACAAAACCAAAATAATAAATCTGACTCGGACACTAAAAACCCCATGACAAATTTGAATGGTTCGTGAACAAATAAAAAAGTATTGACATAAACTAAGCTTAATAAAAAGAGAAATAATATAATTTATATCATAAATTACTAAAATGGACATTCTACAACTTTGATGACTAGAAAACCTTTATACAGCGATCGTAGCCTTATTTGTATTCTTACGAATTATAAGTATTATTTGGGTAGCAAAAGATATTTCCGCGAGGACAAACAGCCTTTTATTACAAATTAGCTCTATAGTATTGATAACTTTTTTTACTCCTATAATTTGAATACCACTCTATCATATTATTAAACCGATATGATATAAAAAAGACAAAATGCCTTGGAGAGAAGCCTGTGTTAGCAATTCTACTATATGTATAAATTGTGGTACAATAAATGCTAAAGAACATAAATGTTGTATTTATTGTGGGAAAAAACTTACCATAAAATGTAAAGAATGTAATATGGAATATCCACATAATTATCGTTATTGCCCCAAGTGTGGATGACCCAATATTGAGTTAAAATAAAAATACTACCAAAAAATAATTGTTGTCTTTCACTATAAAGTACAAATTTAAAAGAATTACAAAATATTTCGCCTTTTTCAATAAAAACTAGTTTAATAAACCAGTTTTCATTTGTACAAACTCTATATTTATTGTTTTATTCTGCTGATTGTCTTCTTTCAATTTCTTCCAAAGAAGCCTTTTTTACACTTTCTTCATCTATTATACAAAAAGATGTGGTATTGATTACCATGTCTGTAGGTGATTTATATTTTATCATATAATTTTTATGATTTGCTATGTTTCTGATAATATCCATCGTAGCTTCAAAATTATCTAAATCTTTTTGATTTACTACAGAATTTTGTCAGTACTCTTCTTTATGAAAAGTATCCAAAACAAGCTTATTTCAAGAATCTTTTACTGCCAATTCGTAAGCTAAATTTACAGGATGTTCCAATCCTTTATTTTTTAACGGGAAAAGTTCAAATTTTGCATAACCAGATTTAATATCTATCTCATTATCCAAATAAATTTGTCATAGACATGTGGACAATTTTCAACTATTATGCCCTGCTCAAGTAACCAAAACTAAATTTTTATCGGTAGGGATATGATCATCTAAACCAAATCCGTTGTCGCTCAAAATCTCTTTCACATTGTAAGGATAAGATGATATTTTATATCTTTCAAAAACTCTATATTGTTTTTTTTGAAATCTACGCTCAAAATCTAAAACTAAATCAAACATATTTGCTATGTCTATTTTATTAATAACTATAATTGGTTTTACTCACAATATCCTTTCTATAACTGTCAAATTATGAAACACATATTCCGAAAAGTCTAAATTTTGATCAGCAAACTTTTTGTTGGAAATAATATCTTCTGCATTTACACAATACAATACTTCTATTTTATCTCTTAAATCATAAAAAATTGTCTGTTTACTGTCTATTAAAAATCAAGGTAATACTCTAGATGCATGTGGATCTCTTAAAAATTTTCATCAAACCTCCAAATAAAGTTTTCCAGAAAAATTTGCCAATCTGTCTAATATTTGATTTTTTTGCATTTCTATATACTTTTCTCCATCAAACCCATGTCTTTTATGAGAAATAATTTCGCTATTTACTACCATATTTTTATAAACAAAATAAATTACAAATAAATTATACCCAAAATACATTATTTTGTCAAAAAATACGGCTTGACATTCCTTTGTTTAGTTAAAAGTTACAAGTTTATAAAGTTGCAAGTTAATTAATACTTTATGAACTTTACAAACTTTACAGAATCTTCTCTTTTCTCAAAAAATCTAAATATTTTTCATTATCTTCTGGATACTTTGCTTTTAAATAATCTTTTAACAAATTTTTTCGATCAGAAAATCATTGAGACAAGTTTTTTCATTCTATATCCAATTTGTTAGATAAGTCCTTGGAAACTACTACATGTTTTTTTAATTTAAAGTCTTTTAATTTTTTGTATAAATTTTCGTCCATGTATTCAAAAATTTTATCATAATCTACATCATCTACTTTCAAAAAAACGGAAATATCTTTTTTATTTAAATGAAATTCCGAATCAAATTCTACCTTCCAATGCTCTGATCAAAAATAGTTTTTTTTATTTTGCTCTATCGTGTCAAGAATAAACTGATCTAAAGATATTTCATCCAATTGTTTCATTTCTCAACCACTCTCTCAGTCTACTGAAAACAATAATTCATTATTCCTTACCCCAAGACTTGAGCTATCTATCAAAAAATAAGGACTGATAAAAATCATTTTTCATTTGATAGAATTGTGAGAATATTGAAATAATGTTTTAACATGATTTACTTCCAATGGAGAAGTGTTTCGAACACTCCCAGTACACAAATAATTTTTATAAACAAAACCTTGATGCAAATGTGAAGAAATCATTTTTATATTTTCTAAATCGCAAAACAAATGAGACAATGCAATATCGTTGAAATAAAACCTAGCTCTTTGTCACGGAAAATTAACTCATTCTATATAATAATGATGTATAACAGTAAGTTTGGGATATTTTTTTATGTAATCCAACAAAACTTGGTTTATATGTGCACTAATTTGTTCGTTTTTTTTCTTAGATTGTAGCAAAGATTTTATGGTATTTTCTATTTCAGTATACTCAACTCAAACATTACCAAATAACGGCTCAAGCTTTTGGGTATTTAAATAATAAGGTAAAAACAAAACATCTTCTCACTCTATATTTTCTACTTTAGGACTTGTAACAAACTCTATTTTTCATCATTTTTGATCCGAGAAAATATTTTTTGTAATCATCTCATAGGTCATTTTAGCCTCTTCAAATACAAAAGTGCTTCCAAGCCAATCATGATTCCCAGAAAGTATATAAACATTTTTTCATTGAGAATACAGCTCCAAAAACAAAGTATAAAGAGACAGCAATGCTCACCTATCATAAGAAAAATGATAAACATAATCTCCTAAGAAAATAATGTTTTTTTCTGAGCTACTAGAAATATAACTTTTCAATTCATTTATAATTTTATCTTTGATACGCGAATTTATATGTAAATCTCAAATCAAAAGCATCCAAGTCTTTTGTAAAATAAAATACATAATTTTATATGTAATATTATAACTCATGTTTTCAATACAAAAAAGACCTCAATTTCAATTCATTAGAATAAGCCCAGAAAGAATACGCCAGCAATTTTAATTCCAAAAAAGAAGGAGTAATGCTTTATATAATAATAGATTGATTTAAAATAAATTATCCCTATCTCTTAGTGTAAAGATATTTTATACAATTCACCCCAAAAAATCATGAAACTAAAAGAAATCACAAAAACACTCGATAAATTTTTTCAGGTAAATGCTTTATATGAGGACCCTTCCATGAAAAATTTTGTTCCTATGGTATACGATTCCATAGGATTCGATCGAAAAAACTTTTTTGAAAAAGATTTTTGCACAAAATTCAATGGATTAATGATAAGGGGATGAGAAGAAGTTAAAACAATATTTTTGTCAGTATTCCCTTCAAAAGAAGTACTTGAAAATTTTATAAAAAAATCGCAAACTGGTGACCTACTTTTTCTTCATCATCCTATTTTTATGTCATCATGAGATCCAAAATGAAATGTATGAACATTTTTTCAACCAATAAAACCAGAAATATTAGAAAAAATAAAAGATAAACAGCTTTCTATATACACTTGTCATGCACCAATGGACACAAACAATACAATAGGAACAGGAGTAGCGATAATAGAGGCATTATGAGGTAAAATGATAAAAGAATTTTTCCCATTTGCAAATGGATTTGCATGAAAAATTTGTGAGGTAGCACCAATTTCCACACAAGAACTTATAAAGAAATGTGAAAAAATATTTAGAATACCTTATTGCGATATAGGATGAATAAACAAAAAAGAAATAACTAAAATCGGCATTGTACCATGAAGTGGAGACAATGTAGCATATATGAAAGAAGCAGAAGAACTGGGTGTGGATTGTTATATATCATGAGAAATATTCAATCATGTAGACACAGATCGTTGAAGAATAAAATTACAAGAGGTAAAAGAATTTGAAAAAACAACCACTCTCTCACTAATTGGAGTATCACATGCCGCATCCGAATATCTAGTAATGCCTTTACAGATGAAAAAATATGTAGAGAATGTTTTAAAAAAAAATGTTATACTACTTCCTATGAGCAAACGACGAATATAAAATAAAAAACTTGAACAAACAAAAAAACGACAAAAATTTTTGAATACCAAAAAAAATCCATCAAAATATAAATATTAGCCTTATCAAAAATAAATTATTTGTATTGGCCACGAACTTTTGCAATATCTTTTTTACAGTACTCCAATGTATCTAATGCTCTTTGTGCATATTGTGATAACTCCGAAATAGAAGCATTTGGGCTTATTTCCTCATCTAAAAGAACCTCTATTAGTTCTACTGTTTGTTTTAAAGATAAAGAACGCCTTACTGATTCATGTTGGATCCTATTGTCTGCCAAACAAACCAAATTTTTAAATGTTTGTTCTCCAAATCTATTAGAATTTCTTCAAGCCATGGTTTCTAAAATTTAAAATAAAAAAATATTATACATATTATTTACAATAAAGCAACACAAAATATAGAAAAGTTATTTTTTATTGAATAAAGAACAAAAAATATTATAAGAAACCAAAGAAATTTTTTTTATTCAATATAAAACAATATTATGAGTATTCAACAAAGCGATCCAGAAATATTTCAAGCAATTCAAGATGAACAAAAAAGGCAATTAGAGGGTATGGAGTTAATTGCTAGCGAAAACTATCAATCAGAAGCAGTACTACAAGCACAATCAAGTGTTTTTGCAAATAAGTATTCTGAATGATTTCCATGAAAAAGATATTACTGATGACAAGCAAATACGGATATTGTAGAACAATTAGCTATAGATAGAGCAAAAAAAGTTTTTCATGCAGATCATGCCAATGTACAAGCACTTTCTGGTGCTGCCGCAAATATATGTGTATATGCAGCACTTATGGAGCCATGAGATACAATACTTTGAATGGATTTATCGCATTGATGACATCTAACTCATTGAGCTCCAGTCACTTTTTTATCCAAAGTATTCAATTTTATTAGATACAAAACTCTTCCAAATTGAGAAATAGATTTTGATCAAGTCAAAAAGCTAGCACATCAACATAAACCAAAAATTATATTAGCTTGATTTTCAGCCTATCCTAGAGAATTAGATTACGACAAATTTGCTGAAATTGCCAAAGAGGTAGGTGCTGTAGCTTTTGCTGATGTATCTCATATATGATGATTTATAGCAACATGAGTATTAAAAAACCCATTAGATCATGGCTTTCATGTAATGATGACCACAACCCATAAATCTTTGAGATGACCAAGGTGAGCTTTGATTCTTAGTAAATGAATAGTAAGTAACCCATTAAAAAAACCAGAAAATACTATAGAAAATATACCAACTAGGATAGATAGAGCAGTATTCCCATGAATACAATGATGACCGCATATAAATACTATTTCAGCGATTGCTGTTGCACTATTAGAAGCACAAACAGATAAGTTCAAAGAATATGCGACACAAGCCCTCAAAAATTCAAAAGTAATGGCAGAGGAGTTTATCAATAGATGATATAAACTTGTAACATGATGAACAGACAACCACATGATTGTGCTAGATTTTTCAAATACTCCCGTGGGAAACTGAAAAAATGCTGAACATATTTTGGATTTAGTAGGGATCTCTACTTCTAAATCCACAATACCAGATGACCCAAATCCTCCATTCAGACCATCAGGACTTAGGATATGAACACCAGCTATGACTACCAGATGAGTAAAAGAAGATGATATTCGTAAAATAGTAGATTTTATAGATCAAGCATTAAAGTTGATACCTTTGATGGAAGAAGTAGATTTTCACTCAAAAATAGAACAACTGAGAAAACAAGTAATAGACTTTTCAAAACAATTTCCAGTACCTGGCATAAGTTAGTTATAAAGCCTGCCCTGCCCCGCAGTACTGCGGGGCAGGCTGTCGGCAGACAGGTTTATAAAGTTCATAAAGTTAGAAGATAAAATTCCTCCCCTGGGGGAGGGTGTTCTCCCCGCAGTACTGCGGGGTAGGTGGGGGTTTTACCCCAATTATTTTCAACAACCCCCAACTAGCTTCGCGCCCAACTTCCCCGTTGGGGAAGGATTTCTTTGCATATCCCCAACAACCCCCAACTATCCCGTCCCGTAGTCCTACGGGACGGAAAACAACTTCCCCCGAGGGAAGAATGTTTTATTTATAACTTGTAACTTTCAACTTTATAAACTAAATTATGAAAATCGATTAATTCAAAAAGAAGGGAACTAGACCAGAAAAATAGTAGACAAAATTATTCTTAAACCATAAAAAAAACCGAGTAAATTTACTCGGTTTTTTTGACTGTATTTCTTTATTTTTTCATATTTTGTTTTGCTAATAATCTTTTTTGAACAGCTTTTTGTCTGTTAAATCTTTTTGCCAAGCCCCAAGTTGCTAGTATAAACAAACTCAATCCAACTAGAAAGAAGGCACTATACATACCAAAAAGGGCACCTAAAATACCAAATCACAAACTTCCAACTATTTTTCCTACTTGTCATACAAACTGCTGAATTCCAGTTATAGTTCAAGCATTTTCTTTTACAGAAGACTCACTAATCAAAGCTGATACCAGCGGTCTAATAAGTGATAATCATATTGATATACCGAATGTAATGATCATTATTGATCCAAAGGACATTTCAAATCATAACATTCAATATAAGAATGATAAAAATATCAATACTACGGCAATAAATAATTTTTTATTAAATTTTTCGCTAAAAGAAACTACAAAAAAGTTAGTAACAAAAGGTAATTTCATCAAAGCAAAGATCAACGCTATTTGACTAAGTGAAAAGGAGTTCCTAATCGCAATCAAAGGTATAAACAAGAATCCTATATATTCCAATACATTATACAATCATTCATATCATAAAGTGTAAATAAATCTCCTTGGACTTTCTTTTATAAAAATAATAGCATTTTTTACCGGTTTTTTTGAAAAGATTTTTTTGAGTGTATGCCTCAAAAAACTCTGTCTTCAAAACAATTTCTTTACTTTTTCTTTATCCAATATCGGTATTTTTTGATCTGTAATCAAAGATAGAATCGAAAATATACCTATAAATAAAAACAGATAAGGTAAAGCTAAAAATTTCACCAAAAATGATGCAATAATCGCTCCAATTACCCGAGCTATGTGCCAACTAGAGAAATATAATCACCAAGAACTTTCCGATTTGTCTGATTCTGTTGTAGCACGGATATATCATTCATAAGTTACATAAACCAAAACACTACCAACTCAATTCAATAATACGGCGATTATCAATAAACCTGGACTTTTGAGTATTCCAGCCAAAAAATAAAATATACTAGTGAAAATATAGAAGAATTTTCCCAAAAACACAACATATTTTCTGTTTGTATTGTCGTTCAAACTTCATACTTGTAATACAAGCAACAATTTAATAACTGGTCAGAGCATTCATATCAAAGAAACAAGCATAACAGCCGTTACAATTCTTTCTACATATATTGAGAAAAAAATATCTCATCACAATCACCAACCAAAAACAAATAAGAATAGTGATAAAGAAATAAATCTTACAGATACTGGGATAGAAAAAAACCTTCTTTTCATAACGGAAAAAAGTCAGTTTTTAAGTTCTTGCTCTTTTGTCTGGAACAATAAATCCCTAGTACTGCTCAAAAACTTAGTAACATTAGTGTGATCTTTCTTTTTCTTACTTGTCGTTTTAATTTTATCAGTCTTTTTGATCGGGAGTTTAATAGCTTTTTGAGCTGTTGTTTTTTTAAAATCTTTTTTGTTTTTTTTAGTCATGAAAATATTTTTAATAATAAATGTATCACTATTATAATAATTTTTTTAAATTTGTCAAAAAATGGAGCATATTTATTTTTAAATATAAAAAATGTAGCATTTCGATCTCCATTTTCTCTTTTAAATTCCCCCCTGACTCCCTCTGGTCTTCAATCACCCTAAAACCCCTCTTCTTCCTCTAAATCACCCCCTTAATCCCCCTCTTCGAAGAAGAGGGGGAAACCTTGTGTTGAGCCCCCTTCTTTTTTCGACTGAAAGGAGTCCTCTCCCGATAGATCGGGATCTCACTTTGTTCGAGATCTTTCGGGAAAAGTAGGGGGGTTGGGGATGATTTAAGATAAGCAAGTGGTTTGGGGCGATTTAAGATAAGCAAGTGGTTTGGACAGAAAGGGCTTGGGGGTGATTTAGTGGAGGAGTTTGGCCTGATTTAGAATCGGGGAGCTAGGAATTATTTAAATTCAAATACTATTTTTTCGTTTTGTCAACCGATAATCACAAGTAATTGTTCAAAAATTATGAGATTTTTTTGTTTTGGCTATAATATAGATGTGCAAAAAAAATTCTGAAAACAAAAGCTTTATTTTGAAATGAAATCTTATCAATATGGTAGAAAAAATAGTCCATAGAATTCGTATATTACACCATATAAAAAGACATCATAGAGCATACATTTTATGATGATTCTCTATTTTTGCTATTATCCAAACAGTTTCTTTTCTCTCTGGGATTTTTTCCAAAGCGAGTTATGAAGAAGCTATTATGCCAGAAGTCCAGCAAGAAGATAGCATAGATTTTTTGGAATTGGAAAAAGCTTTTATGGATGAGATATCCAGCGACAACAAGGAAAATAAAGAAATTTACAATACTGTTTTCCAGTTTTTTGGAGGCTGAAATGAGGAGTCAGATGATCCTCCACTTGATTGATGAGAGTCAAATGACGATAGTACCCCGCCTACAACGACAATTAGTGGTGGAGTACCTGATTCTCGGATAAAAACTGATCTGCCAATAGAGTTAGTTGCTGTAGATACATGAGTATGAGTACATTATACCCTGTATTGTACTTGAACAAATACAGGTTGTGTGCCCAATATCACTTGAACGACATTGACTGTTGGTTGTGCAAGTAACACAACTTGTCCATCACAATATGTGAACTATCATAGTGTAGATTATTCTGGGAATTGGGAGGCAATCAACATATCACCAATAATAAGGATAGACAAGCAGTGACCGAGCTTTACATTCAACAACGGATCATGACCAGAATGTTCCAACTGAAGTTTAAGTATAATAGGTGCTTCAGATGCAGGTGCTGGACTAAATACTACTCCATACAGTTTCAATGGAAGTTATTGGTCAACAGCGACAAGTACAAGCATACCAGGACAACAGCCCTGAGTAGTAACAAAAACCTGATATGTGAGGGATGCTTTGGCAAATATAAGTACAAGAACGGCTACTTATACTTTTACCAATACAATGCCAACAGCTAATGATTTTACGGGGCATGCGAATGTATGAAATATAGCCAGAACAGTGAATTGGAAGCTATTGTCCAATGCGACAGATGGAGCATGTTGAGCAGGGGATCTAAGTTTTAATGGTGTGACAAATCAATGAGCAAAGTGATCTTGTAGTGTATCTGGTGACTATATTACCTATACTCCAAATTCATGAGCAGTAGGAAACGATTCTTGTGAGATAAGAGTCAGGGATAACGAAGGATATACGGTTACTGTATTAGTAAATCGATGAAACTTATCTTCAACAATAGCACCTGCAAGCTCTGGGAATATTCTCTTGGAAGTAAGTGTATGAACAGCTAACCAGACCCTCACTCTCCATAAATACTTCAATGTTTCCAACTATACAGTAGACCGATGAGATGGTACTGCTGGGACATCCAGTACTGATCTAACAAAAACTTATAATAATACTGGGACATATTATGTGGAACTACACAACCCTTGAGGCAGATGGACATTTTCATCGGCAGGTACTACACTTGTACCTAAAGATTGAACAACAGTAGATGATGTGAAGGTGTTTTATATGCCAAGTCTATCGGGTCGATTTGGGGATTCTGCTAGTGATCCTGGGAATTATTTTTTTCGCTCTTTCAATGCTATATGAGCTTTAACATCTTTGCCAACAGGTAGTTTTGATACAAGTAATATTATGAGTGTAGGGAATCATTTCTTTTATTCTTTCAATGCTAGATGAGCTTTAACATCTTTGCCAACAGGTAGTTTTGATA
>Ga0255341_1001231_pt1 | contig 37429 bp, 39 predicted proteins | sample wastewater_treat_8_FD_192418 | JGI IMG/M metagenome (GOLD analysis project Ga0255341, IMG submission 192418) | Wastewater microbial communities from Lulu Island WWTP, Vancouver, Canada - plant12 | ecosystem: Engineered > WWTP > Wastewater > Unclassified | place: Canada: Vancouver, British... | reverse complement strand
AGGTGTCAGATTAAAGGTTTAAAGATCCCATGTATAGCTTAAAAGATTTTGGGGTAAAGAAAGAAATTGGTTTATTGAACAATGGGTCAAAAATATTCCATTTTCACAAACAAAATTCTCCTATTTCCGCAATTGTAATATTTGACGCAGGGGCCCGCCATGATCCTGTGGGCAAAGAAGGAACAGCTCACTATACCGAGCACATGCTGTTTAAAAGCACTAAAAAATTCAAAGATGAGACGGAGACAGGATTATTTCTTGAAGGCATCGGGGGAAGTGCCAACGCTTTTACAGGTGTAGATTTTTTGGGTATCACCGCCGAAATTGGGATGCAGAGAGATTTGCATAAGATAGTTGACTTTGTGCACGAATTATCCCGAAATTCTTTGTTTGAAGAATCAAAAGTTAATACCGAGAGAGGGACTATATTTGGGGAAATAGCCGATTATGAATCAAATCCCGCCCTTTATATACAAGATCTTACACAGCAGGTTTTATTTCAGGGAACCTATGCCGCCAGACCTATTGCCGGAAGCAAGGAAACCGTAGGAAGCATTTCCAGAGATGATCTTTTTAATTTTTATTTATCAAGAATTGCAAAAAGTAGCATGAATATAGTTACGGCCGGGGATGCTGATTTTGGCGAAATGCAAAAGATGTTTAATGATATTTTTGAAAATGAAAAATTACCCGAACTGGTTTTTGATAAAAAGAGGCTTGTTTTATCGCGTGGCGAGAATGTAAAAATAAAATTGTATAGAGATACTGACCAGGTATTTATCGGATTTTCTTTCAGAACCTGCCCGTATGTAGATAATGACACTACTCCATTGGAGTTGGTAAGAACTATTATCGGAAGTGGATTTTCGTCTTCCCTTTATAGAAAACTTAGAACCGAAAACGGATTGGTTTATTCTCTGGATGTTTCTTCGGAAGGCTCATTTGACAGGGGGTATTTTTCTGTTATTACCTCAACATCAAAAGATAATGTTCAAAAGGTTTTAGATATTATAACGAATGAATTTAAACGCCTTAAAAAAGGAGATATTTCACAGGAAGAAGTGGATTTGGCCAAGAATAAGACTATAAAGGCAAAGTTTAGAGAAACCCAAACTTCGGCGTATTGGGCAACATTTCACTTATCGGAGGCGCTTTTTAATCCGGAAAGACCGGAAGATTTATCCGATTGGATGAATAAAGTGGAGAAAATAGATTTGACTGATGTGATTTCGGTTTCGGAAAAATATTTTAAACCGGAAAGTTGGTATTTGTCACTATGCGGGGATATGAGTAAGGAAGATTTTCAGGTAAATTACTAATTAGTCGTTTGTGGTTGGTTGTCTGAGAATTATAGATTCTTCTTAACTTTCTCTACTATGGCATCAAAAGCTCTCGGGTCGTTTATAGCTAACTCTGATAACATTTTTCTGTTTAATTCTATTTTTGATTTTTTTAATCCGTCAATAAATCTGCTGTACATTATGTCGTGTTTTCTTAGAGCAGAGTTTATTCGTGATATCCAAAGTTGTCTCATATTCCCGGCTCTTTTCCTTCTCCCTTCAAACGAGTGCTCCCCCGCTCTTAAGACTGCTTCATGAGCTCTTTTTAAGAGTTTACTTCTCGTGCCTCTGTAGCCTTTCGCCATTTTTAATATTTTTTTGTGTTTTCTGGTGGTTTTAAATCCGCCTTTTGTTCTGGACATTTTTATTTTTTCCTATTTTTCTTTTACTCTGCTTTTAGCATGCTTTGTAAGCATTTTCTTAAAATTCTTCTTGTGCCCTTTGTTAGCCTGAGGGATCATTTTATCATTTCTTTTCTTATTGCGAACACTTTTTTTCGCTTTCAGATGTCCCATACCGATGCTTTTTTTCATCAGCTTGCCATTTTTTGTTATTTTTACTCTTCTTAGAAGGGTTTTTTTAGTTTTTATTTTTTGTTTTGCCATATTATTTCCTTATTTCCTATTTTCCCGTAAAGATTGTCCATATCATATTTCCCATTCTTTTCGGCTCACTCTCCATTTTTGCCACTTCCGACAATTCTTTTTCTATTTTTTTAATCTGTTCAAAAGCCACTTCGGGAAACATTGCTTCCCTACCCCTCATTTTCACGGTTATTTTAACCTTATCTCCGTCAGAGATGAACTCCTTTGCTCTCTTAGCGAACCTTTGTATGTCCCCATCCCCCGTTGAAGGTCCAAGCCAAAATTCTTTTATTTCCGTTTTTCTGCTTTTGGCTTTTGCTGTGCTTTCTCTCTTTCTTTCCTCGTAAAGAAACTTCTTAAAGTCAGCTATCTTTGCTACTGGAGGATTTGCGTTGGGCACTATCAAAATCAAATCCATCTCATCTTCCCCGGCTTTGGTAAGCGCATCCCTTGTTTTCATAACCCCAAGATTTTCGCCCTTAGCGGATATGACTCTTATTTCTTCTGCTTTTATCTGTTCGTTTTTTGTGTACCAGTTAGGTATATTTTTGTCCTCCTGAACTTATGTAAATTACCACAAATTGAGAGATTTGGTCAAATACATTTCCTCAACCTTTGAAATAACCTCGTCTATTGTTCTTGCTCCTAAATTTTCCTCGGTACGGAGCCTGACGCTCACCTTATTATTTTCAACTTCTTTATCGCCTACTATTAGCATATATGGAATCTTCTTGATCTGAGAATCTCTTATTTTAGCCTGCATGGTTTCCGATCTGTCATCAACAAATGTTCGTATTTTTTTGTCTTTAAACTTTTGGGAAACCTCCCGAGCATATTTTAAATGTTTTTCTCCTATAGGGATTATCTGAACCTGAACGGGAGAAAGCCATACCGGAAAAGCCCCCGCAAAGTGCTCCATTAAAAATCCTATGAACCTCTCACTTGAGCCCAAAGGAGCCCTGTGCTGGACTATAACCGGTTTCTCTTTTCCGTCCTTATCAACGTACTTTAAACCGAATTTCTCAGGCATGTAAAGGTCAATTTGGTTTGTGGATATCCCGTATTCCGTTCCTATAGCCGATTTTATCTTGAAATCCATTTTAGGGCCGTAATGGGCTGCACCTTCATTTACTACTGTGTATTCTATTCCTGATTTATCCAGTGCCTCTCTGGTAATTTTTTCGGCTTTTTGCCACATTTCTTCTTCTCCGTGGTATTTGTTCATTTTTTCCGGGTCTCTCAAGTTAAGTTCTACATGATAATCCGTAAGTCCTAATGTGCTGTAATAATACCTGTGAAGGTCAACTATCTCTAAGAAGACATCTACGGCTTGTTCTTCTGAGCAATAAATATGAGCGTCATTCTGGCAGAAAACCCTGGGTCTTAATATTCCATTTATAGAGCCTCTGTTTTCATATCTTGCTACTGTTCCATACTCCGCAAGTTTTAACGGCAGATCTTTATAGGTTCTTGTCTTTGACTTGAAAATAAGATGGTGAAAAGGGCAATTCATCGGTTTTATGAAATATTCGTCCTCTTCTTCTCCCGGAACCTCCACTTTAAACATCTCTTCTCCGAAATATGAAACGTGCCCAGACAACTCAAAGAGCTTCTTTTTTGTCACGAAAGGTGTGGACACTCTTTGGTAACCCCATTTTTCTTCTGTTTCCTTTCCCCAATTTTCCAATTCTTCCCTTATTATCATGCCGTTTGGGAGCCAAAGCGGAAGTCCGGGACCTACCTCTTCAAAGAGTGTAAAAACTTCAAGGTCCTTATTTATGTTTCTGTGATCTCTCTTTTTCTGTTCTTCCATTTTGGCTAAATATTCATCCAACTCTTCCTGAGTTTCAAAAGCCGTGGCATAAATTCTTGTCAACATTTTGTTCTTCTCACTACCCCGCCAGTAAGCACCTGCCACACTTAGAAGTTTGAAGAATCCTATATTTCCCGTTCTTCCGACGTGATTTCCGGCGCACAGATCTATATCGTAAAATTTTCCATCTTTTGCTCCTATCTCACACACGGTAGGTTTTTCGCCATCCTTTTCAAGATCGTTTATCATCTCCAACTTAAAAGGATTATCTTTAAAAGTTTCTTTTATCTCCTCAAATGTTGCCACTCTCATCTTTATCGGGAGATTTTCTTTTACTATATCTCTCATTTTCTGCTCAATTTTTGGGAAATCTTCTTCGGTTATTTTTCCGTCGTAATCAAAATCTCCGTAAAAACCATCTTCTATCGGGGGGCCCATAACTTTCTTTGCTCCCGGGAAAAGGCTTTCTACAGCGAGTTGCATTACATGCTCAGCGCTGTGTCTTAATGAAAATAGCGGGTCATCTTTAATTTTATCTACGACTTTTTGTTTTTTCATTTTTGTTTTTTGTCTCTAAGCCAAAAATCTGCTTCTTATTTTATTTTCCGGCTTTTCAACATTCATTATAACCTTTTTTGCTTAAATGGATACGGTTTTATGAGTTCTATCAACACTAATTCCCCGCTTCGGAGCGGGTTGTGAGTGTACTGTAGTATCTAAAAGATATAAGAAATGCTTTGTATTTCACTATGTTTATTTTTACTAATTGCCACTTTCGTTGTCAATGAAATTTATGTAAATAAAAAAAGCTTCACAAAATTATTGTGAAGCTCGTGGAGCCACTTTTCATTATTTTATTGAGTACCGTAGAAACTTTTTCGGAAAAGGGAAGTTGTTTCCATTGTTCCTTCTCTTTCTCATCAACGGGCTCTCCGAAATAAGCGGCAAAAATTGCTGCGTCATGCATGTTCATTACACCACTATCAATAAACTTTTTAATGACGCGGGCCACTTCCGGATTCTCTTTGCATATTTTTACGCAATCAAATAATTCTCCGAACTTTTCTGTTTTAACGATATTCTCCTCGTTAGGACGAAAATTCAGTGCCTCGAACAAACTTATCATGTGTTTCATTTTCTCCTCTTTTCTATTTTTATCTATTTTGGTTTTAAATTTTGACTACCGTAAATTTTTCGGAAGCTCGGAAAGAGATTTTACAATTTTAAAACCTCTTTTTCCACCTGTATTTTTTCGGTTCCGATTATTTTTGTTTTAGATAGTAAAAGTAGAATCGGATTGATAGTTATGGAGTAGATAAAATAGGCTATTGCTCCGTATATCTGTAAAAGACCAAAAACCAGAAGTGCCAACGCCGGACTAAAATATTTTCTGTAAGGTTCAATTATTTTGTCTACTTGCTCTGATATAGAGCTTGTGAATGTTTCTGCAATGTTTTTCTCCATATTTTCTCCGGAAATATTTTTTTCCGAAATTCCTAATGGATTAATTGCTGGAAAATCTGTTATTCCGAAACTCTTGAGAACGGTTGACAGCTCGGGATTTGTTTCTCCCAGAGAATTTAAATCGAACATTTTTTGATTTTCAAAATATTCCTTGTTGTATTCTTCCTCCACAATTTTTTCAACCGGTTTCTCTGCTATATCGGCAGCCCATTTTCCTACATCTGCGGAATAAACATCTTTGGATGCGAGGAATACCGCCAGTGCTGTCACCCCGCTTATAATTGCTAGAAAACCTTTAGATACAGGCTTTCCGGAATACGGCACTTTTATTTTTAGTAGGTTTTTTTCAAGCTTTTTCGTTTTGTTAATTTTGAGAAGAAAATAAAGTGAAAAACCAAATGAGCCTGCCAAAGCTTCCGTAAGGCCAAAGAAATTTAAAAAGATAAATATGTATATGAGGAGAATACAGAAAAGAATAAATATTTCCCATCTATTCTCTATGGTGCCGACTAAAATATTAAGGGTCCAAAGGGACAAGATTAAAAGTACAGCGAACGGAACGGCAAAATCTGGCGATAGAGAAAAATACTTCTTTGTGTCAACAAATTCAAACAATGTCCTTAACAAGAAAATAATTTCTAAGGAAAATAAGATATAAAATGCTACTTTCTTTAGCGAAAGAAAAGACTTTAAAGAAGATTTACCTTCCATTTTTTAAGTATAACTCCCATCCTCAGGGCTCACAACCATTTTGATATCCGCTTTTCAGTTTTTAGTGTCTTTAGAAGAAATTGTCGGTTTATTCCTGTTGATGTTGGGATTGCTCATAAAGCTCTGCATCGGCCTTGGTAACATTTATTGTTCCGTCCGGATGGTTTGCCGGGCTGTATATTGTGTATAACTTTAAATCTTCGGTTTCGCTTGTATTAATTACATTGTGATTTGTTCCTGCAGGGATTATTATTGCGTATCCGTCGGATATTTCGTATTCCTGATCATTTGCTATCACTTTTCCTTGTCCGGCTTCTATTCTAAAAAACTGATCTACTTTCTCGTGGACTTCCATTCCTATTTCTTCATTTGGCTTTAGATTCATAACCACCAGCTGACTATGCTCGTTGGTGGACAGAACCTTTCTGAAATTATTATTTTCAAGTGTTATTTTTTCAATATTGTCTACAAATATAGGCATGTTTTTCCTTTCTTAAATATTGTAAATAATTACGTTCAAAATTAAATACTTTAGTGGGTAAAGTATACTATCAAATTAGTTTTCGGTACATCGGGTTAATTGCTTTACTTGAAATTTCTTTCTCCCGATCTTATGCTCATATATTCTTTTATTACCGGTATTTTGCTGAGGTAGTTTTTGTGCATATCTACATAAGGTCCTACTCTTGCTGCTTCGTTTCCGTATCCGCCTGTTCGGTCATCCATAGAATCTTTGTATTCAAAAGCAGGTGTTGTTAAATCCCCTCCCTTTATCCATGTTTTTCTTAGCCCTGTTGACTGAATTTCACTATTGTTTTCAATTCCCCCGATCCATGTTCTTCCCAAAGAATCACTGCAGAACATATATTTAAGACTACCGTCTTTTGAGGGGAAAACTTCAATTATCATTTTCCCATATAAGATGGTCTCTTGCTCCCAGCTTGTTAGCAATTTTGAAAAATCCGGAGATTCGTCTTTGGATAGAATCATTTGCTCGGGCGGTGTTTTTCCATGTTCCGCGTAAAAATTACCTTTTAGTCTTCTGGGAGAAAATTCCACCTCATCGTAATATTCTCCAGGTTGCTCCCCGAATATTTTTGCAGTTCCGGCGAGGATAAATTCAGAGTTTCTTTTTAATTTTAATATGTTTTTATCGTCTTTAGTTGTAACGGAAAGAGCTTGTTGTAATTCTACGGGAAGGGTTACACTTTCTTCTCCGTAGCCTTTTCCCAACCAGCTTATTTTTCCGTTTTTTCCCATTTTATAGTCAGGTAAATAGCGCCAAATTCCCTGAGAGTTACTTCTGTAATACGATCGCGCAATTGTTTTTCCTTCCTTTTCAACGTAAGCTACAACAGCTATTCTCCCGCCCCCCAATTTATACGCCGATGAGAACCATATGACAGAATCCTCAATTTCAGTTTTATATCTGGGTCCCAATCTCTCTTCTTTTAATATTTCCGGAGTTAGGTATTCCCCCATAAAAGCATCACCGTGTATCTCTGTTTTATTCAAAATTTCCCCGGCTTTTTCTTTACTTATGGTTTCTATTTGGGGTTCTATAATTTCTTCCCATACCCTTTCCATTTTTGGTGGTGGGTAATTTTCCCTTTTTTTTCTTGTTTCTATCGGATCGGTGTTTGTGGGTCTATTTTTTCTATTCTCCGGCTTCCCATATCTTTTCCACGCTTCTTCTTGTAGTAGTTTTATCTGGTCGTAATAATCTGCCCCTTTTCCATAAAGGATGTGACTTAGTTCCTCCAGGGATTCTTTAAATTCATTGTATTTCTCGGGAGATACTTTTGATCCCATTTCTCTTAAGATTCCTTGTGTGGCTTTTTCGAAAATTATCGGATCCGGATATCTCCACAATAATCTCGGAAGATCCGTCGGTTTTAGTTCGTTTCCTCTGGTAAAATCGTTTATTGCAAGTTTGGTTAAAAAACTTTTCATCGGAAGAGCATACTTATGATTTGATATTTTTCCGAACATTTCAGTCGGGTTATTAGGGTCTTTTTCGTTCTCAATGGGAAGTGCTATATGGAGAAGAAGATTTTCAATTTCCCCCTCTCCTATTTCTCCATTGGCCAATTTTTGCAGAAGTTCTTCCCGTTGTTTATTTTTTTCCTCGTCCGGAATTTTCGATTGTTCTTCAAAAATGGCATCGGGATTTCCAGAACTAAGTGCAGTAATAATTTTTTCCTGTTGGCGTTTATTTGGGGTTATTTCTGTAGTTATCTCTCTATGTGTTTCTTTTTTCTCGAGTGCAATGGTATCGATGGTTTCTGTTTCGAGCATACTCTAATGTTACTATAGTTTTTTGTATGATTAAATCTTAAAAAAATCTTAGTTTATTTGCTTTATCGGAAATTTCCAAATTTCAGTGTGTTTTTTTGGTGGGCGGTACAGGAATCGGCTACGCTTCTTAACATCTTGTATTTCGCTAACGCTCAAACAATCTGTAAAGCTCGCAGCCCCGCCTCGCTCCGCTTCGGCATTCGATTCCTTAAATCTTATTTGTTTACTTTATTGAAAATCTCTAAGTATGATTTTATCCTTGGTGGGCGGTACAGGAATCGAACCTATGACCTCCACAATGTCAATGTGGCGCTCTAACCGACTGAGCTAACCGCCCTAACTCTTCTTTTTCGACCGAACCAACCAGAATCAGTTCATAAGTGCACTTATGAACCGTATTAATTTTCCGTTTCCCAAGCTTTATAGTAGATTTACTTACCCTTAGAACCCATTACCTTATCAATTATTCCGTACTTTACTGATTCTCCGGCGTCCATCCAATAATCTCTATCCATGTCGGCCTTCACTTTTTCCAATTTTTGACCCGTTTCTTTTGCTATAGCTTCAGCATACTGGTCCCTAAGTTTTAACATATGTTTGGCTGTTATTTCAACATCTGTGGCCTGTCCTTCAACGCCTCCTATTACCTGGTGAATCATTGTGTGAGATCCCGGTAAGGCGTATCTTTTTCCTCTTGTGCCGGCTGAAAGTATTAAAGCCGCGGCTGATGCCGCAAGCCCGACATTTATCGTCATGACGTCGTTTTTTATGTATTTTATTGTATCGTACATAGCGACTCCGGCGTAAACTTCTCCTCCTGGAGAGTTTATGTAAACACTGATGTCCTTTTTGGGATTTTCGCTCTCCAAAAACAACATCTGAGCTATGAAGGTATTTGCAACCCCCATATCTATCGGACCTGTGACGAAAATCACAAAATCCTTCAATAGCCGGGAATAAATATCATAGGATCTTTCCATCCCACCCTGGTCTCTTTCTACTACTATGGGGACTAAAGTTTCATTCATCATTTTATTCCTCCTTTTTCTCACTTTCGGGTTCCTCTTTCTCATGATTTTCCTCGTGAGCGTGGGGTCCCTGAGTATCTTCTATTAATTTTGTTAAAAGTTTATTTTTCTCAAGTATAGTTCTTATGTATAGTTTTTGCATCGGGTCGCGCATTTGTTCAGCCACACTTGGGTCTCCTGCGGCTTCTATCATTTCTTCTATTTCCCGGTCGCTTACTTCTATTTTCTCCAACCCGACAAGATAAGAGAGAACAAATTCTGCTTTTATATTGTTTTCGGCTATTTTTGTATATTCTGCCCGTAGTTCGTCCGCAGTTTTTTCCTGAGCTTTCAGATATTTTTCGATCGGTAGTTTAATCGTCTCTAGTTGATCCATTAATCGCATCATTAATCTATCGGTTTCCTCTTCTATTAAAATATCCGATACTTCAACCTCCGACTCCTTCAAAAGGATATCTATTACTTCATTCGGGCCTATATGAGCATGGTTTTCTTCCTCTTTTTCTACGTTTAGTTCACCTTTTTTTAGTTTTTCAAGTTTTTCTTTTTCCAGCTTTTCGGTTTTTTCTTTGTAATAGTTTTTTAAAGCCTTTCTATAATCTCCGATTTTTACTTCCGGTTTTACTGCAAATTCTGCTGTGAACTCTAAATCTTTTTCAATGTCAAATTCTTTTATTTCGACTTTAGGATTGGATACCGGAGAAACTTTGTTTTCTTTCAAAGCCTGGGGGTAAAAAGTCTGAAGAAGCTCATTTATTGCATCTCCGTAAAGTTTTGAGTTTCCAACTTTTTCGATGACCATCTCTCTCGGGGCCGTTCCCTTTCTGAATCCCTGTATCTCCGTGTTTTCAACGGCTTTTTTTACCTCGTTATTATAGAATTCCTTAACTTTATCGTTTTCTATGGTAACAGCCATTTTTATTGTTGATTTTGGTAGTTTTTCTATTTGTGTTTTCATAGTGTGGTTATTGTATCATAGGGGAGTTTAATTATTTGTACTTTTTTCCGAGCAGTTTCTCTATATTTCTAACTGTACCGTCCTTTTTGGCGAATTGTGACCACCACCATTCCTGGGGGGTGCTAGTTTTCATTTTTATAGCCAATTTCTTTGCCGAGTTAGTTTTCATATAAGGAACTCTGTCTTTGAAATCTCCTTTGAACCATCTATCTGCTAGTTTGTTTCCCTGCCAGGACAAAGTCCATTCTAAATACATCTGTTCTAAACTATCAGCATCTTTGGCGCATTTCGATTCCAGAGAAACTCTCTCTTCAAATTCTTTGATTAGATTTGTCATATCTTTAGAAAAAGGGGTGTTAGCGAATTGATCTTTAACTGCTTTTTCTTCGTCAGCTGTTGTGTAATGTTTACCCACAAAATCGATATCCCCGGTTCGTGCTTCAACCATGTCGTGGAACAATCCCATTGCCATTGCCCTTAGTGCTTTTTCCTGGGTTAACCCTTCCATCTTGGCTATGCAGTAAGATATAACCGCTACATGGAAACTGTGAGATGCCACCGTGTCAAATGTATTACCGAGATGTTTTGTATGCTGTCTGGGCATTTGCATCAGTGTTCCTGCCTGCTGTATTAGGTGAAAAGTTTTTTCTATTTGTTTATTGCTTATGGTGACCGGTTTTTTTGTTTTCATCCTTTACTATTTTACCATCATTGTCTAATTTATTACTCCTGATCCAATGCATAATTTTCCTATGTAAAAAACACAATACTGACCGGGCGTAACAGCCGATTGGGGGTCTTTGAATTTTATGATGCAGGTTTTACTATTTCCCTTTACGGGAATTATTTGTGCTGGGATCGATTTACTCTGGTATCTTATTTTTGCTTTTACCTCAAGTTTTTTTCCGTAGAAATTGTCTGTTGAAAAGAAGACATCTGAAAGTTTAGCTTCACTTTTTCCTACATCGGATCTATTTTTTGAAACTACTATCGAGTTATCTATACTGTTTTTCTGTATGACGTAATATGGTCCTCCGGGCAACCCTATTTTCTTTCTCTGTCCTATTGTGTAATATTGCAGACCTTCGTGCTTACCGAGAATTTTTCCTTTTGTATCAATTATATTTCCGGATTTATTTCCCACCTCTTTTTCTAAAAAATTATCCATTTTTTTTGGAGGGATAAAGCAAAAATCCTGGCTTTGTCTGACCTTATTATAAAAATCAATGTTCTCGTTTTTTAAGATTTCATAAACTTCTTTTTTTGTAAATTCCCCTAACGGGAAAATTATTCTTTCAAGCCACTCCTGTGGTAAAAGATTTAGATAGTAGGTTTGATCCTTGTTTTTATCTTTTGGCACGGAGAGAAAAAAGCATTTATATTTTCTGCTTTTTGTTATTTTTGCGTAGTGGCCGGTTGAAAAATATTTTATGTTTTTTGAGTCGGCGAATTTAAATAAATGAAAAAATTTGGTATTTCTGTTGCAGAAAACACAGGGGTTTGGTGTTTGAGAGTTTTTCAGAGAGTTTATTGTGTATTTTATAACATTTTTCTGAAAATCTTCCACGACATCCAAAATATAATGCTCGCACCCATATTTCTCACATATTTTTTTGGCCCTTTCAATGGAAGATAGCGCACTTTTCGCATTTTCCTCTGTAGGATTTTTACCCCTAACTTCTTCGGATAGGTTTTTATCCTTTATTTTGTTTTCCCATGTCGGGAATTTTAGAGAAACGCCGATGGGGTCCCACCCGTTCTTTTTAAGAAGAATTAAAGTCGCTGTTGAGTCAACTCCCCCGGACATACCTACCACTATCTGCTGCCCTTTTCCGTTTTTTATTTTTGTTTTTGCTTTTATTCCTGCTGATTTTCCATCCATTCCTCATACCTTTCAGCCAGCATCTCATTGCCCCTGACTATTTGTTTGTGCTTTTCCTCCAGAGATTTAGGAATGGGTTTTTTGTTGTTAAAGAGATAATCGTAGATTGCTTCTGCTAAAGCTTCGGTGGCAAGTACGGAGCAGTGAATTTTTATCGGAGGGAGTCCATCCAGAGAATCAATTATGTCCCCTTTCCCTATTTCTAAGGCCTCCTCTATAGTTTTTCCTTTTACCATTTCGGTTATTGCACTGCTTGTGGCTATCGCCGCAACACATCCGAAGGTTTGGAATTTAATATCGGATATTATTTCTTTTTTACCTTCTTTTTTTATTTTAATGTAAAGATACATCATGTCTCCGCAGGCCAAGTTCCCGACTTTCCCTACCCCATCAGCGTTTTTTATTTTTCCGAGATTTTTCGGTTTGTGAAAATATTCAAGTACTTTTTCGGTATACATATTTTTTCCTTCTTCCTTATAAAATTAAAAATCTTCTCTCAGGTTCATCGGCGAGATGGATCTTATTTTCCTTACAGCTTCGGGCAAAACCTCCAAAAAGTAATCAACTTCCTTTTCTGTGGTATATCTTCCTATGGAAACTCTTATTGTGCCTTGGGCGTATTTTTCGTCTACACCGCAAGCTAAAAGCACGTGTGACGATTCAAGTTTCGGAGAGGCGCAGGCCGATACTGTTGACACTTCTATTCCCTTCGAATCAAGTTCCATCATCAGAGCCTCTCCTTCAATGAAGTCAAATCTGACATTTATGTTGTTAGGAAGTCTTTTTACAGGATGCCCGTTTAGGTGAGAATGGTCAATTTTTTTCAAAATGGTTTTTATCATTTTATCTCTGAGTTTGGTTTGCCTGAGTCTTTCATCGTACATTTCTTTTATACAAAGCTCTAACGCCTTTCCGAATCCTACGATTGCCGGAACATTGACGGTTGAAGATCTTTTTCCTCTTTCGTGTCCGCCTCCGTGCAGGAGAGGTTCTATTTTTACTCCGTTTCTGATGTATAAAAGTGCCGCTCCCTTAGGTCCATAAATCTTGTGAGATGAGGCCGTAAGTAAATCAATGTTAAGTTTTTGCACATTTATAGGCATTTTTCCGAAACTTTGGCATGCGTCGGTGTGGAATAAAACTCCCTTTTCTTTGCAGATCTTTCCTATTTCTTCAATCGGCTCGATAGTGCCTATCTCATTGTTTGAGTGCATTATTGAGACCAAAATTGTGTCTTTTGTTATCATTTCCTTAAGTTTTTTTGTATCTACAAATCCGAATTCGTCAACGGGAGCAAATTCAACCTTGAATCCGTTTTGGGCGAGATATTTAGCGCTGTTTAAAACGCAGTCGTGCTCTATTGCCGAAACGATTATTTTATTTCCTTTGTCCTTGTTAGCCGCGGCAATTCCTTTTAAAGTCCAATTGTTGCTTTCTGTAGCTGAGGAAGTGAAAAATACCTCACTTATCTGGCAGCTTAGGTAATTTGCAATTGTTTCTCTTGCTTTATCCGCGGCTTTATTTGCTTCTACTCCCATTGAATGAATCGAAGCTGAGTTCCCGTATTTTTCCGTATAATAAGGCAACATCGCCTTTATCACGGCTTTATCAACTGGCGTTGTTGCGGCATAATCAAAATATATCCTCTTTTTAGTTTTTGCGTTTTTCATAAGCGGTAGATATTCTACCACAATGTTTAGAGACGGTTTATTTTAGGAGTTATCCGGAATAATAGAAGGGGTGGTTTTTACGGTTCCAATCTTTTCACACCTCTATAGAGATATGTAGCCTCACGTATATTGGCTAAATTAAGCATCTTCATCATCATTCTTGCCGGGCCTACACCAAGTCCTCCATGCGGAGGGCATCCGTATCTAAAGAAATTTAGATAAAATTGAATCGGCTCTAGCGACATTCCTTTTTCTTTTGCCTGTTTTACCAAAATGTCGTATCTATGCTCTCGTTGAGCTCCCGTTGTAATTTCCAACCCATCCCATAGTAGGTCAAAGCTCTTGGTAAGCTTTGGGTTATCATCAAGTCTCATGTGATAAAAAGGTCTGGCATCAGCTGGATACTCGGTTACAAAAACAAACTCGTGATTTTCTTCCTTTTTAATATAATCTGATACGGCTCGTTCTTCCTCGGGGCTGAAGTCGCCTTCTTTTTCGCTCGGCACCTTTAATTTTTTTAATATTTCTTTGGCCTCTTCCATGGTTATCTGAGGAAAAGGAATTTCCGGAATAGTAAGCTCTCTGTTAAAGTATTTTTTAATATCCTCCCCGTATTTTTCTTTTATTTTTTCTATGATGTAACGTATTAAGTTTTGCTCTAAGTTCATTACATCCTGATGGGATTCTATATAGGAAAATTCCAGATCATACCCTGTAAATTCTGTAGCGTGGCGTGATGTAAATGATGGATCGGCTCTAAAAACCGGTCCTACTTCAAAGACTTTTTCAAATCCCGAAGCCATAGCCATTTGTTTGTAAAATTGAGGAGATTGGGCCAAATACGCTTTTCTATCAAAATATTTTACTTCAAAAAGTTCGGCTCCCGTTTCGCTCGGTGAGCTCATAAGTTTGGGAGAGTGTATTTCAATAAAATTATTTGCAATCAGATATTCTCTGAAAGATTGTTCCATTAAAGTCCAAACTTTAAATATAAGTGTATTGCTTGGTTTTCTTAAATCCAGCCATCTCCAATCCAACCTTTTCTGAGGATCAACTTCCTCCCCAGCTTTATTAACTACCGGTATGGGAAGAGGTGTTTCCGCCTCGGAAAGTACCGAGATTTTTCTAATTGATATTTCTACTCCTCCGGGAGCTTGAGCTTCTTTCTTTGCTGTCCCGATGATTTCGACTACCGATTCCATACTTAAGCTGTCAATTAGATCTGTTTCTTCTTTTGGAAGATCTGATGCAACGGTTTGTATTGTTCCCGACACGTCTCTTATAATCAGGAATTTTATTTTTCCCTGGTTTCTTATCGTTTGGACAAATCCGGAGATTTTTATCTCTTCTCCTATATGATTTTCTATTTGATTTATCGGTGTTCTTTCTGTTTTTTCGTTTTTCATAAGCGGAATAATTCTATCATAATGTAAAATCTCATTTTGCGACTTCTTTGATCAGTTTTACAGCGTAGTCAACAATATCTTCCTTGTCATAATAAATGTCAGGCTTAATTTTTGTCTCCTCAATCGGTTTTTCCTTTCCTTCTAAATAAAATCTCCATCTTGGAATGCCCAGTACATATTTATCTCCACCATACTCGATGAGATGTTTTATAGGATGAGCGCTCCCTCCAAAAGTTTCTGTGCCGATAGTTACACAATCGGTTCCGCTTTTCATCACGGCTACAAATCTCTCCGCACTTGAAAAAGTTTTGCCGGAAATTAAAATTGCGATTGGTTTTTCATATTTTTCTCCTTCTTCCGGATATGCAGTAACTTTTACTCTTTTTAATCCTCCTTCCTTTCTTAATTGTACATTTGTTCCTACTTTATGGATCCCTTCTTTAATAAAATGTTTTTGGGCAAATGCTCTTGCTGGTATTATATGTCCCCCCTCGTTATCTCTAAGATCTAATATCAATCCTGTGCTTTCATCTTTATATCGCAAAAATATATTTTCCAACTGCTGTTCCAGCTTGTCACGATCGACTGCAAAAGAAGGTATTCTCATATATAGAACATCATCTATCATTTCACCTGAGGGAAATTTTTCAGGTCTTTTTTCATTTTCCACGTCTTCTATATCTTGATTTTGATCTATCTTTTCAAAATAAGCGTGGGGATTGTTCAGAAGTTTTACCATCTCATTTATTTCATCTATCGGATTTGATGGTTCTATATTTACTGCTTTTCCCATATAAGAGTTGTATTCTTCTTCATTCAAGAAAGGATATGTAGCGGCTATGTGGGTTAATATCTCTGATGGCAGGTCTTTTTCTTTCTCAGCATTTTCTTCTGATTTATCCGGTGGTGTATCTTCCGGCGATGTATTTAAGAAATTGTTTGGTATTTCTCCCGATTTCATAAGTTATTCTTAAATAATTTTACCAGTAAAACTGTTTCTGAGTTCATGTCCGTCTTTATGGATGTTTTTGTATTAAATATCAGTGTTTTCTGGTTGGTCACATAAAAATTATATCAATAAATTTAAAAGGAATATAAGAATTGCTATGGTAATGATAAGGGTTTTCGCTAATTTTCCGCAAAATTTGAAGCTAACCGGAACTTTTATGGTGGGCGAGAGAGGACTCGAACCTCCACCCTTTCGGACACGGTCCTAAGCCGTGCGCGTATGCCAATTCCGCCACTCGCCCCCGGAAATAATAGACTTTAATCTTTAAAATCTTGAAGATCTTTTTCTGCCACAGTTTTACTCACAGTAACCCGAGTATTTTTCTACAGTTTTTCCGATCTTCTGGTACAGGGGAATTATAACAAATATACGGGTACTTTCTTCGCGTGGGTATATAATTTAGATATGGAAATAGAAACTATTGCTATATGTGAAGAGGAAGGAAATAATTCCCTGGAAAATGGAGAAAATAGAGAAAATGAAAAAAGCGTAGAAAGTGTTTCCGATCAAATAAAAAGTGTTTTGGATAAATTACCTCCCGAAGAACGTTCAACGAGCATAGACGAGCAAAATGAGGCCTTGGACTCCCTTGGTCAGGATTTTATTATCGGACTTAAGGCTCATATTTATAACGCTATAAAAACAGAGGGGGATAGAGAAAAAGAAGGTAAGCCGAACAAAATGGATGATTTCAGAAATAATCCTGAAAGATTTATTAGGGGACATCTAAAGGGAGAGATTTTTGAAAAGTTAGTGGTTATGGATCCTGTTATCAGATCGGAAAGATTTAAAGGTGTCGACCCGAAAAAAGTGGCGGAAATGGAAGCTTTATCAAATGAGATTCTTAGTGTAATGCAAAATCCTGCAAGGTATAACCTTGAAGATAGAATTCAGCTGAGGAGGCTTCCTGACGCGACTTATATTGATATAACAGATGCGGGGTATGTTGAGATTCTTGGGGTTGGGGAAGCCAAGTCCGGAAGGATAGATAAGAGATTTCGTTCTCAGGCGCTTGGTTATGAAGAATCGGTAAAAATCGTCTCCGAGGGTCTTAGCAAAATAAGACACCCAAAGAGACTGCGAAATTTGGGCTTGAACCATTTAGCGGATAGAATGGAAAAAGCAGGAATGTCCGGAGTTTCTAATTTTGTAAGAGTAGCGTCTGATTTTAAAGAGACTCTCATTATTCCTCAGGATAAAATTCTAGATTATGACTGGGTAGAAGATATTGTTGATAATATTCTAAGATCTTCTTTCACAACCTACGAATTGGACGCGATTACAAAATGGGCTTATGAAAAAATACAGGAATAAAACCCCGTAAATTAAGCGGAGAAAAGCGCAGCCCTATCAATAATTCTAGGAGTTTTTATTCTGCCAATGAAAAATTTAACCCCGTTTCTCCAATTTATCGGATTTGGGGGCGTGTAAACAGGTGCAATTTTTTCCGGTGTGTCCAGTCCTTTTTCAACATATTTTTCGGACAGTTCTCTTCCCACTATCTCTATAGCTTCGTCAAAAGATTTAAAGTAAATGGCGTTTTTTCCATAAATTCCCCACCCGAACGGATTATATGAATTTGGAATAATTTTTTTTCCGCATGACGATTCCATACACGCAATTGCAGGAAGAAGTCTGTAGTCAAGGTTGTACTTATCGGCGGTATCAACAAAAGTATCGGCATTTTCCACTAAAGGTGATTTTTGCTCCTGAAAAAATTCCTCCAGAGATTTTATTTTCTCTTCCCTGCCCTCGCCCGTGTTTTTTCCGATAAAGCTTTGGGGTAATTCCTTTGTTTTTTTCTCTGGAAGATGAGGAAAAGCGGCAGATAAGGCGAAAACCGCTACAAAAGGCAGTATATTTAACTGTAATTTTAGTAAGTTTTTACTCATAGAACGAGGATTCTAACATATTTTTACTCTTTTTTCAAATGCTATAGGGTAATATTTATGAGAATAATAAAGTTGCAAATGGAATATACAGGAGATTTTATTGCATAAAGTTTAAAAGAAAATTAAATCCACATGGAGTTTTTAGATTTTCATTAAAGCAGATATTTATTAAAAAGTTTTTACAGAAGATTTTTGCGGTTACTTTTCGGGGGTCTCGTAATTTTTAATTAGCTCGGCAAAATGATTTACTCCTTCGCACCAGGAACCTTTTGAGGGCGGTGTGTACGTTTTCATTATTTCGCAGGTATCGGTAATTCCCTTAGAGTAAAAATTTTTGGAAAAATACTCGGAAACAGTCTCTATTCCTCTCACCCAATTGTCAAAGGAAAAAGTTATGTCCCCATATACTGCCCATCCCCACGCGTTATACGATTCTGCCCCGCCTATTTTGGGTGATTTTTTGCCGCATCCGGATTCCTGGAATGAGACAGCGGCGACGAGCCACCAGGGTATATTATTTTTGTCAGCTTCGTACACCATTACGTCTCCGAGTCCCTCCAGCGGGCAATTATACATTTTGTAGACCTCGTTTATTCTTTGAGCTCTGGAATCTTTTGAATATATTGAAGTTGTTGCAGTTTGAGGTTTTAAGGGCTTGGAAGAATACATTGAATATTTTTTTGTCTCTTCAGGTTCGGCTTTTTGCGGCGTTACCATTAAAGAGGTTAGAAAGGCGAAAATAATGACGATTGACGCGGCGGCCCATATTCCGGTGACTCCAGCTCTGAGTTTTTGGGGATTTATTCTGAATTTCAGAGTTTTTATCGGTTTTTTAATAAATGAAAGCGGAGATGATTTTGGAGATTTTACATTGTTTTTAAGGTCAAAGTCGGCTATGGTAAACTTCTCCGGTTCTTCGAAAAGGGAGTTTATCTGCTCAATAGAGCCTTTGCTCCCGGCTTTGGAGATTTTCTTTTTCAGTATCTTTTTTCCGTCTTTATAGAAGCTTCTGTTGATAGAGATTTTGTTCATGATTTACGATAGATTATCACAGGTTTGTTTGTTTTTACAAGATGACAAAGTTACGGAGTTTTGTTTTTGATGGATTTGAAGGTGTTAGTAGTACCTGTAGAGTAGGAAAAAAGATTAGACTGTTTGGTAATATTACTTATAGTAAGAATTATAGTGCAATAGGATTTTTGACATGTTTTAGGTTTATTGTTACTATAGCGACAAAAACTAAGGCTAAAAAATAACAAGCCAAATTGACTTATATCTCATAGTATGCTATTCTAATAAACAGAGATGCATTCAATCCCTATCACCTAAGGAGGATGAAATGGAGAATGGTTGGTTTTTTGCTGGTTTGATCCTTGGTCTTGTCGCTGTGAGATTCATAAAGAAGTTCATGGGCTTCATATTATCCAAGGAGGATGAAACGGAAAGGAGTTGGTCTTCAGTAGGCCTGTTTGCCTTTTTTGCCGTCGTTGTAGTGTTTATCAGCGGCTTCATTGGTCAGTGGGTGTGGGTCTGGGTTGTGCCTGACGTGTTCGCAGGTGCTGTGGAGAAGGGCGTTCTTCCCGCTTCTATCACCTTTGGTCAGGCATTAAAACTGTTCGTTCTGCTCTGTGCATTTACCGAAGTGGCCTTTGAGCGTTATTACCACAAGGAATAATCGCGCAAATACCACCCCGAAGCTCTCTTGTCTACTCTTGGTCATCAAAAACCAACTGCGGACTAGAGAGCTTCTTTCTTTTAATACCCTAATTTATTACCCATTTTATGCAGGTGTCTTTGTGTTAAATCAAAGCTTGAAGGAAAGCTAACTAAGGTTTGTCGTTTTTGGTCGGGGTGGGCGGACTCGAACCGCCGGCCTCACGGTCCCAAACCGCGCACTCTAGCCAACTGAGCTACACCCCGTAAATCTTAAATCTTCACTTCGTAAAGTATATATATTAAATCCGGAAGAACCGCTTCAAAAGGTTCAGAAACGTATATTGATCTTTTGTTGTGAACCAAATCTACCACGTGCAATTTTATCGTATACAAGCATTTTTGGGTAATCGGGCAATCTGCAACTGTTGAGTCTTTTTTGTCAATATTTCTTGAAAACTCCGATATTACAAAAACGTCATTATCCAAAAAGTATGCCCTGTCAAAATAACAATTTCCTTTTGTAGAACAGTCGAGCACCCTCGCATCTATGATTTTATCTTCTTTCAGGCCGTAAACTCTGACCTCATTTGCCATTATATTGTCTCTGGGAACGTTTCTGAAATCTACAAAAATTCTTCCATTCGGGGAAAAAACCACTTTATCAAGATTTTTGTGCTCTTCCAAAGTTTTTTCGTACAAAGCTTTTTGCTCGGGATCATCTATTGAATAAACAGCCATCCAGGTAGTATTGTAAATTTCATTCTCTTCTTTTAATTTGAAATCATCCGCGTCTATGTCCAAATCGTGATTCTTCAGATTCGTAATCCATCTTTGAAAAAGCCTGCTCTCCTCCACTTTTTCCGGAAGTTTTGATTTATCAATTGATCTTTGTTTTTCAATGTTCAAATAAACCCCGAATGTCGTTGCTATAAAAATTATTAAAATTAATATAGTGTCAAGCTTCTTCCTCATAACCATATTCTACCTCAAAAGAAAGAAAATCATTAACTTTGTAATATAATAGTCGTATGAGCAAGCCTTTATCTCTTGTAAAAAAACATATCCTGTCAAAGCATTTTCCCGTTTTTGAAGTAGTGGCACTTGTTCTGTTTGCGCTTTTTTTCAAGATGGTATCAAAAGTAAATTTCATGCAAAATGACGATTGGAACAGGACCACATCCGTTCTAAGATTTATGTCGGGAGATGTATCTTTGATTCAGGTTACCGCTACAACTTTTTATGTTCAGGGAATGCTCGGGGTTATTTTTGCTTCAATTTTTGGCATCGGAAAACTACCTTTTCTTACCTTAATTTTTTCCGTTCTGGATTTTTATGTTTTTGCGAGAATTTTGCATGACCACTTTGATTTCGGAAAATTAAAATCGATTATCTTTTCTCTGATATTTTTCTTTACTCCGCTTCATATTTATTCATCAATAGGTTTTATGACGGAAAACTATACTATGCTCTTTATGCTTCTTTCTCTGTATTTTCTTCTTCAGCACGAAAAAGACAGAAAGCCTAAAAGTTTTATCTTTTTTAATCTTTCCGGAGTTTTGTCCTTTTTTACAAAGCAAAACGGAATAATTTTTAATGTCGCTTATATTCCGTATTTAATAATTAAAAAAAGGTATAAGGAAGCGTTGGTGCAAATTGCGGTCGTAGGTTCTCTTTTTGCCTATTATTTTTTCCTTTTTCCGCAGACCGAAGAAATGCAGGACAAAGGTTTTATTTACAAAAACTTTTTTGATTGGAAATACGCTTATTCTTTAATTTACGGAATTTTGCTTGTAACCGTGTCTTTTGTTCTGCCGTTTGTTTTTGGAGTGGTTTTAAGTGTTTTCTCGGAAAATAAGAAAAAACCGGTGAAGATATTTTTGATGCTGGCTTTTTCGGGGATTTTATATTTTTTGTTAAATAAGTATTTTGCTCCGGGAAAAATATCATGGGAGGAATATCCTTATTTTGAAAATACCTTTGAAAGAACGGGTTTTTTCCCAAGGTCAATTTTGGGTACGAAATATTATTTTAAGTGGAATTATGATATTTATAGATATTGGGATTTGGCCTCAAAGATTCTTCTGGCTATGCTTATCCCCTGTCTTTTTGTTTTAAGGAAAAAAGTTGTGAATATCTACTCTATTTCTATTGTCGGGTATATTGTGCTGATGATTTTCACCCAGGTGTTTTTTGACAGATATCTTCTTCCGCTGATCCCGATGTTTATTCTTTTTCTACTTTACATTATGCCGAACAACAGAAAAAGATTTCTGAAAATGCTATCCTGCGTTGTGTTTTTATTTTTTACCGCCTTTTTGTCAATGCAGATGGCTAACGATTTTGTTGTTTCAAACAATTATGTCTGGGGAAGAAGTGAGTCTCTGGTAAAAGAAGGCGTTTCTCCGAAAAATATACGGGCTACAATGGCATGGCAGAAGATTTACGGCTTATCGGAAGAGCCGGAGTTTTTCTTTTCTTTTAGCAGCCCGGAGGTTGAACCGAATTATCTTGAAAAATATTATCTTTTTGAGGAGAAGAGCTTGAATTTTCCGGGGAGCATTTTTGTTGATCCTATGATTTTTTTGTATAGGAAGAAGTAGTTAATTACGGCGGTTAAAAATATTTTTTTATTAAACCGCACTCACATGAGATGAAAGTTAAAAATTTAGATATAGTTCATAAAATTATTCATGTTTTGGAATTGGCTCTTCTGCTTTTTTTAATATTCATTTCTTTTTTCTACAAACTTGGATACGAGAATATAAATGTTGATCAATTTCTTTGGTATGACCGCACGGAGAAATTTTTCAAAGCGCTATCGGAGGGAAAATTTGCCTCTACGTACCAGCAATACCACCCTGGCGTAACCTTGATGTATCTGATAGGTTTGGGAAGGCTGGTTTATCAGAAATTTACAGGAGATTATTCAAGTTGGGCAGATATCACCTACGAAAACTTCGGAACTTATAATTTTTATACAAAACTCTTCGTGGTAATTTTCTGTTTGCTCATAATTTTTTATTCCGCTTTTGTAATTTACAAAATAACTTCTTCCGGAAAAATGTCCCTAGCATTTTTGTTTTTCCTTTTTCTTGAATCATACTATGTTGGACTGATTAGAAATCTTCATATGGATGGAATTCTTTCCGTTTTGATATTTTCCTCAGTTCTGTCCTACTATTACGGCTGTACAAGTAAATCTTCCAAGTATGTTATTTTCTCGGGGATACTGTCGGGATTGGGGTTGCTGACTAAATCTCCTTCTATTTTCATACTTCCATTTTGCGGAATAATTTTTTTGAGTCTTTTTATAAAACGAAAGGAGGACAGAAAATGGCTGGTGCAAAAAACTGTTATTTGGTTATTGCTGGCAATTCTTGTATTTTTTGCTCTTTTTCCGGCCATGTGGGTTGCGCCCTTGGATACTTTAAGGAGAATAATATACGACGGGGTTTTAGATACTGGAGTTTCCGGAGGTTTTAATCACTACATAAATGATGTAAGAATAAGAGATCCTGGTTTTCCGTTTTATTTTTTGGTGCTTAAATACAGATTAACCCCCATTCTTCAGTTTTTAATTATATTGTTCATTGTTTATATCCTTTTAACATTTCTTCTGGGCACGTTCAGAAAAAGACACCCCGATAGGGAGAAAATTTTAGATATAATTCTTTTTTCATTTATCTTTGTTCTCATATATCTTGCCGCTTTTATAGCTCTTAAGAAAAAAACGGATCGTTATATGTCTCCGATTTACCCATTTCTTGTTTTTATTGCAGCTTATGGTTTTTGTAAATTTATAGATCTTATGAGGAGAAGGGAAAAGAAAATTTATTACGTCATTCTTAAAATACTTTTTTCGGCAGGGGTTTTAGTAGGATCGGCATATTATGTTTGGAATATCAGTACGATAAAACCTTATTTTATGGCTTACTACAATCCTCTTTGGGGAGGAATTAAAAAGGCGAAAGATGAAATATATTTAAATCAAGGTGGCATCGGCGTTTTTGAAATAGCAGAATATCTACATTCCTTAAATTTACCGGAAAATACTGAAATAGCAGCCCGAAGTATAAGAGAATTGACTGCAGTAACAAAGTATTCAATTAGAAAACCAAATTTAGATCGCATAGATATGTACGATTTGGTTATTCTTCCCTTGCAGAGGGATTTACTGTTTAAGAAAGGAAGAAAAAATATAAAGGTGTTTAAAATTCAAAATCAGGATTACTGGAAAGTTTATTCGGCGCTGGATTTGTGAGCTCTATTTTTCCCTATTCCTCCTATATTTTTCGTCGTTATTATATTATTTGTTTTCACAACTCATTGGTGCCCGGGGCGGGAGTCGAACCCGCACGACTTTGCAGTCAGCAGATTTTAAGTCTGCCGTGTATGCCATTCCACCACCCGGGCTTTCTCGTCTCTTTTATGTGTTCTTGCGCCACGTTATTCCTATTTTTTAAATGGCGCCTCCGGAGGGAGTCGAACCCCCGACCTTTTCCTTAGAAGGGAACTGCTCTATCCTCTGAGCTACGGAGGCAGATTTTAAATTTTCAATTTTCCAAAAACAATCTGTTATTCTGACATCTGTTTTTTATTCGATCCGTTTTTGACCGAACTCTTGTATATTTGTTGGAGCACACATTTTTCCGGTGCGGACAGATATTTTATTAGATTTTACACCATAAATCTACCATTTTTGCTCTATATTTAAATCTTTCTTTAATTCTGTAAAACCTTTCTTTAATTCTTCGGCTATCTGCTTATGGGGCATTTTTATCTTTCTTGGCACGGAAATTAAGGCCAGTAGGGAAAAAGCAATCAGAATAAATCCCGTTATTTTAAATGATAGTCCGAAGTCTCCGTTTCTTGATATATATCCTAAAAATACCGGTCCAGCGGCGTAAGCAAAGTTTTGGGCTATCTGCTCTATGCTTACCAAATTATTTCCCTCTCCGTCAAGCCTTGTTACATAATCTTCGAATGTGGCGTAAATAAGAACGAAAGCTATGTCAGAGAATGTTGCGGTAATCAAAACTATCGCCAGTGTAAGGTAAACATTTTTTGATAACCCCAAACCTATCAGCCCCAATCCTGCCAATATTGCGGTCAAAAAAGCAGTTCTTTTCTTCCCCAGCGGTTCGTGAATTTTAGAAATTATCGGACCCGTAAAAATGAAGGGCAATGTGTACATAGTCATAAATAAACCTCCTATTTCCGTCTGGGCTCTTAATTTTTCGGAATATAAAACTCCGATTGTCCAGAAAGATACATCTAAAAGTGTCAGTGCGCATGTGAAGAGAACAAGAGGCCATATCCTTTTTGCGATTATGTTGATTATTTTTATACCCTTGAAAAAGCTTCTTATCTCGTAATCCCCACGACCTTTTTTCTTTTTTGCGTAATTTTTTACAAAAGCCACGTATGTGATGCACGACATTATCACAATTACAACCGAGCATATAAGCGCGGAATTTATACTTTTTCTTATAAGAAGAAAGGCCAAAATCGGTCCTATCATATATGCTACGGATTGAAAAACAGACATTATCCACCATGCTTCTGTATTTTTTTGCGGAGGAAGAAATTCATCTACAAAATTGTATTTAGAATAGTTTCTGAATTCGTAATATATAGACCATACAATCATTATCAAAATGAACGGAATCAGTTTTTCCGGCAGAAGCAGATAGAACAATGGAGTGAGAAGGGCAAAAACGAGCATCCATAAGATAAAAAATCGGTAATCTTTTTTCGGAAAGAATTTAGCTATCAGAAAATTGAAAAGAATTCCAAAAGTTGAGGAAACAGCCAGTATCAGACCGACGATAAAAGAATCGTTGTATTTGTTATTTAAGATTATAGGTGAGATGTAAGAAATAATTCCGTCATGAAGCGAAACGAAGAATATTATCAGAGAAAAAAGGGATAGCGGTGTGAATATTTTAAGCTTTCGGGCAGTGGTTGTTTTCACTTTTACAATGATACCAATTTATCCCCCGGACTTTCCACTTTTAGTATCAATCTATATCAAAATCGCCGTCAAAATCGGGATCTCTACCACCCTCGGAATCATCTTCACCGAAATAATCAGATTCTTTTTCAAGTTCAGCAATGTAATCAACTTCTTTCATTTTTGCCGCTTTCTCAGCCTTGTTAATTCCGAGTGCATCTTTAATATCCTCGGGAAGAATTTCGCCACTTTCTTCTTCAACCCCGGTGTCTTCTTCAAGATCTTCAACCCCAACGATTTCTTCTTTTGTTTTGGTTTTCAATTTTTTTGTAACTACCGATTTTTTATTGGTTTTTTTATCTTTAGTCATAGTAGATATTGGAAATAACTTCAAAATTATACATAAGTGTAATACAATATTTGCATGAGCGAATCAAGTACCATTTTTGATGTGATAATAATAGGAAGCGGTCCATCGGGATTGACCGCGGCTGTATATGTTTCACGCGCTTTTTTAAAAACTCTTGTAATCGGAGGAAATCCCCCCGGAGGTCAGCTGGCCGTTACGAGCGATGTGGAAAATTTTCCCGGCTTTCCGGAGGGAATTAAAGGGCCGGAATTAATTTCCAGAATAAGAAAGCAGGCTGAAAAGTTCGGGGCTGAATTTGCAGATGAGAATGTTGTAAAAATCTCAGGTTCTTTTGAAGAGAACTTTACTCTTGAGACAGACGGGGGAAAAATTTTTAAAGCCCGTGCAGTTATCGTGGCTACCGGTTCTTCGGCAAAATGGCTGGGGCTTGAGAGCGAACAAAGATTAATAGGAAGAGGTGTCTCCGCCTGCGCAACCTGCGATGGGTTTTTCTTTAAGGATAAAGTTATTGCTGTTGTGGGCGGCGGAGATTGCGCGTTAGAGGAAGCTACATTTCTGACACGATTTGCGTCCAAAGTTTATGTTCTTGTCAGAAAAAGCGAAGGGGAATTAAAAGCTTGTAAATACCTGCAGAAAAGAGCTTTTGATAGTTCAAAAATTGAATTCATGTTTAATACCCGTGTTTTGGAAGTACTGGGAGAAAATTCAGTAAAAGGTTTGAGGGTTGAAAGGAAGGTTGAAAAAGACGGGGTTGAAACTACAGAAGAGATTATTATGGATGATGTGAGAGGTCTTTTTCTGGCAATCGGGCATGAACCGAATACTAAGTTTTTAAACGGATTTGTTGAATTGGATGAAAAAGGATATGTGAAAATTATGGAAGGCAGTAGAACTTCAAAGGAAGGTGTTTTTGCTTCCGGAGATGTTCACGATTTTAGATACAGGCAGGCAGCAAGTTCCGCGGGATTCGGTTGTATGGCCGCCTTAGATACAATAAGATTTTTAGAAGAGCACGGAATTGAAGCCCACGTTGCTTCTTATCAGTAGCTTGATATTGCCGTCTAAAATGTAACTACTCTATTCCCGGTAATGTGTCTTGTAGATCTTTCGCCTGTTCTTTTGGAGATTTTGGTTTAGGTTTTGGATTTGTTTTGCTTGAACCGGATTCTTCTTCATAAGGTGGTTCCTCCGGTGGCTTAGGAGCCATACGAGAGGCAGCCGCTGACATAAGTGTAAATATATTTTCTTCGCCATAATATTCAAGATTTCCGAATTCAGGCAAGAAGTCTTCACGGGAAAATTCGGAAGGGTCAAAAGGTCCGTCTTCGGGTGGCTCGCCGATGTTTGTTTCTCCATATAATTCCCGCGCAAGATTATCATTTTTTGTAGTTGTGTACTCTTCCATTCCCGGAAGAGGGGGCATGTCGGACTTTCTACGTAATTCACTAACCGGTATTTCTTTTCCGCTCGGAGTTCTAATGGTAGGCGATTCCTCAGGAGGCGGGGGTGGGGGTTCTTCTATCATATAGTTTCTATTCCAACTATAAATATTTTTATTCCCCGCTCTCTTTTCTCTGGGAAAGAGTTCTTTTCCTCTTTTGCTCGTAAAGATATTTTCTATATCACCATAATATGTTATCTTCACTCTTCCGTTGCTCATTCTTCCTGCCAATTTTTGTGATGTATTAAATATTTCCCAGATTCCCGTTGGTCTTCCTCTTCCTTTTAATTCTTCTATGGCCGCTTTTATTATTTTTATTTTTTCAATCTGCTTCGGAGAAATTTTTAACTCTCTTTTTGTCTTTTTCCCGTTTTCATCGGTAATAATTTCAAAAATTTTGGTTTCGGGAGTTTTTTCATGTTTTTCGTCAGGATTATTTTTTTCGTCGTCCATTCCCTTTTTTGTGTTCTTCGCACTTTCCATATTTGTATTTATGCTTGTAATCTCCTCTTTTGGAACTTTACCTGCACCCCTATCGCCCGTGTACTCCTTAGTACCTTCCGGCTGGTTTTTTATATTATTTTCCGTTAGTTTAAGATCATCCTCATTGTTATTTAGGACGTTATCAGGATAATTTTCAGGATTTTCATTGGAACCACTTTTAGTGTCGCTCTCAAGAACATTTTCATTATTTTCGAAGTCTCCGGGATTTTCGGGGAAATCCCATATAGACATTTGAGATTCGTTTTCCACATTAAAATTTTACAACGAAAGGAAAACATTTGGTATGGATAAATTACGAAAATATTGGGCAAGTGCAGATCGAAATTATGTTGGTATTGACCTTGAGGTTTTAAAAATAGTATATTTAATAGAGTATATGAAAAATCTAATTAAGTTTTTCAGATTTATTTTTCCCTGTGTTTTAGTTGTCTTGTTTTTTGAATATTCCTTCGCTGCGGTTTTAACTTTGCAGAGAATAGGCGCTCTTAATACTGGAGGAAAAAGTTATGCCGACTGGTGGTATACAGGTCCAAGTCCTGTTCTTTCCGGTACAGCGAAAGCCGGGGAAAATATCTCTATTAAAATAGGAGAAGATTCCTTTTCGGTTACTCCCGATTCTTCCGGTAATTGGAGCTACGCTACCAGTTTAGAAAAAGGCGATTATCCTATTCAAATAACTCAGGGAGAGGAGAAAATAGCTTTCACCCTCCATTTCGGGCAGAGCATGCCTTCGGGTACCACTCAGTCCGGTTCTCAGCCGGAATCAACTTCAAGCGTTCCCGATACGGGTTTTAATCAATATGTTGCGCTGACCTTCGGAATAGGGATTATATTATTCGCTACTTATTTGTATTTTTTGACGGATAGTAAGAAAAAGTCGGTTTTTGAATCAAGAGTATTAAAAGAGAAATAGCACATAGTTTTTATCGTTAGTTTTCCACCAGCGGAACAAACACAAATCCCGGGTAAAACTCTTTCTTATAACTATTGTTTTCCGTTTTTATTTCCTTATAAATTCCGTTGTTCTTAGGGTAAACCATAATTCCACCGTTTTTTAATTGCTCTCTCCAGGAATCCGGAACTTCTCTGACTTCAGCGGCGCAGACAATTCTATCAAAACCTTTTATTTCCTTTGATACTTCGGGGAGTCCTGTTTTTCCGTTTGCGAGATAAAAGCTTATTCTTTTTATTAAATCCGGATATTTAAGGGCATTATTTTTTCCGAATTCAAATATTTCAGGAATTATTTCAATAGCATATACATGACCGCTATCTCCAACAGTGTCAGCCAAAAGACATGTCTGCCAGCAGGAGCCTGACCCGATGTCCATTATTTTATTTCCATTCCCAGGATTTAGCAGCTCCAACATGAAAGCAACGGTATAGGGCTGGGAAATTGTCTGACTGCTTCCTATTGAAAGTGCGTCATCGTAATAGGCAGAAGATTTATTCTCCGGTTTGACAAAATCCATCCTATCAACATTTTTAAATGCCTCGATAATTTTCGGAGATCCTAAAACCCCTGTATTTATCAAATAATTTACTAAATCTTCGCTGTTCATTTTTACTACATTTTTTTTTACTACAATTTTTTCATTTCTCCGATGATTTTTGTTTAATTTACATATTGTTCTTCGGAATTTCTAATCATCGCGGCAAGTCTCTGTAACTCTTCCGTATCCGGTTTTGCAAAATGGGAATTTAAAAGAAGTCTGACGTTTTCACCTTTTTTCATCGGTATAAGTTTTATGTGCAAGTGGGGAACTTCTACTCCTTCAAAGATTACCCCCACCCTATCAATTGGAAGGGATTTTGTAAGCATCCGGGAAACTTTCTTCGCCGCCAGCATTATACCGTTTATTTCTTCGTCGGAATTCTGAAAAATATCCGAACTTTTGTGGTTCTTTGGGATTACCAGAGTCATTCCCTGGGTAATGGGATTAATATCCAAAAAAGCCAGGTAATTTTCGCTCTCCCAGATTTTAGCGCAGGGTATATTACCTTTTGCTATTTTACAAAAAATACATTCTTCCATAATTAGATTCTACCAAAAATTAAGTACAGATTTTTATTATCCGCTCTGTATTTTTCCACCGGCTTTAGACCAGATTTTTTAAAAATGTTTTCTATTTCCTTTATTTCATTTTCGGAGTATTTGTGGCAGAAACGGACCTTGGAAGGTTCCGGTGATTTTTGCCCCCAACCCAAGATGTAGTCCCCCGGATTTTTCTCAAATTCCCAAAAAGTAATAACTAAAAGCCCGGGTTTGTTGAGAAGCTTCGGAAGATATTCAAACCATTGTTTGCGAATATTTTGGCCGGGGATATGATGAGTAAGCCCGAAAGCTACTACAACATCATATTTTTCATCTATTTTTCTTATATCCAAAATAACATCCTCTTTTACAAGTTTTTTATTCTGTTTTCCGGGTAGAACCTTTATTTTTTGCGCTTCCGATAAAAGGTCGTTATTCATATCTACTCCGGTATATTCAAACTTTTCTATTTTTGGGGCGATAAATTTCAGAAATCTTCCGTTTCCGCACCCTAAGTCCAAAATTTTTATTCCGTCTGATTTCCGCGACTTTTCATCAGAAATTCTCCCACCGAACATTTTAGTTGTTATATCAATAACTCTACCCCACCCTTCCCATGGCTTTTGTCTGGTTTTTGAAAATTCTCTAAAAACCGATTGGTAAAATCTTTCATTTAGTTCTAAAATTTGTCTTACCTCTTTTGAGTTCATGTATGAGAAAAAATTTAAAGAAAAAGTTCGATAAAGATATTTTACTTCAAATTATTGAAGAAATTGTATATTTAGAAAATCCCACGGCGGAGAATGTCGCACACGTGATAGCAAAACATTCTTCCGAAGATTATAAGACCTTCTCTAAATCTCAGATTATTGAGGCCTATAACCTTTTTAAGGGAGAGATAAATCTATCTTCGGGTGAAGAAAAGAAACTTCTGGAGGCAATAAAAATGAAAAAAATAAGAACGGAGTCGGGTGTCGCGCCGGTTGCGATTCTTACAAAACCTTTCCCATGTCCCGGTCAGTGTATTTACTGTCCGAATGATTTAAAAATGCCGAAAAGTTATTTATCAAGAGAACCCGGAGCGCAAAGGGCATCTTCAAATGAGTTTGATCCCTATCTTCAGGTTTACAACAGACTGGTTGCATACAAAAAAATCGGACACAAAACTGATAAAGTAGAACTTATTGTACTGGGGGGAACGTGGTCTTATTACCCTAAAAATTACCGGATTTGGTTTATAAAACGTGCTTTTGAAGCAATGAACGACTTTAATTCTGAAAAAGCGGAATATAAGAGAAAAACCAGGTCAAAGGATTTTAAGGAGCCAAAAGAATATAACATATTGTCTAAAGAAGCGGTCAAAGAGGCATACGGAGAAGAAAAGATTTTGTGGGAACAATTATTTTCTGCCCAGAAGAAAAATGAAACTGCCGATACAAGGTGTGTCGGTTTGTCTGTTGAAACCCGCCCGGACTACATTTCGAGGGATGAAGTTAAGGATTTAAGAAAACTTGGGGCTACAAAAATACAGCTGGGGGTGCAAAGCTTGCGCAACGAAATTTTAAGTTTAAACAAGAGAGGTCATGGAGTCAGGGAAATAAAAAAGGCGTTCAGATTATTGAGATTGGCAGGTTTTAAAATTCAGGTTCATTGGATGCCCAATTTGTACGGCTCTGCTCCGGTGGAAGATGTTAAAGATTTTAGAAGATTATTTACCAATGAAAGTTTCCGGCCCGATGAATTAAAAATTTATCCATGTTCTCTTATCGCGAATACCGAGCTTTTTAATATTTTTATGGAGGGAAAATGGGAGCCCTATACCGAAACCCAGTTATTGTGGGTTTTAGAACAGTGTATTTCTTTTGTTCCGAGATACTGCAGAATATCAAGGGTTGTAAGAGATATTTCTTCCGGAGATATCCTTATCGGAAATAAGAAGAGTAATTTTAGACAAATAGCAGAAGCGGATCTGGAAAGAAGAAAAGTGAAAATAAACGATATCAGGTATAGGGAGATAAAAGATGAAAAAGTAGACTTCTCCAAACTGAAGATGAGATGTACGCCTTACGAAACGACCGTGTCATCGGAGTTTTTCATTGAGTACGTAACTTCGGAAGATAAAGTAGCAGCTTTTTTGAGGCTCTCACTCCCGAAAAAACTGGTGTTTTTTGAAGAAATTAAAGACAGCGCGATGATACGCGAAGTCCATGTTTACGGAGAATTAGTTGGTATCGGAAGGGAAAGTGAAAATAAGGCCCAGCATATCGGATTGGGGTCGAAGCTTATAAAAGAGGCCGAACGCATCGCAAAGAAAAATGGATTCGGAAAAATTTCCGTAATTTCTTCTATAGGAACAAGAGAATATTACGCAAAAAGAGGATATGACTTAGTCGGTTTGTATCAGGTGAAGAAACTTTGACGCCGCTAATTAGCGTCAATCATTAACATTTCCTGTATTAACTGCGATTTTTGTTCCGTCTAAGAGTTTTCTTCGGTTTATTGTTTTTTTCCAAATCTTTTTAAAATCTTCTTTAACTTCTCAAGATCTTCCGGGCCTTAGAATTTGAACCACTTCTCTGCCAAACTTCCTATCCAGGGTAATTCCTTCTTTTTTCTGTTCAGGGCGTTCATTATGCCTATTATGAGAAATGCAAGCTCCGCTATGGATATCAGCGGCGATAAGACATAAATTACGCGGCTTAGAAACGGGAAAAATCTTAGAATGTAAAAAGCCATCGAGAAGCAGAACAAAAGCAACCCCTGCTTTACATGAAATTTTACAAAAGGATCATTTTTTGAGTCGGTTAAAAGCGGAATGAAGAAAAATAAATACGCGATAACGGCCATTCCTACATTTTCATTTCCGACTTCGGCTTTTGGCTCTTCAGATTTCCCATCTTCTTTGCTTTCAGATTTTGATTCTGTTAAAGGCTGCAAAGATTCTGCATCTTTGGTTTCTTCCTGTTTTTGTTCTTCCATATTTCTCCTTTTCGGGCTGGAAATTAATTACTATTTAAAATTATACACGCTTAAATATTTTTGAAAAATCGCAGAGTATTATTCTCTTTTTATGTTTAGAACTTGCGCAAAGGTTTGATATATCTTCAGAATTAAAATATTTGTAGGAATCTGAAACATAAAAATTCCGGTTATATTCTGCCACGAGGTAAGATATCCTTCCGTTAGATAATGCAGGGGAATGAAAATAACAGGAGAAAAAAGAATACTTGCAAAATAAGTTTTCCAATAGTCGGATTTTTTTTCAATTGTTATTTTTTTGAAAAGTTTTTGCGATATAAATTGCCACAGTAAAAATAAAATAACCGAGAAAAAACAGGCCGAAATTATCTGTATAGAAATTTGGGTTCGGCTTTTGGATATTTGATAAATAATGAATCCGAGAATAATTGAGACAATGTTTATAAGCGAAAGAACAAAGCCGTTGATTAAAACTGACATTTTATTCTTCTATTACCTCCGTTCCCGTAATTGAAACCGGCGAAACCGGCTTTGATATCTCCCCTGCTCCGTTATCGGTGACTTCTCCGGCTGCAATTTTATCCACCACATCCATGCCGTCTATTACCTTTCCGAAAATTGTGTAATTTTTTGGCAGATCGGGGGAATCTTTTACAATAATGAAAAACTGACTTCCGTTTGTGTTGGGACCTGAGTTTGCCATTGCTACAGTTCCTCTTACGTATTCTCCTTCAATAGGCTCGTCATTGAAAGTGTAACCAGGCCCTCCGGTTCCGTTTCCAAGCGGGTCTCCGCCCTGAATCATAAAGTCTTTTATTACCCGATGAAAGATCGTATTGTCGTAAAAACCGATTTTTGAAAGATATACAAAGTTGGTAGAGGCCATTATTGCGTCCAAAGGATTTACTTTTATGGTTATATCCCCCTCGGTGGTTTTTAAAATAACTCTATATCGTTTTGTTATATCCAATTTGACTTTAGGAGGGATAACACTTTGTTTATCCGTTACTTTTGTTATTTCTTCGGCTTTTTCGTAAGGATTTCCCACTCTAAGGTTTTTGTCATTTGCGGTTAACGCCAAAATGATTATCGCCAAAGGAACCAATGTAAGTATTAAAAGCGCTTTTGTTTTCATGGCTTTATTTTACTACCTCCAAGTCGGAGAAATATTTTATAGTTTTATCCAGACCATCATCCAACTTTATTTTTGGCTCCCACCCGAGAACCTCTTTGGCCAAAGATATATCGGGTTTTCGTTTTTTAGGGTCGTCCTGAGGAAGTTCCTGAAATGTTATTTTAGATTTGGAATTGGTTTTTTTTATTATCATTTCAGCCAATTCCAGTATTGTAAACTCTTCGGGATTTCCGAGATTCACAGGCCCCGTAAAGTTTTCCGTGTTCATAAGTCTGAACAAGCCGTTAATCAGGTCGTCAACATAACAAAATGATCTTGTCTGTTCTCCCGTGCCGTATATTGTAATTGGCTCGTTTCTTAAGGCCTGAACTATGAAGTTTGAAACTACTCTTCCGTCGTTTTCATACATTCTCGGACCGTAAGTATTAAAAATTCTTGCGACTTTTATATCTACCCCATGTTCACGGTGGTAATCAAAAAACAGGGTTTCCGCTACTCTTTTCCCTTCGTCATAGCAGGCTCTTTCTCCTATTGTATTCACGTTTCCCCGATATGATTCTTTTTGCGGGTGTTCCAGCGGATCTCCGTAAATTTCAGAAGTTGAAGCCTGTAAAACTCTCGCGTGATGTTTTTTTGCTATTCCAAGAACGTTTATAACTCCTATCGTGTTGGCTTTGGCCGTTCTTATGGGATTTATCTGATATTGTATCGGGGAAGCCGGGCATGCCAGATTATAAATTTGGTTTATTTTTAGATCGTCAAAAAATATGGGCTCAATTATGTCGTGTTCTACAAACTGAAAGTTCGAGTTGTCGATTATGTTTTCAAGATTTTTTTTATTTCCGGTAAATAAATTATCTATGCAGATTACTTTTTCTCCTTTTTCTATCAAAAGTTCGCAGAGATGGCTTCCGAGAAATCCCGCGCCTCCGGTTACTATTATGGTTTTCATGAGTTTAATTGTACCATGTCTGCGGGCTGAGCCCGCTCTTTAAATCCGGTTTCCAATCTGTTAATATTCTTTCAAAATTAAAAAGAAAAGGAGCGAGGATGAATATTTTGATATGTCATAGTATCAGTACGATATCCCCTGAAGGAGATATGTCCGGAGATCTATATTCATTTAGTTTGGATGGGGAGAATGTTGTAAATTGTTCTGATGGTTCACTGCAAATATTTATTGACAGCAGATTTTTGTTTCCGAAATTGAAAAGACAGTTAGAGGGGTTTTTCGGCGATAATATCCCGTGCGAAGGGGTTTTCATGTCAACCTTTTTCGTTTATTTCGTGGAAATAGGCGCCGGTTTAAAGATTGATTATCAGGAAACATTTAAATCCCTCAGAGATATCTGTCTGGACGAAATCGAATCCCTGAGAAAGAGCAAAATAGGTTATGTGAGAATAGGGTATCCTACTGCTCTTTCAAGAGTTTTGTGCAGAAAATATTTGTTCGGTTTGGAATCAGTAGGATCGATTAACAAAAATTCCGCTTTCGGAGCAGGAAATTACAACGGAAAAGGATACGACTTTTCTTTAAATTAAGAAGTTAAGGTGCGAAAAATCTTATAATTAAGACTCACGCACCTTTTTTGTTTTGGGCCTGTTTTTAGGCTAGGCTGATCCCTGCGGGATCGGCCCGGATTTAAAGATTTAAAGGCTTGCGGTGAGAAAATAGAATATATATACTTAAAGCAAATGAAGGGAAAAAAATCAAAGTATGTTTTCCCGGCAGTCGGGATTTTGATAATTATAGCCATTGTCCTTTTAACCAAATTTAACTCCGGGCACGTCCCGGGGCAAAGCCCGGAAAATACAGGGCCGAGTCCGGTAGAGGCAGAAAAGACGGGATCATCTCCAGAATCCGGAGCCACATCCAAACTAAAACAGGGTTATGACTTTTTAGTATCAAAAGGAGCAAATTATGGAGATTCACAACCTTCGGACTGGCCGTTTAGTATAACAAGCACATATTGGAAAAGGATTTTATACTCCGCCTTATGGTCGCCTACAGATGGAACAGCAACGGAGTCAGATGTTTCATCAGGAAAGACATTCTACTCAAATTCAAGAACTAAAAAGACAGGAACTGCAACAATATCTCCGTCAATAGACTTCTCCTCTCAACAATATGTCGAGTATGATGATTATGATGCTTCGGACTATACCGGAGAAGAATCAACATGGATTAAAACAAGTTCGGCTTCTGGAGCAAATGTATATCAGGATACAAGAACAGGTCTTTATTGGAGTTCAAGTATAGGTTCATATACAAATGATTTCTCATCTCCCTCCACGGGATATTGTGATTTCTTTTCTTCTACTCCAAGATCAAGTTATGGTACATCAGGTACGGATCCTGATTGCGGAAACGCCATAAATGCATGCGCAGTCTTAAGTCTTTCTTCAAAGAATGGTCAGCCCGCAGATACGGACTGGTATCTTCCTTCTCAGAAAGAGTTAAAACAGGCATATAGGGATGGTATATACAATCAAGCCGGTTCTTCATTTACCACCATGGGCGTCTTTTGGTCTTCTACTGAGAACTCAAACGATAGCGCGAACGCTTGGGACGAGAACCTCGGCTATGGCCGCGCCTACAGCTACGGCGATAAGACCCTTAGCAACGCTGTGCGTTGCGTCAGGCGGGATTAAGTATTCGGAGCTATTCCGGGCTCAGGCCGGAACGGGCTGAGCCTGCATTTCTTTATTTTCAAATTATTTGCTAACATTTAATTACTAATGTATATCTCAATTGACCTCGGAAGGTCTGTAACAAGAATAGCTTCAACACCTGACCTAAAGAATATTCTTAGAATTGTTAAATTTCCCACTGAAAACGACATTAATACTCAAAAGAAAAATATGTCCGAAGCGGTCATTTCTGTATCAGGCCCGGACAAAATTGACGCCGTAGCTTTTGGTTTTCCCGGTATATCAAGCAGAATAAAAGATAAAATCCGAAAAAGCGCAAATTACCCCCAGATGGAAGGAATGGATTTTTCTTCGTTTCTTCCTGAAAAAGCAAAAAACGCAAAAATAATAATAGAAAACGATGCGGCACTCGGAGCTTTAGGGGAGGCGTATTTTGGCTCCGGAAAAAACTGCAAAACCGTTGCTTATTTAACCTTAAGCACGGGTGTCGGCGGAGCCCGGGTTGTAAAAAATGAAAATAATTATGAACTTATAAACTCGGAGCCCGGCCATCAGGTAATTGAAAAATCTGACGATATCGCGGACGGAAGCGGGATAAAAGGCACCTTAGAAACATTTTGCTCCGGTTCATATTTTAAAAAAAGATACG
>Ga0255341_1001230_pt1 | contig 37447 bp, 7 predicted proteins | sample wastewater_treat_8_FD_192418 | JGI IMG/M metagenome (GOLD analysis project Ga0255341, IMG submission 192418) | Wastewater microbial communities from Lulu Island WWTP, Vancouver, Canada - plant12 | ecosystem: Engineered > WWTP > Wastewater > Unclassified | place: Canada: Vancouver, British... | reverse complement strand
TATCGGGAGATTATGTTATAAAAAATCCAAGTTATTACACATATGCCAATTTAAAAATGACAAATGAGGAAGACTATGTAAAGGTAGGAGGAAGCTTTACACAGCACTCATATTACAGTCATGAAGGCTTGCTGACAGCAGGAACAATGGAAGTAAAAGGGGACTTTATACAGGATGTCAACAGCTCATATGCCGGACACTCTGCAAACTTCAATGCGACAGGTACCCATAAAGTAATATTGACTGGTACAAGCCAGCAAAAAATAAGATTTGACAGTCCTGCATCATCTTGGTTTGCTGATCTTGAGTATAAAAATACTTCCGGAAGCCCGCTTATATTTAGTGGAACTTTTAATGTATGCGGAGAATTCGTCAATAACGGATCAGGATTAGCCGGGCTAAATGTCGGTTCTACAAACTGGACCCTTACTGGTGATGAAGTAATATATGGGGATCTGAATATAAGTGGCAGTACCCTTGATTTGAATGGTAAAGTACTTAAGGTGAATGGAAATCTCACTCAAACGGGCGGAACCATGTACATAGATGGGGGGCGGCTGGAAGTATCGGGAGATTATGTTATAAAAAATCCAAGTTATTACACATATGCCAATTTAAAAATGACAAATGAGGAAGACTATGTAAAGGTAGGAGGAAGCTTTACACAGCACTCATATTACAGTCATGAAGGATTGCTGACAGCAGGAACAATGGAAGTAAAAGGAGACTTTATACAGGATGTCAATAGCTCATATTCCGGAAACTCTGCAAACTTCAATGCAACGGGTACCCATCTGGTTATACTAAATGGGACTTCTATGCAAAATATAAAATTTGATTCTCCTGCACAATCTTATTTTAATAAATTGAAGATTATTAGATCTGTGAACAATGGCTATAAGTTCAATACAACACCTGTGTGGAAAGAACTTGAGATATATGATGACGAATTACCGTCAACTCCTGATAATCTTAAAATTAGCAGGAAAACTGTATCTAGCATTTCTCTGTCCTGGTCTCCTTCCTATGATAATGTAGGTATTAAAAATTATGAAATATACAGAGATGATAAAAAAATAGGAGAGTCTTTATCACCAGAGTATGTAGACAATACAATTGAGTTTAATAAAAATTACAAATATAAAGTAAGGGCTTTGGATGAAAACGGTTTCTTTTCCGACTTTTCAAGTATTATAAACGCTGCCGTTACGGATAAAGAGGCACCATCCAAACCGGATAACTTGAAACTTGTTTCAAAAACATTTACATCTATAAAATTTACATGGACCCCCTCGAAGGACAATGTGGAAACGGTTTGCTATGAGGTATATCGTGATGGTGCCATGATCGGTATTGTGGAAGTAAATGAATTTGAGGATATTGATCTCCTTCCGGGGGAAAAACATAGTTACTATGTTTATGCTTTAGACGAAACCAATAACAGATCTGAAGCAAGCAGCATATATACCGAAATCAGTAAAGTAGATGATGAAGCGCCTTCAATCCCGCAAGGCTTAAAACTTGTATCAAGAAATGATATTTCATCGTCCATTATCTGGTCGCCATCAACTGATAACTTTAAAGTTGCTGGTTATGAAGTGTATAGAGATGGGGTTAAGATAAAGGATATTACTGATGCAGATACAACAAAGTTCGAAGATAGTGGTTTAACTAAGATGACTTCATATACATATACTGTAAAGGCTTATGACTTTTCAGGAAATTTTTCCGAAGAGAGTGACCCGCTAATTTTCACTACGGCACCTGCAACTGTTACTATAAGTACTAATGCTGTTTCAGAGCAGGATGAGCTTTATGGAACTGTGTATTTAACTGGAGGAATTTGGGATTTAAATGGAAAGACTATTACCATAGATGGGGATTTAATCCAGTCAGGCGGAACCCTTTATGTAAATGGAGGACAGCTCAAAATATTAGGTAACTATAGTATTAAAGGCTCTAGTTATCTTAAAATGATAAACGATGCAGATTATGTATTAATTGATAAAAACTTTTTAATGCAAAGCGACAATATAATAAAGGACAATTACATAAATGCAGGGACTATTGAAGTAAAAGGGGATTTTCTGCAGAGGGCCGGCGTGTTTTATAACTATGGAACTTATCCTAGAACGGATAACTTTGTACCAGGCGGTACTCATAAAGTAGTTCTTAGCGGTACAAATATTCAAAAAATTGATTTTCAATATCCCGGAAGCTCATATTTTAATGTATTGGAGCTTAAGAACACTTCTGAGCAAGGTGTTCAATTTATAAATAATATAAGTCTGAAATCACTTATAAAGCATGATAGTAAGATTACCCAAAGTTCAGTAGGTTCAATGAACTGGACTTTAAATGAAGATGTGGAATTGGACAGCAGTTTATATATTTCCGGAAGTACAGTGGATTTAAATGGATATAAGTTGACTGTGAATGGTGATCTTATTCAGTCAGGCGGTATCCTTTATGTAAATGGAGGACAGCTTGTAGTTAATGGTAATTATTATATTCAATCAGAAACAAAGGCAGCAGATGGTACTTTGTCCTATGGAAGAAGCACTGGAATTATAAAGATGCAAAATTCAAATGATTATGTAAAGGTAAATGGAAGCTTCCAAGTACAAAGTGATAATATTATAAACGATACATTATTAAGTGCAGGGACTCTTGAAGTAAAGGGCGATTTTGTGCAGATAGCAGGAGTGTTTTATAACTATGGCACTTATGCTAGGGCAAATAATTTTGCTCCAGGAGGCACCCATAAAGTAATACTAAGTGGTGACAAGAAGCAAAAGGTTTATTTTCAATATCCTGCCGATTCATATTTCAACATATTGGAGCTTAAAAATACATCTAAACAGGGTATTGTATTTGAAAATTCAATCAATGTAAAATCATTGATAAGAAATGACAGCATAATATCCAAAATTTCTATGGGTGCTATGAATTGGACTCTTAATGAGGATACGGTATTAGATAGCAGTTTATATATAAACAATAATACCTTAGATTTAAATGGCTATAGCTTGACTATTAACGGTGATTTAATCCAGTCAGCGGGAGTATTATATGTTAATGGAGGAAAGCTAACAGTTAATGGAAGTTATTTTATTCAATCAGAAATAAAGGCAACAGACGGCACTTTGTCCTATGGAAGAAGCACTGGAATTATAAAGATGCAAAATCCTGATGATTATATAAAGGTGACGGGAAGCTTCCAAATACAAAGTGATAATATCATAAATAATACATTATTAAATGCAGGGACTCTTGAAGTAAAGGGTGATTTTGTACAGAAAGCAGGAGAGTATTATTATTATGGAACTTATGCTAGGACAAATAATTTTGCACCGGGAGGTACTCATAAGGTCGTACTTTCAGGTATAGGTGTGCAAAAAATAGAGTTTCAAAATCCTGCAGATTCCTACTTTAATATTCTTGAGATAAAGAATAAGCAGGGCGAAAATATTAAGTTTGCAAATTCTATAAATGTTATAAGTCTTTATACTAACAGTGCGAAGCTTCAATCGATAAAAATTAGTTCAAAAGATTTAAAGTTGAGCGAAGATATGTTTGTTGACGGCACATTGTATCTATCAGCTTCTACATTAGATTTAAATGGATACAAATTAACTGTAAACGGTAATCTTGTTCAATCAGGAGGAGTATTAAATATAAATGGTGGTGAGCTTACAGTAAAGGGAGACTACCGCATACAATCGGAATCTAAAGGTGAAGACGATACAATTGTTTATGGCAGAAGTTCAGGAAACTTAAAGATGTTAAATGATGATGATTATATACTTGTAACAGGAAGCTTCTATACCCAGAGCGATAATGAACATAAAGGTGCTTTATTGAATGCAGGTACTATAGAAGTAAAGGGCGATTTTGTACAGAGACCGGGGCAATATTATTACTATGGTAATTATGACAGAAAAAATAACTTTGCACCGGAAGGTACTCATAGGGTCATTTTAAGCGGTACTGACTCACAAAAGGTTGATTTTCAAAATTCCGGTGATTCATATTTTAATGTATTGGAGATTAAAAATACATCTGAAGTTGGAGTCCAATTCATAAAATCTCTTAATGTAAAATCATTGATAAGAAATGATAGCAAAATATCAAAGTTTTCGGTAAGCTCTATGAATTGGAGCCTTATAGAAGATACCGTAATAGATTGCAGTTTGTATTTTAGCGGTGCAACCATTGATTTGAACGGACATAAGCTCACTGTAAATGGAGACCTGATACAATCGGGCGGTACTATGTATATTAATGGAGGGCAGCTTTATATAAATGGAGATTACAGAATACAGGCTGAAAGTACAAGTGAAGACGGCGCTTTAGTGTATGGCAGAAGTGCAGGTTTACTGAAAATGATAAATCCTGATGATTATATAAAGGTTAGCGGAAGTTTCTTTATACAAAGCGATAATGTAATTAGTAATGAGATACTAAATGAAGGTGTTATAGAGATAAAAGGAGATATTGTTCAGAAGCCGGGGCAGTATTATTACTATGGTACTTATGACAGAAAGAACAATTTTGCACCGGGAGGAAATCATAAAGTCATACTCAGCGGTTCTGATGTACAAAATATTAATTTCCAGGATTCTGTAGAGTCATATTTTAACATTCTGGAACTTAAGAATTACTCAAAAGGTGGCATAATTTTTGGAAGCTCCTTTAATGCCAAGACCTTTATAAGCAATAATTGTAACATTGCTATGAAATCTATTGGTTCAATGGATTGGAAGCTAAGTCAAGATGCAGTGATAAATGGTGATGTTTACTTGTCAGGAAGCACTCTTGATTTAAATGGTCACAAATTGACAATAAATGGAAACCTGATTCAGTCCAATGGCGTATTGAGCGTGAACGGAGGAAGCCTTATTATTAACGGCGACTACAGAATCCAGACTGAAAACAAAGCATCTGACGGTACTACGACTTATGCCAAAGGAAATGGATTGCTGAAAATGCTAAATGCACATGATTATGTTTTGGTGAATGGAAGCTTTTATATACAGTCGGGAGATGTAAACGGCTCTTCTGTTTTAAGTGCAGGTGTATTGGAAGTCAAGGGTGATTTTATTCAGTTGGCAGGCCAATACTATTATTACGGAACATATGACAGAAGTAATAATTTTACTCCAGGAGGCAGTCATAAGGTAGTATTAAGCGGCAGTAGCGTGCAAAATGTTAACTTCCAGTATCCTAATGACTCATATATCAATATTCTTCAGATTACAAAACCCATAGAAACGGGTTATACATTTAATAAAACACCTATATGGAAGGAATTGGTGTATGATGTTGAGGCACCATCAATTCCGTTGGAACTTAAAACTACATCTGTGAGTGAAATATCAATATCACTTTCCTGGGAAGCTTCAACTGACAATGATAGTGTAGCAGGATATGAAATATATCGTGACGGCTCTTTGGCAAGTTATGTTAAAAATACAGAATTTACAGATGTAGGACTTACACCGGGAAAAGAGTATGTATATAAGATAAGAGCTGTTGATGCGGGGCATAATGTATCTGAATTTAGCCACGAGATTGCCGTTAGCACATTGACGGATACGGAAAAACCTTCAAAGCCCGGTAATCTGTCTGCATATTTTATAGACACTGATGTTTATCTCAGTTGGACTGCATCAACCGATAATGTAGAAGTCGCAAGGTATGATATTTATAGAGACGGTGAATTTATCGCTTCTACACTTTCAACTGAATATAAAGATACAGAGCTGAAATTAAACAAAAAATACAGCTATAAGGTCAAGGCATATGATGCTGCAGGTAATTGGGCCGAATCAGCTGTTGAGATTACTTTATCGGATGACCACAGCAATGATATGGTTGATGCTACCGAAATTGAGATTGGTGAAGATGCAGCAGGTACAATCAACTATAGAGGTGATATTGACTGGTTCAAATTTACTACAACAAATGCAGGTTACTATACAATTACAGGTAAAGGTGTTACCGACCTTCTAGGTAATGTATACAATGGGGACGGTACACTTAAGTTTACAGGAGAAAATTCAGGGGATAGGTTCACAATAACAGGAACATTTGAAGCTGATACCGAGTACTACATAAGGATTAAATACAGCAGCAGTTTTAGTACAGGGATATACACATTTAAGGTTTCAGAGCTTGACAATGAGCCGCCTGTGGTGCCAACCGGGCTTGTTGCTATAAAGAAAACTCCTGTGTCAATTAGTCTTAAGTGGGATGCTGCAACTGATAATACCGAAGTTGCAGGATACAAACTATATAGAGACGGTGTTCTCATTAAAGATACAACATCCACTGAATTTACCGATACAGGACTTGATCCTGAAACTTCATATACCTATACTGTGAGAGCATACGATAATTTAAAGAATTTATCAATTGAAAGTGATGCTTTAGAAGAAACAACAGAAAAGGATATAGATGCTCCATCCATACCTACTGGATTAAAAATGACATCAGTTATTAGATCCCAGGATGATACAGGAAAGAAAGTAACTGTCAAACTTGTATGGTCGGCTTCTACAGACAATGTAAAGGTAGCAGGATATGAAATATATAGAGATGGTGTTAGCATAGGAACATCGGATAAATATGAATATATAGATTCCGATGCAATAATCACAGAAAGCAATATATATAAATATACAGTCAAGGCATTTGATACTTCAAAGAACTACTCGGCTGACAGCGTTGCTGTGACTTTTGACAATGAACCGCCAACTGCACCTGCTGAGTTGAAGGAAATTGGAAAGACTGAGAAATCGGTTGTACTATCCTGGAAGCCATCAACTGATTCCATAGGAATAGCAGGATATGAAGTTTACAGAGACGGTATAAAAGTAGGTACTTCCACAACAAATAGCTATACGGCAAACGGACTTGAGCCTGATAAGACATATATATTCAAGGTATGTGCATTTGACGCTCAAGGCAATATTTCCGATTCAGGCAATGAGATTACCGTCACAACGACAATTGATACTGAAGAACCTTCAACACCAGGAAAATTAAGGCTGGTATCAAAAACCGACACAACTGTTACCATAGCATGGGATGCATCAACTGATAATGTGGCTTTACGCGGTTATGAGATATTGAAGGACGGTGTATCAGTCGGTACAACCGTTGCTGCAAGCTACAAAATTGAAGGCTTGGTGCCTGGCACCGAGTACAAATTCACAGTCAAAGCTTTTGATACATCCAACAATGTTTCAGATGAAAGTGATGTGTTTTGTGCAGTACCAAGGCTTCCTTCAGAGCCATCTAACCTTGAGGTAGTAGAAAAACCATATTCCGTAGTATTAAGCTGGAGCAATACGGATAGTGATGTTACAGGATATAAGGTTTACAAAGGCTCTAGTGAAGAGGACTTAAAATTCTGGACAAATTGCAATTCCAATAATATTGAGCTCACCGGATTAAATGGAGGAACAACGGTTTACTTCAAGGTAAGCTCAGTAGACAAATGGGGAAATGAAAGCATTAAATCGGCTGCAATAAGCGGAACAACATTAATTGACAGCAATGCTCCTTCAGTATCATCATTTGAACCTCAAGATAACTATAGAAGCTCAGGAAAAATTATTTTAAAGGTATCAGGTACGGACAACTATACTCTTGATAAGTTTATATTTGAATATAGTGCTGAGGATGGGGAAAATTGGACATCTATCGGTGAAAGTTATGCTGCATATAATGGAAGCACAAAAGAGTACTATACAGATATAACATGGAATACAAAGGGCTTAAGCGGAAACTATTTAGTTAGAGTTATTGCCAGGGATAAGGGCGGAAACGAATCCGAGCCTTTAACACGCAGGATTATTGTTGACAATACTGCTCCTGATGCTCCTACTAATGTATCTGCTGTAGTTAATGCCGGTAAAATTTCTGTGAAGTGGAGTCCTGTACAAGCAGAGGATGTATCATCCTACTCGGTATACAGAAAGATATCCGGAACAAGCGATAATTACAGCCTTATGACAACGGTTAAGGCTTCAATACTTGAATATATCGATTATAATGTTGATCCGGGCAAAACATACATATACTGTGTTACTGCTACGGATGACTTAAAAAATGAAAGCAGCCGTTCGGAAGAAGTACAGATTACAGCCGGAGATTTTGCACCTGAGTTAAGCATAATTCCGGAAGTTGTTAAGCCTGCTGATGAAATAAAAATTACAGGTCAGGGATTTAAACCATCAGAAACTGTAGAGATTTTTATTGATGACAGCACAATATTATTTAATACTAAAGCGGATTCGACCGGAAACATTTTGGCTAGCTGGAAATATTTAAAGAATGTATCACCGGGAAGCCACAGCATTAAACTTAAAGGACAACAGAGCCTAACAGAAGTGACTGCTAGCTTTACAGCAGAGTTTTCACTTTTAAATCCGCCTGCGGGAATAGAAGCTAAAGCAGGAGAGTGTGAGGTTGTACTTAGTTGGAAAACGGTTGATAATGCAAGCTTTTATAGGCTCTATAGAAAAACAGGTGATGACGAACTTATAAGAATTTCGGACAATATAAAAGGAACTTCTATAAGAGACATACCTGTTAAGAGTGGAGTAACTTATCATTACCAACTTTCATCGGTAGATATATACGGAAATGAAGGAAGCCTTTCCGATTCGGTTGAGGCAATACCGCTTGTTGATTCAACAAAGCCTGTTATATCCCAATTTACTGCATCAAGAAATGGTGAGATATTAAAGCTCACCACAGTATCAAGTGATAATATGGGCGTTTCGTCAATGAAATTTTACTACAGGTTGGGCAGCGGAGTGTGGAAAGAAATTATAGCATTGACAACAAAACCTGAAATGAACAAGTCGGTTGCTCTTGGATATGACTGGAACACAGCAGCATTAAAAGAAGACGGAAAATATGAAGTTAAGGCAGTAGCATATGATGAAGCCGGTAATTTCAGCGATGATAAAATAGTAAGTATAACAATAAGAAATACAAAGCCATTGCCGCCTCAAGAAATAAAAGCAGTCAGTGGTCAGCTTAGAATTGATGTTAACTGGACACAGGTCGATGATAGTGATTTTCTAAAATACAGACTATATAGAAGGGTAAATGGAGGAGAATACATACTCATAAGAGAGACTACATTAAGGTCATATCAGGATAATAGCGTTACATCCGGTAAATCTTATGAATATAAGGTTACGGTGGTTGATACTTATGGACATGAAAGTGACGGTGCAGTAACCGGTGTTGTTTCTGCACTTGCCGACACTACTGCTCCTGAGATTAAAAACTTAATGCCTGTTTCAGGAAGCAGGATAAAAGGCATTGTCAATATAAGTGCCATAGCTTCCGATAATGTAGCATTGAGCAAGGTTGAGTTCCTGTATTCTGCTAAAATCAACGGTGTTGATACCTGGCTTACTCTAGGCTCTTCTGTTAGCGGAACTGTAAGTTGGGATACAGCCGGTACGGTACAGGACGGTTTATGTGAAATAAAGGTAGTTGCAAAGGACACATCGGGTAATACATCTGAGCTTAAAGCTTCCTATATAGTTGACAATACAGCACCTGAAGCCCCCGTTATTGCTGCACAGCCTCAAGAGTTGAAGGTTTCTCTGACATGGAAGCCTGTAGGAGCAGCGGATGATTTAGACCATTACAATGTATACAGGGCAAGTGGTATTGATTCAGAATATACTCTTATAGGAAGTACATCTGATACAATATTTGTGGATGTAAAAGCCAATTATGGAGTGGAGAATTTTTATAAGGTTACTTCAGTAGATAAAAGCGGAAACGAAAGCTCAGCTTCAAATATTGCATCATGTGTTCCGGGTAAGGATATAACTCCTCCAGTTATAGATAAATTTTTACCGGCAGAAGGTACGGCTTTAAGAGGAAATGTAAGCTTTACAGTTCATGCAAAGGATAACATAAATGTAAAGAGCTATAAACTTGAGATAAGAAAGGTCGATGAAAACAATGAGCCTGTCGGTGATGGTGAATGGCAGCTTGTATCCAGCCTGGTAAGTCAGGGCTCAAACGATGCTAAATTTGTGTTGAATACAACATCTGTAAATGAAAACAATATTTACAAGTATCCTGATGGAAGCTATCAGATAAAAGTGACAGCTACCGACAGCGAGAATAATTATACCGAAAATGTTTACACCTATGTGATTACTAATGATCCTCCTTCACCGCCTGAAAAGATTTATGTTGAAGCGGGAGAATGGCAGCTTATTGTAAGCTGGTCGCCTGTTTTAAGACCGGACTTTAGCCATTATGTATTATATAGGAAGGAAGGAAAAACAGGCGCCTGGGAAAAGATACTTAATGCGACTACATCAAACGCATATATAGACAGGATGTTAGATCCATCAAAAGAATACTATTATGCAGTTTCTGTAGTTAATGATATGAATCGCGAAAGTGCAATGACAAGGGATTATTCCAATGATGCAAATATTAGCGATGATATAAAGATACATTCATTGCAGGAAACTTCCGTTCCTGTTGTAAGAGAAGTAAAACCCGGTGAATTAAGTCATATCGGAAATAGTGTGAAATTAGAGGCATATGTTGATGCAAAGGTTTCTGTAAAAGTAAGGTATGAATACTCATATTTAGGAGAATCAGAAACAAGTGTTATTACAGGAGATGAAACATGGCAGTTAATAGGTGTTGACGACAATCCGGCATACCGCAGCTCAAATTATGATGGATTTATAGAGGATTATATAAACGGCAACACGACTTCTTACAAGAATTATTTGTCAGGTTTTGTTTCCTGCTGCCAGTGGGATACATCAGCTCTTGCATCAGGAACTTATGCGGTTCGTGTTACAGCGATAAACACTGCCAACATTGAAAGTTCGACATTAAAGAGATATATTGTAGACCGTATTCCGCCTGCAAAACCAAATTCTCTTGAGGTTTCCGACCCTAAAATTGGAGGACAGCTGGATTTGCACTGGAACAGAAATACTGAGGCAGATATTGACGGATATAAGGTTTTCCGTTCAGAAACAAACGGGGGACCATACGAATTAATTGGAAATACAAAAGGATTTACATTTAATGATAAAAATGTAGAAAACGGAAAAATTTATTATTATGTAGTTAAGGCATATGACCAATCGGGAAATGAAAGCGTATTATCTGCACAAGCATCCGGTAAAGCATCTGCTATAAGTGATCTTTCTGTTAATGATATAAAACCAAGTCCTGTTTCTCCTGCATATGGCAGGGAGGCGACAATTACAGTTGTTGTAGAAAACTTAGGCTATGCAACTGCAAAAGGCAAGGTTGAGCTTTATGTTAAAGACGCTGCTTCAGACTGGAGCCTTATAGATGCAAAAAATGTGGAAATAAGAGGAGCAAACCATTATGATGCAGTATTCGAATGGACTCCAAATAACATTAATAAGTTTGCTGAAGTAAGGGCTGTTGTTACGACTACAGACTCTACAACAGAAAGCAATAGTGAAAATAACAGTAAAATAGTAGAAGTTAATATCAACCAGCCGCCTGTAGCAGTAGTTGAATGCAAGGAATGGGTTTATTCAGGCGACAATTACATATTAAATGGTGCAATCGGTACAAATGGTCAGCTTTCAAAGGACAGTGACGGCAAGATCATATGGTACAAGTGGAATCTTGGCGATGGTACATCCAAAGAGGGAGCACAGGTAACACATGTTTACCAGATGCCCGGTACATATAATATTACTCTTACTGTATGTGACGATGACGGTGCAGAATCAAGCACTACAACTACAGTAGAGGTAAGAGACAATCGCCCTGATTTGAGTGTAAATGATATAACATGGAATCCATCGGATCCTTCCGAGCAGGATGTGGTCAATATTACTGCTGAAATAGCCAACACCGGTAAAGGTGCAAACAGAATGGGATTTTTGGTAGGGTTCTATATTGACAACCAGTATATCGGTTATACCCGCGTGGACAAAAATATCGAAGTGGGTGAAACAATAACTGTTCCGTATACATGGGTTGCAACACCAGGTGTTCATGTTTTGAAGGTTGTGGCTAATGATATACTTGATATTTTGAAGGAAACCGATAAAACAAACAATTCAAAAACTGTAGCATTGACAACCAAGCAGGTTAACTTCCCGGATGTTATGGTGGATAATGTAACATATGTGGCAGACGGCGGAGAAAACCTTATAAGTGAAATGCCTTTTGCATACAGAGCGAAGGTATCCAATATAGGTACGGCAAATGCTGAAAAGTTCAATGTATCCCTGTATATTGACGGAAAATGGGTTGATAAACAGAACATTAACTTATTAAAGCCGGGTGCAGAGACTTTTGTTACATTTATAGTAAAGCCTACTGCTGGTTCCCATGAGATAACGGTTAAGGCAGATGATCCGTCACCTGTTTTAAAGGAACTTCAAAAAGAGAATAATCAGTCGAGCTTTGTAACACCTGAGTTTACTGTTTCATACCCGAAATTATCTCTTGCAGGTTTAAGCTGGATGCCTCAGGAATCGGTAATTACTGAGGGTACATCCCTTACATTTACTGCTAAAGTTTCAAACAACAGTACAACAGATATAACCCATGAGTTTGATGTCGACTTTATTGTGGATGGACAAACCATCAAAACTGTCACAATAGATAAACTTGGTGCCGGTGAAGTCATTGATGTAACAGCACGTTGGACTGCAGTGCCTGGAACACATAAGGTAAAGGTTCGTGCAGATAATGATAATATAGTAACTGAAGAAGGAACTGTGACTGCTATAGAAGCTGATATTCCTTCAATTAAGCTTATTTATCCTGATCTTTACATCTCAGATGTAACATGGTCACCAACAAATATCAAATATGGTGATCAGGTAACATTTATTGCAAGGGTGAGCAATCAAAGCGTAACATCAATATTTAAGAACTTTAATGTGTCTCTGTTCATGGATGGAAAACAGGTGGCAGGAAAGACAGTAAACGGCTTAAGAGGCCACAGCACTGCAATTGTTGATCTTACATGGAAGGCAAATTTACTTGGAAAACATGATTTCAAGATAGTTATAGACAATGAAAAAGCTCTTATATTAGAACCACTTCAGGAAGGTTTAACGAGAGTGGAAGAGGGCAGCATAAATATCAGTGATTCATTGATTATGGAAGCACATCCTAATAGTGATGATGCGGACCTTGGGTTTATGTCCAGCTTATTTATTGCAGACGACAACCTGATCCCGGTTTCAGTAAAGGTTTCAAAGGCAAGCAGCAAAGGTACTTTGCTAGGAACCGAAGACGGTATTAGGGCAGCATATTCCCTTGTAAGAGGAAATGAAAAGGTATCTGGTGAATTGGGATTTGACAAGGCTAGTCGGACATTTAAGGCTAATATTCCTATTTCGAATTTAGGCGTGGGCAATTACATTCTCACATTAGAAGCCGGTGATGGAGTAGAAATATTGACATCCACATGCAATATTTCAATTATGCCTGAAACAATAGCAACAATTGATACCGACAAGGAGCAGTATCAATTTGGCCAGCCGGTACATATAAACGGCTCAATAAGACTTGCAGACGGTACTCCCCTTGCACAGGAAAAAATTGTACTTGACTTACAGTTAGAACCAAAACTCAGAGAACCTGTAGAAGTATCTACTAAAAATGGAGGTAAATACCTTGCTACTTGGCATGGCGAGCATATACTCGAGCTTGAGACAGATGAGCATGGAAGATTTACATATGATTTTTACCCTGCATTTGGAGAAGCAGGTTTGTGGCATGCAAATGTATTTGCATATAAGAGAGGCCTTGGTGCTGGAGCTTCAACCGATTTTAGCATAATTGGAATGGTTGCTGTGCCATCAAGTGTTTCAATAACTTCAACCAAAAATTCACGCTTCTCTAAGGTTATAAATATTAGAAATGCATCCGATGAGGGCGGAAAAACATTGACAGGCATTAATGCCGTACTTGTGGCATTGAATCCAAACAGCAATGTTGTTGCAACAATTGACAGTACAAATTTAAAATCTGCATTGGCACCGGGAGAAACTACGGGTGTGGTTGTTAACTTCAATGCACCTCTTGATGCAGATGATACTGTTGAATATCGTATTGACTTCAGCAGCTCTGAAGGTGCGGTTACTTCGGCTGCAGTGAAGTTGAATTTAAGGCCTGCAGTTCCAATGCCAATCACCGACCCAAGAGGAATAGAGGTAGGACTTAATCCTGGAAATAGCATAGTAAGGACAATTAAGCTTACCAATAAAGGTATGGGCAGTATGAAGGGAATAAGGCTGGAGTCTCCATCAAGACTTCCTTGGATAACAGCCGGAAACTTAAGCAAGACAGAGCTTGCACCGGGAGAGTCTGCTACATTTGAAATATTGATAAATCCGTCAGCAGATATACCTTTAGGTGAGTATCAAGATAAGGTGGTTGTAACAGACGGCAAATATAGTTCCACTGTTACTGTTGCTGCTGAAATTTCAAGTGCACAAAGCGGTTCGGTATCATTTATAGTATCAGATGATACAGGTGTCAGAGTGCCTAATGCTGAGGTAAACCTCATTGGAAAGCAGCCTTTTGTTCAGGTAAAGGATGGAAGAGAAGTTGTATACTATCAGCATTTCTATGGCCGTACTGATGCCAATGGAGTTTTGGTATTTGAAAACAAACCTTTAGGCGAATATGATTATTCGGTTCAGGCAAGTGCACATAAGAGCATTAAGGGTATTACTAATATAATGCCTAAAACTGATGCATCCATTGTTAATGTTACAATGGAAATGGTTCCTGTACAGATCGAGTGGACGGTTAAACCTACAACCATACAGGATAAATATGATATAAAGCTTGAAATGACATTTGGAGCAAATATACCGAAACCATATTTTGGTTATGTACCTCCATGGGTAAATATCCCCAAACAGATCACAGATCCTATGATAGTTGAAGCAACTGTTGTGAACAGTGGTTTGGTAGCTATAACCGATGTTACTGCATCAGTTATAAGGGAAAAACAAAACGATACAGGAATAAGCATAGTAGGCGGGGGTTATATAGGAGAAATCCCGGCTCATGGAAGTGTTAAAATAAAACTCCTCATACAACCGGGATACTATAACTTAACATCCGGTAAGAATCAAGAAACCGGCATCCCGTATAATGCTATATTGCTCCATGGTTATTATGTCAGCTTTGACAGGGATACGGGACTTCCTGTTGATCCTCCTGAGGAGGTTATAGGCAATATTGCTTTGTATAATCCTTCGGAACAAAAAGTAACAATCAAAGCTTCAATGCCATCCGGTGAAACAGTAACGGAAGAAATAGGGCTTCCAAGTGATGGAGGAATTGAAGAAGTTGATTATCTAATCAATAGAGACAATGGAGGCAGACCTACATTGCCTGAAAGCGGACAATCTGGCAAAGGAGCTTATGAAATAGTAACTCTGAGCCTTGATCAGTCGGCGACACTTGAAAGGCAAGCATTTAATGCTACTTTAAAGGTTTCAAACGGATATGTGGCATATGTGCTTCAAAACCTCTCTGTTAAAGTTGTTGTAACAGATAAGGATGGTAATGATGTAACTGGCAATAATTTCATAATTGCTACAGGTTTGAATGGCATTGAGAATCTTGACGGTTCATCATCACTGCTGCCGGGTAATAGAATGATAGCTGATTGGCAGATCATACCCGGTGACGGTTTAGGCGGTACAAATCCTGAAGGAGAGAAGTACTATGCAAAAGCTGTGTTGTCCTACTTTGTAAACGGTCATTATGTTGAAACACAGACCAATGCTGAGGAAATTACCATTATGCCTCAGCCTAAGATAAAACTCAATTATTATTTACCCCACAAGGTTGTAGCAAACCAGCCGTTCAAGCTTGGAGTAACTGCTGAAAATATAGGTGATGGAGTTGCAAAGAATCTTGTTATAGATTCGGGTCAGTTAAACATCAAATCCAATCAGGCAGGACTTTTGACCAAGTTTGAGATACTGGGTACTTCTTTTGGAAGCAGTACTGATAGCAGCTTTAGGCTCAACTTGGGAGATATAGATCCACACAGTCAGGTTACAGGCTACTGGATAATAAAATGGTCAATGTATGAGGAAAAGGAAGATGCTGAACCTATAGAGGGAGAGTTCCGTGACTTTAAGGCATCACTGCATCACCAAGACTATAAAGGTGTGCAGCTTAATCCATTGATTGTTGGAGTTACCACCGAAATAATCGGAAAGGATAACTTAAAGCTTACCAATGACGATGATGTATCCTATACTCTTATAGATAAAGACAATACAGGAATACCTAATTATCTCATTAATTTGAAGACGGGTATGAAACTGCCAATTTATGTACCTGACACATTAAACGTGACAAAACAGCCCGACCTGAATGACTCAACATTGAAGTTTAAGGTCCCTGTTGTTGAAGGTGACCCGGATGACCAGGGAATGCCCCGTTATCAGGTACTGATGCTCAAAGCTCCTGAAAACTTTAGCACAATCCGTTCGGTAGAAAGAGAGTCATTTGTTAAAGGTGAGGATAAGAGGCTTCTAAGTCTTGCAAACTCATGGATGGATTATGGAAATATATATATTGTTGATGAAATACCTGTTTCAAAGGAGAAACCGACAGATTCAGCTAATGTGCAGGCACGCTATTATTACCCATCAAGCTATACGATTGATTTTAGCTCGGGAGCTGTTATAAGCTCTGTTGAAAGTGCGCAGATTTATTATACGGATAGCGAAGGAGAGCCCCAATATGCTTATTATGACATAGGCCACTACATAGATGAGGGCATGACAACCACTGTAAGGGCTGGGGTGACTAATAAGGGTAAGGCAGTTGAAAGCGGCGTTGTTGAGTTCTTTGCGAAGAGAGCAAATGAAAAAACAGAAACAAAAATAGGGCAGGCTACATTCAGCGGATTGCAGCCATATAATTCAAAATATGTGTATACATCATGGACTCCGGAAAAAGGAGGAAAGTATACATTAATCGCGAGAATAAAAGACAGCAATGCAAAGGATGGTTATGGAGAAACTTCTGCAACAATCAACTATATACCTATTGCAGAGACCTGTGCCGATTTCTCTGCAGATGTTCTTACAATGGCATACTTTGACGGCTCACGCTCATATGACAAGGATGGTTACATTCAGGCATTCATGTGGGATTTCGGAGACGGCGAGTCGGGAGTAGGTGTACGTCCTGGACACAAGTACCTCCATTCCGGTACTTATAAGGTTAAGCTGACTGTCATTGATAATAACAATGCAGAAAGCACACAGGAGATGCAGGTTACAATAAATGAAACAAGGGCTGACCTTAGAATAAGGCAGTTGACAATAGATCAGGAGGCACCTAAGGAAGGTGAGAAGATAAGGATAACCGGTACTATTGAGAATGCCGGATACTCTGATACAAAGAAACCGTTTATTGTTGGTTTCTATGTAGATAACAAATATGTAAATTATAAGAGAATTACAGATAATATAGCACCTGGAGAAATGAAGGAAGTAACATTTGAATGGACTAATACAAAAGGCAATCACATAGTTACCCTCATTGCAAATGATATAGGACATCCGGTTGATGAAGCCGATTTTGAAAATAACCAGAAGAGCAGACCTATAAATGTAAGTCAGGCCTTCTTCCCCAACATTAAAGTGGATGGATTTACTTCCAATGTATCATTTGATAATACATTGGAATGGAACCAGAAAATTGAATTTGCAGCAGATATATCCAATGAAGGCAATGCAAGTACGGGAAGCTTCAATGTTGCATTCTATATTGATGATTATCTTGTTGATACCCAGACAGTACAGGATCTGGATTATAAAAATGGAGCCAATAAATCCAAAGTCACTTTTACATGGGATTTAAAAGATGAGGGAGCGCATACCTTAAAAGTTGTTGCGGATGGACCTTTGGCACATGTTATTGAGACAGATAAAAGCGATAATATCGCTGAAATAAAAGTGCCAAATGTTAAGCTTAGATACCCTGATCTTAAGGTTGAAAGTCTTAGTATTTCACCAGACAACGGAAAGCTTGATGCAGGACAGAGTGTAATAATCAATGCGTTGTTGGCAAATGATGGATACAGTACCTCAAGCAAAGAATGCAAGGTTGCTTTCTTTGCAGACGGAAGATACCTTGGGGCAAAGGATATTGGAATTATACCTAAGGGCGGAAGTACTTTTGTATCCTACACCTGGGACAGGCCGGTAAACGGAACAAAGACTATAGAAGCTTATGTTGATTATAATAATGATATTCATGAAGTATCGGATGAAAACAATAGGCTTAAATATACTGTTACAACCCCGATGAACATCAATTTGCCTGATTTGGTAATTGAAAGCATCACTACAGAGCCTGCGACAGGCACAGCAATGTTTGGTGATGAGGTTACAACAAAAATAAGTCTAAAGAATACAGGAACAGCACATATAAAGACTCCTTTTACAACTGCTCTTTATGTGAATAAAAAGCTGGTTGGTAAGTTTGAAACAAAAGAAAGCCTTGCAGCGGGACAGAGCACAAGCGGTACTGTTACATGGACTGCAGATATTCTGCCTACAGCACCTGATTACGAGCTTACAGCTTATGCGGATGTATATACAAAGCTTGTTCTTTCAAACCGCAACGCAACGAAGACTGCTTATTATAAAGTAAAGAGTGAAGTGATTGTTAAGGCTGATGCTTTAAACAGCGCTTATACTGTAAAAGAAAAGCCTGAATTCAAATTAAAGGTTAATTCAACAGATGACCCGGGAGTTCCGCTTACACCAAATAAAGGTGTAAAAGCCCGCATATACATCTACAAAGGGCTGCCTGATGCTGACGGCAAATCGGTAGGAGAAGCGGTTTACAGCCAGGATATGGTATATGAAGAATTACAAGGAAAATATACAACTGTAGTTGATATTGAAAATATAGGCGTTTTAGAGCCGGGTCAATATACTGTTGAATATGAAGTGAAAGCCGATTCTCATGAAAAGAAGGTTTGCAGTGTATTAAAGCTGGTTAATGACTATATCGTTACTGTTGATACTGTAAAACAAACATTTGCAGCAAATGAAGCTGTTGAGATATCTGGAAAGGTTACTGGTACAGATGGTAAAACACCTTTAGCAGATGTAAATGTAAATATTATAATTGTTGGAGAAGAGGAATGGAAATTCAACGTAAGGACGGATGAAAACGGTGAATTTGACTATAGCTTCAATGTAAGAAAGGGATATGGAGGTGCATATTCATTAAAGGCATCGGCTGATTATGATGGTGCCCAAAAGGTGAGCAGTTCCAAGGTGTTCTATATTGAAGGCCCTGTGCTGGCATTCTCCGGTTCAATAAAAACAGCTGCAGGATACTCAAAGACTATTCCTATTACGCTAATGAATGTAGGAACACTGCCAATTACAGGGATATCATTTGATAAGTTATTTAGCGAAGGCAGTGAAGATTTAACGGCAGAATTCATTGATGAAATGCCTGAAAGCCTGGAAGATGGAAAATCATCTGAAATAAGACTTAAAATATCAGCCGGAGCAGAAGCTGCACCGGGTGTAAAAACACTTGAATTGAATGTAACATGTAAAGAAGGCTACACTTATAAAACAATGCTTGAGGTTACAGTTGAGAAACCAGAGCCAAAGACTAGAATCGATATTGGCGGAGGGGTTGAAATTAATGAAAAGGCATTTACAGCTGCAGATTATATTGTAGGAGCCTTTAAGAAGCAAAAGATAGCTTCTTCGTTGAGACAGGGAAGTTCTGATACACAGGTTATACATATAATGAATACAGGAAATGCTCCTATAACTGATATAAAGGTTATACCGCCTGCAACACTGCCATGGGTAACAATAACCACATCCGGCACTCAGTTGGTTGAGCCTGTAAATAAAGGTCTCAGTATTAGGGATGCCAATTCCCATGCCAGCATTCTAGTACATATTTCTCCTACGGAATTTGTACAGGCTGGTATGTATGAGGATTATATTACAGTAATATCAAATGCAGGGGAATCAAAGATACCTGTAATGATTAATGTAGGGCCAGCAAGCGTTGGTACATTTGTTATACAGGTTCTTGATGAAGACTCAGCACCGGTTGAAAATGCAACCTTAGAACTGTCAGGACCTATATCGGCTGAAGGGAATAGGAATTCCAATGTATATAGAGGAACCTTCCAGGGCGATGCTATGTACAAATTCGAGAACATACCGGCAGGAAGCTATATTGCAAAAATAACAGCACCATACCATAAGGATCTTGAATGCAATTTCGATGTTCAGGCTATGATAGAGCTTGAACCCCAGAAGGTTTACATGGAGAAAATTCCATTTACCCTGGAGCTGACTACAGAATCCATTGTTGATACAATGAATTCCGACTTTGAAGATGGAGTTAACACAAAACCGGTATATAAACAGGTGATGAAGCCGGAGGGTGCTAAGCCTGAGTTGATGTCACATTTCCCGGGTTATGAAATGTATGACTCAGATGTGTTGTTAAATATGAAAGAGCTCATCGGAATTAAAAATTCATCTGTTACCGGCAGCATATATGGTGTTGAAGCCAAACTCAAAACGCAAAACTCATATCTTCCAAAGGATGCAGTCTCGTTAATAAAAGGAGGAGCGGACAGTACACCTGTTGATTTAGGAGATTTTTCACCTCAAGAAATAAAGGATTTGACTATATATGTAAATGATGACAAGTTTTACGATGTAGTTAAAATCGAAGAGACAGAAACACCGGGGAAATACACTGTCACAATGCCGGAAGGTATAACCAAAGACAGGATTAACGGTTGGATAGGTGAATACAGTTTATGGGCAGAGGATGGAAGAGCTGTAACAAGTGCGGTTTATAATACCGACACAGGAACATATACAATAACTTTAAGACCTCTTGCAGACGGCACCTATGTTTTACCTTCCACAAGGATAAACAAGTTCTATGTAAGGGTTAATTTGGACTTTGAATTAGAGCTTACAGGAAAAGTTTTGAATATTTTTGGTATGGAGGAAGATGTTAAGTTAAACATACCTGTAAGACTCCACTTTGTACCGTATTATGCATTCGGAGATGAAATGGACCCAAGGGATGATGAAAGAATAGAAGTAAAAGGTGCATTTAATCCCATAAGTCTAAAAAATATCAATTATATCAAGACAAAAAATTTCAGTGAGAATTTCTTGAAAAAGATTGGTAAAAAGTCCGTTGAAACACCTGAAAATATGGGCACAGTCCTTGGAAGCTTTGATTTCTCACAGGACACTGTATTAGCAGATGAATCCTTTAATGCCGACTTCTCACTTTATAATCCGTCTGAATACCAATTTATAAATGGTGCAGAGATTGAGCTTATAATAACAGACATGGAACTTGACAGTGAAGGCAGGATGCCTGAAGGGGCCAAGATTTTAAATGACAGCTTTAATATAAGCTTGACTAAATCAATCAAGGATAAAGAAGGAAAGAGCAGTTCTCAAATATATGAAGATGATTCCATATATATTGATACTATTGGTCCTGAAAACAAATTGAATGTAACATTCAATATTTTAAGAAAACCAATAACTGAAAACGAGGACAATAGTGTTTATGATAACAAAGCATATATTTATGTAAAGTATAAATTTGACAAGGAAGGTGATACCTACAGCGGCTATACCAAGTCAAAGGCTGTAGAGATTGAGCCACCTGCGAAGATATACTTGAGCTATGAATTTAAGAAGACTTCTGACGATTTATATGAGGTAATTGTGAAGGCTACCAATGCAGGATTGGGAACGGCAAGGGGATTAAAGCTTCTGCCTCCTGTAATAAGCAGCTCTGAACATGTAGTCCTTATCGAAGGAAAGGTTGAAGGAGGACAATGGGAACAGAATATTTCATGTCTTAAGTTTGGAAATATAGCTCCAAACCAGACAGTCACAGGCTATTATCACCTTCTTATATCAGGAGATGTTGATTTAGCTCCTAGCATAAGCTTTAAGGTGCTTGATGAAAATTCTTCAGGAAAGGTACTGTTGACGCCACTAACTTTCAATCATGTTGAAAGCTTTGACTTCAATGATTTGAGGGATGAGCTTATAAGGTTGAAAAACAATGTTGGCGGAGAGGGAGGACTTCTTGACAAGAGTACTGAGGATTTGTCAAGAGCTATGAATGAATCAATAGAATATGTCAATTCATTGGATGATGCCAGAAGAACAACTGCATTGCTGGATATTTTGAATTATGGATTTGGATTGATTCAAAGCAGTATTAATTTCTTCTTGAGTGCTAGGGATATAGCCAAAAGTTATGTTAATGGAAAATACAGTACAGGCAGTGCAAGTGTAAAAAGTGCCAAGACAGCTATAACCATTGGAAACAGTCAGATAGTTTCAAAGGTTAATAAAGCATTGGATACCATATACAAGATATCGGACGGAGTAAACAAAATCATTACTTTAAAGAACATTTATGACAGCATTCTTAAGCTGCTTACAGAAGCTAAAAGCAAGCTTAATCTGACACTGTTACAGAAGGTTAATAAAATCGTGAATAAATATTCAAAAGTATATGTAACAAGTGATGATAAAGCAGGCTTTGTACTTAAGGAACTGGAGGATTATGTTGAAGCTAAGAAACAGGAAAATGGCGTTGTTCGGGATGGTAATGTGATCTATCTAACCGATGATTTTATACAAAAATGGAAACAGGAGAAGAATTACTCAAATGTAGCAGAAGACGGAAAAATATACAAAATAAATGATAAAATTTACCTTACAGAAAATAACTGTAAAGTTATAGAGAAAATGGATCCTTCGCTAGGCAGCAATAGCATTTCTCAGATTGGTGATGCCATTAGGAGTATAGATGATACAACAGAATCAATTAGCAAGAGCAATGAGATAACCAATGACATTGTTGAAATATGTGCGAAGTATACTACTGACGGAAATAATGCTTTGGATTTAGGACCACAGATAGTTGAAGATGTAAAGGCAGCACAATCAGATCCTGAAATATACAGGGATGGAAATGTGATATATATTTCTAAAAAATATATAGATAAATGGAAGATAGAAAATGGCATGAGCACAGCTGAGAGTGATACAGTAGTAAACAAGCCACGCAAAGAGGGAAATGTGATATATGCTTTTGGTGACTATTTGAAATTACCAGCAAGTAGTACATCAGAGGCACAAGCTGCTCTTGAGAAAACAAAAGCAGAATTAAAACCGAAACTCGATGAAGTACAAAGGGCTATGGATGCTCAGGATGAAGCTTTTTACAATGAATTATCAAGTAAGATAGACAAAGCCCTTGGTATTATTAACAGTACTCTCTCACTATGTCAGAGCATTGTAGACCTGAACAAGGCAGTTAATGAAATTGAGATTATAGAACGCAATCTCGATCAGTTTATTAATGAAGCAAATCAAGCGATTAATGCTGAATACAATACAGCAATAAATTCTGATGCGGAAGAAGATTCCGAGGAAGAAGAAAGAGAAGAACAAAAATATGGTGAATACTCAATTTTATTTGAGGGAGATGCACATACCTCTGCTGAGAAGGCTCTCATTAATAGCCTGAATGCATCAAATAGTCTAGACAAGCTTGACAGTGACTTGCTGAAGGTGGCTCATCACGGAAGTGCCTTTTCTTCACATTACGAATTTTTACAACATGTTACACCTGATCAGTCTGTAATATCTGTAGGTGAAAACAATGATTACGGTCACCCGGCAGAAAGCACTGTTTCAAGACTTAGAAGCGTTGGATCAGAAGTATTTATGACTGATGAAAACGGTACAATTGAGACGGAGATTTATGACGAATCAACAGGTAAGTTGGTTGCTAAAGTATCAGTACTTGATGTAGAACAAGGTGACTGTATTCTTGTAGAAGCAGGCGATGATAAAATGCTTATTGATGGAGGATCAGGATGGAGAAGATATCCGGATTCAAATGCGGATTTTAGCAGAATTGATGCGATAAAATCCTTGAAATACCTTGTAATAACCCATCCGGATTCAGACCATTATAACTATTTAAACAAACGATTGTTCTTAAAAAATTCCGGAAATTCGTTGGATATTACAGAAAAGGTGTTTTTGCCTGAAGTTGACCATAATATGATGACTACTACATACAATACATTTGAGCAAAACATTAAGAACAAATATAATTATGAAATTGCAGGAAAGGACATGGTAGGTAAAACCATATACCTTGATGACTTAAATCAGATTGCAATTGAGTTTTTAGGTCCTGTTAAAGATTTTTATAGTGATCCTAATGTGACTGATATAAAGGAAAAGAAGAATAATTCATCAATTATTTTAAAAATGACTTACAGGCCTCAAAGCCAGGTTAATTTAGCTTCAGATACAGGCTATGCCGAACCTAACAATGGTATTAAAATTGTAACTCGTTACTGGGTTAAAGAAGGAGATACAATGGTTAGGAAGGAGGATGTTAGAAAGCTCATTGGCTCAGGTACCATCAATATTAAGGATATTGCTCAGTACATCAATAATAGCCAGGAAAACAACGTCCTTGTTAAAAATATGGAAAACTACAAAAGTTGGATAAGTAATGCATTAGGCAGCTTGAAGAATGTAAATGTCAATAATCTTGACTCTTTAGAGGAAAAGCTTAAAACATCACTTGAAGAAATAGCTGCTGCTAAGAAACAATCCGGTGATAATTCAGAATTTAATGTACAGAAGATATTGGATGAAATCATGGCTGATATGCCGAATGGTGCGCCAGAAAGACGTATACATATATTAAAATCCATTATTGAGTTGGAAGAGTACAAGATATTAACTACTAACAACATGTATAATGCCTATGTGAAATATCTGGAGGAAGATCAAAGTATTGAAGATGCATTTGGTGATTTACAGGATTATAGTGATATAAGTCCGGATTTGATGCTGACCAAAGAGTATATAACAAAAAATGTAGGTTCTATTAAGGATCTTTCTGATGCATTGTTGAATGAAGCCATAGACATAGTTGAAAATTATATTTATAACAGTGAGGATGCTCCTTCATATTATCCAACAAAGGTTCTTCTTAAGTATTTCAATGATTTGAATGAACAGATAGAATCAATTGTAGGCAAAGAAGGAAAAAGGTATGAGGGCTTTGGAAAGTATAAAAACGTTACTGTATTTAACAGCTTAGGAGACGAAGTACATCCTGAAAATAAAGACCTTACCATAATGAAGGATCAATACTTGAAACTTTTGAAGGACAGCATTGAAGGTTATGAAACCATTATTGACAGATGGGATTTGAATATTGCAAAAGCAGGTATGTACTCAATTAATGCGATATTGCAGCCATTTAATTATGTTATTGGATTAAACCCCATAGGTGCCCTTTTAACAATGCCTATATCGTCACAGTATAGCAAAGTGATGGGTGCAATAAATAGTGCAGAAGTGAGCATATACAATGAAGAGAACAGTAATAGCAGTGTGATTTCGGAAGACATTGCTAATATGGTCATAAATACGGGACTGACTTATAACAGGGAAATAGGAATTTCCGAATCGGTAAACAACCTGATCAGGAACATTGACAAGTGGAGGAAGATTGACCCGCCAATACCTGTAGAGCCAGTAAGTATCTCTATACAGGATATAACAATCAATGATGGGGATAAGTCGGGCTACGGTGAAGCTGTTATCGTCCTGAAAAATGTTCATACAGGAGAGGTTTCAGCACTTGTTAATATGGATATATTCGGCGGCAATCTGAAATATGCTAGTTATACATCAGACCCGGTATCCATAAAGCCAATGGAAACTGTTGTAGTAAAAATACCATTTGAAGTTCAACGTTCAAGCTTAGTGGATATTGCAGGATACAGAAGCTTTATCACCGTTAGCTTATCTGAACCGGGGACAATGTCCTTAGGTGATCCTAAGGGCCCGTATATATCACATTTTTATGCAGGTACAGAAGAGCAGTTAGATGCTTTAAGAAGTAACATAAAGGTTGCTCAGCCTCTTGGAGGAACTCTTTCCGGAGGCGAAGAAGCGGAAGCACTTTATACGCCTGGAAGCAATGGAAAGCAAATAAAAATTGTGATGGCTTCAAAGGATACATCAAAAATGCAGTTGCATGTTTACGACAAGTATGGAAATCATATTGGATATACTTCAGAAAATGAATTTGAAAGCGGTATTCAGAATACTCAAGTTATTTCAATGAGAAACAGCAATGATGCAATAGTTATAAGCAATCCTAATAACGGGCCATATAGGATAGTTGTAAGGCTGCCAGAAGGGGAAAGCGAAGAGGAGTATTCCCTTGAAATAACAGAAATTACTGATGTTGGAGCAATACCTGATGTATATATACCGCGGGTTGTTATTAGCAATACCCAAAAGGCTGAATTTATGGTCAACATACTTGAAAGCTCTTACGAAAATAAAATTGATAAAGTTGAAATTCAAGCAGGTGAATTCAAAGACATTAACGGAAAAATTGTGCCAATAGTTAAAAAGAGCTTTAATGCAATGGACGGAACGGATCTTAATAACGGCATACAATCGGGTATTCCTGCAGGAATGGCTGCTGTTGTTAAGGGTATGGTTGAGTTTAATAAGGATTTGCCTGATGGAATTTATAACGGTACTGTCAGGGTTTCAATAAAAGGAGTTAATCTCAATCCGGATTTTGGAAGGTATTTGACTGTTACAGATAGTGTTTATGGTTGGAAATACATTACTGGAGATGGAGCGCCATATTCAGAAGAATACTCGGAATACTATATTGATATACCTTTAACTGTTATAATTGATACTTCTGTACCGTCAGAACCGCAGATATCAAAAATAGAAAAAATATTGTATGACGATGAGTATTACGCTTATATAGACGGAACAAACCAGGAGGGATATTTTACTGAAGTATATGTTGATGGACAGTTGGCCGATAAAGTTCTTGTAGGAAGCGATAAGAAGTTTAGTCTGAAATTTGGACTGGATAACGGAACACATAATATAGAAATCTTATCAAGAAATGCATTGGGAACAAAAAGTGCTTCAAGCTATACAACTGTTATTTCGGGTATAGATTCGGGTACAGACAATAAAGGGCCCATTATAACACCTGTTTCTCCAAAGAATGGTGAATACGTAAATAAACAGCCAAGCGAGATTGTGTTTACAGTGTGGGATGCTCAATCCAATATTGATACTGATTCTATAGAAGTATTTATTGATGAAGCAAGCATTGCACCTGAAAATCTGGTGAATATGGGATCAGGTGAATGGAAAGCACTCATAAGCCCTGTAAGTGACGGCACACACAATGTCACTGTAAGTGCTAATGATGAGAAAGGAAATATTAGTACTGTCAGCTGGACATTTACTGTAGATACAGTTAAACCTGTACTTATAGTTCCTGCTGACAAAACTGTAGAGGCAACGGATATTAAATCGGTTATTGATATAGGTGAAGCAAAGGCTACTGACTTGTTTGAAGTGACAATTACAAATGATGCTCCGGAAAGCTATCCAATCGGTACAACTATTGTTACATGGAAGGCTAAAGATGTGAGCGGCAATACAAGCAGTGCTGTACAAAAAATAACTGTTGTGGATACAACAAAACCGGTTCTTACAGTACCGGCAGATGTTGAAGTTAAAGCAACGGGTGAAACGACTGTGGTTGATATTGGAGAGGCAACTGCAACGGATATTTTTGAAGTGACAATTACAAACGATGCCCCAATAGCCTTTTTAGCCGGTATAACAATAGTTACATGGTATGCAAGTGATGCTAACGGTAATACAAGTACAGCTACTCAGAAAGTAAAAGTTATAGCGGAAATTACACCGACACTAACACCAACACCAACGCCAACAACAGTTACACCGACGCCAACACCAACGGTTACGCCGACGCCAACAGGTACGAATAAAGCGACACCAACAGCAACACCAACAGCAACACCAACAAGTACAAACAAACCAACAGCAACACCGACAATAACAGTAACAGCAACACCAACAAGTACAAACAAACCAACAGCAACACCGACAATAACAGTAACAGTGACACCAACAAGTACGAACAAACCAACAGCAACACCGACAATAACAGTAACAGTAACACCAACAAGTACGAACAAACCAACAGCAACACCAACAAAGACAGTAACAGTGACACCAACAAGTACAAGCAAACCAACAGCAACACCAACACCAACAGCTACTGTATCTGCACCATCAGGAAGCGGAGGCGGAAGTGGAAGCGGTGGAGGTGGTGTGATAATACCGATACCTGAAGTAACACCAACACCTACAGTAGCACCAACAGTTACGGTAATATCGACACCAACGACGACACCAACAGCCACACATAAGGCAAGCCCTACACCGACTGTAAGACCAACCCCTGTAGTATCTAATGAACCTACACCTAAGATACCATCTTCAGGTTTTAAAGATATAATGGGTCACTGGGCTGAGGATTATATTACAAGATTGATTAAGAGAGGCTTTATAAATGGATATAATGATGGAACAATAAAGCCGAATAATTCAATAACGAGGGCTGAAATAGTAAAGATACTCGTTAGTGCTGCAGGCTATACACCAAGCGGAAAGAAAGCTTCGAGTTTTGCCGATAACAATAAAATTCCTTCATGGGCTATGGGCTTTGTAATTACAGCAGCAGAAAAGGGAATAGTAAAAGGCTATAATGGTAATGAATTTAGCCCATCAGGCTTGGTAACGCGTGCTGAGATGACTGTCATGATCATGAGGGCTTTGGGTTATGAAATGACCGATAAAGATGTTATGAAGTTTAAGGATGCAAATAAAATACCTTCATGGGCTGCAGGTTATATCAGCAAAGCTTATGAACTGAAAATTGTACAAGGTTACACCGATAATGAATTTAAACCTAATAAAGTTATAACGAGGGCTGAAGCATTTGTTATAATCGAAAAGTGCATGAGTTTGAAGAAATAAAAATAATTAACAAGACTTTAGCATAATCCAAACTACAATAGCTGCTATGTTGCTTTTAATTAAACATGCAATGAGCTTTGGGTTGTGCTAATAGTCTTTTTATTGGGGCATAGACCTGTATATAAAAGTTAAATGTGGAAGTTAAGTATGGAAGTGGAAGTTGAATAAATATGGAAAAATTACGTAATATTGTAATGATCTGGACTAAAATATGATTTATTGCTTGGTAAAAGGAATGATCAAATTAAGTGCCAAATTAAATAATAGGTGTTGTCTTAATATCGGTCATACTATATAATATAATAGTCAAAAAGTTTGTATAATAAATTATTTTTGAAATATTCTAAATTATAATTAATTATTTATATATGGAAAAAGAGGATAAAATGACAAAAGATGCTGAATATTCAAAGAATTACGGTAGCAAGGAAATTGCAGCAGCAGCAATAAAGATGTCCATGACAAGTGATAGGAACGAGGAAAAAGCATTACAGTCTGAATACTTGAAAACTGGGATTCATACTGCTGCAGTTGATTACGGAGGCGAGTTCATTAACTCCATAATGAAGATTATTGAAAGGGCTGTGGTATCTTCAAAAAGAGAAGGCGTAATCACCGATTCTCATGCTGAAGAGGGAGCGGTCGCCGGTGCTGCCAAGGAAGCGTTATCTCAAATAGCATCAAAAGCCATGGGGCTTAATGTTGGAGGTAAGATAGGCATTGCCAGATATAATGATCATGTCAGCGTAGCAATATTTCTAGGTATTGGGCTTCTACACTTGAATGAAGTGGCTATAAGTGTTGGGCATAGGGTGGTTTAGGTAAGTTTTGCCTGCCCCCATTACTTAATAATAATGTAGGACGGGAGAATTTGTATGTTAGTAAGAGCGATCAGAGGAGCTACTACAGTTGATAACAATGATTCAAATGAGATACTTGAAGAAACTGGGAAACTTTTAACTGAGATAATTGAAAAAAATAATATATGTGAAGATGATGTTATAAGCATAATTTTTAGTGTGACTAAAGACTTGAATGCTGCTTTCCCTGCTGTTGCAGCAAGGAAACTGGGGTGGACAAATGTAGCATTGTTTTGTACAAATGAAATGGATGTGCCTGGAGGGCTTTTAAAATGCATTAGAGTATTGATTCATATCAATACTGAGCTTTCCAACAAAGACATAAAGCATGTGTACCTAAAGGGTGCAAAGGTTTTAAGACCTGATCTAACACAGTAATAATATATGGGGGTTATTGATGCAAACAAATATAAGCATTGCCATTGATGGACCAGCCGGTGCAGGCAAAAGTACAATTGCAAAAATGATATCAAAGGAAATGGGTATAGTTTATTTAGATACCGGTGCCATGTACAGGACTGTTGCTTTAAAAGCAATACGTGACCAAATCAGTACCAATGACAGAGATTCTTTATCCAAAATGGTTGATAATATTGACATAGCTGTTAATTATGTTGATGGTGAACAGTTTATTTATTTAAATGGTGAAGATGTTACATCTAAAATTAGAACACCCGAAATATCAATAGGTGCGTCTAATGTAGCTGTTGTTCCTGAGGTTCGTATAAAAATGGTGGAAGTGCAGAGGCAAATTGCATTAAAAACCAGTGTTGTGATGGATGGAAGGGATATTGGTACATATGTTTTACCCGATGCTAAATTTAAGTTTTTTTTGACGGCTTCTGTTGAAGAACGTGCTTTAAGACGATATAATGAACAGGTAGCGAAGGGGTATAAAGATATTAGCCTTGAAAGTGTAAAAAGCGATATAGAGTATCGTGATAAGAATGACAGTTCAAGAGAGTTTGCACCATTGTCAAAAGCTCAAGATGCAATAGAGATAGATACAACAAGTATGACAATTGATGAGGTTGCACAAAAAATAATTGGCATTATTAAGGATAGAACCTAATTGTTTACATGATTCTCGTACAGGCCGGGGGATGTTAGTTTGGAGATAATTATTGCAAAAAATGCAGGATTTTGTTTTGGGGTTAGTAAAGCCATAGAGTTATTGTTTAGTTTATTGGAAAGTACTGACGAAAGGCTATATACAGTGGGCCCCATTATACACAACGATCAAGTTGTAGATAGGCTCAAATCAAAGGGTGTTCAAGTTGTAAAGGACATATCTGAGGTAGGAAGTGACGGTCAGGTGGTTATAAGGACCCATGGTGTTACTCCTGAAGTATATGATAAGATTAGCAGAAGCGGCCTTAAATATTCTGATGCTACATGTCCATATGTTAAAAAAATACACAATCTTGTTAATGAAAAATACAAAGAAGGGTATCAGATAGTAATTGTTGGGGATAAAGAACACCAGGAAGTCAAGGGAATTAATGGCTGGTGCGATAATACTGCCTTCATAGTATATAGTGAAGATGATGTGAAAAATATACAAATAGACAAAGAGAATATTTGCGTTGTAGCCCAGACTACTATTACAAAAGAAAAATGGGAAACCATGAATAATTTTTTAAATAAAAAATTTAAAAATATATTAAAATTTGATACAATATGTAGTGCGACCAGCAATCGTCAAAATGAAGCGGAATTTGTCGCAAAAAATGTCGATGCTATGTTGGTAATAGGCGGCAAGAGCAGTTCCAATACACAAAAGCTCTATGAGATATGCAAGAAACATTGTATTAATACTTATCAAATTGAAACATCCGGTGATCTTCCACCGATGGATATAAAAAATATTAAAAAAATTGGTATTACCGCAGGTGCTTCAACTCCTGACTGGGTAATCAAGGAGGTTATTAGCAAAATGGAAGAATTAAATAAAGCAAACGAAATGAGTTTTAAAGAAGCTTTTGAAAGCTCTTTAGTGACTCTCAATACTGGAGATATTGTTAAAGGGAAAATAATTGGCTTTAACAATTCCGAAGTATTTGTTGACTTAGGGTATAAGTCTGATGGAATTATTAAAATTGAGGAGTTTACAGACGACGTAGATTTTAACCCTGCCCAGTCAATAAAAGTTGGAGATGAAGTTGAGGTTTTTATAGTAAGGGTTAATGATAAAGAAGGTGTTGTGGAATTATCCAAAAAGAAGGTTGAATCTATGAAAGGCTGGGATTCCCTTGTTGAAGCCTTTGAAAATAAAACAACAGTTAGAGTTAAAGTTATTGAAATAGTAAATGGCGGCGTTATAGCATCTGTAAGCGGTATAAAAATATTTATACCAGCGTCTCAAATTAGCGACAAATATGTCAAGGAACTCAATGGATTCTTAAAGCAGGTTATTAATATCCGCATTATCGATTACAATAAACAGAAAAGAAAATTCGTAGGTTCAGCTAGAGTTCTTCTTGAGGAAGAAAAGGAAAAAGCTGGAGCAGAGTTCTGGGGCGGCGTAGAAATTGGTAAAAAATATACTGGAACAGTAAAAAGCCTTATGGACTTTGGTGCATTTGTTGACATTGGAGGAGTTGATGGCTTGGTGCATGTTTCCGAGCTTTCATGGAGCAAAATAAAGCATCCTTCTCAAGTTTTAAAGGTAGGTGACAAAATAGAAGTAGTTATAAAAGAGTTTGATAAGGAAAAGAAAAAGGTTTCATTAGGCTATAAAAAGCATGAAGACAATCCATGGGTTAAAGCTGCAAATAAATATAAAGTGGATGATATTGTAAAGGGTAAGGTAGTACGCCTTGTTCCATTTGGTGCTTTTATTGAACTTGATGAAGGAGTGGACGGATTGGTTCACATTTCCCAAATATCAAATGACAGAATAGGCAAGACATCCGATGTGCTTACAGTAGGTCAGGAAGTTGAAGCTAAAATTACTGAGTTCAATGCAGAAGGCAAGAAGATAAGCCTCAGTATAAAAGAAGTTAACCCTATTCCTGCACCTAACAAGAAGGAAGAGGTTAAAGAGCCAGCTGATTCTTCGGAAGCTGTAAATACTGAAGAAGAGGTGCCTACCGAACACAAGGAAGAAATGGGCAGCACTATTGGCGATGTAATCGGAAAGATAGATGTAGAATAATATATAAAGTTAATCAAAATATCCATATGGCTTTAAGCTATATGGATATTTTCTATATACCGGAAATAATAGAGGTGTTTTCCTTCTAGAATTCTTAAAACAACAATCAAAATTGTAAATATACAAACAATTTTGTTTTGCCTTAATACTTTGCAATTTTTAACCGATATAAATAGAAATAAGGCTGTAAAAGGTATATGAACCTTATCCATGCATCTGACTCTGTGGAAAGTGCTGAAAAAGAAAATAACAGGTTCTTCGGGCAGGGAAACCTAACTTTGTATTATATCTAAATAGAAAGGGAAGGTAAATATGAAAGATTATGAGTGGTTTAAAGGTGAGGTATATAAACTGTCTGGTATTGATCTGTCCTGCTATAAAGAAAAGCAGATGAAGAGGCGAATAGAGGCTTTGATAAGGAAGTATGGAATGGAACCATATGAAAGCTATCTGGATGCTATTAAGGTTAAAAATGACATGTACAATGAGTTTATTAACTATCTGACCATTAATGTATCGGAATTTTATAGAAATCCTGAGCAATGGGAAGTCCTTAAAAATGATATATTGCCGTTGATTTTAAACTCCAACAGGAGGCCTAGAATTTGGAGTGCAGCATGCTCGACAGGAGATGAACCCTATACTCTTGTGATGATACTCAATAACTTTATGCCATTGAATGAGATAAGAATTATAGCTACTGACATAGATAAGGAAATACTTAATAAGGCTCAAGCAGGTGTTTATTCGGCTAAAAGCCTTGCTGGGTTGCCCCAAAATTATTTAAGAGAACATTTTATTGATAATGGAGATACTTATCAAATAAAGGACAATGTAAAAAAATGCGTTGAGTTTAAGCATCACAATTTACTGAAGGATCCCTATCCAAAAGATATGGATTTGATAGTATGCAGAAATGTTTTGATATATTTTACCGAAGAAGCTAAATGTGATATTTATCACAAGTTCAATGCATCCTTAAAACCCCATGGCGTTCTCTTTGTAGGAAGCACGGAACAGATAATCATGTCAAATAAATTCAATCTGAAGTCATTGAAAACATTTTTCTATGTAAAAGACAATCCTAACAAGTAAATATATAAATATTAGAATGATTAATAATAAAAATAATTCTTAAATTAAAATAATGCTAAAATGTTGACGATAAAAAATATTTATGCAATAATAAATCAGTCCAAAATATAGAATAAAGTTACATGTAGATTAGATTTCATGCTATTTGTGGCAAAATAAGAGTGTGTTTGTTTTGGGAAATATTTATGTGATAATTATTAATAAGAATTCAATAAAAATTTGAGATATCAGCACAAGCATACTATAATGATATATAGAAAAAGCAGTGTTATTTCCCAAAGTACATTATTCATGTATTTTTGGAAAAATAATATTGACCGGTTAATTTGTTAATATCTAATTTCTGACAGGCAAATAGGTAAAAAAATAGCTTCAAAGGTATAAATCCTTTGAAACCATTTGATTAATTGGTGCGAGAGACGGGACTTGAACCCACACAACCTTGCGGCCACTAGAACCTGAATCTAGCGCGTCTGCCAATTCCGCCACTCTCGCAAAATTAATGCACACCTATTGTACTAAATATATAAAAAAAAAGCAAGTGGAAATTAATATTTTTTTTTGGGGGAACAAATGAGAGTAGATTGGTTGGAAAATGATAGGGTTATTAATAGGGTTGATGCCATATTGGAGGCTTGTTCACAGAGTCTTGGAGTAGAGATTATGAGCATTGTTTTATACGGTTCAAAGGCTAGGGGTGATAGGAATTCGCAAAATGACTACGAGTTTATTATTCTTGTCAATAATAATACATCCCTTGCCAGCTTTGTAAAAATGCAGGACAGTCTCAGAATACAGTTATTGAAGGAAAAGCTTTTGTTGGTGAAAACAATTATTTATACTCCTGAAATATTTGAAGATATTTTATACTCCGATAAGGTCACAGGAACGCTTTTATACATGATTTGCAAAGAAAACATCATAATCTATGATAAATATGGTACGTTTATATCAATTAAGGAAAGGCTTTCAGTTAGTAACATTAAAAAAGAGGAAGAGTTTCTCGTTCAATGTGTTGAGTTTGCAAAGATGCTTGGTTCACAGAAATGGGAAAGAAAGTGGGAAAAAACTTTGATGCAATATAGATATATGAAAAGAAGAAGGGAAATGTAATAATATTTAATAACTTATTGATACAATTGTATTTGTTGGAATAATATATATAGATTAAATACGATTAATCTATTACATTTATCTTCTGCTAAATGTAAGATTAATAACGTATTTAATATAGATGCTCTTAAATAAAGGTATCGGGAGGAATTAATTTTGAACAAGAAATTGCAGGAATACAAATACTACATAAAAAACAAAAAAGTGGCTGTATTAGGAATTGGTGTCAGCAATGTGCCTCTTATTAGGTATCTTTCATCAATGGGGGTTGATATAACGGCATTTGATAAAGCAGATAAAAATAAATTGGGAAGTATTATAGACGAACTTGAAGCTTACGGAGTTAAATTTAGCCTGGGAGAAAATTATTTGGCAAGCCTTAAGGGGTTTGATGTGGTTTTCAGGACTCCGGGAATGAGATTTGATTTACCGGAGCTTTTAAAGGCTAAGGAAGATGGAGCTGAAATAACTTCAGAAATGGAGGTATTTTTAGAACTGTGTCCTGCAGTTATTTATGGAGTTACCGGAAGCGACGGAAAAACTACCACAACAACCCTCATATATAAATTCCTTGTTGAGCAGGGGTATAAGTGTTGGTTAGGAGGAAATATAGGCAATCCGTTGCTTGACCGCATTGAAGAGATTGAAGAAAGTCACAAGGTGGTATTGGAGCTTAGCAGTTTTCAGCTTCATACAATGAAGAAAAGTCCCAATGTAGCTGTTATAACAAATATGTCGCCTAACCATCTGGATGTGCATAAATCGATGGAAGAATATGTGGATGCTAAGAAAAACATATTAAATTACCAAGGTGAAAAGGATAAGCTTATTATAAACTTTGATAATGAAATTACAAGGGACCTTAATAGCGAAGCAAAAGGAAAGGTTGTTTATTTTAGCAGGGTAAATGAGCTGGATAACGGTGCTTTTTTGAAGGATGGTAATCTTGTTTATAGAAAGAATGGATTGGATACTACTATTGTAGCAGCTGAAGAAATTGTTATACCCGGAATGCATAATGTTGAGAACTATCTGGCTGCTATAGCGGCTGTTATCAACGATGTTGAGCCTTCAGTGATGAAAAGGGTTGCAACAACATTTTATGGGGTAGAGCATAGAATAGAGCTTGTCAGAGAGATTGACGGAGTGAAGTTTTACAACGATTCTATTGCATCAAGTCCTACAAGAACCATTGCAGGACTAAACTCATTCAAGCAAAAGGTTATACTTATTGCAGGGGGGTATGACAAAAAAATTCCTTATGATGTGATGGGGGAAGTAATTGCAGATAAGGTTAAAAGCCTTGTGTTAATCGGACAGACAGGTAAAAAGATTGACAGGGCACTGAAGGATGAGATAGAAAAAACGGGTAAAGGCAGTGACATACCTGTTGTTTACAGTGAAAGCCTTAAGGATGCTGTTGATGCAGCCCGTAAATATGCGAAAAGTGGAGATATAGTTATATTATCACCTGCAAGTGCAAGCTTTGACATGTTTAAGAATTTTGCAGAGCGTGGCGATATGTTCAAGGAAATTGTAAACAGCATTTAGTAGCGTTTGGTAATGTTTAGTAATATTTAGTTATATTTGGTTATATTATATAGTAAAGTTATTTTATCTCTTTAATTTAATATCTATAATAAAGTAAAAAGATCAGTCCGATGAACTGATCTTTTTTAGTGGAGGGAGATGGATTCGAACCATCGAAGTCAGCGACAACAGATTTACAGTCTGCCCCCTTTGGCCACTCGGGAACCCCTCCATATGGTGCCCAGAGCCGGAATCGAACCAGCGACACGTGGATTTTCAGTCCACTGCTCTACCGACTGAGCTATCTGGGCGAATAATTTGTCAACTTCTTAAGATACTACTTATGTATTAAAGCAAGTGGGCCTTCAGGGACTCGAACCCCGGACCAACCGGTTATGAGCCGGTTGCTCTAACCAACTGAGCTAAAGGCCCTTAAAAAGTCACATGTGTTAGTATAGTAGAAAACATTCATTAAGTCAAGAGAATTTTGATGAAATTTTTTATTTTTTTAAGAAAACTTAATTGCAAAAGTAAAATCCACCCCAATTTTTGTTCAAGTGGAATTTACTTTTGCAAATACAAGATAACGTTCAGAGTAGATTTCACCTTTGCAAACTCCTGTGGTAAAAGAATGTGGTTTT
>Ga0255341_1001229_pt1 | contig 37456 bp, 28 predicted proteins | sample wastewater_treat_8_FD_192418 | JGI IMG/M metagenome (GOLD analysis project Ga0255341, IMG submission 192418) | Wastewater microbial communities from Lulu Island WWTP, Vancouver, Canada - plant12 | ecosystem: Engineered > WWTP > Wastewater > Unclassified | place: Canada: Vancouver, British... | reverse complement strand
TCCAGAGCATCAGTCGGACCTTGTTCAGCAGACCCTCAAGGATCCCTATATTTTCGATTTCCTCACCCTGACCGAACCGTTCCACGAACGCGAGCTGGAAACCGAACTGGTCCGCCACCTGGAAAAATTCTTGCTGGAGCTTGGCCAGGGGTTTGCTTTTGTCGGGCGGCAATACAAGCTCGATGTCGGAGACGAGGAGTTCTACATCGATCTGCTTTTCTACCACCTGCGCCTGCGCGCATTTGTGGTCATCGAGCTCAAGAAGGGCAAATTCAGACCGGAATATGCCGGCAAGCTGAACTTTTACTGCAATGTCGTCAACGACCACCTCAAGCACCCGGCCGACCAGCCCACCATCGGACTGATCCTCTGCCAGGAACGCAGCCGCTTGCTGGCGGAGTACAGTTTCGCCGGGATTGACAAACCCATCGGAATTTCCACTTACGAACTCACCCGCGCCCTGCCGAAGGAATTGCGCTCCGCGCTCCCCACCGTCGAGGAGATCGAGGCGGAACTGGCGGAAGTGGTGAAGCAAAAACCGAAGCGGACCGGCGGACCGAAAAAGAAAGGCGGTGGGGAATGATGGTTTTGCGGGCGCACGCCGAGCAATCAGAGAAGCTCGACCAGATCATCTGGGCCAACCTGGAGGATATTGGCTATGGGGGGTGATGGTTGGCCGTCAAAGAACTTTGGTGACTGCGCGCTGCTGGTTAGGGACTCTGTCTCGCCAGTTGACGCCAAGGGCTTGCCGTATGTCGGTCTGGAACACATTGGCGAAGGGCGTCTTGCGCTTATCGGGATCGGAACTGCTGAGGACGTTACGAGCCTGAAGTCGCGCTTTTGCAAGGGTGACATCCTGTTTGGAAAACTCAGGCCATACTTCCGAAAGGTCATCTTGGCTCCTTGCGATGGCGTTTGCTCAACCGATATTTGGGTAGTGCGCCCGAAAGACAATATCGATGCGAGGTTTCTGTTTTACTGGATGGCGTCGAAGGACTTTATAGATGCGGCTACAAGGGGATCAGAAGGCACAAAGATGCCTCGTGCTCAGTGGGAGTTCGTTTCCCGGCTTGTGCTGCAGGTTCCGCCCTTACGTTACCAGCAAGCTATCGCCTGCATCCTGGGCGCGCTGGACGACAAGATCGAGTTGAACCGGCGGATGAACCGAACGCTGGAGGCGACGGCGCGGGCGATCTTCAAGAGCTGGTTCGTGGACTTCGACCCCGTCCATTGGAATAGCGCCAGGAGGTTGGCGAACATCCCACGCTCAGAGCCTGGCAAGTGGTTTATCTACGCCATCGAATGTGAAGGAGGTAGCCATTACATTGGGTTTACGGACGACCTCCACCGAAGGTTTGACGAACACTGCCGAGGTTGCGGAGCCGATTGGACAAAAGCCCACCCGCCGGTTCGCTTGGCCTATTGGGAGCCCGTGGATTCGCAAGCTGAAGCGGTCGCCCGCGAACAGAAACTGAAGTCTGGATCAGGCCGGGAATGGCTCAAGGCCGAGATTGCAAGGAACTGGACGCCCCGCCGGCCCCTGCCTGCCGGCAGGCAGGTCAAACCCGAAATCGCCGCCCTTTTTCCCGACACCTTCGAAGACTCAGAACTTGGCGAGATTCCGAAGGGGTGGCGAATTGGCCCCATTGGTCAGATGGTGCAGGTGCTGGGCGGGGGAACGCCAAGCACGAAGGAACCAGCCTATTGGGAAGGCGGTATCCACCCATTCTGCACGCCCAAGGACATGTCATCACTGGCAGCACCCGTTCTGCTTGCGACTGAGCGTCACTTGACTGACGAAGGTCTGGCCAAGGTGAGTTCTGGCCAACTCCCGGTTGGTACGGTGCTGCTCTCATCGCGTGCGCCCATCGGGTACTTGGCCATCGCCGAGACGCCGGTGTCTGTCAATCAGGGAATCATTGCGATGGTGTGCGACGGCGAATTGCCGAACCTGTATGTATTGCACTGGACCAGAGCCAACATGGATCGAGTGCTCGCCAACGCGAACGGCAGCACGTTCATGGAAATCAGCAAGCGGAACTTCCGTCCGATCACCGCAGTCGTTCCATCGCGAGCGGTGCTGCGGTGCTTCATGCAGATTGTAGAGCCGATGCATCAGCGGATCGTATCGTCGCTCAAACAGATTCAGCATCTCTCCGCATTGCGCGACACCCTCCTGCCCAAGCTGATCTCTGGCGAACTGGTGGTTGCTGAGGCCGAGCGCATCGCCGGGAGGTGCTTATGAACGAAAACCAGCAATTCCTGCTCTATACCGCGCCGGATGGGGCGGTTAAGGTTGAGGTCTTTTTTAAGGATGAGACGGTCTGGCTGACGCAAAAGGCCCTGGCGGAGCTTTTCGGGGTCAAAGTGCCTGCCATCAACAAGCACCTCAAGAACATCTTCGGATCCGGCGAGTTGGTGGAGAATGCAGTTATTTCCATTTTGGAAACAACTGCCGAGGATGGTAAATTTTACTCAACCAAATCTCAAACCTTGGCGATCTTGGCGCCTTGGCGGTTCAATCAGGCAGGAGAGGTGCTAACCGCCAAGACGCCAAGTGTGCCAAGAAGGAAGGGATTATGAGAGAGCCGGATAAGGCTATAGACGATTTGGCTAATGCTGTGATCGGTGTTGCCATTGAGGTTCATAGGTTATTGGGACCGGGATACTTGGAGAGTGTCTATGAAGAGGCGATGGCGGTCGAATTGGAGCTGCGGGGTATTGGATTTGAGAGGCAAAAATGCTTCCGTGTCGATTACAAAAGTCATGCCGTTGGTGAAGGTCGATTGGATTTGCTTGTGAGAGACAGCCTGGTTGTGGAGCTGAAGGCGGTCGAAGCATTTGCGCCCATTCACACAGCACAGGTACTTTCCTATCTCAAGACACTTAATCTGCCTCTTGGCCTTCTGATAAATTTTAATGTTCCTCTGCTTAAACATGGTATTAAACGTGTTGTTCTCTCCTCCAATCCTGTCGCTCTTGGCGCCTTGGTGGTTCAACCAGGAGAGTGCAAACCGCAAAGGCGTCAAGAACGCCAAGGGGACAGGTAATGAGCTCCAACTTTACTGAATCCGACATCGAGCGGGCCGCCTTGGCGTGGCTGAAGAGTCTGGGCTATCTGATTCTGTCGGGGCCGGAGATTGCCCCGGGGGAGCCTGCCGCCGAGCGTGATAACTACGGCCAGGTTGTGCTGGAATATCGGCTTCGCCAGGCGCTGGCGCGGCTCAATCCGCAGGTGCCGACGGATGCCTTGGAAGAAGCCTTCCGCAAGTTGACGCGGCCGGACTCGCCGTCATTGGTGGCGAACAACCACGTCATTCACAAGTATCTGGTTGAAGGCGTACCTGTCGAGTACCAGCGAGCTGACGGTTCGATTGGCGGCGATCTAGTCCGGATATTCGACTACGACAATCCGGAGAACAACGAGTTCCTTGCGGTCAACCAGTATACCGTGGTGGAGGACCAGCATGAACGGCGTCCCGATGTCGTGCTGTTCATCAACGGTCTGCCGGTCGCGGTGATCGAGCTGAAGAACGCCGCCACGGAGAACGCGACCATCTGGTCGGCGTTCAACCAGCTTCAGACCTACAAGCGGCAGATTCCCTCACTGTTTGCCTTCAACGAGGCACTGGTCATCTCCAACGGCGTGCAGGCGCGGATCGGCACGCTGACGGCCGACCGCGAGTGGTTCATGCCCTGGCAGACTATTAAAGGCGAAGAATTGGCAGACAACCGGCTGCCTCAGCTTCAAGTCGTGATTGAGGGCGTGTTTGAGAAGCGTCGCTTCCTGGACCTGATCCGGCACTTCATCGTCTTTGAGGATGTGGGGGGTGGTGTATTGGTTAAGAAGATGGCAGGCTATCACCAGTACCACGCGGTCAATGTCGCAGTACAAGAGACCGTCCGGGCGTGCCTGCCTCCCCCTGAAAGGCACTTGCAGGCGCGAGAAGGCGAAGGCACCTACTTCGCCAAGGGACATCCCGATGCCAAACCCGGCGACCGGCGGGTGGGCGTCGTCTGGCATACGCAAGGTTCCGGCAAGAGCCTCACGATGGCCTTCTACGCTGGGCGGGTGGTCCTGCATCCGGCAATGGAGACCCCGACACTCGTCGTGATCACTGACCGCAATGACCTCGACGACCAGCTCTATGGTACGTTCGCCCGCTGCCACGAGCTGCTCCGCCAGCAGCCCGTGCAGGCACATAGCCGCGCGAATCTGCGGGAGTTGCTGACAACGGCATCGGGCGGCGTGGTGTTCACAACGGTTCACAAGTTCTTCGCCGCCGACGGGGGCGATCACCCACTCCTCTCCGACCGGCGAAACATCGTCGTCATTGCCGACGAGGCGCACCGCAGCCAGTACGACTTCATTGACGGTTTCGCCCGGCACATGAGGGAGGCGCTGCCCAATGCGTCTTTCATCGGATTCACGGGCACCCCTATCGAATTGACCGACAAGAACACGCGGGCGGTGTTCGGCGACTATGTCAGCATCTACGACATCGAGCGTGCGGTGAAGGACGGCGCGACGGTTCCGATCTACTACGAGAGCCGCCTGGCCAAATTGGAGTTAAAAGAGACTGAGCGGCCGAGGCTGGACGAGGAGTTCGAGGAGGCAACCGAGGGCGAGGAGGTCGAGCACAAGGAACGGCTGAAGACCAGGTGGGCGCAACTTGAGGCGCTGGTCGGCACCGAGAAGCGATTGAATCTGATCGCCGAGGACCTGGTAAAGCACTTCGAGCGACGTCTGGAGGCGATGGACGGCAAGGCGATGATCGTCTGCATGAGCCGACGCATCTGCGTCGACCTCTACAAGGCCATCGCCGCGATTCGCCCGGACTGGCACCACGCCGATGACAACGCGGGCAACCTGAAGATCGTGATGACCGGATCCGCCTCAGACCCGGCAGAGTGGCAGGAGCACATTCGAAACAAGCCTCGCCGCGAGGAACTGGCCAAACGGTTCAAGGACCCGAAAGACCCCTTTAACGTGGTCATCGTCCGCGATATGTGGCTGACGGGCTTCGATGCGCCGTGCCTGCACACGATGTATGTGGACAAGCCGATGCGCGGGCACGGGCTGATGCAGGCCATCGCCCGCGTCAACAGGGTTTTCAAGGACAAGCCAGGCGGGCTGGTCGTGGACTATCTGGGGCTGGCCGACCAGCTCAAGTACGCCCTGGCGAACTACACCCAGAGCGGCGGCAAGGGGCAGACGACGATTGACCAAGCGGAAGCCGTCGCGGTCATGCTCGAACGTTACGAGGTCTGCTGCGGCATCTTCCACGGGTTCGACTGGACGCAATGGAATACCGGCGGACCGCAGGAACGCCTCTCGATACTGCCAGCGGCGCAAGAACATGTGCTGGCCCAGGAAGACGGCAAGAACCGGTTTGTGAAGGCGGTCAGCGATTTGTCGAAGGCGTTCGCGCTGGCCGTTCCGCATGAGAAGGCGCTGGAGATTCGGGACGACGTGGCCTTCTTCCAGGCCGTGAGGAGCGTGCTGACGAAGAGTACGGGCGACGGCCGTCGCAGCCCGGAGGAGATAGAACTTGCCATCCGGCAGATCGTCTCGAAGGCGGTGTCTTCGGATGAGGTCATCGACATCTTCGCGGCCGCTGGACTAAAGAAGCCGGACATCTCGATCTTGTCTGATGAGTTCCTGGCGGAAGTGCGCGGCATGCCGCAAAGGAACCTGGCGGTGGAGATGCTGCGCAAGCTGATCGAGGGGGAAATCAGAGCGCGCGGGCGGAAGAACATCGTACAGGCAAGGTCCTTTGCCGAACTGCTGGGAGCCGCCATCCGCAGGTACCAGAACCGTGCCATCGAGACCGCGCAGGTCATCGAAGAGCTTATTCGTCTGGCTCGTGATATGCGCGAGGCAACGCGTCGGGGCGAGGAACTGGGGTTGACGGAAGACGAGGTCGCCTTCTACGACGCCCTGGAGGTCAATGATAGTGCCGTATCGGTGCTCGGCGACGAGACGCTCCGGCTGATAGCCCAGGAGCTGGTGAAGTCGGTTCGGAACAGCATCACCATAGACTGGACGGTGCGCGAGAACGTCCGTGCCCAGATGCGCGTCATCATCAAGCGTATTCTGCGCAAGTACGGTTATCCCCCGGACAAACAGGCGCGGGCGACCGAACTGGTTCTCGAACAGGCCGAGGTGCTGTGCCAGGACTGGAGCACCGGTAGCGGGTAATGAAATGGGGCCCATCCGGCCTGGACAACTGCGCGAGCCAGTAAATAGCAAGCTGCCGCTGCGCGCGCCGCGCCGGCGCGGGCGAGCCTCTGGCCGCAAACGTCACAAACTGCTGAATGCCATGAGCCCGCACCGGAAACCAAAGCAGCACCAGCGGTGCCGGGTCTGCATGCCAGCGGATGACGCCGAACGGGCCTTGCTGATTTTCGCTACCCGCGCGCGCTCGGGCAGTTGGCACGGATGTTCTACTCCCGGCTGCGAATGAGGGCAAAGGCTGCTTTCCAGGCGGACGCCGGCGGGCAGCCTCGCCGAGGGCCGGCAGTTTCCAACGCCGAACCAGCGGGCGCCGGGCGAGAATGGCCGCAGCCTCGCGGCGGCGCTGCTCGGGAAGCCTTGTCGGCTGGTTGCGGGTCGCGTCGTGGAATCAACGGAAAAATTGCACGCCCGACCAGAATGCCGTTCGGGCAGTCGTGTTAACCGGATGGAGCGAAAACCTTCCGCGAAATAATTTGGCTCCAGAGACAGGACTCGAACCTGTAACCCGCCGGTTAACAGCCGGCTGCTCTACCATTGAGCTACTCTGGAAGCCAGGACGGAGATAAAACTAGCGAGCGCCGTCCTCCGCGTCAAACGGATATTGACCCCAAATTAGGCCGGGGCTTCGCCGCCCGCGTTCCGGCGCCGGGAGGGCGTTCCTCCGGCGGCGGGAAACGGTTCAATCATCATCATCGAGGACGCTGACCGCCCAGACGGGGTAGGGCGCTTGCGAACCTTTGACCGCATGCCACAGGATGCGGTTGAAGAGGTCTTCGGGGCATTGGTCCACCTCCTCCAGCGGCAGGCGCGCCGAGGCGTAGGCGTGCTTGCGCAGGAGCGGATCGGCAATCTTCTTCGGCGGCGGGTTCATCTGGTCCAACGGGATGTTATTCGTCAAGGCCGTGAACGGCGTGAAATCCGGCTGGTCGGTGAAGCAGTCGGTCATCGGCGTGGCGGTGGCGTCCAACTGGTTCATCGGCGGCAGGCCCAGCATTAATTCCATCGTGCGCAGCAGGCTGGTCTGGTTGTATTGCGTGCTGACAACCGCGCCGCGCCGGGTGTAGGGGCTGACGACGTAGCAAGTGGTGCGGTAGCCGCTGACGTGGTCCCAGCCGGCCTGCGGGTCATCCTCGATGGCAAAGATGCACGTCTCCTTCCAAAACCGGCTGCGGCTGACCGCCTCCACAATCTGTCCGAAGGCCAGATCGTGGTCCGCCGACATCGCCTCGGGCGTGGGGAAGCCGGCCCGGGTGCCGCTGGTGTGATCGTTGGGCAAAAGCATGATGACCAGGTTGGGAAAGTCCCCGGTTTGCTCGAACTGTTTGAGTTCCTTGATGAACTGCGCCGCCCGAAACACATCCGGAACCTGCAGCGCCCAGCCGGCGGTGTTGGTGACGACGTAAGGCCGCAACGACTCGATGGCCGGGCTGGCGGTGATTTCCACCTCGCCCGCCTGGTTCACGAAATCGCGGTAGCAATCCAGGAAGCCGGGCGCGCCCTTGCGCGTGCGATCCCGCCAAATAACCTGGGTGAGAACGAACTCGCCGTAGTCGCGCAGGCTCTTGCCGTGCGCGATGGCGTTGTCCCAGATGAATCCGGCGGACGAATACGCCAGCGCGTCCACGGCGTCGCGCGTGCCCCCGAAGGGATAGCTCCGGGGAAAACCGGCGAACGACCGCTCCATGTAGTCATTGGCCAGGGCGCTGTCAGCCCATTGATGGCCGTCAGCGCTCAGAATGCCGGAGCAATAGGTGTTGTCGAGCAGCACGAAGTCCCGCGCGATCTTGTGGAGGTTGGGGGTGACGCGCTCGCCGAAGATGCAGAGCGAGGGATCGCCATTGCCCTCGGGCATATCGCCCAGCACCTGGTCATAGGTGCGGTTTTCCTTGATGATATAAATCACGTGCTTGAAAACGCTCGGCTCGCCGACCCGCTCCGGGACCGGCCGGGGCGGCTGGTTCGGGCGCGCGGGCCGCCGGGCTTCCTGCAGCAACCCGTAGCGCAGGTTCGCCAGGGCGATTTGCGTCAGGCGCGGCAACTCCCGCTTTTTCGGCAGCCGGACCAGCGACAGCGTGCCGAAATGCTGGTGCGAGTTGAATTTCACCGCCTCCCCGGGCGCCAAATGCCGCGTCGAGCCAATCCCTTTGATATTGGCCACATAAACCGCCTCGCGGGCCGGGTCATAGGCCACCGCGCCGGGAAACCAGCCGACGGGGATCAGCCCGCGCAGGCGGGATTTGCCCGGCTTGAAATCGAACAGCGCCACGGCATTTTGCGTGCCGTTGCATACAAACAGCCGCCGGCCGGACGCATCAAACGCCAGCGCATTGGGCTGGGCGCCGAACAAATCCCCGGGGTTCTGCCGGGCGCAAACCGTCTCGATGATCTGGTCGCTGCGCGTGTCAATCACGCTGAGCGTATCCTGGCCGGCATTCGCCACCACCACCCAGCGGCCATTGGGCGACACCGCAATAGCGCAGGCGCGCGGGCCGGTGAGGATTTCCATTTTCGCCGGCTGCGCCTCCGCCCCGGCCGGGGGCGAAGCCAGGTCAACCACCGAAACCGAGCCCTCGGAAGCAATGTGCCGCACCGGATCCACGCGCACCCGCGTGCCGCGGCCGGCCGGGCCGGTGACCGATTGCGCATCCGGCCGCCGCCCGCCCCAATTGCTCACATACGCCTTCGACCCGGCCAGCGCCACCCCAAAGGGCGCGAAACCCACCTCCCACAGGCGCAGCACCCGGCCGCTGACGGCGTCCAGCTCCGCCAGCCGGTTGGAAAGATTCAGCACGACGTAAAGCCGCCGGCCGTCCGGCGACACGGCGATCCCGGCGGGAACCTCCCGGTCGCGTTCCGGGGCCGTGGCCTTCGGCAGGGAAAACGAAGCCACCCCCACCACTTTGCGGTCGGGGCGGACGGCAAATACCTTGATGTCGCCATTGACGTTGGCCTGGTAGAGCCGGCGCCCGTCGGGCGAAAATACCAGCCCGGTGAAACTCAGCTGCCCGGACTTGTCCGGATGCAGAATCTCCTCCGGAACTTCCTCGGGCACGGCGGCGGCGGTCTGGTCGGACGGCAAAGCCGCGCGCTGCAGGATGCTGCCCGTAGCCGGTTCGATCACGATCAACTCGTGCGTCTTGCCGGCCGTGACCAGCAGCCGGCCGTCGGGGCTGAGCGCGATGGCCTGCGGCCGCAAACCGGGCAGCTCCACTTGAATGCCCTCCGGCGTCAGTAATTGATTGGCGGGCGTATAGTAGCGGTTCGTGCCGACCTGCCCCACCCGCTCGCGGGTGGCCGTCTCCGGGTGGACCGGCGTTCGCTCGCGGCCCAAGGCGGGCGCGGACAACATAGCCAGCACCGCGGCGGCGCTGACTAAACGACTCAGGGCAGAATACATGGCCCCATTATGGCAGAGCCGCAAGCCGGCGCGCAACCCGGCTTTTCAGGAAAAAAGCAAAAACCGGAATCCCCGGCAAAAAGCCCCGCGCAGTTCCTCCGCCCCCGCCGGGCGGCTCCGCCGTTTGCCGGGAGCCTGGGCGCGGGACGGCGGCGGGTGAGAGGATTCGCGGCCAGCCCGGGATGGGGAAGCGCGCCGTCAGGCGGGCAAGAGGACAGGCAGATGCCCGTTCACGCCCGCGCGAGAGTGCCGTCGGAACGCAGGCGCAGACGCTGGCCGCGCCATTCCACGCGATTGCCCAGGAATGCCAGCAGCCAGATGACGGTTTGCAGCAGGTCCTTGACTGGCACCAGCCAGGCCCGGGCATACGCCGGGCGGCGGCGGCTCAGGCGGCGCTCCAGGTCCAGCGCGCTGATCACCCGGATCAGCAGGCAGCCCAGCGCGCCGGCCAGCGCCGGACCGGCGGGTTGAGCCGCCAACCAAAGCACGGGCCAGAGCGTGGCGTTGCTCAGGAGGCTGAAGAAATAGGGCATGGGCTGGCAGACGCGAATCGTCCGCGCCCACCGGAGCTGATGCTTCCAGACCGCCGCCCAGCCCATCGGCGCGGACCAGCATTCAACCACCACCGGCGAAAGCGCGATCTGATGCCCGCGCCGCGCGAGGCGGTGGCCCAACTGGTAATCGTCCGCCAGGCAGTCCGCCAGCGCCGAAAAGCCGCCAATCTCCGCCAGCAGCGGGTGCCGCGTGGCCATCACGGCGCCCAGGGCAAAGTCCAGCGGCTTCAGGCTCCGGGCCTGCAGCACCTGGCTCCAGAAATCGGCATTGATGGCAATCGCCTCCCACTGCATCGCCAGCGTGGCCGGGTTGGCGAGGCGGTAAAAACAGTTCACCAACCCCACCCCCGGCGGCTGCAACTGAGCGACCACGCTGGCCAGGCAATCCACCGGCGCGCGGACATCGGCATCACTGATGACGAGCAGGTCATGCTTCGCCCGGCGCTCCAGTTCCACCAACTGGGAAACCTTCGCGTTGGCGCCCGCCGGCGGGCCGCACACGACGAGCTGCGCGTCGTGGCCGGGAAACTCCCGCAAGAGCCGCCGGACCACCTCGCCAGCCGGGTCGGCAGCCTCCGCCACGCCCAGCAAAAGCTGCACCGGCCCGCCGTAGGACTGGGCAAACCAGCTCCGCAGGCAGTCTTCCGTGGCCGCATCGCAGCCTTTGAGCGGCTTGAGCAAGGTGACGGCGGGCGGCGGGCGGGCGGCGGCGGCGGGCGGCGGGCGCTGATGCAGCGGGAAACGGCGCGCCGCGAGCCATTGCCACAGCGTCAGGGCCAGGCTCAGCAGGGCCAGGCCGCCAAGTATCAGGTTCAGGAGCATTGCCGGTTCCGCATCGTCGTTCCGGCCAGCCTAAGCCAGCCCGCGCCGGAAAGGAAAGGCCCGATTGCCGGCGCGCGCCGGGGGGCGCGGACGGCAAAAATCTTCCCGGCGACTTGCGCAACCGGGCGGCGCATGGAAAACTAAAGTCTCAAAAGGCGAGACATTTTAAGCCCGACGGGTTATGGTTCAGACAACGGCATCGCCGGTAATGAAGGATACGGATCAATATTTGGCCATGTTCGAGCGGTTCGAGGCGCAAGCCCCGCCGCCGGCGTGGATGTCCCCGCTGCGCAAGGCGGGCATCACGCGCTTTGCCGAGCTGGGATTCCCCACGCTGCAACAGGAAGACTGGCGGTTCACCAACGTGGCACCCCTCGCCAGCCTGCCCTTCAACCTCGTTTGGCGGGCTTCCGACGGCGGCGTCAAGCCCGAATGTGTGGCCGAGCTGCCCTTCGGCCAGTTGCCCGCCCACCGGCTGGTCTTTGTGGACGGCCATTACGTCGCCGCGCTCTCCGCGACCGCCCCGCTGCCGCCGGGCGTGATGGTCCGCAGCCTGGCCGCCGCGCTGGCCGACCCGGAGGGCCGCGCCCGGGAGCACCTGGCGCAAACATCGCCGGCGGATGACAACGCATTCGCCGCCCTCAATTCCGCTTTCTTCCAGGACGGCGGCTTCATTTATGTCCCGGCGGGCCGCCAGGTGGATTTGCCGGTGCTCCTGCTGTTCATCTCGACCGCGAAAGAAGCCGGCGCCAGCACGCAGCCGCGCAACCTGGTCCTCACCGAAAAAGGCGCCCGGGTGACGGTGCTGGAGAGCTACGTCAGCCTGCGGGAGGCGTCCCATTTCACCAACGCGGTCACCGAGGTGGCGCTGGCCGAGGGCGCCACCGTCGAGCATGTGAAGTTCCAGGACGAAAACCGGAACGCCTTTCACCTCGCCACCCTGAACGCCCGCCTGGGGCGGGACGGCAATTTCCTCTCGCACTCGATCGCCCTGGGAGCGCGCCTGTCGCGCTACACCCTCCGCACCGCCCTGGCCGGCGAGGGGGTCGAATGCGTGCTCAACGGGCTTTACCTGACCCGGGGCGACCAGTTGGCGGATCACCACATGGTGGTGGAGCACGCCCGGCCGCATTGCCAGAGCCACGAATACTACAACGGCATCCTCGATGAACGCTCCCGGGGCGTCTTTCATGGCCGCATCCTGGTGCGCCCCGCGGCGCAAAAAACCGACGCCAAACAAACCAACAAAAACCTGCTGTTGTCGGACGACGCCACCGTGAACTCCAAACCGCAGTTGGAGATTTACGCCGATGACGTCAAATGCACCCACGGAGCCACCGTGGGCCAGTTGAACGAGCAGGCCATCTTTTACCTCCGCTCCCGCGGGCTCGACACCGACACGGCCCGGCGCATGCTGATCCACGCCTTCGCCGGCGAAATCATCGAGCGCATCCGGCTGAGGCCGGCCCGGGAGGAGCTGGACCAACGGGTCTGGGACCGGCTGGAGCAAAACCCGCGCGTGGGAAGGCATAAATGTGTTTGACGAACTGAACGATCTCTACCAGCAGGTCATCCTCGACCACTGCCGGCAACCCCGCAATTTCCACCCGCTCCAGCCCGCCTCCTGCTCGGCCCAGGGGCATAACCCCCTCTGCGGCGACCAGTTGACGCTCTACCTGGCCCTGGACGGCGAGGTCATCAAAGACGCCAGCTTCGTCGGCGACGGCTGCTGCATCTCCAAGGCCTCGGCCTCCCTCCTGACCGAAAGCGTCAAAGGCAAAACGCGGGCCGAAGTGCAAACGCTGTTCGAGCAGGTCCACGAAATGGTCACGACCGGCCGGGCCGCCGAAAACGTCGGCAAGCTGTCCGTGTTCGCCGGCGTGCATAAGTTTCCCACGCGCGTCAAATGCGCCATCCTGGCGTGGCACGCCGCCATGGCGGCCCTCCGCGGCGACGGCCAGCCGGTCAGCACCGAAAACAACCCCGCCGGAACCGGAGATTTATGAGCTGCGATGCTTCTGTCACCCTGACCCGCGACGTCGAGGCGGCCCTCGTTCCCGCCGGCGACCGGGTCACCCTGCTCAAAGGCGAAACCGCCCGCATCACCCAGAACCTGGGCGGCAGCTATACGGTGATCGTCAACGGCAACATGTTTCGCCTCGACGGCAAGGACGCCGACGCCCTCGGCCTGGAGGTGGCGGCCAAACCGCTCCAGCCCGCCGGCCCCATCACCCCGGAAAGCCTCGAAAAAGAAATCTGGAACCAGTTGCGCTCCTGCTACGACCCCGAAATCCCCGTCAACATCGTGGACCTGGGCCTGATCTACGATTGCCAGCTCACGCCCCTGGCGGCCGAACGCTACCGCGTGGACGTGAAAATGACGCTGACCGCGCCCGGCTGCGGCATGGGGCCGGTCATTGCCCAGGACGTGCAAAACAAGGTGCTCAGCCTCGAAGGCGTGGAGGACGTGGCCGTCGAGCTGGTCTGGGACCCGCCGTGGAACCAGGCGATGATGACGGAGGCCGCCAAACTGCAACTGGGTTTGCTCTGAACATGCCCGCCCCGGCCGCCCCTCCTCCCCCCCCGACGCCGGCCCTCAACCCCGCCGCGCTCCGGGCCGATTTCCCGATCCTCGACCAATCCGTGCACGGGCAGCCGCTCATCTATTTCGATAACGCCGCCACCACCCAAAAGCCCCGCGCCGTGCTCGACGCCCTGCGCCGCTACTACGAACACGACAACGCCAACGTCCACCGCGGCATCCACGAGCTGAGCAACCGCGCCACCGCCGCCTACGAAGCCGCCCGCGCCCGCGCCGCCCGCTTCATCAACGCCCGCCACGCCGACGAAATCATCTTCACCCGCGGCACCACCGAAAGCATCAACCTCGTCGCGCACGCCTGGGGCGCGGCGCGGGTGCGGGCGGGCGACCTCATCCTGCTCACCGAAATGGAGCACCACAGCAATATCGTCCCCTGGCAACTGCTGGCCGAGCGCGCCGGCGCCCGGCTGGCGTTCCTGCCGGTGATGGGCGACCTCGGCCGGCTCGACCTCGACCGCCTCGACCAGTTCCTGACCCCGCAAGTCAAGCTGCTGGCGGTGACCCATATCTCGAATTCGCTCGGCACAATCAACCCGGTGGCCGACCTGTGCGCCCGCGCGCGCCGCCTCGGCGTGACCACGCTGGTGGACGCCGCGCAAAGCGCCGGGCACCGGCCCCTGGATGTCCAGGCCATCGGCTGCGATTTCCTGGCCTTCTCGGGCCACAAAATGGGCGGCCCCACCGGCATCGGAGTGCTGTACGGCCGCCAGGAACTGCTCGCCGCCATGCCCCCCTTCCAGGGCGGCGGCGAGATGATCCTGAACGTGGACTTCGACCGCAGCACGTGGAAACCCGCCCCGCACCGGTTTGAGGCCGGCACGCCCAACATGGCCGGCGCCGTGGGCCTGCACGCCGCGATGGATTACCTCGACCACCTCGGGCGGGACCAAATCGCCCGGCACGACCAGGAGCTGGGCGCCTACGCCTACGCCAAACTCGCCCAGTTCAAGCACGGCATCCGCCTGTTTGGCCCGCCCATCGGCCGCGCCGGGCTGGTGAGTTTCCTGTTGCCGGGCGTCCATGCGCACGACCTTGTGACCGTGGCCGACCGGCGCGGCGTCGCCCTGCGCGGCGGCCACCACTGCAACCAGCCGCTCATGCGCAAACTCGGCGTCGAATCCACCGCCCGCGCCAGCTTCTACTTCTACAACACCACGGCGGAGATTGACCGCTTCGTGGAAGTGCTGCGCGAAATCCAGCGGTTCTTCGCCGCCGCCTGAGCCGCCCCCCGCCGCCCCCCGCTGTCCCGGGAATGGGCAACGGCGGCAAAGGGTGGACAGCGCGCCGACCGCTCCCGCTCCCGCCGGACGCCGTTTTCCCGCCGGCCGCGCAGCCGGGCGCGGCCTTGGGCGCGCGGCGCGCCCCGGCGCCCCGCCCCGCGCGCATGGCATCCCGCCTGCTTGCCAACAGCCATGACCGACGTCGCGATAACCTTACTGGCCCTGCTGGCGGGTTGCGTGAGTCTGGAAGTCTACTTCGCCCTTCGGGCCCCGCTGGGATACCAGGACGAACACGGCTTCCACCTGGGTTCCGAAACGCCGGAATGCGCGGAAGACTGCCCCGGCGGGCCGATCCTCTGACCGGCCGGCCGGAAAAGACTGCCAGGAAATGAATTAGCCCCCCGCGAGGGGGGCGCGATGGTCCGGCGCCCGCTTCTTAGTCGGGGCGCCGGCTAGCCATGCGAAGCGTCCCCCGTCGGGGAATGCGCGTGCCGCTGTGGGTTTCCGCGTGCCCCAACGAAAGACCGCACCTCTGACGGGGGACCGTTTTAACCCCGGCCCGCCCGCCCCGGCGCGCGCGTCCCGCGGCTTGACCAATCCCGCCAATGCTGCCAAGCATAACCCCATGACGAGATTTCTGCTGGCCGCAATGCTGGGCTTCGCCCTCCCGGCGGGCGTGGACGCCGCCGGGCTGCTCCACCCCTTCAAAAAAGTTCGCGCCACCGACCAGTTCTGGGCCGAGGGCGCGGCCATCGGCGACTTCAACCGCGACGGCCGGATGGATGTCGTCTCCGGCGCTTATTGGTATGAAGGGCCGGATTTCCAGCGCCGCCACGAAATCTATCCCGCCAACGCCAGCTTCAAACGCAAGGACGCCGCCGGCGGGGAACAAACCATCCCCGGCTTTGAAGGCGCGCTCGGGGTCAACAACGCCTACTCGGATTGTTTCCTCACCTTCACCTACGACTTCAACGGCGACGGTTGGACGGATGTCCTCGTGTACGGCTTTCCGGGCAAGGAAGTTGGCTGGTTCGAGAACCCCAAAGGCCGCCCGGGACACTGGCAGCGCCACGTCATCTTTGACGTGCTCGACAACGAATCGCCCGCCTTTACGGACATCACCGGCGACGGCAAACCCGAAATCCTGTGCTGCTCCCGCGGCTATCTCGGCTACGCCGAGGCCGATTGGAACAACCCCGCCGCGCCCTGGAAATGGCACGCCGTCTCCCCCAAAAGCGATTACCACCGCTTCAGCCACGGCATCGGCTGCGGCGACATCAACGGCGATGGCCGCCTGGACATCCTCGACAAAGACGCCTGGTGGGAACAACCCGCCTCCCCCGCCCATGACCCGGTCTGGACCCGCCACGCCTTTAGTTTCGCCCCCGCCGCCGCGCAAATGCTCGTCCACGACTTCAACGGCGACGGCCTGAATGACGTGCTGACCTGCCATGACGCCCACGGCTACGGCATCTCCTGGTTCGAACAGGTGCGCGCCAATGGCCAGATCACCTTCCGCGAGCACGTCATCCTCCCCAAAGACCCCTCGCCCAACCGCTACGGCGTGCAATTCTCGCAGCCCCATGCCTTTGCGCTGGTGGATATGGACCGCGATGGCCTGATGGATTTCGTCACCGGCAAGCGCTTCTGGGCCCACGGCAAGGACGGCCCCGACCCCGACTCCAATTCCGCCGCCGTTCTCTATTGGTTCCAACTGACCCGCCCGGCCCGGGGCCAGGCGGAGTTCATCCCCCACCTGATTGATAACGATTCCGGCGTCGGCACCCAGGTCACCGCCGGATACGTCAGCAACCCCCATTACCCGGACGTGGTCGTCGGCAACAAAAAAGGCGTCTTTATCTTCCAACACGAGACCCGGAAAGTCTCCAACGCCAAGTGGAAAAAGGCGCAGCCGAAACCCCAAACGGGCAGCCAGTAGCTCGCAACCCCTCCCGCAACTCCGTCGGCGTTAACCCCGAAACGCCCACTCCGCCAGCCGCCCGGCTTTTAACAGCCGCCCCGGAGTGTCCATTTTTTGGACACTTCCTCCCACCTAATCCGTAGCGGCCAGCCTATCCCTCCAACCCCAACTCGCCAATTCCACCCAGTCCCCGCCCTCTTCCGAGCCATAAAATAGCTCCTTTCAAGCCATGTACAAGGGGTGTACAAGGGGTGCTCATCGGATGTACCAGCTAAAATCCCATGAACTCCCGGTGAGCATCCCTTGTACACCCCTTGTACACGGCTCGAAAGGAGGGGGGAGGGAGGGATTTTGACGCGAATGGCGATTTTGGGGGCTGGGATTGCCGGGCCGGGGGAGGGCCTGCCGTTTTCGCGGTTCTGACCTGTGGGTTCGGCAGGGGGGGCGGCGTTGGCGAGGCCCTATCCCAACCGAGGGTCTGGCTCTGCGGCTTCCACGCCGCCGCCAGTGTCAATGGCGTTGATTTTGGGAATGGAGTTCGGCCCTGCCTCCGGGGCTGCCGTTTCCGGGGCGAGCCGGCCGCCGCCCGGCCGGGTTTCCGGCGTTCGCGGGGTCAGATGCCGCTAAAGACTCTGACGAGGCGGTCGTTGACGTAGATGCGGTTTCGGCCTCCCAGCAGCGGCATCCGTTCTTTTTCGATGCGCACGCTGGACTTTTCCCGGTCGCCCACGATAAACGCATGCACCTCCAGCACCGGCTCGTTGATCAGCCGGACCGATTTCTTGATGGGCCGTTCATTGACCTTGATGACCAGGCTCCCGAGAAGCTGATTAAAGTTGTATTCCAGGCGATGCTTTTCGGTGTCCCCGATCTCGATGGCAAACTTCACAGGTGATGGGCTTTCGTTAGCGGTTTGTGCTTGTGCGTTTTTTGCCGCAGAGATTGTGCCAGCCGGCGCGGGTGGCCCTCGTAAACGCCGGCCCCGGAGCGGCGGCTTGAACCGGCGGCGGCGGCGAGCCGAAGGGTTCCGGCTGGGTTGACGGCAGAACCCGCGAAAACGGCCTGATTCAGGGTGAAATGGACGCGGGGCGCAAAGCGCGGTTTGCGGGCTGAACGGGCCGGTGGGGAATCCGCTCCGCCAACGCCTTCGGCGGCCGGGTTGGCCGCGCGGGCGGGGGCTGTCTCATTTCGGAACAGGCGCGTCCGGGTTGGGGCGTTTTCGGTCTTTCGGGAAGCCGCCCCGGGGCGGCGGTTGGGGCATCAGCCATTCCGGGCAAAGAGCTTGCCGGGCAGTTGCCGGATGAGCCGCTTCATCTCCAGGCTCAGCAGGGCAACGGAAACCGCGGAGCTGGGCAGGCCGCTGCGGCGGATGACTTCATCAATGTGGCTTTCTTCCGGGCCCAGCAGGCCAAGGACTTTTTGCTCGTTTTCGTTCAAGGGCACGGCGGGCCGGGGGCCGGCGGCGGCGGGCGAGGAGGGCGGGCTGGCGGGCGGGAAGAGGTATTCGAATTCGCTGAGGATATCCTCGACGCCCTCGCAGAGTTTGGCCCCTTTCTTGATGAGGTCATGGCAGCCTTTGCTGCGGGGCGAGTCAATGCGCCCGGGGACGGCGAAGACCTGGCGGCCGTAGTCGGCGGCGAAATTGGCGGTGATGAGCGCGCCGCTGGTGAGGTTGGCTTCCACGACGACGGTGCCCAGGGTCATGCCGGCCACGAGGCGGTTGCGGATGGGGAAGGATTGCCGGTCGGCGGGGCGGTTGAAGGGGAATTGGGTGAGCAGCGCGCCGTGGTCGGCGATCTGCCCGAACAGCTTTGCGTTTTCCGCCGGCGAGACGAGGTTGATGCCCGTGCCGAGGACGGCGAGGGTCCGGCCCTGGCCGCTCAGCGCGCCCTGGTGGGCGGCGGTGTCAATCCCGCGCGCGCCGCCGCTGACGACGGTCACGCCCAGGGCGGCGAGCTGGCGGGCCAGTTTGCGGGCGGTTTCGAGGCCGTACGGCGTGGTCAGGCGCGAGCCCACCACCGCCACGGAGTTCTTGTCCTGGGCATGGAGCCGGCCTTTGACGTAGAGCACCACCGGCGGGTCGTAGATTTGGCGCAGCAGCTCCGGGTATTCGGCGTCGGCCTGGGTCACAATGCGGCAGCCGAACGCGGCGATGCGCTTAAGCTCGGCGGCCAGGTCGGTGGTTTTCTCCCAGTTGACGATGGCGTCGGCGATGTCCTCGCCGATGCCCCGGGCCTGGAGCAATTGCCGGCGGGAGGCGCGCAGGATGGCGGGAGCCTCGCCGAACTGTTCGAGCAGTTGCCGCACGCGCACCGGGCCGACGCGCTCGATCAGGTTCAGCGCCACAAGGGCTTCGTGAGGCTCCATGCGCGCGGGGATAGCCGTTTCCGCCGCCGCGCGCAAGCGGAAAGACGCCGCCCGCGGCGGGGCGCGCGGCGGCGGTCGGGGCCGGGCGGGGTTCCCGCCGCCGTCCTCCCCGGCCTGGCGATTGAGCTTTGCCGGCGCGGCCTTTCAGGCATACTGGCCGGGACGAGCCTGGCTATGAAAACTCGAATCAACGGTCTTGGGCGCCTGTGGGTCTGCGGAGGAATGATTTTGTGGGGAGCGGTGTCGTGCTCGACTCCCGCCGGCCGCCCCACCGGGCTGGAATTATTCAATGGCAAGGACCTGGCCGACTGGAAGAGCGTGCTGGCGGATCCGGCGGTTCCGATGGACCAGGTCTGGAGCGTGCAGGATGGCATCCTGACCTGCCAGGGCACGCCCCTGGGATTTCTGTACCGGGAGCCGGCGGCGGGCAATTTCCGCCTGGCGGTGGAGTATCGCTGGCCGCCGGGCCACACGCCGGGCAATAGCGGCATCTTTACCCGCCTGAACGCGCCGTTCTCGCCGCTCCCCTGCGCGGTCGAAGTGCAATTAAAATATGGCAACGCCGGCGATGTGTTTGGCCTGCAAGGCAAGCCCATTGCGCGCGGCCAGCCCCGCTTCTTCGAGATCCGGCAGCACCCCGAGGGCGGGGATATTGCCGGCATCAGCAAGCTGCTGGAGGCGGAAAATCCTCCGGGCGAATGGAACCGGGTGGAAATCCTGGCGCGGGGCGAGCGCTACCGCGTCTGGCTCAACGGCAAACTGGTCAACGACGTGTCCGGCGTGCATCCCGGCGCCGGGCTGATCGGCCTGCAGTCCGAGGGCGGCGTGATTCAGTTCCGCCGGGTCACGCTGCAGCCGCTGGATTGACCCCGGCGCTCAGCCCGCCGCGGAGCAGGCGCCGCAGCGGTGGTCGTCGGATAACTGCCCCAGGCAGGCCGGGTAACGCTCCATCAGGCGGGCGGCGAGGTCTTCCAGGCCGGGCACGTCCAACTGCTGCCGGACCTGGCGGTCGAAGTCTTCGCAGGCCTGGTCCAGCGCCGCAAACGCCGGCGCCGGAATCGTTTCCTGGGCCATGGGATACAGGATATGATCCTCTTTGTGGATGTGGCTCGAGAGCAGGGGCACGAACCGGCGGGCGTAATCCACCACCCGGGCCCGCTCGCTCTCGCTCAGCGGGCCGGCGCCGGCGCCGACTTCGATCAGCCCGCGCACTTCCTGCCGTCCCGCGTCATGCTCCGCCAGCATCACGGCGATGGGGCCGCGGTCCCGCGGCAATCCCGCTTCGACCATCTGGACAAAAAGCCGGTCTTCCTCCTTGCCGTGGTGGCATTGGTCGGCGAAATCGCGAAAGAACCGGCCAAAGTCGGCCACGTCCTCGCGGGCGACCGTTTCCCCCGCCGCCAGTTTATCGGCCAGCGCCTGCAACGAAGCCAGCACCCCCACAATCAGCTTATGCTCCCGCATCATGATCTCGATAGACTTGTTCATGCCCGGAAGCTAACCCGGCGCGGCGGCGGGGGCTTTGATGCGGGTCAAGAAATACGCGAAGGAAGCCCGGGCGGGCGGGCGGCTCCGGCGGGCCGTTGGGGGCGGCGGCGGGTGGCGAAACCGGCTTGTCAATGGGCGGGCCGCGCGTACATTGGCGGCATGAAATTACTCCGATACCGCTCTTCCCTTATCCTTGGCGGCGCGCTCCTGCTGGCGCTGGCCGTGCTGCCGGCATGCACCAAAATGAAAAAAGCCGACGCGGAAACGACGGCCCCCGACCCGGACAAGCCCGATGCCCGGGTGGTGGTGACCGGCGCTTCGTTCGATCAACTCCTCAAGGAGTCCACCAAACCCATTGTCCTGGACTTCTGGGCGCCCTGGTGCGGTCCCTGCCGGAAGATGGACCCCATCTTCGCCGCCGCCGCCCAGGAACGGCCGGATATTATCTTCGGCAAAGTCAACGTTGACCAGGAGGACGCGCTGGCGAATAAGTTTGGGATTAAAGGCATCCCGACGTTGCTGATCTTTGTGGAGGGGAAGATGGTCAAACAAAGCGTGGGCCTGATCTCGAAAGCGGAGCTGCTGTCGCTGCTGGATTCGACGCTCAAAAAGCACTCCAAATCCTGAGGCCGCGGGCGGGATCGAGCGGGCGCGGCGCCGCTTCCCGGTTTCGGGCCGGCGCGCGGATATTTCGAACGCCCGGTCCGGGTCAGGCCCGGGGCGGGCCGTTTAACTGGCGGGGGGGTAATCGGGGTGCCAGAAAAACTGATCAATGGCCGCTTGCAGGGCGGCATCCTCCAGGTTCCGGCCGAGCGCCTCGTGGCGGGCGGTCTGAGCGACTTTCAGGGCGATGAGGCGGCTGACGGCGCGCAGTTGCTGGAGGCTGGGGTAGAGGCAGTTTTCGCCGGCGGGATGCTGGACGGTGAAGTCGGCCAGCGCCTGGGCCGCGGCCAGGAACATGGAATCGGTGACGCGGCTGGCTTCGGCGATGAGCGCGCCCAGGCCGACGCCGGGGAAGACGAAGGCGTTATTGCACTGGCCGATGACGTATTTGCGCCCGTTGAAGACGACCGGGTCGAAGGGGGAGCCGGTGGCCACCAGGGCGCGGCCGTCGGTGTGCTGCAAGGCTTCGGCGGGGGTGCATTCGGTTTTGCTGGTGGGATTGCTCATCGGGAAGATGAGGGGCCGCTCGCAGTGGTCGGCCATGGCGCGCAGGACGGCAGGGGTGAAATCGCCGGGCTGGCCGGTGGTGCCGATCAGGATGGTGGGGCGGACGGCGCGGACGATTTCCGCCAGCGCGGCGGGGGGCGGGGTGGACAGGCCCAGCAACGCCAGTTCGTCTTTCCGCAGGGCGGCCGCGCGTTTGTGGTCCTCGAGATCGGCGCGGCCTTCCCAGACCAGGCCGCCGGAATCGAGGAAGATTTGGCGCGGGCGGATTTCCGCCTCGGTGAGGCCGGCTTCGAGCATGGCCGTGCGGACCAGGCGGCCGATGCCGACGCCCGCCGCGCCGGCGCCGGCCATGAGGAAGCGCTGCTCGCGCAGGGTCTTGCCGGTGAGGCGCAGCCCGGTGAAAATGCCGGCCAGGGCAACGGCGGCGGTGCCCTGGATGTCGTCGTTGAAGCTGGGGAGGCGCGCCGCGTAGCGGTCCAGGAGGCGGAAGGCGTTGGCCTTTTTGAAGTCTTCCCATTGCAGGAGGGCGCGGGGGAAGACGTGCTTGACGGCCTGGACGAATTCCTCGACGAAGGCGTCGTATTCGGGGCCGCGGAGGCGCCGCGCGCGGTAGCCGCAGTAGAGCGGGTCTTCGAGCAGGGCGGCGTTGTCGGTGCCGACATCGAGGCTGATCGGCAGGGTCAGCCGCGGATGGATGCCCGCGCCGGCGGAGTAGAGAACCAGTTTGCCGATGGAAATGCCCATGCCGCCGGCGCCCTGGTCGCCCAGGCCCAGGATGCGTTCGTTATCCGTGACGACGATGAGGCGGATGTCGCGGTGGCGGAGCTGGCCGAGGCGCGCGGCCATCTGGCCGCGGTCGGCGGGGCAAAGGAACAGGCCGCGCGGGCGGCGGAAGATGTGGCTGAAGCGCTGGCAGGCCTGCCCGACGGTGGGGGTGTAGATGATGGGCGCAAGGCGGTCGAGGTTCTCGATCAGCAGCCGGTAAAAGAGGACTTCGTTGCGGTCGAGCAGGGCCATCAGGCCGATGTATTGTTCGAGCGGGTCGGTCTTCTGGTGGAAGTGTTCCAGCTCCAGTTCGACCTGCTGGGCCAGGGTGAGCACGGCCGGGGGCAGCAGGCCCTCCAGGCCCAGTTGCCGGCGCTCGGCGGCGGTGAAGGCGGCGTCTTTGTTCTGGGCCGGGTCGCGCAGGATGCGCTCGCCGCGGAGTGGGGGAATTTCGGGGGAGGGAATCGGGTTCATAACTCAGGAAGCGGACATGAATTCGGTGATGGATTGAACGACCTGCCGGGCCTGGGCCTCGGAGAGTTCCGGGTAAATAGGCAGGGCCAGGGTTTCCCGCGCGGCTTTCTCGCTTTCGGGCAGGGTGCCCGGCCGGCCGCCCAGGTAAGCGAAACATTCCTGCAGATGCAGCGGCACCGGGTAATAGATTTCAGTGCCAATATCCCGGGCCTGCAGGGCCGCCCGCAAGGCGTCCCGGCGCGGCGTGCGAATGACGTACTGGTTGAAGATGTGGCGGTCGGTCGCGACGTCGGGCAGGAAAAGAACGGAGGCATCTCCGGCCCGGGCGCGGTATTCGCCGCTGCCGGCCAGCGGCAGGCCGGCTTCCGTGAACAGCCGGTGGTAGCGCTCGGCATTGCGCTGGCGGGCGGCTGTCCAGGCATCGAGGTAGCGCAGTTTGGCCCGCACCACCGCGGCCTGGAGGGCATCGAGGCGGAAATTGCCGCCGATGACCTGGTGGTAGTACTTGGCCTGGGAACCGTGCATGCGCAGGCAGGCCAGCTTCCCGGCCCGCGCCGCGTCCTGGGTGACGACCATGCCGGCGTCGCCGGCCGCCCCGAGGTTTTTGGAGGGGAAAAAGGAAAAGCAGCCGTAGTGTCCGATCGAGCCGGCGCGGCGTCCGTGATGCTCGGCGCCGATGGCCTGGGCGGCGTCTTCGATGACCACGAGCTGATGCTTTTGCGCGATCGGCATCAGGGCTTCCATATCGGCCATCTGGCCGTAGAGATGCACGGGGATGATGGCGCGCGTGCGGGGGGTGATCCGGGCTTCGACCTGCGCCACGTCCAGGTTGTAGGTGGCGGGATTGATATCCACAAAGACCGGCCGGGCGCCCACGCGGGCAATGGAGCCGGCGGTGGCAAAGAACGTGTAGGGCGAGGTGATGACTTCGTCGCCCGGGCCGATGCCCTCGGCCATGAGGCAGATAATCAGGGCGTCGGTGCCGGAGGAGACGCCCACGCCAAACGCGCAGCGGGAGTATTGGGCGATGGCCCGTTCGCACGCCTCGACCTGCGGCCCGAGAATGAACTGCTGGGAGACCATCACCTCGGCCACGACCGCGTCCAGGTCGGGCTTGATGGCGGCATACTGCGCCTTGAGATCCAGCAATGGGACTTTCACACCAAAGTTATTTCCTGCCGCGCCGCTTCATGCAAGCTTTAACCCGCGCGCGCCGCGGCCGGGGCGGGCGGAGCTAGAGGTAGGGGGTGAACAGGCGGGCGAGGCCGTCGCGCAGGCGGATGGGCAGCGAGCGGGCGTCCACGTCGGCGAGCGTCACCGGGCGGGCGGTAGCAATGCGGGCCGCCACGATTTCCTCCAGCCGCCGCGCCAGCTCCGCGTCATAACATTCGAGGTTGTATTCAAAGTTGAGGCGCAGGCTGCGCGGGTCCCAGTTGGCCGAGCCCAGCAGAACCCAGCAGCCATCCACCAGCATGAGTTTCGTATGATCGAACGGGGGCGGGGTGAGCCAGATGTGGCAGCCGTGTTCGAGCACCTGCCACCACATCGCGCGCGAGGCCCAGCCGACGAACGGCAGGTTGTTCTTCGCCGGCAGGATGATATCCACGCGCACCCCGCGCTTGGCGGCCACATTCAGCGCCGAGATCAGCGCCGGATCGGGCAGGAAGTAGGGCGTGACGATCCGCACCGCGTAGCGGGCAATGGCCAGCGCGCCCAGCAGCGTCCAGCGCAGCTTTTCAAAATCTTCGTCCGGGCCGTCCGGCACGCCGCGCGCCAGCACCGGCCCGGCCGGCTCCGGGTGGGGAAACCAGTCCTCCCCGCGCAGTAATTCGCCGGTCGTAAACAGCCAGTCGTCCACGAAGACCTCCTGCAACTGGGCAACCACCGGCCCGCGCACGCGGAAATGGATGTCCCGCACCGGGTGGCGCGGCGGGCGGGCGGGGCCATCCCCGGCGCCGCCGCCGAAGCCCTTCAGGCAATGCCCCGCGCGGATGTTCATGCCGCCGGTGAATCCCAGCCGCCCGTCGGCCACCAGGATTTTCCGGTGCGTGCGCAGGTTCACCGCCATCAGGTGCCAGAGCGCGAGGGAGGGCAGGAAGCGCGCGAAGCGCACGCCTTCGCGGCGCAGCGCGCGCAGGATGGTGGGCCAGGAGTAGCGGGTGCCCGCCGCGTCAATCAGGACGCGCACCTCAACGCCGCGGCGGGTGGCTTCGCCCAGCGCCCGCGCAAACGCCAGCCCGGCGGCATCGCGGTCGAAGATGTAGGTGTAAAACGCCACCGTCCGGCGCGCCTGCCGGATGGCTTCGAGCATGGCCGGGTAGGCTTCGTCGCCGTCGAGCAGCGGCTCGATCCGGTTGCCCGGGAGCAACGGGCGCGCCACCACCCCGTTGACCACGCGCGCCAGCATGTTGAGGTGGCCGGTGTGGCCGGGCAGGTGGTGGGGCAGCTCGTCCGGCGGGCAGGCGGGCAGGGCCGCATGGGCGCGGTAGCGCTCCAGGCCGCGCCGCAGCAGCACCGCCTGGCGGCGAATGCGGTTGATGCCCAGGATGAAGTAAAGCGCCGCGCCGCCCAGCGGCACCAGCCAGATGAAGCCGACCCAGGCGATGGCCGAGCGCGAGTCGCGCTTATAGAGAATGGCGTGCCCGGAGGCCACCCCGGCGAGCAGCAAATCCAGCCCCAACAGCGCCAGCTTCCCGGCGTGGTGGGCGAGATCCCCCGCGCTGGCCGCCCAAAGGTCTCCGATCATCGTCCGCCCTCAGCGCACCGCCTTGGCCGCAAAGCGGTACCGGTCGCCCCGGTAAACCGAGTTCTCCATCTCGACAATCAGGTCTTTGCCACAGAAGGAAGCTCCCTCGACCCGGAACGCGGGGATGGGGCGATCCACTTGAAAGACCGGGAGCCACTCCCCCTCCAGAACGACCGCGCTGAGCATCTGGTTGATCTCGGTCAGCCGGATGCCGTAGTGCTTGTCGAAAATCTGGTACAGGGATTGTTCGAGGTTGCGCCGGTGGATGTTCGGGCAGAGGCTCAGCGAGAGGTAGCGGGTCTCCTTCATCATCGGGATGCCGTCGGCCAGGCGCAGCCGCTCAATCTCGCAGAACGGCCCTTTGAGGGTGTAGAGCCGGCCATTGATCGTTTGCGAATGGTCGCCCTCGCGCAGGTGAAAGCCCAGGAGCCGGGTTGCCGGCTTGCGCCCGGCCTCGATCATGTTTCGCGTGAAGCCGAAGATGCGGTTGATGGACCGCAGCACGGGGAAATCGCGCACGAACGTGCCCTTGCCCTTTACGCGCGTGACCCAGCCTTCCTGTTCGAGTTCATGCAGCACCTTGCGCGCGGTGGTGTTGCTGACCCCGTAGCGCTCGATGATTTCGTTCTCGGAGGCCACCGGCGCGCCGGGCGGCAGTTCGCCGCGCTGAATGGCGCCCACGATGCGGCGGCAAATCTGGAAATACTTGGGCGGACTGTATTTATCCGAGGTCACAGCAATGCTTCCGGCTTTCCGCCGGCATTAACAGGCTTGCCCCCGCGGTTGTCAAGCTACACCACTTCCACCGGGCACCGGGGCAGCGCCTGAATAAAGGCCTGGCCGTATTGCTTCGCCAGCAGCCGGTTGTCGAGCACCACGATGATGCCCTGGTCGGTTTTGGTGCGGATGAGGCGCCCGACCCCCTGCCGGAACTTCAGGATGGCTTCCGGGAGGGAGAAGTCGCGGAATGAATTGCCCCCGCGCGCTTCGATGGCCTCGATGCGGGCCTCGATCAGGGGATGGTCCGGCACGGCAAACGGCAGCCGGGTGATGATGACGTTGGACAGGGCCGCGCCGGGCACGTCCACCCCCTGCCAGAAACTGTCCGTGCCAAACAGCACGGAATCCACATCCTCCTTGAACTTCTCCAGCATAAGCGAGCGCGGGATGCCGGTGCCCTGCACGAAACAGGCCAGGCCCAGCCGCGCGAAGAACGGCTGCATCAATTCGCCGACTTCCTGCATCAGCTTGAAGTTCGTAAAGAGGACAAAGGCCTTGCCGTGCGTCTGCTTCACGAAATGCTCAATCCAGTGGATCAACGCGTCCCGGTAGTCTTCCGTCCGCGGGTCGGGCATTTGCCGCACCACGCACAGCTTCATCTGGCGCTCGAAGTCAAACGGGGTGCCCACCTGAAGCCGGACGGCGGCTTCGGCGCCCACGCGATGGACGAAGTAATCGAGCCCCGCTCCCGGCGGCGCGCCGCCGGCCGACCGCGCGCCGCGCGGGGGGGCGTCGTCGGAAACCGCCGGCGCCTCCCGGCCGGAGACCGAGAGCGTGGCGCTGGTCATCACGACCGAGGTGCCCGGCAGGAACAGCCGCTGCCGCAGGTAATCGGCCACGTCAACCGGCGCCGCATGCAGCGCCAGCGTCTTCTGGGCCCGGCCGGTTCGCTCGACCCAATAAACGTGGTCCGCGGCGCTCTGGCTGAGGAAGGCGGCAATTCCCTCCCGCAGTTCCGCCAGGCGCCGGTTGCCTTCCATCAGTTCCAGCCCCATCTCGCTGTCCTCGCTCAGCTTGATCAGGTCGGCCACCGCCTCGCGCAGGCGCTGGAGAGGCAGCGTGACCTTGTCCGGCACCAGCTCGGGGCGGCGGATGCGCAGCTCGGTCCACTCGCGCCGCCGCGCGCCCGAAGCGTCGCCGCCGCCGCCGATGCGTTTCCGGGACGCGGGCAGCAGTTCGTCGCAGGCGTGCTCCACGCTGGCAAAGAAGCCGTCCGCCGCCGCCAGCAGCTCGGCGACCAGCTTCACCGCCGCGCCCTTGCGCAGGGTGGCCAGGAGCCCCTTCTCGGTGCGGGGATTCCAGAGGCGATGCAACGCGTAGCGCACCTGGCCGCTGGAAACGGTCAGCCCGATATGCTTCGAGGCCTCGTGCTCCATTTGGTGGGCCTCGTCGAAAATGACAAAGTCATTGCGGAACAGGATGCCGCCGTCCGCGCTCTCTTCCTGGCCGCCCAGCAGGGTGAACAGCAGGGTGTGATTCAGCACCACCACATCCGCCGAAAGGATGCGCTGCCGCGCCCGCTGGAAAAAGCAAACGCCGTGCTCCCGGGCGAAATCGGACGGGTAGCCGCACAGCTTGGGCGCGCACAGGCCGCGCTCGGAGCAGACCTGGTCCCACACCTTCAGGTCCGGCTCCACGTCGAAATCCGAACGGCTGCCGTCCTCGGTGGTCCGGGCCCATTCGGCGATGCGCTGCAGCTCCTGCGTTTCCGACGTGGTAAAGAGGTTGGGCGCCTGCTGGAGCGCCTTCCGGAGGCGGCGGGTGCACAGGTAGTTGGCCCGGCCCTTGAGCATGGCGAAGCTGAACTTCACCGGCAGGACTTGCGCCAGCACGGGCAGGTCTTTCTGCGTCAGTTGCTCCTGCAGGTTGATGGTATGCGTGGCAATCACCGCCTTCTTCCGGTTCGCCACCGCATACAGGATGGCCGGCACCAAGTACGCAAAACTTTTCCCCACCCCGGTGCCGGCCTCGACGGCCAGGTGCTCGCCCGCGTCCAGCGCGCGCGCCACCGCCACCGCCATCTCCTGTTGCTGGGGGCGGAACTCGAAGTTCCGGGCCTGCGAAAGCAGCCCGGTCGGGGAGAAAATATCCGCCGTCTGCCGCACCAAGTCCGTCCCGGAACCGGCGGGCTGGGATTCAATGACGCTGATCATGCGAAGCGGGCGGCGGGCGCGGGCGGCTCAGCCGGATTCCCGCGGCCGGCGCACGACGACCTCCTGGGCCGCGCGGTTCTTCACCATCATGTGGGCGGGCAGAATCCCGCGCCAGTTGGTGTTCGGGTACACGACCGCGCCGCGCCCGATGATGCTGCCCGGGTTCAACACGGCATTGCAGCCAATGTCGGCGCCGTCCCCGAGCAGCGCGCCGAACTTGGCCAGGCCGGTGTCGTAGGGCTGGCCGTTCATTTCCACCGTGACGTTGCCCGGCCCGAAGCGGACGTTGGAAATCTTCACCCCGGCCCCGAGGTGCGCGCGATGACCGAGAATGGAATCCCCGATATAGTTGAAGTGCGGGGCGACCACCCCGTTAAAGAGCAGGGCGTTCTTCAACTCGCACGCGTTGCCCACCACGCAATTATCGCCCACAATCACATGCTCGCGCACGTAGGCATTATGCCGGATCTGGCAATTCCGCCCGATGATGGCCGGGCCTTTAATCATCGCGCCATCCTCGATTTTCGTGCCTTCCCCGATAAATACGCGCTCGCCAATAAACACCGCCCCGCCGCGGCGGCCCGCCGGGTTCGGGAACCGGCCGGCTTCGAGATACGCCGCCAGCCGCTTCAGCGCGTCCCAGGCGTATTCGCATCCGGCAAAGACCTCCGGATGCGCCGTCTGCTGCAGGTCGAACAAATCTGCGGGCTGGAACATGCCGGCAGCTTAGGCGAATCCGGGCCGGGAACCAAACCCGATTTTAGCCGCGCCGCCCCCGGAAACGGCGCCCGCCCCGGCCGCCGGGCCGCCGGTGTGAATGACCCGGTGAAAAAGCCCGGAAGGGAATACGGATAACTTGTGGGCAAAGTGAACAACCCCGGCATCCGCCGCTTTTTTCACTGGCATTGGGAATTGCATTCACGTTTCATGCTTGCGTAAGTTGTTGCGCTGGCGTTGACTATTGGGGTTATTGGCCTTATTCACGGCCCTTAATACGGATAGTCATTCAAAGATAAACACAGATATATTAAGCACGTAATGAAGCTGACGATTGCAAAGGAGCAAATGATCAATGGGTTGCAGGCAGTGCAAAATGTCGTAAGCGCCCGAACCACGCTTCCCATTTTGTCCAATGTGCTGCTGCGTGCCTCGGAACAACACCTCGAGTTCACCGCCACGGACCTGGACGTGACCATCTCCTGCGCGGTGGAGGCCAAAATCAAAACCCCCGGCGCGGCGACGGTTCCCGTCAAGAAGCTCTTTGGCATCGTGCGTGAACTGGCCGCCCTGGAGCTCGACCTGGAAGTGGACGACAAAAATATTTGCGCCATCCATGCCGGCTCGTCCTTCTACAAAATCCACGGCTTGAGCGCGGATGAGTTCCCGCCCATGCCCCAGTTCAAGGAGGACAAAAAGGTCGTGGTGCCGCAGGAGACCTTCAAGGGCATGATGCGCAAGACCTCCTTCGCGATTTCCAATGACGAATCGCGCTACGTGCTGAACGGGGTTTTCATCAGCCTCAAAGACCATAAGATGACCATGGTGGCCACCGATGGCCGGCGCCTGGCACTGGTGGATGAGGAGGTGGACATCGCGGAAAAGAACCAGGGCGAGTTCATCATCCCCACCAAGACCGTGCTGGAATTGAACCGGCTGCTGCAGGAAAAAGGCACGGTGGAGGTGCGTTACGCGGAAAACCAGGCCTCGTTCACCCTCAAGGATGAGAAAACGTCCCCCATCCTCGTCATCACCAAGCTGGTCGAGGGCAATTACCCCAACTACCGCCAGGTCATCCCGGCGGAAACCAAAGAGCGCGTCACCCTGGTCCGGGAGGAGTTCCTCCACGCCCTGCGGCGGGCGGAGATCATGACCACCGAGAAGTCCAACTCCGTCAAACTGAGCTTCACGAACAACAAGCTGGAGATCACGGTCAATTCCCCCGACGTGGGCGAGGCCAAGGAAACCATGGCCCTCAATTACAAGGGCCGCGAAATCACCATCGCCTTCAATCCCAAGTACGTCATTGACCCCCTGAACGCCCTCACCCACGACGAGGTTTTCCTCGAGCTGATTGACGACCTCAGCCCCGGGGTCCTCAAAATCAACGGCCCTTTCCTCTACGTGGTCATGCCCATGCGGCTGACCTGACGCCGCCGCCGGTCAGCCGTGGCGCAGCACGGTCGCGGGGGAAACCGTGACCTGGCAATCCGGGAAAGTGTCCCGCAGGAACCGGGCGAGCGGCAGCTCCGCGCTTTCCGGGCGGGAACCCTCCGGCCCGGCGGGCGCGCCGGCCCCGGCAACCCCATGCTCGCCGCCCGGCTTCAGGGTCGCTTCGCCGGCCGGCAGAGAACCTCCGGCGAGCCGCAGGACGCTGCCGGCCAGGAATCCCTCGATGTCCACATGGACCGAAGTCCGCGGCCGGCCCTCGGAAAGGCCCCACTGCCGCACGTGCGGCTTGAGCGCCAGGTTCCGCGCGTGCGGCCGCAAAAGCCCCTCGCGGCACAGCGCCTCGAAGTCCGGCACCGTCAGCGCCAGGTCCTCGACCGGCGCCAGCGCCGGCTCCGCCACCCCGTAGATCGCGGCGTTCACCGGCGCCACCAGGGGCCGCATCATCGGGAAGAAGATGACATCGTCAATAATCTCCTGCTCGGTAAAAATCATCGCCATGCGCTCGACGCCCGGCCCAATGCCCGTGGTCGGCGGCATCCCATATTCGAGCGCCTCGATGAAATCAAAGTCCAGCGTGTGAAACTTCCCGCTGTCCCGCTCCTCGGCCCGGTACGCCCGGCGCCACGTTTCCAGCAGGTGCGCCGGGTCGTTCTGCTCCGACCAGTTGTCGCCGCACTCCATGCCGGCGATGAATATCTCGAAGCGCTCGGCAAAACGCGGGTCCGCCGCCAGCGGCTTGGCCAGCGGGGAAATCTCCACCGGGTGCCCATACACCAGCGTGGGCTGGATCAGCGTCGGCTCGACCTGCTCAAAGGCCTTCACCATCGCCTCGCCCACGCTCGGCTGCGGTTCGTGGATGCCCAGCGCCGCCAGCCGCGCGTTGGCCTCGGCCACCGTCGCCACCGCCCGGAAATCCACCCCCGTCCGCTCCCGCACCGCCTCCGCCATGCTCACCCGCCGCCAGGGCTGGCGGAAATCAATCACATGCCCGCGCACCTGGAATTGCGTCCGCCCAAAGGCGGCCTCCGCCACGTGCCGGAACAGGTCCTCAATCAGGCTCATGTTATACTCGTAGTTCTCGTAGGCCGTCATGGTCTCGACCATCGAGAACTCCGGGTGATGGCTCCGGTCAATCCCCTCGTTGCGAAAATAGCGGCCGATGGTATAAACCTTGTCAAACCCCGCCACGATCAGCCGCTTCAGATACAGCTCATGCGAAATGGCCAGGTACATATCGCATCCCAGCGCGTTCACATGCGTCTTGAACGGCTTGGCCGTGCCCCCGCCATACTGCGGCTGGATCACCGGCGTGTGGAACTCCATAAACCCGCGCCCGTTCAGAAAGACGCGAATCTCCGCCACCATCCGGCTGATCGCGGCAAACCGCTCCTGCGGCTGCCGGTCCAGGATCAAGTCCAGGTAGCGCTTGCGCAGCACCAGCTCCCGGTCCTTGAGCCCCGCCCATTGATCGGGCAGCGGCCGCAGGGCCTTGGTCAGCAGCCGCAGCCGCTCGACCAGCACGGAGATCTCCCCCCGCTCCGTCCGCGTCACCTTGCCGGTCGCCTCCACCACGTCCCCCAAATCCAGCAGGTTCAAATCCGCGTAGCCCAGGCATCCCGCCTCCGCCTGGGTCGGCTGCACCACCGTCCGCCGCAAAAACAACTGCAGGCGCCCCGTCTGGTCCTGCACATGCCCAAACGCCAGCGCCCCCTGCTTCCGCCACGACATCAGCCGCCCCGCCACCGTCACCTCCCGCCCTTCAAGCGCGGCAAAATCATCCCGGACGGCCTGCGCGTAATGCGTGCGCCGGCTGCGCGAGGGATACGGATCCAGCCCCAGGCCCCGCAGCGCCGCGGCCTTGCCCAGCCGAACCTTCCGGATCTCCGTTAACGTATTCGTTGACACAGCCGGAGTTGTAATCCGCCGCCCGCCCGCGGGCAAGCCCGCCGTGCGCGCCCCCGCTCCCGCCGCCGCCCCCGGCCCCACGGCAAACGGGCCGGGTCACCCGACCCGGCCCGCGCCGAAAACACCGGATTCCGAAACCGGCGCGCCTACTCGCTCTGCACGCGGTAGAACTTGGCCGCCGCCGAGCCCACCGCCGGAATGGTAAAGCTGCCCGGCGTGGCCGTGTTGGTGGCCACGCGCGTCCACGCCGCCATCGGCGCCGTGGCGTTGGCGGACTCCAGCAGCACGAACCGCGCGCCGCTGCCGCCGGTGTAGCTCACGGTGCTGCTGGCCGCATCCCATTTGCCGCTGCCGGTGCTGAGGGTCACGGGCGAGAGCGGCGGCGCGAGGAAAACATCGTTCCAGGTCGTGCCGACGGCCAGGTCATCCACCAGCGACACCCCGATGCCCGTGCTTTGCCGGAAGCAATAATAGTCTATTTCTACCGGGATGGGAGTGTCCGTGGCGGTGACGCCTCCGCTGGCTTCCGAGGAAGGATCCACCCACAGCGTGCTTTCGCCCGTGCTCACGTTATAGCGCGAGATCACCGTATAGGTGGTTCCCGGGCTGAGATCCTGCGGCACCACCGCCGAGACGGTGGCGGACACGTTGGCAATCCCCAGCCGGAACTTCCCAGCCGCCGCGCCGTTGGTCTGGGCATAGATGCGCGCGCGGAAATTGAACGTGCCCAGGTCCTTGAAGTGCGCAAAATAACCGCCGTTGCCGCTCGGCAGCACCTCAAAATTCACCTTGAACCGCGCATAGAGAATCACCCCGGCATAGTAATACGGCGGCTCACCGTCACCCGTCGCGACGAAATAAACCGAGTTGGTAAAGCCGCGGTAGATATCTTCAGAATTCGTGTAGGAAACCCGCAACTGGTTAGCCACCACCAGGCAATCATTCGAGGTGCCTCCGCTGTGCGACTGCCAAAGGCCGCCGCTGACCGAGCTGATTTCACCGTCGGGATACGTAAAGTCCTCGCTCAGCAGCAGTCCCTCCAGGGGCTGATACACATTGAGGGTGAAACTCATGTCGGTGGTGGAGAACCCATCATTGACCGTGAGGGTGATGGTCGTGATGCCGGCCTTGTCCGGTTGGGGGGTAATCTTCACCGTGCGGCTCGTGCTGGTGCTGCTCGCGGGGCTGACCACAATATCCGAATCCTGCACCAGCGTCGGATTGGATGAAACGGCGGTGACGGTCAGGTTATCGCCCTCGGCGTCCGTAAGCGTGAACGGCAGCGCCGCCGTGGGGGTGTTGATCGGGGTCAACTGGTTGGTGATGCTGGTGGCGAAGCCCGGTGCGCCGACCCGGACGAGGAAGGAGGTCTCCTCGGACTGGCTGGCCGGGTCAGTGACCACCACCGTAATCGTGGCATCGCCCTGTTGCCCGGCCGCGGGGGTGATGGTGACCGTCCGGTTCTGGCCGCTGCCGCCAAAACTGATGTTCGCCGGGTGGTTGGGCACCACCGCCGGGTTATCGGAAGTGCCCTCGAGCGTCAGGCTGGCGGGATCGTAAGTCGGGCTGTCAATCATAAAGGCCAGCGGCCCGGTATTGCCATTCTTCGGGATGCTTTGGCCCTCTATGCTGGTAATGGAAGGCAGCCCCCCGGCGGGCGAGTAAACGTCCGAAAAATTAGTGCCGACTTTAAGGTTGTCAAAATAAAGCAGCCCCGCATTGGCGGAGGCAGTACCTTCACGCAGAGCAACCGTGTAAGCCTGGAAGGAGGCCGAGGAGTCCGTCGAGTCTATCCGGTTCACCACGCTGGCTTCCGAAGCGGGATTCACCCAAACCGTCGCGTTGGTTTGCTCCAGGTTAAAGCGCACGACAAGATTATAGGTGGTATCCGGATCAAAATCGGTCGTTATATACTCTGGGGTACCGCTGGCTGCGGCGATGCCGAGGCGGAATTTCCCCGGGGCCGCCCCCCCGGTTTTCGCCCACACGCGGGCCCGAAAGTTGGAGGTGCCGGTATCTTTGAAATGAAAGAAGTAGGTCCCCGAAGCGCTCGGCAGATAACCCGAAGACATGTTGATCGTGAAACTGGCATAGAGGCTGCCATTGCCCGGCCCGGTTTCAAACGGCTTGGGGAAGATGGAATTGGTGATATAGGCGTTAACGTCTTCGGAGTTTGGCCCTCCCAGCACCACCTGGCCGCTGGCGACCATTAATTGATTGGAAGTTCCACTGTGATACTTCCAGACGCCGCCCGATCCGGAGACGAGCGGGCCGTCCGCGTAGCTATCGAAGTTATCAGTAAAGACCAGGTCGGCCGGCGCGTTGAGCGCGCAACCGGCGCAGACTGCGAGGAGGAGGAGTGTTCTTTTCATAGGCTTAATGGGTGTTGTTTTGTTTGGGGGATCGCGAAGTATTCGGTTTAAGGTTCGTTCACAGATATTCGGCGGGCAAAAGGGTTCAGTTATCCGGAGTGTTGGGGGTGGGATACCAATACATCCGGCGGGGCATCTTGGCGGGATCCCATTCCGCTTTGCAACTGTTGGACTCCGTGGGCGTCCGGAGGAATTCATTGGTCCGGGCCGAGCGCGCGCTGCCGTCGCACATGGCAAATTGGCCGCGCCCCTCGTGTTTGGCGACCGCATACTGGCCGGTCACGTTGGACTGGGCCGCGCCCGCGGTGGGCGAATTGCCATTCACTTCGGCAAAGAGAATCGTGTCCACGGGATAAACAATCTGGCTGAACTTGGTCTGCGAGCGCCCACTGTTGCTCGACGACTTGTTCACGCACAGCCGCCCGTTTTCGCCATACATGAAATACGCCTTGGTCACCGATGGCTCCCAGTTGGGCTTTTCCGCGCTGGGACAGGAATAGATGATGCGGGTGGACGGCAGCGGCGGCGCGGGCGGAGTGGCCGTGTAGAGGCTTTCCAGCGAGGGCTGTTTGACATACACCGAGACCGTATTATACCAGGCATCCACGTTATCCGGCTTCCGGTTTACGGGCGCAATGGTATTGCCTTCCTGCGGGACGTAGTCGTTGTTTTCATCGGCATACATTTTCGAGGCCAGGCCCCATTGCTTCTGATTGTTCAAGCACGTGATCGCGTTGGCCTTGGATTTGGCCTTGGCCAGCGCGGGAAGCAGCAAAGCCGCCAGAATCGCAATAATGGCAATGACCACCAGCAGTTCGATCAGCGTAAACGCACGCCGGCGACCCCAACGAAGGCAGAACTTCACTTTCAGCGCGAGCATATTGTCATTGTACGATACGGGCCGGCGGCCACCGGGCAGCCGGGTTGCACTATCTGGTTCTCTAACGTAAGGTGCCCCCCGGGAGATGGCAATAGAATCTTGGAATTAGTTGTTCACAGAAACGACCTTTTCCACGCGCCCGCGCTCCCGGAATTGAGAACCGCCAGCCCCCATTCCCTTCGCCGCAACTTTTGCCGCGGAAAGACATCGGGAACCCATCAGCCAGGCCGTCGAAGCCGCCCGCCGAAGGATACGTCGGGACCGCGTTCTGAACTGCCCGGCCCGCCCAGGCCCCGATGGAAGGAGGGCGCACGGTTAAACTGCCCAACGGAATCGTTCCGGCCAGGCGATCCGCGAATCCAGCAGGCAGCCGAACGTTCGATCCCCCTCGAAAACCCGCTTCCCGCCCGCCCGGGATGCATAACTAACTGTTTTTCAGCAAGTTAGCACCCGTCCCTCAGTTCTGCCTCATCGCTTCGACTTTTCCAGGCATCCGGAGCCTCGGCCCCCGTGCCTTGGACGTACCTTGACAGGCGAACGGCGTTTGGAACTCAACCGCCGGCGGCGGCGCCCCTTGAAGCTTCAAACCCGTCTGCCAATCGCGGCGGGCAGGATCACGCCGGGCCGGCGATGCGGAGGGCTTGCTTGCCGTTGGCGCGGGCGATTTGGGCGCGCGCGCCAAATCCTCCGGGCCCGGCGCCTACTCCATGTACCAGAAAAGGCTGGCCGGCATTTGGTTGGCCGGGTTCAACCGCCAGAGCACCCGGTAGGCGATGCGCTCGACGTGGCCGTCGGCCGCGGTGATGTTGGCCCCGCCGCTGTGGACGGTGGGGCGTCCCCAGTTAAAGGCGACCCCGTAGTTTGGCCAGGTATCCGGGGAGCCATCGCCGTCTTTGTCGTCGGTGAACGGGTAGGCGAGGGGGGAGTAAAGGTAATGCGTGATGGTATCAATAAAGATCATGGCCTGGGCGGGGCGTTTGATTCGCGAGGCCGGCATGGGCGGGCGGCGGTTGCCGTAATAGAACGGCCCGGAGATGCCTTTGTAGGCGCCCACGGTCACGGGGTCGCCGTAGCCGCCGAAGTAGCAGCCGATGTAACAATTCCAGTTGGTGCCCGAGGGCGTGTTGCCCGAGAGGGGGGCCGGGCCAACGGCCCCGCCCGGGCACTGGCGCAGGCGGTCATAGAAAAGGGGGTCGGTGGCAAAGGACGCGTTGGGGTCGGTCTTGGCGCGTTTGACGACGTAGGGAGCCAGAATCTCGAACCAGAACGGGGCGGTATAGGGCGGCGTGCCCAGCTCGCCGAACAACGGGAATCGGTCGTTGAAATCGTCTTCATACATGAGCGTGGCCCAGCCCCAGTTCTTCATATTGGCGGCGCAACTGATGGCCAGCGCCTTGGACTTGGCCCGGGCCAGCGCGGGCAGGAGGAGCGCG